>Ga0137367_10005054_pt1 | contig 10714 bp, 15 predicted proteins | sample SagtaG_14_FD_104939 | JGI IMG/M metagenome (GOLD analysis project Ga0137367, IMG submission 104939) | Vadose zone soil microbial communities from Sagehorn Ranch, Mendocino, California, USA - Sage1_L_80_16 metaG | ecosystem: Environmental > Terrestrial > Soil > Vadose zone | place: USA... | reverse complement strand
GAATGCCAGCTTGCACGGCGCGTATAGTGGGGAGGAGGCCAATCGAACCGACCACAGCGGACATAACCATCTGTACCCCGTCGTAGGTAGCTGCACGGCATAATCCCTCGATCCCGGCGTCAACCTCGATGTCCTGCCCTTGCAGGCGGTGCCGGAGCAGAGCGGCTTTGTCTTCATCAAACAATACGGCCAGACGGGGACGAAAACGACGTATTTGTTCCTCAAGGAGGTCGACGTTCGAATGCGCCGCCAGCGCCACTACGGCGAATTTTTCAGGATGGGAGGTGACGACATCCAGCGTATTAACTCCCACTGAACCAGTCGAACCAAGCACAGCAAGACCTTTACGGGTGTCCATACACAGTTCCCTTCCATGGTCACTAGAGGGGGTCTCCCTCATGAAGAAGACACGGGCAACAGCACGTAAAGTGCGTATACCAAGGTAGGTGCAGCAAACAGCATGCTGTCGACGCGATCAAGGATACCACCATGGCCAGGGATAAGCCTACTAGAATCTTTGACCCCAGCATAGCGTTTGAGCATGGATTCGCCCAAATCGCTTATCTGCGCTGCCAGAGAAATACAGAGCCCAAGCACGACACATTGCCAGAATACCAAATGCGGCAGCCAAAAACCTGCGCTCACGACAGCTGTACCCACCCCGCCGACAACACCACCGACAGAGCCTTCCCAGGTCTTGCCAGGACTGATAGTCGGAGCCATTTTATGATGTCCCAGGCTTTTGCCAATATACATGGCCGCTGAATCACCTACCCAAACAACCGCACACAGAAAAAGCATATACCATGGCCCTTCTGGGAGGAGGCGGAGCAGGATAAGATGGCTCAGAGTCCAGCCAATAAAGAGCACGCCAAAGACACTATATACCAACATCGGAAAGAAGTGAGCCACCTGTGAGGTGGTCAACATTGCGCTGATCGTCAGCGCCACCATACTGCAAAATAACGCTATCGGTAACCAGCGCCAACCGCCAAAATGAGCTGCTATAGTAAGTGCAAAGGCTGCCAGCCAGGTGACGTGTGTACACAGAGAAAGATGGACGTGTTGTAATAGATGAAAATATTCACGTAAGCTCAGACCAATCAACGCGAGAACCAAGAGGAGGAACCATGCGGGGGAAGCATACACGAGGAATACCACGAGGGGAGGGAGGATGACGAGGGCACTCGCGACACGCTTGACTTGTTCCATGAGCTACCCGTATAAACCCTCTGAGCAAGATGGCACAAAGGGAACTCCACCCCTAAGGCTTGTACATTGCCTATCATGATATGAACTGCTCTCAGGATCGTACGGCTTGCGCAAGCTGTTCGTGGGTCAATCCAAAACGACGTTCTCGTCCTTGATAATCGAGAAGCGCACGCAGCAGGTCGTCGCCGCGAAAATCGGGCCAGAGCACCGGAGTAAAATAGAGCTCAGCATAGGCGAGCTGCCACAACAGGAAATTGCTCAGGCGTTTTTCTCCACTGGTCCGGATCAGCAAGTCGACATCTGGGAGACCAGCTGTGTCAAGATGCACAGCAAAAAGCGCTTCATCGATATCTTCGACAGCCAATAACCCCTGCTGTACATGCCACGCCAGTTGCTTGGCGGTACGGACAATTTCTGCATGTGCACCATAGCCTAAGGCGAGTGTGAAAATCATCCCATCACAGGCTGCGGTTCTGGCCAGCGTTTCCTCGATGATGGCTTGAGCTATAGGGTGCAAGACCGTGATATCGCCGATGGTGTTAAAGTGAATGTTTTCTTGACACATGCGCCCCACTTCTTTGCGGAGATAGAACTGCAGAATGCGCATTAACACCTCGACTTCAGGGCGCGGACGCTCAAGATTCTCCGTTGAGAGGGCAAACAGGGTCAATGCTTGGATACCCAAGCGGCGACACGTCGAAACAATCTCATCGACGGACTTCACTCCCGCACGATGGCCAGCCTTGCGTGGCAAGTTACGTCGTTGTGCCCAACGACCGTTACCATCCATGACAATTGCCAAATGTTTGGGAAGCTTATCCTTATGTAGCTGACTGAGCAGCGTTGGGTCCACGCCGATGTCTCTCCTTCCAGGACGGAGCCCTCGAGAAGCTCTACACCTCAAGAATCTCGTGCTCTTTGGCACTTAAAACTTCATCGACTTGTGTGATATACCGATCGGTCAGCTTTTGCATCTGTTCCTGACTACGACGCCAGTCATCTTCCGAAATCTGCTTCGCTTTTTCCAGCTCCTTGAGGCCGTCGTTACCCTCACGACGCACATTGCGCAAGGCAACTTTTGCTTCCTCACCGATCTTTTTCACTTGCCTGACAAGATCCTTACGGCGTTCAGCCGTCAACGGCGGAATGGCTAACCGAATAAGTTTGCCATCGTTAATCGGCGTGAGACCCAACTCGGAACGCTGAATAGACTTCTCAATGGAACCAATCTGCGATTTGTCCCAGGGTTGGATAGTGATCAAACGACTTTCCGGTACTGCCAGCGTCGCTAGCTGATGCAGTGGTGTGGGCGTGCCATAAGCGTCAACCGTAATGCCCTCGAGCAAAGCAAGCGAAGCCCTTCCAGTTCGAATACGCGACAAGTCTTTACGCAGGGTCGCCAGGGAGCGCTCCATTTTATGCTCAGTTTCACGGAAGAGATCATCGATCATTCTTACTCCCCTCCTACAAAAGTCCCGACACGCTTACCTTCCAGAACAGACCGAATACTCCCGGGTTTTTTGAGATCAAAGACTACAATGGGAAGCTTATTTTCCATACAGAGGGAAATAGCCGTAGCATCCATAACTTTCAGCTGGCGTTGGAGAGCTTCGAGATAGGTGAGTTGGGGCAGTTTCACGGCGTCTGGATTCAGCATGGGATCAGAATCGTAGATCCCATCAACTTTCGTGGCCTTCAGCACAACATCAGCACCAATTTCTGCGGCACGCAAAGCAGCCGTCGTATCTGTCGTAAAGTACGGATTTCCCGTCCCTCCAGCAAAAATGACAACACGACCTTTTTCCAAGTGACGGATCGCGCGCCGACGAATATACAGCTCAGCAACCGCTTTCATCTCAAACGCCGTTTGTACACGCGTAATGATACCAAGCTTCTCAAGGGCTGACTGGAGTGAGAGACCATTGATGACGGTGGCCAACATGCCCATATAATCGGCTGTGACTCGCTCGATGCCATAGGCACTCGCATCGGTCCCTCGGATGATGTTCCCACCTCCAATGACCAAGGCAAGTTCTCCCCCTAATTGTTGCACATCGTGAATTTCATTGGCAATATATTGCAGCATTCTGGCGTCAATACCATAACCCTGATCGCCAATGAGTGCTTCCCCGCTCAGTTTCAGCAAAACACGACGGTAGGCAAGAGCTTGCACCATGGATAATCCTTCGTGCGGTCGGAAGTGGGGTACCTTACAGGGACACTATGCTGATTCTCCCAATTGGAAACGCACAAAACGCCTGACGATAATATTTTCACCCATCTTGGCAATTTTTGCCTTGATCAACTCCTGGATAGTCATACTCGGATCTTTGACAAAGGGCTGATCGAGTAAGCAGACCTCCTGGAAGTATTTTTCCAGGCGTCCTTCGACAATTTTGGGGACAGCCTGCGCCGGACGTCCACTTGCTTTCGCCTGCTCCTCATAAATATGCTGCTCTTTCGTGACTGTCTCAGCAGGGACATCTTCACGGGAGAGGTACAGCGGGGTCGAGGCAGCCACCTGCATAGCAAGATCGTGTACGAGGTCCTGAAAATCCTCAGTCCGGGCAACGAAATCCGTTTCGCAATTGACCTCGACGAGTACTCCCAAGCGCCCCCCACCATGAATATATGAGCCTACCATCCCTTCTTGTGTACTCCGGGTCGCGCGCTTGGCAGCCGCTTGCAGGCCCTTTTTTCGCAAGAAATCGATCGCCTCGTCCGTGATGCCATTGGAGGCCGTGAGGGCTTCCTTACAATCCATAATCCCAGCTCCGGTTTGCTCGCGGAGTTCCTTAATCATCGCTGGGGTAATTTGCATGCGACGTTTCCTTCCACTGGCGCTACTCGGAGGGGGGGCTCTCTGTGGACTCTGACTCTGCCACAGGCACCGTTGAAGATGCGGTGACAACCTCTGAAACAGGGACAGCAGCAGCACTGGACTCAACGTCGGCTGCGCTGTGCAAAGTGATGGATGCCTGCACGGGTGTAGGTGCTGCCTCAGACGCTACAGAACCGTTTACCAAAGTGGCTTGTCGTTCATGCATCCCTTCAACGGCCGCATCAGCGAGCCGTGAAGTAACCAAGCGAATCGTACGAGTGGCGTCATCGTTGCCTGGGATGACATAGTCGATATCGTCTGGATCACAGTTCGTATCAACGATAGCCACCGTAGGGATACCAAGTTTCTTCGCCTCGCTGATCGCAATCTTTTCTTTCTTGCAGTCAATGATAAAGATGGCGCCGGGGAGGTTCTCCATGGGCTTAATCCCTCCCAGCAAATTGTCCAGTTTGTCAATTTTCTTTTGCAGTTGCAGCACTTCTTTCTTCGGAAGACTCTCCCAGAGACCGGCATCCCGCATGTGTTCATATTCTCCCAGCCGGTCTAAACTTTTCTTGATAGTTGCAAAGTTCGTCAACATCCCACCGAGCCACCGTTGGTTCACATAGATCTGCTGTGACCGGACAGCTTCACTGCAGACGATCTCTTGCGCCTGTTTCTTGGTGCCAACAAAGAGGACCTTTTCACCACGAGCTGTGGTGGTGCGAATAAACTCATACGCTTCGCGGAATTTGCTGAGTGTTTGCTGCAAATCGATGATATAGATACCATTCCGCGACCCAAAGATATAGCGCTTCATCTTCGGGTTCCAGCGATTTGTCTGGTGGCCAAAGTGGGCTCCAGACTCTAACAGTTGCCGGATAGTTGTGACTGCCAAGGGACACACCTCCTACAATCGTTCATGTGTGCTTCCCACTCCCACACCGCCCTAGGCCCCCCAGTATCCCTAGAGATACTGGCCTAGCGCTTGGAGAATTGGAAACGTTTGCGGGCTTTCTTTTGCCCGTATTTCTTGCGTTCCTTGATACGCGAATCCCGTGTCAGAAAACCTGCCTGTTTTAAAGCTGGCCGCAGAGCCGCATCTGTTTGGAGCAGGCTTTTTGAGATCCCGTGCCTGATAGCCGCAGCCTGACCAGAGACGCCCCCTCCCCGTACAGTAATAAGAGCATCATACTGACCCAGGGTTTGCGTGATCTTGAACGGCTCTTGAATGAGTGCCATGTGTGTTTCGAGCGGGAAATACATCTCAATCGGTCGCCGATTCACCGTAATCTTCCCGCTGCCAGGCATCAGCCATACACGCGCAATGGCCGATTTCCGTTTGCCTGTATCGTAGTATCGCCTACTTTCTACCATCCTTCCTCCAGGCAAGGCTCATACTCCTCCCGCGAGGAGATCTAAGCCCATCATACATCATGCCGAAAACACCAGGGGCTCAGGCTGCTGCGCCGTATGCGGATTCGTGCCGGCCGCATAAACTTTCAACTTGCGGAACATCGCCCGCCCCAATTTGGTCTTGGGTAGCATCCCACGAATAGCATATTCTACAATACGTTCCGGTCGGCGTTGATGCATTTTCCCTGCTGTCACCTCACGGTACCCCCCAGGATATCCGGTATGCCAGCGATAGAGCTTCTGTGTCCACTTATTCCCTGTAAAAACAACTTTGTCGGCATTAATGACAATAACATAATCACCGATATCGACATGCGGAGTGTAGAAAGGTTTATGCTTGCCACGCAGAATCTTCGCAACCTCGCTCGCAAGGCGGCCCACTACCTGGTTCTCTGCATCGACAATATACCATTTACGAACGACGTCTTCCTTACGGATAGAAACCGTATACATCATGTGCACTCCCACCCTTCACCAACGCCAGACTCGGAAGGTGAAGCTAGAAAGATAGGGGGCAACAGCCTCTTTGTCAAGGTCCAACACCCCTTGGTACAACGCGAGAATTTTTGTACCCTGCCTCTTCAATACAAGATGCCCTGCCTCTTCAATACAAGAAATGAGAAGAGGGGGTGAAGGCGCCCAGCACATGGGTCACTTCAGGCGGAGCACCGGGGAAAAGTGTAATAGCTACCACGTCAAAACGAAGATTGACATCCTGTAACCGGTGTCGCTGGACATAGACCATAGCAACATGCACTATTTTTTTCTGTTTATGGCCATTCACCATGGCCTGAGGAGCACCAAACATCGTTTGCCCTTTGGTTTTTACCTCGATAAAGACTAGGGTAGGGCCATCCCAGGCAATGATGTCGATTTCACCCTCTCGACAACGGTAGTTCTGCTGTGCGATGCGATAGCCTTGGCGCAGCAAAAACTGCGGTGCCATCTGCTCACCCTGTTGACCACGCCAGCGTCGCCAGCTACGCATCCTTCCCTCCCCTGCTGTATATAGCTTGGGGTATAACCCCGCGGAAGCTCATACGATGAATAGCGCAGGGACCATAGGTCCGCAGACGGGCATAATGCTCAGGTGTGGGATAGCCTTTATGCTTGTCAAAGCCGTAGGCTGGATATTCCTGCGCATAAGCCAGCATCAGCCGATCGCGTGTGACTTTGGCCAACACCGAGGCTGCGGCAATCGAAGCACAACACGCATCGCCACCTATGATAAGACGTTGTGCAATCGTGGTTGGCAATGCCGTTATCCCGTCGATGAGCAGCATGTCTGGGGCACGGTGCAACTGCTGCATGGCGCACAGCATTGCTTCTTTGGTAGCCCACAGGATGTTGTGTTGATCGATCTGCGTGTGTGAAATAATCCCCAGGCCATAGGCGAGAGCCTGCTGCTGAATACAGCTATACACCACGTCGCGTTGTCGGGCCGTCAGCCGTTTCGAGTCTTGTAACCCCGGGATATGACTATCAACTGGTAACACTACCGCTGCTGCCACCACTGGACCAGCAAGAGGGCCACGACCCGCCTCGTCAAAGCCAGCAATCCATTGGCACCCAGCTGCTCGTGCCTCTCGCTCAATAGGGAAGAAATCTCGGTACGCAGCCTGACGTCGAGTCATTGGGAGCCTGCTCCATTACGGCAGGCGTTTTTCTTTGATACGCGCAGCCTTGCCTCTCAACTGTCGCAAATAAAAGAGCTTAGCGCGCCTGACCTGCCCACGCCGCACGACCTCGATCGTATCCAGTTTCGGCGAGTGCAAGGGAAAAATGCGCTCGACCCCTACGCCATATGACACTTTACGTACTGTGAACGTGCGTCGTCCCCCAGCGCCGCTTAGGGCAATAACAATCCCTTCAAACGCCTGTACACGTTCACGATTCCCCTCCACGAGCCGGACTTGCACGCGCACCGTATCGCCAGCGCGAAACTCCGGGAGGTTCTGTTTCATCTGGGCTTGCTCAAGTTCGACTAAAGGATACATGTCCCTAGTTCCTTATCATGCTAGCAGCGGGGACGAGCCCGCTATAGCATCAGCATGTCCTAGTAACCTATCAAGCATAATTCCTGCGGCGACACGTACTGGCAGATGGTTGTATGGTGTCAGCCCGTAAATCGGTGCTAAGATATACTCACAATGGGTCATCAGTTCTTCCGCTAACCCCCAACCTGTCCCTAGGAGTAAGAGAAAGGTATCACGCTGTTGCCACAGGATCTGACGCAATGCCATATAGGAAATGCACTGCGGGAACCGTCGAGCATCTGTCGCAATCATCCTCGGAGCCACACCGCAGCGTTGGACAATATCCTGTTCGACTGCTGCAAGATGCTCGACAACGTGGATATGCTGGAGCGCTTCCGCACGCGTAGGATTATACGTAGCACCATAGCCCTGCGTCCAGTGCGTAATCATCTGGCGTGCTAACTCTCGCTGGCGCTGTAAGGGGGTCACCACGTAGCACCCAGATACACCGTACGTCGCCGTGAGGCGTGCCAGGTCATGCAGATTCAGCGTGGTGAGTGAGGTCGCCACAATCTCCCGCGCTTTGTTATACACCGGGAAATGGAGCAAAGCGACGAACAGTTGGGGAGAGTCACTGGACATGCGGCTCTGCTCCTGCTTGCTGGAATTCCCGCAATATAGCCTGATCTTGTAGAGTGAGTACCACTCTCTGGAGCAGGTCCGGACGCCGTTGGAGTGTCGTCCACAGTGCCTGCCGGCGGCGCCATTGCGTGATGGCCGCATGGTTTCCCGATAAGAGAGTCGCTGGCACACGTATACCGTTAAACTCGGCAGGGCGGGTGTATTGGGGGCCCTGGAGGAGGCCTTGGAAGAGAGAGTCCTCCTCAACTGAGTGGCGATCTCCGAGGACGCCTGGGAGCAACCGCCCTACCACATCGAGGAGCACCATAGCTGGGAATTCACCCCCAGTGAGAACATAATCGCCAATGGACAGCTCGGTATGCGTGTACGCCTGCACCCGCGCATCCACACCACCATAGCGTCCACAGATAAGAAGCAAACGCTCACGTTGGGCCAAGATTTTGGCGAGGTCTTGCGTGAGCACGGTGCCTTGGGGACTAAGGAGGATGACGTACGCGGGGCCAAAGCGTGCCTGGATCTCCTGAATGCCCCGCACGATGGGCTCTGGCTTCATAATCATCCCGGCACCCCCGCCGTATGGGGCATCGTCCGTAATGCGGTGGCGGTCTGTCGTAAAATCCCGCAGGTTGTGAAGATGGACCTGGAGTAAGCATCGCTCTTGGGCGCGCTGGAGGATACTTGCCTGGAGAGGGGCGGTGAACATCTCGGGGAAGAGAGTGAGAATGTGCACTTCCATGGTCTAGTCAAGCAGCCCTATGATAGTAAAAAGACGGATTTCACCCTGTTCGAGATCGATAGTCCGTACCACGTCTCTGAGCGCCGGGATAAGCGTCTCCTGGGTGCCATTGCGGACCACGTAGACATCATTACTGCCAGTATAAATGATCTCGATTACAGTCCCAAGGTAGCGACCATCGTTACCATAGACTGCAAGGCCTTCAATCTCAAACCAGTAATACTCTCCGGCGGGGAGGGGGGGAAACCAGTTCCGTGGGATCAACACCTCGTACTCCCGAAAGGCTTCCGCAGTTGTGAGATCCTGGCAGCCATACAGCCGTATGAGCACGCGCTTGTGCATCACCCTCCACTCGATGATGGTGTGGGTGTGCAAGGGGGAATGGCCGTGCTGCAGGAACACGGGTCGCTGTAGGAGATCAGGCAATAACTCTAAGTCATGGATATAGGACAAAAAGACCAATTCACCACGCAGACCGTGGGGTTTGGTAAGGCGTCCAATGGTAATCAAGCCTTCCAGCTGCACACTGTACTACTCCCCTCTCGCAGTACCCCTACCCTCGTCCATTGTCCTGGTCACTTCTGGCCAGTACAAATGAACACTATGCCCATGCTCTGATGGGTCCATGCTTCGCTAAGAATGTAGAAAACCCTCTCGTGCCAGGAGATGTCTGACCGGGTCGGAAGGTTGTGCGCCGCGCGACAGCCAGAGACGCACCTTCTCAGCGTCCAGCTTGACGTCAGCTGGATCGGTAAGCGGATTGTAGGTGCCAAGGGTGTCGATGAAACGGCCGTCGCGCGGTGCCCGCGCGTCAGCCACGATGACACGATAGAACGGCCGTTTCTTTGCTCCCATACGTTTGAGGCGAATGCGTACTGCCACTGTATACGTCCTTTTCCTTACAGCAAGGTTGATGTTGAGCGGATTAGAAAGGCCGAGGAAACGGTAAGTGACCCCATTTCCCTTTGCCCTTTTTTTTGCCTACCAACGATTTCATTAACTTCTGCGTTTGGGCAAACTGCTTCAACAGCCGATTGACGTCTTCCACACTCGTACCGCTGCCACGGGCGATGCGCTTCCGTCGACTGCCATTAATGATGGTATGGTTATGACGCTCGTCAGAGGTCATCGAACTGATAATAGCTTCCACTTTCTTCAGGCCGCCCTCATCCACGGGGGGCAACTTTGCTGCTTTGATCCCTGGAATCATAGACAGCAGATTTTCTAGGGGCCCCATCTGCTTGATCTGTTGCAGCTGAGAGCGGAAGTCTTCCAGCGTGAAGCTCGCCTGGCGCATTTTCTGTTCGAGGGCGGCGGCAGCTTCCTGATCAATCGCTTGCTCAGCTTTCTCGATCAGGGTAAGCACGTCCCCCATACCCAGAATCCGCGAGGCCATCCGATCGGGATGAAAGGGTTCTAAAGCCTCCAGCTTCTCTCCTACCCCAACAAATTGGACAGGCTTCCCGACCACGGCTTTGATCGACAGGGCTGCGCCACCGCGCGCATCCCCATCTAATTTGGTCAAGATCGTGCCATCAATGGCTACGGCCTCATCGAATGCCTTCGCCACCTTGACGGCCTCCTGCCCTGTCATGGCATCGACCACGAGGAAAGTGTAATGGGGGGTTGTGGCTTGTTTGATGTCCCGCAACTCCTGCATGAGTGCCTCGTCAATCTGCAAACGGCCCGCCGTATCGAGGATGATGGCATCGCAGTTGGTTGTGCGAGCATAGTCAAAGGCTTGGCGGCAAATTTTTACTGCATCGTTGGCACCTTCTTGCACGAAGACAGGAGTTCGCACACTTTCCCCAAGCACATGCAGCTGCTCCATTGCGGCGGGGCGATACACATCCGCGGCGACGAGGAGGGGACGGTGTCCCATCTCCTGCACTTTCTTGGCGAGCTTCGCCG
>Ga0137367_10005053_pt1 | contig 10714 bp, 9 predicted proteins | sample SagtaG_14_FD_104939 | JGI IMG/M metagenome (GOLD analysis project Ga0137367, IMG submission 104939) | Vadose zone soil microbial communities from Sagehorn Ranch, Mendocino, California, USA - Sage1_L_80_16 metaG | ecosystem: Environmental > Terrestrial > Soil > Vadose zone | place: USA... | reverse complement strand
GTGGTGAATGCGTACACGCCCTAAGCCAACGTCTGGGCGCGCGCGTTGCCACGCGGTGTTGTTCATCGTCGCAACGTGCGTATCGCGATAAGGAAACGCCCAAATCGGATGTTGGCGCCCTAGGTCTGCGACCATCCGACAGGTCGGATCACGCGGGAATCGGCACAAGAGTCTGTGGCGCACCCCCTTGTCGGGCGGAAGCGTAGGCCGCGTCCATGACCTGCATCATCGCTTCGGCGTCCCGCAATGATGCGAGCGGCTTTGCGCCCGTGCGGCATTCAGCAAGCACCCGCTTCACGAACAGTGGGTAGTAAACGTCGGTTTCTACCCGGATACGGAGACTTCGGGTGCCGGCGGCAAGATTGTTCCGATCCCGAATCTCGATACGGTCGGGGCCCGATTTCGCGTACATGCGATCCGATGAAAGGGTGAACGAGAACTCGCGCTGCTCGTCAGGAGTGCTGGGGAAGCTGTATCCAGTCTCCACGAGCCCGATCACGCCATCTTCGGTTTGCATTGTCACCAGCGAATAGTCCTCGACGGCCCTTCCGTGCGTTCGGGAATGCATGGTGGCGGAGACTCGCGCGATTTCCTTACCGGTCAGCAATCTAAAGAAGTCGATGAAATGCGTAGCGACGTTGATCGTGGATCCACCACCGGAAAACACGGGATCAAGTGCCCAGCCTGCGCCTGCAGCTTCGTAGCGGTCGGGCGCACCCACAATGAAACGGAACGACATGTAGTTGAAATCCGATGGAATGTGCCCCTCGGCATCTTTGAGGGCGGCGAGCAGGTCGCTACTCCGGAAGATGAACGGTATCGCGCAATAGAGGTTGGCTTCCTCGGTCAATTTTCGGAGCCGGGTAACCTGCGACATGCTGACCCCGCAGGGCTTTTCAAGCGCAAATGGAATTTTTCGTGCGATCAACGCTTCCGCGATCGCCGGCATTTCGGAATGCCGACCGAACGCAAACGCAAAATCGACTCTCTCGCGATCGAGCAACTCATAGCTTGATGAATACAGCCTACTTCCGAACCGCGCTGCAACGGCGTGTCCCTTTACCTGCTCCGCATCCGAAACGGCCACCAGCTCGATCCCGGGCGCCTCGAGTGGGTCAAGATAGAGTGGCACGTGCCAATGGCTCGCCTCCAGCAACGCAACTTTCATCGGTGTTCTCCTTCCGTACAGCGCACAAGCCGAAACAGCCTCGCAGCGCTCATATTTGCCAAGATCGGGTTGGGCAGCGGAGAACGAGCAAGGCCGTCAATATGAACATAACGAGACTTCCCAGCACGACGCCCACCGGCGGTCGCAGCGACGCGTCACGCCGGCAAGCCAATGTCGTGTGCTGACTTCCCTTCGGGAAGGTAATTGAAGCCTAGGAAGCGCAAGGCATGCACCGCCTGCCCTTCATGCATTGGGCGTCCACCCTGGGTACGACAACCGCGGGCGCGGGCGGCACGGCATAGGGGCGTCGGGTCCGGCGAATTGACGATGTCCACGACGATGCTGCCAGGCTCGAGCCGATTAGGATCGACCGGCATTGGATCGTCCGGCTTCATGCCTAGCGGCGTGGCATTGATAACGATCTCGCACCCGTGTGGATCGGGTGCGCCAACGTGTGTACTGCAGCCGGTTGCGGTGGCGACGGACTTGGCGAGCTCGTCAGCGCGACGCTCGTCGACATCGAATATGGCAAGTGTTCGGGCACCCGCGGATGCGACCGCAAATGCGATAGCTCTGCCTGCGCCGCCGGCGCCGATGAGAAGAACGGACTTGTTCGCCGGGTGATTACCTTCCCACTGCATCCCGAGCACGCAGCCGAGGCCATCGAAGATGGCACCGACCCAGCGTCCATCGTCATCGCAACGGATGACGTTGAGCGCGCCGACCTGACGAGCAGTCGGATGTAGTTCGTCGACAAAAGCCAACATCCGTTGCTTATGAGGCATCGTCACTAGCACGCCCGAGAGATTCCCCACCGCTCGTGCGCCAGTGACGAATGCGGACAGGTCATCCGCCTTGACTCGAAACGGGACGCAAACCGCGTTCGCGCGCTGTTCGATAAAGAGCCGGTTCAGTAATTCGGGCGACTTAGCCGTCGTCAGTGGATCGCCCACCAAGCCATAGAGTCGCGTTGTTCCTGTGATATGCGTGGCGGGATGCATTGCGGCGCGATGTTGACGGGAGTTGAAAAACTGCAATAGTTAGGAGACGGTGAGGAATTCACTCTTCGCCGCTTGAACGTCAGCCGGCACTCCAGGGCGTCTTACAGCGGGAAAATTCCAGCTGATACACCGATGTCGCCATCTCAGCACCGTGCGCGCCGAGCAAGGGTTGCAGCTCCCTGCTCAGCGCTGCGCCCGCTGCCCCGACGTCCGCTATCGAATTGCCTTCAATCAAAATGATCCAGGTCGGCACTTGCGTCGTGTCCGCGCGCGCTTTTTTCTCGGCCGTTTCCACTTTGCTGACGGACTCGTCGGCGAGGCAGAGATGGACACCCGCGATGCCCTTGTTGTCACAGAGTGGCGGCAGCAGGCGCTGCCGCAATGCTATGACGACGTGTGGACGTTCGCGCTCGCCGACGTCGAAGCGTTGTGTGAGCATGAATCCGCCCTGACCGACACCGTCCGTGTAAACCACGCGGCAGATCGAGCGCGACACGTTGCGGAAGGACGTGACGACGCGCCGCGTCCATTCCGTCGGCGAATTCAGGCGGTTCAGATAATCCTGCCCGCCGAGCACTTCCGGGCTGTCGGCTTCGTAGAGATTAAAGTACTCCGGCGTGCTCGCAACGGCAACGTAGCGGCGGCCGCGACGAAATCCCGGGATGCCGACTCGCTCTGGCATGTGCTCGCGGTTGTGCCACTGATGGAAGTCGTCACGTGCCTCAGGCAACAGGTCGTGCCAGATGCAAACTGCGCCTAGTCCTGCGAGGCTCATGGCTTCACTCCATAGGATTGGACTGCAGACACTGCGTGCCTCACTTCGTTTTCGCGAGCGCTTCGTTGTACTTGGTGACCGCCTCCTGGTACGCGTCCTCGGGGCTGGTGTTGCGCAGGACCATGCGCTGGAACGCGTCGGCGACGATCTGATGGAAGGTCGACTGGATGATCGAGTAGTTCACTTGCCGCCCGCGCGCCTTGATGAGATCCGCCCAGGCGCGCTGGTCGCGTCCCTGTGGTGTCGCAAAATACGGATCGTTGTACGCGGAAGCACGGGCAACGACTTCACCGCCCTGCGCAGCAATCGCCTGAGCGGCAGGAGAGGTCATGAACTTCACGAATTGCCAGGCCGCTTCCTTCTGCTTGGAAAAACTGTTGATCGTGAGCTGGAAGCCGTACACGGTCTGGCGCTCGTCGGCCGTGAATCCGGGAGGCGGAGCCCAGGCGAGATCTTCGCCGGCCCCCTGGGCCTGAATGGAGCGATAGCGGTACAGCCCGAACGTTGCCATCGCGATCGTGCCGGAGCGCAGTCCATCGTGAACTTCGTTGAACCCGTACTGCAGACTCGCCATCGGCGTTGATTTGCACTTCAGGAACTGATCCTTGATCACCTGCGCGCCGCGCACGAACGATTCCTTGCTGAAGGCGATGGTCTTGTTGTCGTCGGCGAAATACTTGCCGTCGGGTGCGGCGAGTAGCGTACTGAGGTGCAACTCGCCAAACGCCTGAGCGCCCCCGATGCCACCGGTGGTGCCGATCGGAATGGCATACCCGACGACGTTGTTCTTCGAGAGCTTCGCGCCGGTTTCGCACACCTCCGTCCACGTGCGAGGAGGTGTGACCTTCGCCTCCTCGAGCAGGCGCTTGCGGTAAATCAAGAGGGGGATGCGGTAGTCCTGCTGGAGCCCGAACAGGCGCCCGCCAACCATGCCAGCCGATAGCGGCACGAGCCAGTCGTTCTGATCGATTTTGTCGCGTTTGACCAGGTCGTCGAGCTGCAACAGCGCGCCCGTGGCGACGTACTCGGGCATCTGGAAGTTCGTCGCGCGGACGACGTCGGGTGAATCCGCATGCGTGCGGAGGGTGCGGGCGCCATTGGCCCCCGTCGGATCGACCACGACACGAACCTTGATATTGGGATTTTGGCGCTCGAACTCCGCGATCATCTTCGTCTGCGCGGCAGCCCTCGGATCGCTTGCGTTGTTCGGGTCGAGGAACGTGTTGTAGGCGATCTCCACCGTTTGCGCGATTGCCGTCGGTGTTACGGCGACGATCAGAGCGAATGCGGCGATCAAGTCGGCGATGCGCCGCCGCCAGGAACTGCGGCGTGCTGTGTTGCGTTGGGCAAACGGTTGGCTCGCGTGCACTGCTCTCATCGTTTCCTCCGGTGTAGGTGTTCGCGGCTCGGGGCGGCTCGTAATGGGATGACGCAAGTGCGATGCGGCGGCAGCGCCTTTCGGTCCTTAGGACGGGAAGGCCCGTTGCGCCGGCGACACCGGCAGGGGCTGCGCAGCGCCTCTTGCGTTTCTTGTTAGGATGTGTAACGATATTCCAGATCCAATCGGAATGTCAAGCATCCAGAGGAGAAATGGCGCGAGGGTTTTGCAAGACGGATTCGAAACGCCATTCCTGATCTATGAAAGTCGTCAATCCCCTGCTGGAGCGGTGTTTTCAGCTCATCGAGTTCCTCGCGGAGGAGCCCCGCGCGTATCGCCTCGGGGTCATCAGCGACAGGTTGGGATTGCAGAAGGGCGCCGTGCACCGGCTCCTCGCTGCCCTGTGCAGCATGGGATGGGTGGAGCAGGAGCCCGAAACAGGCTTCTACCGCCTCACGCTGCGACTCGCGATCATGGGACAGCGCGTGCTGCTCGCGACGCGCATTCCCGACCTCACGCGCCCGATCCTGCAAAAGCTGGCGGAAGAATCACAGGAGCTCGTGCGCATGGCGATCGTCGAAGGCGAGCGGTTGAGCTGGGTCGCTTTCGTGCAGGGACGCCGCACAGGATTGATCTATCAGCCGGAGATGATCGGCAGAGCGCCGCTTACCGTTACCTCGCACGGCAAGGCGTGGCTTTCGACGCTGCCACCCGAGGAGGCGATGCGCATTGTGCGCGAGGAGGGCTTCCCGCCGCCGGGGCGCTACGGCCCGCGGGCCATTCAATCGATCGACGCGTTCGCTGCGGCGCTCGACGAGACACGGGCGCGCGGATGGGGGATGTCGTACGAGGAAGGTGAACGCGGCATCGCCGCCATCGCCGCGCCGATTCGTCCGTCCGGCCCGAATACACCTGCGGTCGCAACGTGCAGCGTCGCGGGACCCCTAATGCGCTTTGGCGCGGAGGACATCGTGCGACACGCGAGCTTGGTAATGGAAGCGGCCAACGAAATCGCCGCGATCTGGCCGCTTCGCTCGGCGCAAACGCAAACGGATTCTGCCGCCGCGTCGCAGCTGCGCGACGAGAGTCGGGTGGCCTTGTAGAAGGTAACCGATGGTTTGTGCAAACACCTCTTACATGGACTATCGCTAACGGCAGGCTACGGAGGACGAAGACATGGAATATCGCACGCTCGGAAGAACCGGTGTCCGCGTGAGCACATACGCTCTCGGAACCATGATGTTCGGTGCCGATGGCAATCCCGACGAGAAGGAGTGCATCGAAGTCGTGCACGCGGCGCTGGATGCCGGAGTAAATCTGATCGACACCGCGGACACCTATTCACATGGCGAGGCGGAGGACATCGTAGGAAAGGCCATTGCCGGCCATCGCGACGAGATCGTCCTGTCGAGCAAGGTGCGTTTGCGCGCCGGGGATGGCCCGAATGAACAAGGTGCCTCGCGGCTATGGATCATGCGTCAGGTCGAGGCGAGCCTCAAACGCCTTCGTACCGATCACATCGACCTCTATCAGATCCATCGGCCCGACCTCGACACCGACCTCGAGGAGACGCTCGATGTGCTGACCGATCTCGTACGGGACGGCAAGATCCGGTACTTCGGTTGCTCGATGTTTCCCGCGTGGTACCAGGCGCAAGCACATTCGATCAGCGCGCAGCGTGGCCTTAAGCGCTTCGTGTCCGAGACGTCGCCGTATTCGATCTTCGTGCGGAGCATCGAGATCGATGTTCTGCCGGCCGTTCAGCATTTCGGCATGGGACTCCTGGCATGGAGCCCGTTGAATGGAGGATGGCTTACCGGGAAATACCGCCGCGATGCCGCGGTTCCAAGCGATTCGCGGGCAGGCCTCGTAAAGGGGCAGTGGGGCGAGCATTACCCGATCCTGCGGACCCGGTTCGACCTGTCGCGACCCGGCAATCAACGCAAGCTCGGCATGATCGAGCAGCTGTCGAGCGTTGCGAGCGAGGCCGGTATGTCGCTTGCGCAGATGGCGCTGGCGTTTCCGTTGGCGCATCCCGGCGTGACCGGCGTCAACTTCGGGGTGCGCAACCTGCGGCAGTTCAACGATGCGAAAGCGGGCTTCGGTACGCGTCTGACCGATGACGTACTTAACGCGATCGACGCGTGCAACCCGCCTGGCAGCATCGTCGACGAAGCCGATCGAGGCTGGATCATGCCGTGGATGGCGCCCGAAGCACGGCGTCGACCGCAGTCCGGCGTGGTCGCGTAGGTAAGGCTCAGCGCTCAACGCACCGGCGGAGGTTGGGAGGCCATGGCTCATCACACTGCGACGATTGCGAACCCGGCGACACCCGCGCGACCGACGCGCGCACGAAGGCGGCTGAGAGAGCTACGGCCACTGCTGTGGTTCATTCCGGTCCTCCTGCTGCTGCTGACTGTGACGCTGTATCCGACCCTGTTCGTCATATGGATGAGCTTCCAGAAGACGCGTTTCTACGAGCTTACGGGCTTCGTTGGGCTCGAGAATTTCGTGGATACGTTGTCGTCGCCCGCATTCTGGGAGACGACCTACACTTCGCTGCTGTATATGGTCGGGTCGCTCGTCCTGTCGCTCGGCCTTGGGGTACTTGCCGCACTGGTCCTGAACAACCTGAGACGCGGCGGTGCGGTGCTGCGCGTGCTCACGCTGGTTCCCTGGACGCTGTCGATGGCGGTGGTCGGAACGATCTGGCTATGGCTGTTCAACCCGTCGTATGGACCGATCAGCTACTCCATGCGAGAGCTCGGCCTGTCTCCGGGCCTGATGTTGGGTGATCCGGAACTTGCGCTCTGGCTCACCATTCTCGTCACGAGCTGGTGGTCGTTTCCCTACGCGATGGTGATCGTCACCGCGGCGATTCAATCCATCCCCAAGGAGCTGTATGAAGCGGTCGCGATCGACGGCGGCAGTTGGCGTGCCAAGCTTCGCTACGTCACGTGGCCGCATCTCATCCCCACGCTCGGCAGCACAGCCCTTACGCTCGGCATCCTGTACCTGACGCTCATCACACTGTTGATCGTGCTCACCGGAGGCGGACCCCTGGGCGCCACCACTACGTTGAGCTTTGAGGTCTTCCGGGGAACCGTCCAGGCGGTCAACATCGGACCGACCGCGGTCTACTCCATCGCGATTCTGTTGGCGAACGTCGCGCTGGGCGTGCTCTATATGCGTCTCACTGGCCGCGTAACGGCTTAGCGGGTGATGCTCATGCGTGCAGGCAATGGCAGGGTTCGAAATCGCGCCACGCTCTTTATTCTGGCCGCGCTCGTGGTGGGTTCGGCGCTCGGTCCGATGCTGTGGGCGATCTCGACGTCCCTGAAGAACGAGGTGAACGCGGTGTCGGCGATTCCGAGCCTCATTCCGTCGCCGGCGACCTTTTCCAATTATCTCAGCGTCTTCTCGCACAAGACGTTCGTGATCGAGCTTCTGAATTCCATCCTGTACGCCGCGGGTGCCGTCGCCGTCGCCTTGGCCGTGGGAATTCCGGCGGGATACGTCGCATCGCGATACACATTTCCTGGCAAGCGTTCCGTCATGCTGATCATCCTCGCGACATCGATGGTCCCTGGAGTTGCGCTTCTCGTTCCAACCTTCTATCTGCTCGATCACCTCGGTCTTCTGAACAATCGTTTCGTGCTACTCGTCATCCTGGCCTCACGCATCGCACCGCAAACGGTGTGGTTCATGCAGAACTTCATCGATGCCGTACCAGTGGAGATCGACGAGGCCGCGCATATGGACGGCGCCAGCCGCTGGCAGATCCTCACCAAGCTCGTGCTGCCACTCATCCGTCCGGGAATCGCGGCCGTCGCGGTCATCGGCGCCATTACGACGTGGAATGATTACATCACCGTCGCCGTATTCGCGCCGGACACCGCGAAACGGACACTGCAGGTCGCTCTCGTGAACCAGGTGTTCGACGCCGTCGGTATCTCATGGTCCTTCACCATGGCGTTCGCGCTGATTGCCTCGCTGCCGGTAATTCTGATGTTCCTGCTCGTTCAGAGGTGGTTCATTGCCGGACTCACCGCGGGCGCGGTGAAGGGATAGGGAGCCATGCAACACAAGGAGCAAGGCAACATGCACAACGAAGGCACGCCGCGTTACGACGGCCCGCGTGAGCTCGCGCAATCCCTGACCGCGCTCGCGCACATGGACGCGACCCAGGCGACCTGGAACCGCGAGGGACTGCGCGAGGACTCCGAGTACCGCGACCTCGGGCTCGCCGCGGTGACCAGCGGTCGCATCGGCGTCAAGCACATTCGGGCTCTGAAGCCGTTGACCGAGCCCACGGGCTGGCACTGGCACGACATGACCGCACACTTCCTGTACGTGCTGCGCGGATCGATCACGTTCCGCTTCGCCGGCGCCGCGGGCGAGATAACGCTGCATGCGGGTGACGGCCTGTCGCAGCCTGCTGGCGTCCCGCACAACGTGATCTCACGCTCGGATGACCTCGAAGTGATCGAGATCAACGAGCCGGCGGTCTATGGAACATGGGATCTGGCCGAACCGCCGGCGCCCTGGAAGTGACGATATTCGTGGAAGTGAACGGTGGCCAGTACATGCCGTAACGATTGCAGAATGCAGACTCACACGGTACGTGTGCTCACGTGATTCGACTGCGCAGAAGGAGCAACGGATGGCATCAGTTTCGTTCGAGAAGGTGGAGAAGGCCTACGGCACGACGAAGGTGATCCATGGCGTCGGCTTTGACATTCACGACGGTGAGTTCATGGTCTTGGTGGGGCCGTCAGGCTGCGGCAAGTCGACGCTTCTGCGCATGCTGGCCGGGCTCGAAGAGATCGACGGCGGAGCCATCGCGATCGACGGCAAGGTGGTGAACGATACGGAGTCGAAAGATCGAGACATCGCAATGGTGTTTCAAAGCTACGCGTTATATCCACACATGACCGTTCGCGCCAATATGGCGTTCAGTTTGAAACTCCGCAACGCCGACGCGGCCGTCATCGCGGAGCGGGTGGCGAAAGCTTCGAAGATTTTGAACCTCGATGCGTACCTCGAGCGTTTCCCGCGAGAGCTATCGGGGGGTCAGCGGCAACGTGTCGCCATGGGACGCGCCATCGTGCGCGATCCCAAGGTGTTCCTGTTTGACGAGCCGTTGTCGAACCTTGACGCCAAGCTGCGGGTTGCGATGCGCGCCGAGATCAAGGCATTGCACCAGCGGTTGAAAACGACGACCGTATACGTGACGCATGATCAGGTAGAGGCCATGACCATGGCCGATCGCATCGTCGTTATGCACGATGGTGTGGTCGAACAGATCGGCGCACCACTCGAGCTCTACGATCATCCGCGAAACCTGTTCGTCGCGCAGTTCATCGGGTCTCCCGCCATGAACGTCATCCATGGCAAGCTGCGCCGGGCCGGCGTCGATACAGTTGTGGAGACGCAAGACGGGATTCGTTGGCCGGTACTGCGCGAGCCTGCCGTCGGCGAAGGACTTGACGTCAGCTACGGCGTTCGACCGGAGCATCTCGCGGTCGTGCAACGTGGCAGCGCTGACAGCGTTCCCGGCGAAGTCGTCGTAGTCGAGCCAACGGGGGCCGAGACGGAACTACTGGTCCGCATGGGAACCTCGCAGATCAGCGTCATCAGTCACGGCCGAGCGAGCATCGGCGCAGGCGATCAGATTGCGCTGCGCGTTGCGCCGGGTTCAGTGCACCTCTTCGATCGGAACTCTGGTGCGAGGATTCCCGACGTGGAGGGAATGTGATTGAACACGGAGAGTCCGCGCCGGGTCGTGCCGTCGTGGCCGTGCGCGGCGACACCGTCCTGACGGCCGGCTGCAGCCGCGTCGAACAACGGAGCCAAAAGGAATGAAAGCAGTGTCGCTTGAACAGAATTTGAGGACGGAGGCCGCGGCGCGCCAACTGGTCGCTGCGCGGTTGGCGCACCGACCCGGCGCGCGTCTGGCCGAGTCCTGTCGGCCGCGCGACATTGAAACGGCGCTCGCGATTCGCCGTCGCGTTGGCGAATTGCTCCACTTCGACGTCGGCGGCTGGAAATGCTCGCTGCCGATGCCTGACAAGGCGGTGTTCATGGCGCCTATCTATGCGCCAACGATCACGTCGGCTTCGCCCTGTTCCGTGCTCGCAGAAGGTGCGAAGGCGCGAGTCGAGCCCGAGATTGCGTTCGTGCTCGGACGTGATCTCAAATCTCGCGCCCAACCCTACAGCGACGCCGACGTGCGCTCCGCGATTCGTGAGACGAGACTGGTGCTGGAGCTCATGGGCTGTCGCTACGTGGATCCCGCGAGCGCCAGCTTTCTCGAAATGCTTGCCGACGGACTCAACAATCAGGGACTGTTCGTCGGGCCGGAAGTGAGCGACGGTTTGATTCGGCCGCTG
>Ga0137367_10005052_pt1 | contig 10715 bp, 6 predicted proteins | sample SagtaG_14_FD_104939 | JGI IMG/M metagenome (GOLD analysis project Ga0137367, IMG submission 104939) | Vadose zone soil microbial communities from Sagehorn Ranch, Mendocino, California, USA - Sage1_L_80_16 metaG | ecosystem: Environmental > Terrestrial > Soil > Vadose zone | place: USA... | reverse complement strand
TTCCTGTTTGCGGGCTGATTGTTCCTCCGGCGAGACACCGTACTTCTTGAGAAATGGCAGGTCCTCCAAGTCCTTGGCGGCGGCGTGGGCAATCTGCGGATCGTGGCTGTGTTGCAGCCTGTCGAGCGTGGCTTTCGCCTCGTCGAACTTCTTCGCAGCCAAGTACGCGCGCGCAAGTCGTAGCTGATACGACTCATCTCTCGGGCTCAACTGCACCGCCATCTTCATTGCCTCGACTGCGGCGTTACCGCCTCCCCCTGCCAGTCGCGCCCATCCAAGGATGTTGTAGCCCTCGGCGAACTCGCGAAATTCATCGAGCACAAAGTGCAAGCTCTCCATCGTGTTCGCCAGGCCCTGAATGTATTTGCCCTTCTGTGCGGACTGGTACGCAGCCAGCGCGACGCCGAAGCGTGACCATGGATCGGAAGGATTGACCTCCAGCGCAGATTGGAGTTCCTCGAACGCTTTCTTCGAATCGCCTTTTTGAAGGTATGCCCAAGATAGACCGCGATGTGCAACTGCAGTCGCGGTCTTTGGGTCTTCCATCAGCTTCTCAAGTTGCGTGAACGCGTCCTCACGGTGCTCGGGGATGCGAAGCGCCATTTCGGCCAACAGTGCGTCGGCTTCCCGTAACGAGAGTTGCTTTGTGCTGTCAGACACATCTTCCACGGAAAACGGCAGCGACGATTCGGCGATTGGCCCCGGCGTCAGCGGCGCGGGCACGCTCTTCGAGTCCTGAAGAGAGTTCTCCAACGCTTTCAACGAATGAAAGTAATCCTTGACTTGTTGATCCAAATCCGCCGGAGTCACCCCAAACGCTTGGTGCACCGCCTGCGCGATGGGGACCCGCTGGTTTTCTACAAGGTCAAAGTATGTTCCAACGTCCGCAAGCTTGTTCTGGTTCAACAAGTAGTGAAAAAGAATCCACGACTGCGCATAAAACAACGTACGGTGAGTTCCTTCATGCCCGTTCACCACCCGGTTCTTCATCTCGAGCAGGTCCGTCGATTTAAGCCAAACTGGAGAATCCAGGATTTCTGTCAGCGACTTCAGTCCACTGCCTTGTTCGGAATAAATCGGCTGGCCCGGCCAGGCAAGCTCAGGATCGCTCCCGAGTTCGATCTTCTTCGAAGTGAAATACAGAGACGAAAAGTATTCTGCGAAGCCTTCGTCAAACCAGGGCGCCGTCGGCGGATAGTTGTAGTCGAGCAAATAATGCGCAAATGGGTGCTCAATAGCGCGCCAGCTATCTTGAACTCCGGTGTTCAATACGATGAATACCCTGTCCTGGCTGCGCAAGAAGAAGCCAGGAATCTGCCCGTTTGCTCCTGGCACAAGTTGCGCGTACGTCGTGGGACTGTCTGTCGCCAAAATCTCGATCGGCTCAGACAACCGCACCTTCTGCCGCATGAGAAGTTGGGAAAACACTGTCCGCATCTGCTCGAATCGGGCGATGACTTCATGCCCTTTCTTTTGCCCTCCGTCGGTTATAACGAGGAAGTGATCGGAGCTGATCTGCAGCCATTTTGGTTCAGCGGCATGGACTGCAATACAGGTGAGAAGGGTCGTAGTGGTGAGGAGAATTCGTGTAAAGCGATGAAGAGGTGCGGACATGAGATTGTGTGCCGCGACTGCATGATCGTAACACGCCGTTGCAGGCATAAAGCGCTGTCACCAGCAGATTGCGCCGTACGGTCACGTTCTCGATGCACCCCGTATAATCAAAGTTTGGACTCTTCCTTCCAGGTGATCTCTTGAGCGCACATACGCACGGACAGCCGCCGCCAGGGCCCCAACCCTTACTCGGAGTGGATGCCATCGTTGCCGTCGGTTCCGGTAAAGGGGGCGTGGGGAAAACTACCCTTGCGGTTAACCTCGCACTTGCCTTGGCCAAACTTGGCCACAAAACCGGCCTCCTTGATGCGGACGTATACGGCCCGAACGTTCCGCTGATGCTCGGCACCAGTGCTCAGCCCAGAGTTCTCGGCGAGAACCGGATTGAACCGATTGAGATTCATGGCCTCAAGATGATTTCCGTCGGCCTGCTGAATCCGGGCGACAAGCCCCTGATCTGGCGCGGACCCATGCTGCACTCGATCATTCGGCAGTTCCTCGGCCAGGTGGAATGGGGAGTGCTCGATTATCTGATCGTGGATCTGCCTCCCGGAACGGGCGATGTAGCGCTCTCTCTGATCCAGACCGTCCCTCTCACCGCGTCGATCGTTGTGTCCACGCCTTCCGATGTCTCACTGCAAGACGCCCGCAAAGCCATCGAAATGTTTCGGCAAATGAAAGTGGACATTGCCGGAATCGTCGAGAACATGAGCTACTTTGTTTGCCCGCATTGCCAGCATGAGATCGATATTTTTTCCCGGGGCGGCGCGGAGAAAACTGCGCGTCAGTTTGGGGTGGACTTCCTGGGCAGCATTCAACTCGACCCGGAAATTCGACGTTCGGGCGACAGTGGAGAGCCAGCGGTGCTGGAAGGCGAAGCGTCGTCCCACGCCAAGGCGCTTTTTGACTTCGCCAGGAAGGTTGCCGAGCGGGTTCAGCATATCCGGTCGAGGGCTCCTGAAGGCGTGATTCAAATCCAATAGCCTGCACTACTCATCCAATGGAGTGGGTATTTCAGGTACTGACACTGGTTTTCCGAGCCGCTAGAATGAGTGAGAGTAGGCTTCTGCCATGGTTCGAGTAGAAACGGGTAGTGCAAGGGTTGCGGCTAGCCTACTGTTCTCCAGCTTGATGTCAGATGTACCCAATAGTCGGTTAGGTCTGTTTAACTAGGTAATTATGTCAGCTGGCCAACCCATAGGCGACAGAGAGCGCGAGATCCTCACCGCGATCGTCGAGACGTTTATCTCGACCGGTGAGCCGGTAGGTTCGCGCATACTTTCGCGCAGCAGCCGCGAAGGACTGAGCCCTGCGACGATTCGCAACGTCATGGCCGACCTGGCCGACGCCGGATTTCTCGATCAGCCACATACCTCGGCCGGGCGCGTGCCCAGTTCCGCGGCTTATCGTTACTATGTTGAGCAACTCAGCGGGAAGACCGAGTTATCGAGGGCCGACGCCAGCGTTATAGATGACTCGCTGCACGGCATCACGGATGTGCAGGAGTTCATGGAGCGGACCTCACACGTGCTGTCGCTGATCTCCCACAACGTTGGCGTGACCGTGGCTGTGAGTGGGCCAAAGAACGCTTTGGAGCATGTGTACTTTTCGCGCCTCGGTGACCAGAAGGTGCTGGCGGTAGTAGTAACGAAGTCTGGTGTGGTCAGGGACCGCGTATTGCGCCTTGACCTTCCGCAGGCTGATCTTGATGTTGCCGCGCGGTTTATCAACGACAACTTTCGCGGGTGGACGCTGGAAGCGGTTCGTGGCGAGATTGCACGAAGGTTGGAACAAGAGCGTAGCGAATACGACCGGCTCATGTCCTCGGTTGAACAGCTCTACAAACAAGGCGTGCTCTCGGGCGACGATTCCACGCAGGTTGTCTTCGTGGAGGGCGCTTCCAACCTGGTCGCGAATGAACAAGACCGCTCGCGTCTGCAGGAACTTCTGCAGGCACTCGAGCATAAACAGAGATTGGTCGAACTGCTCAGTGCGTATCTCGATGCCAAGCAGGAAGCGGTTCGCGTGGTGATCGGGCTGGATGAGGCGCAGCCCTCCATGCGCAACTTGGTGCTGATCGGAACGCCGGCGCGTGTCGGTGGCGAGGTAATGGGGTCCCTCGCAGTGCTGGGCCCATCCCGTATCGACTACCAACACACGATTAATGCCGTCTCCTACATCGCGCGACTCTTTGACAAAATCCTGAATGAGAACGAGTGAGTGTATGGCAAGGATAAACGGCAAAACACAATTCGAAGAGCAACAGATGGACGTGGAACACGAACTCCCATCCGCGGAAGAGGGAGAGAACCAGCAACCGGAGCCCACGAATCCCGTACCGATCGATCACGTATCCGAAGTGGATAAACTTCGTGCGGAGCGGGACGTGCTCGTTGATCGCATGGCCAGGGTGCAGGCGGAATTCGATAATGCGCGAAAGCGCGCTGCCAAAGAACAGCAGGACTATCGCGATTACGCCTTGGTGGACACGATCAAGACTTTGCTTCCAGTTCTCGACAGCTTTGACCGCGCCCTGCAGAGTTCCCCGGAGAAATCAGAATTCCACGCTGGGGTTGAACTGATTCATAAGCAATTGCAGGACGCGTTGGCAAAACTCGGCGTGCAGGCAATCCCTGCCGAAGGCCAGCAGTTTGATCCACGCGTGCATGAAGCCATTGAGATGGTTGATACCGAAGAAGCAAACGATCATGAAGTGCTCGACGAATTGCAGCGCGGTTATAAGTTGAAAGAGCGCCTCGTCCGTCCGGCGATGGTTCGCGTGGCCCGAAATTCCAAGCACTAAAAATCGAAGAGAGGGTTGAATTCTGCCTAGCAACGTCAAACGAGATTATTACGAGATTCTGGGTGTGCAGCGCGGCGCGAGCGATCAGGAGATCAAGAGCGCCTATCGCAAGCTGGCCATGCAGTTTCATCCGGACCGCAATCCGAACAATCCCGATGCCGAGGAAAAGTTCAAGGAGTGCAGCGAGGCGTATGCCATCCTTGCCGATTCTGAAAAACGCAGCATGTACGACCGCTTTGGTCATGCGGGAGTAGGCGGGCCTGCGGCCGGTGCCGGTTTCGACCCCAGCGTCTTTCAGGATTTCAACGACATCTTCGGCGAATTCTTCGGCTTTAGCGATCTATTTGGCGGGCGCGGAGGTGGTGCGCGGCGAACCCGCGCCCAACGTGGCGCCGATCTCCGCGAGGACATTGCCATTGAGTTTGAAGAAGCAGTTTTCGGCGCGGAGAAGACGATCAGCTATCGTCGACATGAGCCTTGCAATGCATGCAACGGCTCAGGAAGCGCGAATGCAAAAACTCCGACTCCTTGCCGGACCTGCGGCGGGCGCGGACAGGTGCGATATCAGCAGGGTTTCTTCAGCATTGCCCGGACGTGTCCCGCTTGCCAGGGTGCGGGAACTGTGGTCAGCGATCCTTGCACGAAGTGCAAGGGCGAGGGCCGCAATATTCAGCAGAAGACCGTTGAAGCCAAGATACCTGCAGGGGTCGAAGACGAAACCCGCATTCGCTTCAGCGGGCTTGGTGAAGCTGGAGTGCACGGTGGGCCGGCCGGGGACCTGTACCTCGTGCTCAACGTAAAGGACCATCCGTTTTTCGAGCGGCGTGGCACGGACCTCCATTGCATTGTGCCGATCTCGTTCACCCAAGCCGCCCTTGGTTCTGAAATCCAGGTTCCCACGCTGGAAGGTGAACACGCACTGAAAATTCCTGAAGGCACGCAATCCGGTGCCGTTTTGAAGCTGCGCAGCAAAGGCGTTCCCGTACTGAATGGACATGGCAAGGGTGATTTGTTCGTGGAAGTGAGAGTGCAGACGCCGACCAAGCTGAATAAGCGGCAGCGCGAACTGCTGCAAGAGCTTCAGAGCACAACCCCGATCGAGAACAAGCCCCAGCGCCACACATTATTCGGGAAAGTAAAAGAAATATTCAACGAGCTGTGAATTTCAGTGGCTAGTGACTAGTGGCTAGTACATGAGCCTTCCGAAAACTATGTCGTGCAGGTTGCGACTGACCCCCATCCTGTCACTATTCTCCAATCAGTGGCCGCTGGCCACTGGTTCACTCGCCACTGCATGACACGCCGCCGCTGGATTGCCGACGAAATCTCCGGGAATCGAGCCGCCCTTGTAGGGGAGCACGCGCGCCACCTGGCGCAAGTCCTGCGTGCGCAGGTCGGCCAGGAATTCGACGTTTCAGTTGTTGACCAAGTTCGAATCGGCCGAATAACCAACATCCAGCCGGATCGTGTCGAGTTCGAACTCCGCGAAGTCGTCGTGCATCCTGCCCCAACGCCAATCACGGTGGTCATGTCCATCTTCAAGTTCGATCGCATGGACTGGGCGATCGAAAAATGCACCGAGCTTGGCGTTGCGCGGATCGTCCCGCTTATCGCCGCTCGAACTGAATCACACCTCACCGCAGCAGCACCGAAACGTGCAGAACGATGGCGCCGCATTGCTCGTCAGGCCTCCGAACAATCCCGGCGCATGCTTCCGCCTGAAATCTCGAACCCCGTGAGCCTTGAGGAAGCTCTGGCGCTCAACGGCGAAAACCGAGTAGTTCTGTCCGAGTCGGAATGCGGGTGCACACTGAGGGACACACTCACGGATAAGATCGCTTCTGTTGTCCTCGCATTTGGCCCCGAAGGCGGATGGAAAGACCAGGAGCTTACCGCTTTCAAAGAAGCCGGATGGATCTCGGCCTCCCTCGGCCCAACGATTCTTCGTACTGAGACGGCGGTGATTGCTGCGATGGCAGTTGCCGCATCAGTCCTGGATCAGGGTTCATCGCACAAGACGATCTAACAACCTCTGTGGATTTCCCTCTGTCTGTGTCCTCTGTGGCATGGCTTTTTCGTCCACTGAATCGCCGCCGTTTTCCGCTCCCGCAACTCTGCTATTCTCGGCTCAATGGCAGTCGCTCGTAACGCCTCCGTAATCTCTCCTGACCCGCAACAGAAGCAGGCCATGGAGCACGTAGCCGGGCCCATGCTGGTCGTGGCGGGCGCTGGCACCGGCAAAACGACGGTCCTGATCCAGCGCATCGCCCGTCTCATTCGCGAAGGCCATGCCCGCCCGGAAGAAATCCTCGCGCTCACTTACACCGAGAACGCCGCAAAGGAAATGCTGGATCGTGTGCAACGGGAGCTGCGCGCCTCCAATGTAGAAGGCCTGCAGGTTTCGACGTTTCACGCCTACTGCAACAATCTGCTGATTGCCGCCGGCCGGAATTTTGGCGTTCTTGACGATAAGCAGCTCTGGATTTTCCTGCGCCGCAATCTGCGTGAGCTGCGACTTAAGTACTTCGTTCGTGCGGCAAAGGTTTCGGAGTTTCTCGACGATCTTCTCGACTTCATCCGCCGGTGCCACGACGAACTGGCCACCCCCGAGGACTACCGGAACTACGTCCGCAAGATCGAGAAAAGAGAGTTGCCTCTCCCGCGCGTTACAAAATCCAAGAACGCCGCAGAGATCACCGATCAAGAGGCTTTGGGCCGCTGCCAGGAAATTGCGTCCGTTTTCGACACTGTGGAGCGCCTACTGCGCGAACGCAACCTCGGCACCTTCGGTCACATGATCCTCCGCGCCAATGATTTATTGGCGGAAGACGCGGCCCTGCTTGAACGCGCACGGTCCCGTGCGCGTTTCATCCTGGTTGACGAGTTTCAGGATGCGAACTTTGCCCAGATCAAGGTCCTGCAAAAACTGGCTGGAACCGAGCGGCACGTGTTCGCGGTCGGCGACCCCGATCAGGGCATCTACCGTTTCCGCGGCGCTTCGAGCGGGGCATTCGAACTTTTCCAGAAGCACTTTTCGGATTCGAAGCTGGTGGTGCTCGCCAAGAACCGCCGCTCTACTACTCCGGTGCTTAAGTGCGCCCACGCCCTGATCTCACAAAATCCGGAATTCGCGTTGCAGGCAGGTTCGGCACAATATCGCCGCTCGCCGCTAATCTCCGCGCGGGATGAGGCGCAGCCCCTGGTTCCCCGGCCTCCGGTCGATGCAGTTTTTGTCACCAACAACTTTATGGAGGCTACCGACCTGGTTGCAGTGCTGCAGGAACGTAAAAAGCGCTCTCGCTGCACCTGGAAGGACTTTGGAATTCTCTACCGCAGCCACGCCAATCGCGAGGAGGTCGCTGCTGAACTTGCGCGCAGCGGTATTCCGTTCTCGATCGAAGGCCTGGACGTGCAAGACACGCCCGAGGTGCGCGATTTGCTGGCATGCCTCGGCGCCGTCGTTGCCGGCAGCGACAGCGTCTCGATGTTGCGAGTGGCGGCGTTGCCTCAGTTTTCCGTGAATCCTGAAGAATTGCGAAGCGCGATGAGGGCGCTCCCTCGCGATGGACGGGGATCCATCACTTCCGTACTGCCGACGGTAAAGGGTGGCTCTGCCGTGCTGAACGCGGTAGAGCAGGCAAAGGCTGAGGTTGCGGGTAAGAAGCCACATGCCGCGCTACTGAACCTGGCGCGGCATTTCCAAATTCGGACGAGTCCTGTAATTCGGGCGCTGGTGCAATTTGCGGAGAAATGGAAGGAGTCGCCGATCACCGAGAGTGGCAGCGCGGCGGAGTTTCTGGAATACCTCGATTATTTTCGCGAAGCCCGCGGGATTATTCCGCTTCCGTCGAGTGATGAAGAAAATGTCGTCAGGATGATGTCCGCGCATGCGGCCAAGGGACTGGAGTTCGATCACGTTTTCATCCTGCGCGCGGTCAGTGGCAGCTTTCCGTGTAGTTATCACGAACCGTTGATTGAGATTCCGGCGGAACTGCGCAAATCCGGACTGGCCGCCGATCGCGACGAGAAGGAAGTACATAAGCAGGAAGAGCGGCGTCTGTTTTACGTGGCAATGACCCGCGCCCGCGACACCCTGAGCATGTACGGCAAGTTCGGACGGGGCAAGACCGAGAAGACTCCGCCGGGATACCTGCGCGAATTGTCAAAAGACAGGAATCTCAAGTCTTTGCTGAAGCAACGCACCGCCCGTGAATTCCAAACTGACATCTTTGGCTCTACTGAGCCGGTCTCGCGCCTGGCAGAGTGGATCGCGCTTCCACCCGGCTCCGATCTGGCGACAACTCTGAGCGCCAGCGCTATCGACAACTATAAGATTTGTCCGCTGCGTTTCAAGCTTGACCGCGAATGGCGCATCCCTGGCGAAGTTTCAGCCGCTTTGCAGTATGGGGCTTCCATGCATCGCGTGTTGAAAACCTATTACGATTCCTTGCACTTTGGACGTCCCAAGTCAGAAGACGAGCTTATTCAGTTGTTTCGTGACGACCTTGCGGCAGAGGCAATCGCCGATCGGTACCAGCACGATCTCTATGAGAAGCAGGGAATCGTTCAGCTTCGCGAGTTTCTCGCGGCCTCGCAGCGCGGCCATGCCGAGGTGTTGCACACCGAGGAGTACTTCAACATCAAGGTTGGCGCAACCACTCTCGTTGGTCGAATCGACCGTATTGACCGCGCAGGTGCGGAGCGGGTCGTCATCGTCGACTACAAGACCGGCAAACCGAAATCGCAGGAAGACGCCGACGACAGCCTACAGCTTTCGTTGTATGCGCTGGCCGCGCGAGAGAAGTGGGGCTATGCGCCCGAGCGTCTCGTCTTTCACAATCTCGATGGAAATTCTGCGATCAGCACCGAGCGCAGTGAAATCAAGTTGGAAGAGGCGCGCCTCGAAGTGGCGAAAATTGCGGAAGATATTGCGGCGGGAAACTTCGATCCGAAAGTGGGTTTTCACTGCTGTTCATGCGCCTATCGCACACTCTGCCCCAAAACAGAAAAGCGAATTCCGGAAGCTGCGGCGGTCGCCGCCGATCAGGCCAACTGAAGCATTCGCACAAAAACTAAGGGGACGCTTTCGCGTCCCCGTGGTTTACTTTACGTCCAGCCAGTTAGTGCTTTTTCTTGGCGGCCTTCTTTGCTGCTTTCTTCTTGGTTGCCATGGTTGCCTATTCTCCCTTCCATTGTTCATGGATCATGCAACGGTGTTCAGTTGCAACTGATTGAATGTATAGAGTCATTGAAATGTGAAGTCAAGAAAAAAATGATGCATGAAGCCGTCGCCGGAGACGGTACGAAGGTCACCGTGTAGCGATGCGAGAAAAAATGCAGATGCGTGGCCGTGGTTTTCGATCGAGAGACACGTTTCAAGTTTCGCGTTTCAGGTTTCAAGCTCCTCCAGAGACTAGAAACTCGAAACTGGAAACCTTGAAACTCGATCCCTGAAAATTGCATCTCCAATCTCTATAATTGAAGAGCCATCGCAGGAGGGCATCCATGCCCAGCAATAACGACGTCGCAATCATTTCCGCATGCCGCACGCCCGTAGGAAAATTCCAGGGCAGTCTTTCTGATCTCAGCGCAACGCAGCTCGGCGCCATCGTTGTGCGCGAGGCTGTAAGGCGCGCCGGCATTGATCCCGCAAGAGTCGACGAATGCATTATGGGCAACGTGGTTTCTGCCGGACTCGGTCAGAATCCCGCGCGTCAGGCCGCGATTTACGGCGGCCTTTCTCCCGAAGTCGGCGCCATGACCATCAACAAAGTTTGCGGCTCAGGACTGAAAGCGGTCGCCCTTGCCGAGCAGGCCATCGAAACCGGCAATAGCACAATCGTTGTAGCCGGCGGCATGGAGTCGATGACCAACGCGCCGTATCTTCTGCCGCAAGCGCGAAAGGGATTTCGTCTCGGCAATGTCGAAGCTGTCGATTCCATGATTCGCGATGGTCTTTGGGACGTTTACAACAACTACCACATGGGAATGACCGGGGAGAATGTTGCGGAAAAGTACGGCATCACGCGCGACGAGCAAGACGAGTTCGCGGTGAACTCTCATCGCAAGGCGGTCGCCGCGATCAAGGAGTGTCGCTTTAAGTCGCAGATCGTGCCTGTCGAACTTCCCGCGAAGAAGAAGGGCGCACCGCCGGTCATCTTCGACAAAGACGAATCACCCCGCGAGGACACCAGCATCGAAGTGCTTCGCTCGCTCAAGCCCGCATTCAAGAAAGATGGGACCGTCACGGCGGGCAATGCTCCCGGCGTAAACGACGGCGCGGCCGCCGTAGTCGTGA
>Ga0137367_10005032_pt1 | contig 10731 bp, 9 predicted proteins | sample SagtaG_14_FD_104939 | JGI IMG/M metagenome (GOLD analysis project Ga0137367, IMG submission 104939) | Vadose zone soil microbial communities from Sagehorn Ranch, Mendocino, California, USA - Sage1_L_80_16 metaG | ecosystem: Environmental > Terrestrial > Soil > Vadose zone | place: USA... | reverse complement strand
TGGATGTGTAGGTCGGGCATTCCTGGGTTCACACCCGTCGAGATTCCAGTGCAGTCCGGGTTCACGGTATAAGTGCCCGAGCCCGCGCGCCAGCCCGGTACAATGTTGCCATTTACACCGACAGCGTCAACCCCCGTGGAATTCCCTTCGCCGTCATACGTAGCCATCGAGATACCGGCAACCAGTAGAGTGGTTCCATCCGGAAGGAAGATCTGTCCATGGATGCTATTGGCATAAGTGCCCTTGAGCGTCATATTGCTGCAATTGCTGGCATGGGCCGTCAAAGTTGACGATGCAGCCAGAACGACGGTGAGCAGTAACAGCGAAATGCGGGATTTCATATTGCCTCCAGATTTTTTGTTAACGAGCTCCAGCCTTGAAAGCTCTCGACTGGAGGTTTGATCTCCCGTCTGGTTGCACCATCGCATCACTCGCATGAGCGCACAATGGTCTGAGGGTGAACCGAGGTGAACTCAAGGTGAACCGTTACAACTATCATGTAATGCGATAGTTGGCGATGCATGGAATCTTTAAAATGGCCCTGTTTCGCCGGAAATTGAAGTACACTTTCAGCAGTTCGTAGAGGTTGAGTTGGCTACACACGGTTCTCTCCGGTCGTCGTCTGTACGCTTTGACTTGTTCAGTGTCGATCTGAGCAGCGGTGAATTGTTCCGCTCTGGCATGCGTGTGCCAATTCAAGACCAGCCACTGCAGTTGCTGCGGCTGCTTTTGGAGGCGGAAGGAAGAGTCGTCAGCCGCGAGCAATTGCGCGCTGCCCTCTGGCCGCAAGACACATTTGTTGACTTTGAGCACGCGGTTAACACCGCGGTGAAAAAGCTGCGGCAGGCACTCGAAGACTCCGCCGAACATCCCAAGTTCGTAGAAACTCTCCCCAGGATTGGCTACCGCTTTATCACCATCGTGGAATGGGTACCCAACGTCAGTGACGGTAATCCGCTTCCACGGGTTGTGGCAATCGCGACGCCGGGACCTGTGGCGGTCACGAAAAAACTTCCACCAAGAAGAGAGGCGCTCAGCGGCGACAAAGAGCAAGCTGCCACCCTGCTATCTGACGATGCCGTAGCGCCGGAAACGCAGCGTGAACCACGCATTCGCCGCCTAGTGCTGCGTTACTCGATTTTGTTGGCTGCCACAGTGCTGCTGGCCGGAGCGGCGTTCAAGATCGTTATCCGAGCTCCGAGTGCACCAAGAGTTATGCGCTTCAGGCAGCTGACAAATGACGGTCAAGAAAAAGTTTTCGGCGCGTTGGCTACCGACGGTTCGCGAATCTATTTCAACGAGTTTTTGCCCGGCCAGCGCCGTCTCATCGTCCAAGTTTCGGTTACCGGTGGAGATGTGGTTCCCCTCTCGGTGCCGCTCAAGCAGCCTCAAGTGCTCGATCTGTCGAGAGAAGGAACCGAGCTTCTGATTGCGAATGACGATGGATTCGAGTCTTCCTCGCTTTGGGTGCAGCCGGTTGTGGGAGGATCGCCGCGCCGCATCGGGACGGTCCCCATCACGGACGCGAAGTTTGGCGCAGACGGAAAGAGCATCATCTACGGCAGCGAACATGACGTGTACTCCATGAGTCGGGACGGTTCGTCCGGCCGAAAACTCCTTACGGCTGACAGTGTTCCATTCGGCTTTCGATTGTCCCCGGATGGACGGGTTTTCCGATTCAGCCAGTTTGATTACAGAGTCGATTCTATGGCAATCATGGAGGCCGCCGCAGATGGGACGAGACTCCACAGGATGACTGGAGGATGTTGCGGCGACTGGACTTCAGACGGCCGGTTTTTCATTTTTCAGACCAGGAGCGACCCCGCCGACCTTAGAATCGATCTCTGGGCATTGCCGGAAGAGGGACGTTTCAGCTGGCGAAAGCGAGAGGGTAAGCCAATCCAGTTGACCGCTGGCCCTATCAGCTTTATGTCTCCTTTGCTGAGCAAGGATGGTAAGCAGATCTTTGCCATCGGCAAGTCCGATCGTGCCGAAGTAATCCGCTATGACTCTCGCAGCAACCAGTTCTTACCCTATTTCTCCGGAATCTCCGCTGAGGGTCTGGCATTCTCAAGAGACGGTCAATGGGTTACCTACACTTCCTACCCCGATGGCACGCTATGGCGGAGCAAAGTGGATGGAAGTGAGCGGCTTCAGCTCACCTTTCCTCCCTTGCGAGTTCTTTTGCCACGCTGGTCGCCCGACGGCAAACAGATCGCCTTCAATGCCCGTGTTCACGATGGACCCTTCAATATCTACCTGATTTCGAGCGAAGGCGGCCAGGCGCAGCGGATACTCCCGAGTGAACAGACTCAGGAGGATGCGAACTGGTCTCCGGATGGCAGCTCGCTGGTTTTCGGCTCCGACGTTGATGTTAGGAACAAAGAACCGATTCAAACCATTGACCTCGGGTCCAAGCGCGTCTCCGCCTTACCTGGATCCAGCGGACTCTTTTCGCCGCGCTGGTCGCCAGATGGAAGGTACATTGCGGCGATGACGAAGGAACACCCCTTCAAGTTGATGCTCTTAGACGTCTCCACCCAAAAGTGGGTGGAGACGTTCGGCTTTGAAATGAGCTATCCGAGCTGGTCACACGATGGAAAGTACATCTACTTTCAGAGCTGGCACGATCCTACGAAACACACTGGCGAGCGCATCGTTCGAGTTCGGTTGAGCGACCGTAAGGCTGAAAACATAGTTGATATCAAAGATGTGGGACGCCTCACCACCGGAACAATCGTGCCCTGGCTCGGTCTTACGCCCGACGACTCTCCTTTGTTCGCTCGCGATATCAGCACTTCGGAAATCTTTGCACTCGACATCGAATGGCCGTAGGATTTCCAAACGCCTGCAACTGACATCCCCCGAACGCCGGCATCCGAAAACCCCGGTCGTTGAGTCTATGAATGCAGGGCGACCCATGCAGCCGGAGTAAGGTCTGCGAGGCGCTGGATCGGGAGATCGGCAAACCCAGGGAGAACCGCGGCCAAATAGTCTCGCACCGGTATTTTCAGCCTGCGACAGCCTTCAGATGGCGATCCAGCGTGCTGAAGCTCAAACCTCGACTCTCGCAAAACTCGCTCCGCCGCACACCGCTGCTCACAAACTCAGCCACCAACTGCTGAACTTCCGCTCGTGTACGTCGCCTGGGTGCTACCAATTTCTTTTCTATCGTCATCCAGCTACTTCAACACACCGACACGACTTCGCGAACAGGTGTGTTGGTCGGACGCTTACAATTCAGGGAGAGGTTACCGGATTACTGCATGTAGCTCGACTCGACCGTGGTACTCACCAGTTGGTTGTCCACAAATTCGGAACTGAAGCTGAATATGCCGATGATCCTGTCGTCCGAAATCTTCCACCCTGATGGTCTTGAGCAGGATACCCGAGTTGACCACATGCGCCCTCGTCTCGGGGAACGACTTCCAGGGGGAATCCATAACACGTGCCTCGACCGCGGAGGCAGCTACCTCCTGTCCCTGCGGGCCCGTGAGGGCGGAAGCGGAATTTGAAAACACTGCGATGATTACGACCTCCGTGTTCAAGTGGTCCAGATTCCACGAAATGTCTAAGGGGAATGAGATCTCTGCGCAAGTCGGCTCGATGAGTTGGAAATTCAGTACAAAGGATTCTTCACTCAGTCGAACGGTAGGTCTCAAATACGCTTTTAGACCTACAGACTGATGGGCCTGCTGTGCCGGCGCCGCTTCGAATAGCCCGAGCATAACCGCCAATGTCAGTGCGACGATCTGGTGTCTCATGGTCCAAGCGACCTGTCGCTCCGCATCTACCTAAAAGACGAGGTTTAGCTTTTGTGAGCTAAGAAACATGCGCCGATGCGCCTGCTCGATACTGTCCGTACTAGTAGCGCCTGTGACGTGTGCTGCAATTCCATACGAAAAGCTGAGTTCGAGGTCGCCATCGGTTTCCGCATTCCATTGCTCAGCAGCGCTTTTGAGGCGGGATAACGCTGCGTCAGCTTGCTGCTCAGTCGTATCGGGCATTACAACCAGGAACTCCGCCGGCCCATTTCGGAAAATTGCATCAGAGCCGCGAAAAGTGTTCTTGAGCAGCTGTGCAGCGCAAAAGAGACCGTGCTCGCTTTGCTCCGCGCTGAGTGGCCCTTGTACCCCAGAGAAATTGTCCAGACCTATTACAGCGAATGCGAGCGGGAACCCTGAGCGATTAGCTCGTGCAATTTCACGCGAGGAAATGTTCTCGATTGCAAACGAATTTAAGAGCTGGGTTACGGGGTCCAGAAGGGAGAATGCCCGGAGGTGCTCGCTGACTAAGAACTCCTGCAGGAGGGTGTTCCTCGTAACATTGAGTGCCCGTTTTTGCGAGGTTACGTAGATGCTGAACAATGCAATCAGCGCAATCAAGCCCCAAAAAAGCTGAGGCAGGTATTTAAGGTTGATATGGACGATCACCGTGTGCCACACCAGCGCAGGCGCCAGGATCCCAGCAAGCCCAACTGCCAGAATCACGAGCATTGTGATGACGATCGTCCAAAGGTGGAGATCGTGCCGAGAATTCGCCTTAAATTGCTCTTGCAGGTGCGCGATCTGAGAAGACCCCAGTTGCATTTGGTTACGGAAGCCACGCTTCAGAGGATCAGACTCCCGGGACGGCTCGTTGCCCATGACTGGAGTGCTTACCCGATCTGAGGTCGTCCGGGGCGGCAAGTTAGGCGAACCAAAGAAGATATGGGAATCCTGGCGCTTCATTGGACCTGCCTCCCTGATTCGTACTCTCTGAGTTTCCTGTAAAGGGTCGATTTTCCAATGCCCAGTAGCCTCGCTGCGGTCGGCTTGTTGCCTGCAACGAGCTTCAGAGTCTCCTCAATGGTCCGCCTTTCTACCTCGCTGAGCGGGATGACGCTTATTCCAGAGAGCTCAAGATTGGTCCTGATGTTCCTACCGCTCACTTCATCTGGCAAGTCCCGCAATGTGATGATCGACCCCGGAACAGAACGGCACGCATGTTCCAGACAATTGATAAGCTCACGAACATTGCCAGGCCATTCATAGGCGAGGAGTGATCGGAGTGCCCCCTCGCTCAGTTGAAAATGTTGTTCCGCAGCGTGTGACAACTCGTCTAGAAAGAAGGTGGCGAGCAGGGGGATATCCCGGCGACGCTCTCGAAGTGGTGGCACCCGGAGCGTGAGGGCATTGAGCCGAAAATAGAGGTCGCGTCGAAAGTTTCCTTCACTAACGGCCAGTTGAATGTCACGCGTGCCCGCAGCAATGAGTCGCGGCGGCTGATAACGAACGCCATAGTCGGGTCCGCCAGACTCCGCACGCTGAAGAGCACGGAGCAGGACTCCTTGAAGCTCGATGCTTAACTCATTAATCTGGTCCAAAAACAGTGTTCCTCGCTGTTCGATCGAGGGCACCTCGAAGCCGAGTCCAGCCCCTGCGAGTTCTCGTTCAAGATCAATGGCGCGAACTGTCGTGCAGTTGCGCATCCTGAACGGCGTGGTGCCCTGGGTGCTCGCCGAATGAATAGCTCTAGCGATCAGTTCCTTGCCAGTGCCTGGTTCTCCAATAATCAGAACCGGATGAACCGCCTTGCCGGCCATTTTGATGATGCGGTAAATGCTTCTTATGTCCGGACTCTCACCAACAACGGTGCCTAGGCACGGATCCGAGTCCCACGCTTTGCTTTCTGTCATCGTTTCCTCGCCCGCGTCGCGTTTCATGACTCACCACTTGCTGATCGAAGCACGGTCAGGTCTTCTATTCGTCGGCGTCATGAAAGTGCATGACTGCAATTCCGTGACCAACGAGCTATTCCCTTTTATCGGCAAAGAAAAGAACTCAGTTCTCTGACTCGTGGAGGGTGAATCGCCAGAATGAATGTCGAGTTTTAAGACAACTTTCTAAAGTTTCGACAGTGCAGGCAACGGAAAACCCTGTGTTTCTGCAGTCAAAGCTTCTGGCCAGAATCGTGCAATATCCATGCCGGACGTTGCACCTGCTGAGTAGTTCGCAAGCGCGAATTCTGAACTAGAGCATCGTCCGCCCTCCCCCAAATAGAAGGGACAAAGAAATGAAACGACTCATCATTCTCGCCGTCTTTGTAATGCAGGCTGGAATGCTCGCACAAAACATCAGGGCGGCAGAGGGAGCCTCCGGTACTTCTTGGAAGCCGCATCCAGTACTCCTGGTCGGCCCCTCGCTCGTAGGGAATGGGTACCAGCCGCTGGCTCTAAATGGAGGAGTGGGACTGCTGATTAATTCATCGCGGGTTGTATCCGACCTAGAGGGGCGATACATGAATGCACGCAAGATCAATGACAACACGGTCAACAATACGAAGGGGCATGAACGCTATCTTCAAGGTCGGCTCTTCTACCGCTTCCGGCGCGATCTCTTTTTCGGTGGAGGTGCGCAATGGAGCGAGACATCGACCACCAACTATACGAAGAAGGCATGGCGTCCGACGTTCGGATTGGGGGGCGATCATTTTGGCGATGGCTACAGCATGCGCTGGCAGACCTTGTATGTTTTGCCTGGAAGCGACCGGCTTAACGCCTTGCAGGGGCCGGAACTACAGTTCTGTTTCCCGTCCCCGACATCCCGCAAGCATTTCTTTTTCCGGCAGACCCTTGGCATTTACGAGTTCCACACGACGATTACTGATCCAACCGATGCCTCTCTAACCGCACAACAAACCAGAGACAGGCATTCTGCTGCCTTCTTGGATTTTGTGTTTGGATGGCGCTTCTAGAGTCTGAGCGTGATAAGGGGCGGAAGTGACGGCGGTCGCACCGAGTCCGTGAACTTGTTCAGAAAATTGCTAGCGCAATTACTTCATGACAGAAAACAGCATAACCAGCAAAGTGTCCGTCCCGTTGAAGGACTGGCAGATAGAGTGGCGAGAGTGGACGCTGTGGGCTCTGGCGGTTGTCGTGACTCTGGCGTTAACTGCTGGAATCGTCTTTGTCACGTTTTTTGGTGATCATCCAGCAAATGACACTCAGTATTGGTTTAACCTGCGAGAATGGGTTCGTGCTCTGGCGGCTCTGGTCTTGTTGTTCGACACTTACACGGTATATCAACATCTCCAGCTGCAGCGGGTCCGCCGGCAACTGTCGGAGCACCACACACTGTTTGAGCTCATCACGGAAAACGCTGCGGACATGATTGCTGTGGTGAATGCTGATGGTCAGCGAATCTACAACAGCCCTGCCTACCACAAAGTGCTTGGATACTCGGCTGAAGAGCTCGTCAGCGACAGCACGCTGGACCAGGTGCATCCATCGGACCGCGACAAGGTGCTGCTCGCCGCCGAGAAGGCGCGCAGTACCGGGCGAGGAGAGCGCCTTGAATACCGAATGCGTCACAAAGATGGATCGTGGCGTGTCCTTGAATCTACCGCCAGTCCGGTGCGAAATAAGCGCGGTCAAATTGAAAGACTGGTAATTGTTAATCGGGACATTACCGACCGGAGGCAAGTCGAAGACAAGCTTGCGCACAATGCGCTTCATGATGGTCTGACGAACTTGCCCAACCGGGCCCTGTTTACTGATCGGCTCGAACGGGCGCTCATTCGTGCGCGTCGGCATTCCGATTACAAGTTTGCCGTCTTATTCATCGATGTTGATGAGTTTAAGGTGGTGAACGATAGTCTCGGGCACTCTGCCGGAGATGACCTGCTCATTCAGCTCGCCAAACGCCTTTCAGCTGGTTTTCGCGAAACCGATAGTCTTGCGCGCTCGGTTGTGGGAGGAGACTGGGACCAAATGTCTGACGACGATGGAATCGCAAGATTTGCCGGAGACGAATTTACTGTGTTACTTGAAGACATTGTTAACCCAAGCGATGCGATACGAGTTGGCCAGCGAATCCAGGAGAGACTCTCGGTCCCGTTTGTCGTCAGCGGTCAAGAGATAGTCGTGGCAGTCAGTGTCGGTGCTGTCTTGAGTAGTAGTTCTTATGGGCGAGCAGAGGACATGCTGCGAGATGTGGAGATCGCCATGTATCGCGCAAAAGCCGGCGGTAAGGCGCGGTGTGAGGTCTTCGATTCGGCGATGCATTCTAATGCTGTACATCGGTTGAAGCTGGAAACCGATCTGCGCCGCGCGTTAGAACAAGGAGAGTTGGTCGTGTACTACCAACCCATAGTTTCACTGGACGACGGAAGAATCGTCGGGTTCGAGGCGTTGAGCCGATGGAAAACCCCCCAGGGAATGATAGCGCCGTCGGAGTTCATTCCGGTCGCCGACGAAACGGGTCTCATCATTAATATGAATCGGATCCTCTACAGGCAAGCTTGCTGCCAGGTTCGCTCCTGGCAGGCCGAGTTTCCCTGCAGCCCGCCATTGATGATCAGTCTGAATGTCGCACCTAAACAGTTTGCGCAGCCGGACCTAATCGGGGAAGTCGAGTCACTCTTGATCGAGACGGGAAATTCGCCCAACGCGGTTCACTTGGAGATCATGGAGACGATCGCAATGGGCGATGCAACACGTGCTCTTTCGGTACTGGAAGAGTTCAAAAGGCTGGGGGTTCACCTTAGTATCGATGATTTCGGCACTGGCTACTCATCTTTGAGCCGTCTGCGAAAGTTTCCGCTGGACGCGTTGAAGATTGATCGAGTCTTTGTTTCGGACATGACTACCACTCGGGATAGCTACGAAATTGTGCGACTGATGATAACGCTGGCTCACAGTTTGGGATTGAAGGTTGTGGCTGAAGGAACCGAACAGAGAGATCAAATCGAACAACTGCGAGAGCTCGGGTGCGAGATGGCACAGGGCTACTACTTTTCTCGACCTGTAGATGCTCAGACGGTACATCAACTTTTGGTCAAACGAGAACCGGTGTTGCTCAGCTGAACTGTGTGGGACGCGCTACTTGGGGGGTGCGTACTGACCCCAGGAGGAGGCTCATGACGGGAGAAATAGTTGCGGTCCGGGTCTTGTTGGTCAGCCGCGACGTTCAGGCGATCAAGTTTCTTTCAGATCAGATTGAGCGACTGTCCATGCAGATGGAGACATGTTGCGACACTCAGTCGGCGACCAAACGACTATGCCGTGCCAAGTTTGAGGGAGTAATTGTTGATCTTGAGCTAGGCGAGCACGGCTTTCAACTGCTGGAGAAATTGCGGGATTTGACTTCGCATCGTCATGCTATTTCGTATGCAATCGCGGAAAGTCCCAAACAAGCCGCCGCTGCGTTTCGTTCCCATGCCAATTTCGCGCTGCAACGCCCCCTCCTGTCGTCGTCGGTCTTGAAGACTTTTCGCGCCGCCTATCCGATGATGCTCCGAGAGCGACGGCGTGGTTATCGATATCCGGTCGAGGTACCGACGCTCGTCGCACCAACGGGTGCCGAACAGTTCTGGAGCACCTCCATCAACATTAGCGAGTCCGGAATGGCATTTTGCTCTTCGACACCGCTTACGGTTGGAGAGCGGGTTCGCCTGGAACTACAACTGCCCGCGTTCTCTGATCAGCTCGTCTTGTCTGCAGAAATCTGCTGGAACATAAACGGTCGAGCAGGTATGCGGTTTGTGAATGTGCCCGCGGCCCTTGCGGAACGCTTGCAATGCTGGTTGTCAGAAAAGATCTCTGCGCTGGTGCCGGTATTGTGAGTGCACAGACGATGCAGAATCGAACGGGAAAACGACTAGGTCAGCAGGGTCTCCAGGTGCTTCTCTCCGGAACTGATTCGCAGGGCCACGTATTCGGGGAACTTGCCATCGCGACGGAAATAACCGTCACGGGAGCACTTCTGATCATAGGTCGGCCGGTGGATTGCACTATGATTCGTGTTTGGTACCGGGGGAACACGGCACGTTTCCACGTTGTGTGGAAAGGCTGTCCTGGATCTGACACGTACAAGATCGCTGTCAATAAAGACGACGGCGATAGCTGCCCATGGGGGGAGATGCTGCCAACATCGGATTGGTCTGCCGAACTTGGTCGGAGACGAGCAGATTCTGTTCCAGCAAATTGCCAGAATGCGCCTGGCGATTCGGGTTCTGGTAGCGCTACTGAACAGTCATACAGCGGGAGCCGACGCTGGCGACGCCACAAACTGGACGTTCCGATCCGAGTGATTGTCCATAGCCCCGACAAGATAAGCCTTATAGACGGTCGTGGAAACGAGCTAAGCGAAGGCGGAATGGCGCTAACTGCTGGAGTGGAACTGCTCCTCGGCGATACCGTTCAGGTTGAGTTCACGCCTCCTTATTCAGGCCTACCACTCAGACAGACCGGCATTGTGCGGAATCGCACTGGTTACCGGTACGGAATCGAATTCGTGGTTACTAACACCAGAGACGCAGAGCAGGTTGAAAGATTGTTGGCAATACTTCGAAATATGTAGAGTGTATCCGAGGTGTTGTTGAAGTTTTCGAGAAGAGCGTCTTCTGACCGAGCCTCAAAACACAGCCGATCAAGTTTATGTACTTCAAGAATGCCCTGCACAATCCAAATGTAACCGCACCTGCTATTAACGCTGAACACCTCGCAAAATAACGCAAAATACTGCACAACATGCCGTCTACTGATCTGTATCATGTTGAAGTTTTGAGCTTCGGGCGTTCCGTTCTCCAGCACTTCCTCGACTGACCTTGCGCCGTCGGCAAGACAGGTAACTCGGCGAGAGCCACGTTGCCGGAATTGTCCATTGATGATCTTATGCGTTCCAGAAACGCCGGGTCATGAGCTACTTGTGTCAGTAGTCTTCTCCAGACTTGTCGGCGCTCGATCGGCTT
>Ga0137367_10005012_pt1 | contig 10757 bp, 9 predicted proteins | sample SagtaG_14_FD_104939 | JGI IMG/M metagenome (GOLD analysis project Ga0137367, IMG submission 104939) | Vadose zone soil microbial communities from Sagehorn Ranch, Mendocino, California, USA - Sage1_L_80_16 metaG | ecosystem: Environmental > Terrestrial > Soil > Vadose zone | place: USA... | reverse complement strand
TTCTCAACGCTCATGCCCATTATCATAATTCCGATAGCATAAGGATTGCAATCGCGTCCTCGTCCATCATCGCCAACTGCCGCAACAGCTCGACACCCGCGGCGTCCATATCGGCAATGCGTTGATTGGCGATGAGCTTGGCAACGGACACTCGGCCACGATGCCGTTCGAGTTCCGCAACCAGATCGTCTTTCTCTAACTCTACAGCTTCCGGAAGCAGCTCGCGTAGGCGCGCATGCTTCCTGTGCGGCTTCTCTTCCTCGAGATGATAATCCGGATGCCGCCACTGAGTGGTGAAACCCTTACCGCCGCGCGCGCCTTCTGAAACGTCCGCAGATACCGGCGGAGGCGGAGGCGGCAGATCGAACGGCGGGCCGATGTCTGGCTGATTGGCGTATTTGATCAGCCGCCGGCGATCGGCTGGACGAGGCGGAAATACGGGGATCGGCGCCTGCAGCTCATCCGGTCCGACAATCACCGCCGGGGGGACATGCGTATCGCCAAGGAAATTCAGGATCGGTGTAACGGATTTCCAGCGATGAGCAGGCGGCCGGGGACCGGTCAGACCATCCTGCGTATCGCCGCCAATCTGATCGATATCGCCGCTGATCGGCTGGACCAGTGGATTGACGCGTGACCGCCATCTTCGCCGCGGCGGGATAGGTCCCGAGATGCTGTCCTCGCCTGCTGGCGGCGCACCCGTAACGACATGCCGATCGCCAGGATCGATGACGCGGACAGGCGCCTGGCGCCGGCTCAGGCGCGGCGGTCGAATTGGGAGAATGAGGCTGCTGTCACCCCCAACATCTGTTTCTAGTGCACCCCCAAACCAGTCGTTGATCCTGGTTGTGCCGGAAGCAGCATTGGCGGCCAACCCAACCTTGCCAGAGGCATAGGTCGTATCGACAATGATGCCAGGGGGATCAATAAGGACCCCATTTTTCATGGGGATGAGCGTCGATCCGGATACCCGTAGCTCGATCGTATCCGTCGAGGCGAACGCCGCGCCAGTGCTGCCAAGCTGAACGGTGTCTACGAAGAGCTTGCAGTCGGCGTTATTTGCGAGGAAGTAGTAGCCCCGAACGCCGTTCCCGCCGCGTACGGCAACACCGCCATATCCGACCCCCATGACACTGTATGTCGCCCTGGCGAACTGGTCGTTGGGAACAGGCTCCGGACGATGAGCAAGGCAGTCGAAGCCTGCACCGTGGTCGGTGTACAGAGAATTAACAGAAAACTTGAATGTACTACCTGTGAACAATTCCCATGTTGGATCGTGTTGTGTAAGAGTCTCTGTGTCCGCTTGCACCATATAATCGCGAAGATATAATGGCGTCTCATTCTTAATTACTTCTGCCAACCGGCTTATCTGCGCGCTGCCACCGATGTTATTAACTATGTCATAATATGAAAACCACATTGCTAAAGATAATTGAACGCCGGTCCTTGCTGCCTGATCCTTGATTCTATCAAGCTGATCTCGCAATTCGTACGTCGTCGGCCAATGAGAAGTAGGATATTGACCAGCGAGTGGCGGGTAAGACACCGCCATGTCGATACATTGCAGCGCCTGTACTATAGGCTTTGAATTTCCAGCCGCGTAAACACAGAACTGATTAAATCGAGTGTCAGTAACACGTGTCGTGGCAATCGCTGCCCCTATGGGATACCAGTCCATCCCATCCTGTGTAACGGTTGCTTCGAGGGTGGCCGCTGTTCCGTCATTGACCTGATTAGCGGTCATGACAGAGAGAAGCGGATGCGTGCTGTCAGTCAGTAGTATATTGTCGTGAAGCTCTGTCTGTCTTGTTAGTTCCGTTGCTGCCGGCTCATCAGCTATATAATATCCCCATGTTGCCGGATGACTCTTCAGCTGTGTGAATAGCCCAGCTCTGATTTGTGCATTAGTAGAGGCACCATAATCTGTTGCCAGATTGGAGAATAGTGTTACCGGGCTGTCATCGTCATGCCATGTATATACAACCCATATTATTTTCATCCCCTTTGATTGGACATAATCTGCATATTCGCCCAACTCAGCGGACGTAACGACTTGTCCGCCGAGATACGGATCGGGGACACTGTAGTTCAGAACTACTTTGAAACCAGCGGCCGCAAAGATATCGATGCGCGCTTTAGCCGCCGTCATATTTGTTAGAGGAAATGCCTCGAATATGCCGTGAACAGTGGGCGAGCGAATATCTGAGGGTAAGAAAACACGAACCGGATGGTTTGGCCGCAGAATACGTGGCGGCGGCCGCTGCCCTAGCAGGCTGTCTTCGCCAGTCGGAACGACGACCGGCGCACTATGCGCATCGCCAGACCACAACGCCGGTACACGTGACCGCCATCTACGTGTTGGTGGGAGCGGACCAAGGATGCTGTCACGAATGTCAGGTCCGACATGCTCGCTATCGCCTAACGCTGGCTGCGCGATTACCAGAACCGCGCGCTTCGACCGCCGCGGTGGTGGTATGGGAGAACCGCAGTTGTCGTCGGTGACGGCTGCCACAGCAGCGACATGATTGTCGCCAAGAGCAAGCAACGGCACCCGATAGCGATCGCGGTGAACCGGCGGCAGCGGCGGATTGTCAGGCTCGAGCGGGTTGAAGATGGCAAAGCCCCATATGTGCCAGGGGCTCGCCGAGATACTTGCATCCGAACCACCGCCGACCGTTCCGGCGGATGCCATGTCGGCAACAAATAGCTGTGCGGACGGATTGTTCAGATTGGAGAACGCGGTGCTTATCCAGGTCCCGCCAGTTTCACCTGCATAGTCGGCGGCGGCTGCCTGAACAGTCGCGAAATCGATCAGATTTAATGCGCGCCTAGCGGAACCGAGCGTCGTTACATCGACATCGGAAATGGTAGTGGCAGATGTAATATCGACGGCGGATGAGCTGGACTCGAATGCCCATATATCGCTGGAACCAGTGAATCCATAAATTCTGGCAAAACGTCGACCGGCAGTTCCGGCCGTGGTTACTGTGATGCTGCCGCTTTCTGTGCTAGTTACAACATCCTTCCGCCAGATTTGATGGCGCTGATTGACGCTCGCGCCCCAGTAGCCGCTGTCGTATAGCTGCGTCCAGCCGGCCGGTGGCGTCAGCGTTCCAGCCGCATCACCCCTGACAATGCATTGCAGGATGAGCAGAGAGCCCGCGAGAGTTCCGGCCGGATATAGAGGAGTCGGATTGGTGGCAAAGTCCGTATTCGAACCTTGATCGATATCATCACCAATCGCTGGTTGCGATATCGCAGGCGTTCTGCTGTCCCAGCGCCGTGGCGGCGGCCGCGGAGCTTCGATATTGTCCTTTGTGTCCCTGCCGACCTGCTCTTTGTCGCCGAGGCGTTCTATCCACCTGACCGGTGTGCGCGATTTCCATCGGTGAACCGGCGGCAACGGAGCGCGAACGTCATACTGAGTAGTGTCCCTGCCGACCTGCTCTTTGTCGCCGAGCGCGGGCTGCGCGATTGCCGGAGTGCGGGATTTCCATCGGCGTACAGGGTTTCGGACGGGCGTAAATTCGGGTAGTGGGCTGATCCCCCATATAGCAGCTCCCCATATCAGCCATGTGCTGCTAGTGATCGTGGCATCCGCGCCACCGCCAATTGTTCCAGCGACAGCTATCGCTGATTTCTGAACGGAGAGGGTAGGATAGTTCCCAGATTCGTAGTATCCATCGGCAACCCATGTTCCACCTGTAGTGCCGGTGAATGCTTCTTGTCCGCCCGTTTGAAGTATCGGATAAAGAATAATATTTAGAGCAAGTCGGTCTGGTCCGGCTGTCGTAACGTCATTATCTGAAATAGACGTTATGTTGGTGGCTTGAGTCTGGCCATCGATATTCTCAAATCCCCATCCGGCATTACCGGGTTGGTCGACCGTGAATATCAAGCATGCACGACGGCCAAGTGAGCCAGTGCTGGTAACTGTGACTGTTCCACCGGCAGTCTCAGAACCATTAAGGATTTTGGAAAAGATATTGAGAGTGGCAGCCTCGCTGTTGATGCTTATCTGCGTGCCACGCTGCGTCCATGAACCGTCAGGTGTAAGCCAGTCATTGACGCTGCCGCTGGCGCAAGCGCATATCAGAATCGCCAGCTTGCCAGCACCCATGCCGCCGGCGGCTGGATAGGTGGGAGTTGGGTTGGTCCCCGCTGCTACATTTGAACCGGTGCCGAAGGTCGTCGTGTAGGCCATTACACGAGGCCAAACAGCAGGAGCAGGTCGGTTTCGGTGGTGGTGGAATCAGGCTTAGACATCAGCCGGCCTTGGTAGTGCCGGCAAGGATTAGTTGGGGTCGAAGCCGGCGAACGCTGAGAAGACGCTATTTACCGCAAATTCAAGATCGCTATCAGAGATGCCGTTTGTACCGTTCGCTACAGTACCCTCTGTCTGCAGCGTAGAATTGGTCATCACAGCAAGTGCATATTCCGAAGGATTAATCTGTCCGTACAGTATCTTATACGCCAGGTTTACGCGCACGCCATGGCCATCGGTGCTGGAGGCTTCCGAAAGAACCGCTATTGCGGCCTTCTGCATGAAGAACTTTACGCGGCTCTGGAATACGACTTGCGTAGATACCGTATAGGCGTCGGCAGCCGAAAGAGCCATTCATCCTCCCAACATGCTCGCCAGCGCCGCTGCTCTAGATTCCATCTGCGCCAGCCTCTTCTCGATATGCGAGCAGCCGTCCAGCGCCGAGCATCGCCGGCACAGAAGCCCGTCACATCCGCCGCACCTGCGGCCCAGGTCCATCGGGTCGCACATGGGTTTAACCATGACGATCCGTTGGCAATGGCGACACGTATAGGTGTCGCACTCGATATTCCTGCCAGAATCAGCAGCATTGACGATCAGGGAATAACCTCCCTGTTTCTTCATTCGCGTCATGGCCATTACGGCTATTCCATAAAGTGGAACGCGCCCTGATACGAACCGGCATAACCGCCAGAGTTAGGCGATGCCATGGCGATGCGTGTACCGACACCATTTGACGCTGCTGCGGCCACCACAATGCGTGCCGCCTCGCTCGATGCCCACCAGTAAGCCTGCGAACGGATATGAATAGCCTGCTGGTACATTTCTGTGCCGGCGGTATAAGTGCCCTCGGCAGTGCACTGTTCCAGTCCAGTAGCCACACATGCAATGCCGCCCGGGTCCAATAGAGTTGGTGTTACGCCAGTCCCGGTATTGGCTGTCGTATGACGCATGAGCTGCACCTCAACCGATTGATCGGCGAGCGTGCTGTTCGTCGCCAGCGAGCCAGCAGAGGCGGTAAAGTAGTCGATGGCAGGGCGCGCCGTGGTCGAACCAACGAGGTCCAGCATCGTCTTGTAAGCGCTGGTGACAGCTGTCATCGCGCCGGTTACTGCATAACGATCCGACATTCACTTACTCCGATGTGTTGGGCTGCGAGCCTTCTATAGCAAGCGGCGATATCGCCGTCTGCGTACCAACTATAGCGCCTTCCGCGTCGCGGATCACACGTTTCGGCGCGGCAACGACCGCAACCAGCGTCTGCAACATCTCCGCCTGTTGCTGCAGAACCCGCGCCAGCAACTCGGCTTGCTGCGGCGCCTTGGCATCAGATGACGCTTTCTCGAGCATCATTTGGTGCTCGGTGCGTATCTTTTCCATTTCGGCTGCCATCATAGCCTGTTTGGCCATAAGCTCATTCGATGCGCTGAAAGCCTGCGTTTTGGACGCTGCGGCCTTTGCCTCGATATCGCCGATTTCGGCTTCCTTCGTGCGCAAATATGCCTTCTCGTCGATTTCTCGTCGACGGCGCGCATCCTCCGCCACCGCCATCTCTTCCCGCGAGACGGCCGCCTGACGATCGGCCATAGCCTGCAGCTCCAGCTGGTTCTTGGCATGCGCCATTTCATCGGCACGTCGCGCCTCGGCCTGGGCGATCGCCAGCGCCGCCTGTTGCTGCGCGATTTCGACCTGCGACTTCAACGCAAAGGCGTCCATCTCCATCTGCCGCTGCTGCTCGGCAGCCTGGCGTGCGTTCGCCGCAGCAGCGGCCTCGGACTGGGCGGCCTCTATCTCGATCTGCTTCTTGATGTCGGCCAGTTCGGCGGCGGCACGCGCCGCGTTCTGAGCTTTGGCTATTTCAGCTTGCTTCGTCGCGATGAATGCCTCGCGTTCCAAGCGGCTCTTATCCATGGCGTCTTGCCGCTGCCGTTCCGCAGCGAAGGCGGCGGCACGCTTCTCGGCGAGGTCCATCTCCATCTGTTGCAGCTCATACGGCACCTTGGCCTGGGCGATCTGCATGTCGGCCTGGGCGCCTGCCTGCCTGGCACCGATGCCCATTTCGTCGAGTCCGGCTTTCTTGTGCTCGAGCTGCAGCTGCTGATCCTTGTGCCAGTGCTCGAGCTGCAATTGGGCCGCTTTGTGCTGTCCATCCATCTGCAGCTGTTGCTGAGCGATCTGCATCTTGCCTTGCGCCTCGACCAGCGCCGGATCAGGCGGCGGACCCTGCTGCGGCTGCTGCTCATGCTGCTCAGCCTTCGCCACCATCTCGTCGAAGACCTGCTCGGCTGATCGTCCGAGGCGAAACGGCTTCGAGAACGCCGCGAGTAGCTTGATTGCCTCGCCGGCGCTGACGAGGCCGCCCTGTACCGCCGGCGCGAACGACTGAACGAATTTTCCGATGCCCTCGATCAGCTGCCCGATGTTCTCGCGAGCATCCGTCAAGTCAGCTTGGATCGTCGAATCCGTCTCGACGTCGATTCGCCACATCCGCAGCTGGTCGGATGTCAGCAGCTGCTGGATCTGCGGCGTGACCATGATCCCGGTCATCGCCGACAGCACCTCCGGCGGCCAATGCTCGACGATGATCTCGGCCTTCATGCGGATCAGATCGCGGCAAAGACGCTGCACGTCGCCTTGCCTGATTGACAGCTTGCCAGAGGCCCATTGTGCCTTGATGCGCTGCGATCCGAGCGTTTCGTTCGGATCGGTGTTGCCGCGAATGATGTCCGAGAGTCCGGTGATCTCGTAGATGGTCGACAGTATCTGCGTGCGCTGCTCATACATCTGCTGCAGCACCTGCACGATGCGATCGACAGGCATCAGCCAGATGTAATTCTCGATGCTCACCGTAGGATCGATCATGTCGACCGGCTTCAGCTGTCCGTCGTCCGCATCCTCGAGCTGCGCCAGCACACCCATGGCAGCGTTGTAAAGGCCGCGCCACTTGCACACCCGGATCAGCGCCTGGATGCGGCGGGTGATCTCGTCGAGTTCGGACGCCAGGTCTTCGTACAACCGGAAATCCGGCAGCGGAACCATGCTGTCCGGGTCCTTGTCGGCCCACAGCGGCGGCGCAACCGGGAAGAACGCCTCGAGGCGAAGCGGATCATCCTCGATCTTCAGCGGACCACGCTTCCAGCTCGAGGCAATGAACAGGCATCGCCTGGTACGCTTGTCCCAAATCTCCCAAACCTCGGCGCGCTTGAAGACGTCGGTCGGACCCTTGCTCGTGCCGTAGCCGCTGCCTTCGCCGGGTGCAACCGAATGGTCAAGCCGCACCCGGCTGCCAACGGCCGGGTTCAACTCCTCGAGCTGATCGCGATCCAGGTAATGACGAAAGGCAATCCAGTTGACCAGCGCCCAGTCGGCCTCCGGCTGATGGCGGAAGTCCTTCCACGGCACCCGCTCGGCGCAGACCGAGTACCAGACAGCCTCACCGCCGGCGATGAGCGGCTTGTTGCGCACCCGCACGACACCACGGCCGCCCTGCAGCATGTCCATGACGGACGACTTGATGGCATCGTCGAAGCGGCCATCCTCGAGGCTCAGCGAGACGGCGCTCTCCATCACCGCCGCGGCGTCGCGCGAGATCGGATCAAGCTTTCCCTGATTACGTCGGCGGATGTCCGGGATAGGCGTCGAGTTGTACAACGCCGGTTTCATCGTGTTGACGTTCGCGGCGAGGATGTTGAACCGGTTACCACCGCGCGACTGGCGGTTTTCGTCGCGATATCGCTTGCAGATACGCTCGGCGTCGCGCTCCCAGTCGCGCACTACCTGGCCAGCGTTGTCGATCTCCATCAGCCAGTAGCGAACGAGCCCACGATCATCGGTCCCGAGATCTTGTGGCCGCTCGAGGCGTTGCTGCTCTTCACCGCCGGAAGTCAGCATTTTTGCGTTCGCTCTTTCAGGCGGATAATCCTGTAGCTATAATCGTACTCTTCTTCTGCATCTGAACGAGAAACGCGCGCTCCCCGTTTCTGCACGAGAGTTGCCGTTCCATCTTCGTATCTATCCCACGCGAATTTGGCCTGTTCCAACTCACGTGCTATCGCTTCTCTCCGCGGACCACCATCCTCACCAACAAGGGAAGCGGCAAGATTACCGTAAAAGTATTCTAGAGGCTCGCCAGGGGGGACCAACGAATACGCTGCAATGAGATCATCTATGCAGACAGCAGACGTGTCGTCTTTCACGGGTCATTTGCCCTTCGGCTTGATCGCCGAAGACACCCCACGAGCAATACCCTTCGTCACATTGCGACCGAGGTTCCGCGCACCACGGCCGGCCTGCACGTCGATGTCCTGAGGTTGCGCTTTGCCGCCGCGTTCAGCATAGACGCGCCTTACGAAGCCGCCTTTCTTGTCGTCATCGCCCATCGCGCGCCGCCTTCATCTTACGATCGAGCACCGTCTTGAAATCAACCCTGACGCCACCTACGACCGGCAAGTAAGGGTCACGCACGGGTTCCTTGGGAACATCTTGCCATGCCGGAAGAATATGATCCAGTAGCTGGCCAATGAGTCCTAGAGCATCGGCCTGATCATCATGTTTGCCGGCCCAGCATGCAAGGATTTCGTTCTCGAAATCCGCATACCAAGGCGCATGCACCGGCACTCGTAATCCGCGAACTGCCATCCGGCCCCGGATGGCCTGCGCCCGTATCGCCTTGTCGTGCTTCGACGCAAACCGCCGCCGGTAGACCATCGTCTTGCGTTCGTGCATGCGCCGGGCGATCAGCGGCCCCATAGCGCTGGTGATCTGTCCCGACTCCTCGGCCCATTCGAGCGGCTTCCACTGGCCAATCATGCTGCACAGCGCCTCGACCCACACGTCACTGGTCGTGCGGCCACGCCATACGTCGAGCAGCCACATGTCTCCCTCGGTATCGACACCAACGACCATATGCACCGTCCAGTCGCCGCCATCGCTAGTCACCGCATAGTCCGACGCGCCGTAACAGCGCAGATTTGCCGGCGCCTTGTCATACGGTTTCAACCATGTCCGGAGGAAGAACGTGCCCTCTTCAGGCGTCGGATTCTGCATGTAGAGGGCAGACCACTGCTGCGGCAGCGTGTTCGCCTTGATGCGTTCCAGCACTGCGACGGGATATCGTTCAGGCCAGACGGCCTCTGTAAGGCGTCCGGAAGCCCGCTGAGGGGCTATCTCGACCACCCGCCACTGATCCCCCCCGGCAGCCCGCGACGCCAACAGGCGGCCTTGCGGATCATCCTCAGAGGTACGATGCCCGATGATGACAATTCTCCCCCCAGGCTGCAACCTATTGTAGAGAGTGCCGGTGAACCAATTCCATGCCCGATCGCGCTCGAGCTTGGACGAAGCGTCTTCGAAGCTCGAAAAGAAGTCGTCGACCAACGCGATATCAGCCCCGCGGCCCAGCAGCGCGCCGCCGATGCCCACGGCGTAGAAGATACCACCTGCCCCAGTGTGGAACTTGCCGCGCGCCTGGCTGTCAGCTGCCAACGTCGTGCCGAACAAATTGCCGTATTCCTGGCCCGCCATGAGATTGCGAACCTCACGGCCGAAATCGGTTGCAAGCTCAGCTGTGGCGCTGGCTCCGACGATCTGCAGCCGTGGATCATGCCCCAGGCACCAGGCGGGAAAACGAATGCTCGCCAGCTCGCTCTTGCCATGCCGTGGTGGTACCATGAGCATGAGACGATCGACATCACCGCGCATGACAGCTTCGAGTTCGGCGGCAATGCGTTCATGGTGCGCCGACGTCCGATAGCTCGGGTAGGTGTACTCAGTGAACGCGATCAGGCTCGTCCTTGCCGCTCGCCTCATCAGCAGCTCCGTTGCTGCCTCCGGACGCGATAGCGAGAAGTTCGCCGTCTGAAAGCTCCCTGGCTGTTGCATCTCTGGCATCCGCAAGATCAATCTGCTGGACTGGCAAACCGTCAATGCTATCCCTGATGATCCGCACCGCCAACATATCGCCTTGAAGCGCACACCCGATTACGCGCCGCGCCAATGCCTGTAGCTTGGTTATTCCATCCGCGGTAACAACATCCAGCTCGCGCAGCAATACGCCGCGAAATATCTTGGATTGTTTTGGTCGACCCGCCGGATTACCGGATTGTCCTGCTTTGAAAGTCATGTCTTGAATTTCAACCCCTTAGCGGAAGGTAAATCACGTCAACGCGTTGCTCTGCATCCAGCCTTTGCCGCTGCCTCTTTTTCCCCATACCCAGCATCTTCGTTCTTCTCTCTTTGAAGCTCATATTCTCCCACTCTGACGTCATCCCAGCAGGGATACGCCGCAATTTTCCTGCGGCTATCGCCTCAGCGATAAGCTTCTCGTCGACTGCATTATTTGGCTGATTTCGCCATTTCTCAAGCATTGTTTCCTCTTCGCTGGTTAGCTTGCCATGCGGTTATCGCCGCTTTGAACTTTTCCACCTCGGTCCACAGCTTCGAGATTTCGTGCGCCAGGAAGTCGAGGCTGTGCTCGGATTGGAACTCGTGCTTC
>Ga0137367_10005009_pt1 | contig 10759 bp, 13 predicted proteins | sample SagtaG_14_FD_104939 | JGI IMG/M metagenome (GOLD analysis project Ga0137367, IMG submission 104939) | Vadose zone soil microbial communities from Sagehorn Ranch, Mendocino, California, USA - Sage1_L_80_16 metaG | ecosystem: Environmental > Terrestrial > Soil > Vadose zone | place: USA... | reverse complement strand
GGAGCACAGTCCCGCGCGGACGCTGTGCGCTGTCGCTTCGTCGGACGTGACTTGAGCTATCCCCAGGAGGCGGTCGACGGCACGCGCGCGTTCGCGCCGCAACAGGTAGATCAGCATGTCATTGATGGGCGACCCAGAGATGTCGAGTGCTTGCGCGGCACGGATAGTGAGCTCGATCAGCGCGATTGCGGCCAGCACTTGTGCCCGCGTATGCTCCTGCGTGCCAAGCAGTTGCTCGAGGACCGTCGAGTGCTCTTCAGCCGTGACTCCGAACTCACGGCGCAGTTGTTGAACGTAGCCGTCGTCGGCCTGATCGTCAGCTGCCAAGACCCGTTGCAGGTCGCGTTCGAGCGCCCGTGTGTAGGTCTGCAGCTGGAGGCGCTTCTCGGATGAAGGCTGTCTACTCGGCTCGGTCAGCAAGCGTCGCTGCTCGTCAGCAAGCGTTGCCATTACCCGCTCGTGGTCCGCTTTCTTGATGTGCAGTTGATCCCGCAGGGCTTCCAGGCGCTGCACCTCCTCGCGGGTGACGAAACCGTCTGCCAGCACTTCGCGAATCGCATCCTGGTACACCTCGAGCACTTCAGCGTAACTGCGCTCGCGCTCGGTCGTGCGTGCTGTGTGGATCACATACGCATCGTGCAGATTCGCTGGTGGGGGAGTGTCGGCCCACGTCCAGCGCTTGAGGATGGTGCGGGCGACGCTTTGTTCCGCGAACGCCTGTTGGCTGCGCATCAATCGACGGACCAGGAACAATGAGGCAGTCAACACAACCAGCACGCCGGTGTACGCCGGTAGCCACGGAACCTTGCGCAACGTGGGCTGACCAGCGAAGCTGTAGAAGATCACGAAAGCGGTAAATGCCGCCAGGCCGAACATCACGTTGCGGACTTGAGCCGCGTCGACACGTGCGTCGCGTTGGCGCAGCCAGCGTCCGACCGGCTTTTCGGCGAGCCAAAAGACGCCCAGGCTGATAGCGGCACAGATCGCGAGAGTAAGCGCCGCTGCCAGCGCGCGCGGCAGCGCCGGCAAGAAGAAGAATCCCGCGGTTTTCGCATCTATGCCAGGTAGAAACGCGCGCAAAATGACACCGGGTTCATTGGTCCAACTGCCATCGAAGTAGTAGTCCCATGTGCCGGACTGCACGAAGTAGTAAAAGTAGAATCCGAAAACAAGGCCCGGGTAGGCGAAATAAACGAAGCGCTTGGACGGAGAATCGATCTCCTTCCAGTAGCCGTTTTCCTGGTTGATGTCAGGGCAGGCTTTCTTGCATGCCGTGCACTTGGCACATTGTGAATTCTGCGTCTCACGCAGCCCACGCGGTTCCGTGTAGATCTTCTCGATGAACGACACCGGGCAGATGTAATTGCACCACGTCTTACCGGTAAACAGAACACCAACCCCGAGCGCAAACAAGGAGATCAACACGAAGAACATGGCGATCCCGACGCCATCGCCGTTTGTCCAGATCAAGCGCAGCCAGAGTCCGATGAAGAACATTGCGAAGGGCACGTAATAGTAGTGCTCTTCGAGTGCTGCTGACGCCCGACGTGCGCCCGGTCGGCGTAAACGAACCGGGATCTGATTGAAGAAAGCCAACGGACAGATGCGCCGCCAGCGGTGATAACCAAGCAGTACGATGAACAACGGTAGGCTCGCCACCGCCACCGTCCACACGATCCGTCCCGCGAAGTCTTGGCCGGCCAATCCAAGTACGGGGATGGCCAGCCAGACGGCTAGAGCGGCCCACCCCAGCGGCCGAACCCACTGCTCCCGGTCGCGTTCCAGATCGACGCCAGCCGAGTCCCGCCGTGGCTTGGCTATCGCGCCAGCTGCGGCGACTTTAGCGTCGGTGGCCTGTTGTGTGGTCGCCACATTCACCGCGGTGGTCCCCCCGAGCACAAGCAATCTCCTACACGCCCTGCCCAGGTGCCTCGGCATAGTACACGCGATAACGCGTATGTCAAGCCGGAGCTGCAGCGGTGAGTTGAGTTGAGCCTGCCTACTGGTTGAGTGTGACGCGAATCAGACTTCGTTCTCCTGGCGCGAGTGAAACGATGGTCGGACTGCCCACCGGCAGTGGCACGCAGAGCGGCGACGGGAATAGCGGAACCGTGCCTTTTGTATTCGTGTCGGTAAAGCACATGATGATCGCGTCAGGCCCGGCTGGCTCCCAGCTCACAGCCGTGATCGTTCCAACGTTCGCGCCGTTATCGAAGGAGAAGTGTCCGCTGCCGCCGACCGAGCCGTCCGCATAGAGCGGCCCAGCGGCCCAGCCGCCCTGGTCCAGATCGACAAAGTTGTACGAGCCGACAACGGCGGTTGCCGCCGTCGCGATGGGTGCGCTGCTGAGCACCATCAGTGCGAAGACACCCACCACCAAGAACCCTGCTCTCATCGCGACCTCCCGCGGTCTGAAGTCGGTCTTCGCCGCGGCCACAATAGCACGCGGATGTCGCCTGTCAACGGTCCAATGGGAGTGCTTGTTATCGCTCGCACAAAAAACTCAACCAACTCACAACCGCGCTTGCACTCCGGCACCGGCACCACTGCCATGACGGTGGCCGCCGCGCGCCCCGCGGCGCCAATCATCGCGGTCAGCCCCGACGCGGCCACGTGTCGTCGGTCGACCTTACTCTGGGGGACAGTGCCGGTGGAGGTAGACCCGGCGGCCCTGCGGGATACGCATGCGCTCGCTCGGCGAGTGGCGGTCGCTCTCGGCTTCGCTGGCGAGGGCCAGTCGATTCTCCTGATCGCCGGCTTCGTGCCTGACGAGGCTCAGAGTACTCCGAGCATTACCGTCCTGCGGATCTGAGGGTCGCGATGGCAACGGTCACGTTCGCCGAGGGTGCCAACGATTTAACGGGCCTCGGGCGACAATCAACGATAGCCTGACGCAGACCAGCTCTCCGCCGGTCCAGCTCGTTGATACGAGCTCAAGCAGTTCAAAAGGCGGCAACTGCATCGCACTCTCGAGCTCGCAGACCGGCGTTGTTGGCACGGTCCCATCCGCGACCCAGAACCAGGCGAGCAACGTCACCTTCCCAGCTGCATCGACCGGAACCAGACCCGCGGCGCAGTTACTTGCGCTCCCCCACCTCGATCAGATCTGGTTCGTGAACCTCCAGGCACGACGGGTCCTCACCACAGTGATCTGCCCGTAGCCCACCTGTGTGTCTTTGACTTCCCGATGGGGTCGGTGCCGGCCAGCGCAACAGGTGGCCCCACATACGAGTCGTGCGTGGTCAACCAGCGGCCGGCGTTCCATGGCGACGTCGACGTTACGGTGCACATCGTCCCCACTGGGGCGCGACCAGGAAATATTTGGGTAGACAAGGGCAGACCGAGCGCTACTAGGCGAGATCCGTTACCTGACCTAACGTGCCCACCTTAGCCTTGCCGATACTGCGATTTCTCCGCGGCGCACGTGTCGCAGTCCGCGCGGCGATCTTTTAGACGAGGGCGCGCCAATAAGAGCGTAGAGGCTCGCAAGAGTGCATCGACGCGGTGGAGAGGCAGGAGCACTTTTCGGCGAGCGTACTGCGCGCGGGCGCCACGGAGCGTGCTGATCAGCGCAGGTAGGCTCAGGCGACCGGTGCAAGCCTGCGTCGCGCCACGCGTGTTGCGAGCTGACGGGTGCGCCCGTCCACGCTTGGCAATGCGGCAGAGGACTCGCGGACAACGAGCTCACCTTTAAGAATCAGGCGTTCCGCGATCTTCGATGTGCCGCAGAGGTGCTCGAAAAGGATCACAGCCGCTCGCCTGCCCAGCTGAGCCGGAACCCTGGGGTTGCCACCCACAATGTCACCCACAATGCCGGCTCCCACCGCTCTGCCAACTCGCCCATCTCGCGCACCTCGTGTCCACAGGTTGTGGTTTGCAGACTCCACACCTACTACTTCTTGTAGCTCGTGGGCCTCACGAACAGCTACGAGTTTCATCTCTACTCGGACGCCTGGCTGAGTCTCCTACGTAGGATCACGCGGCCGTCGCGTGAGACGAGTCTCCTACAGGGTGTCAGTCGGTTCACCGACCGGCGCGCCAACAAGACTTCGGCTGCCAGCCCGCCATTTCACCTGTGCCGTGCGCTTCTTTACGCGTTCCTTGCGACACACCGCGCGGACGATGGCATGAGGCGACGCGGCGGCAGCCAGTAACGGCCCAGTACAGCCGTGGCCCCTCCGGCGCGCGTGCTGACAGCGATGCGAGCTCGAATCCCCTCGCTAAACTTGCGTACCTGAGGGCCCACGGGGCCGCGGCGAGCGGCCGGGTTCAGATTGACCGCTGTGTACGGGCAGGAGCTGATCTACAATTGCGCGTGTACCCAGGACGCAGGAGGGTGGCGGCCCGGCCTTCGCAGCTGGCGATCCAGGATGCGCTACTCCTCGGCTGCGCCGCGGCAGGCCGCTGCTCAGAACTCGGGCGGCTCGCTGAAACCCGTGCTTGCGCCGCCCCCGAGCAGGCCCACTGCACGCTAGAGCCCGGCTGTACGCGCTGGCTGAGCAAGCTGTTTGTCGCCCAGCTTGAGCTTGGTTCGATTCGCTTCGGTCGGATTGGGGGACCGGACTGGCTTCCGGAAGATTTGCAGCCCAACGGCCGAAAACCCTGGCGCAGCATGGGTTACGCGGCGGACGATCTGCCCGATTTTGAACTCAGCGGGGGTACTCTGGGGGCGTCTGGCGCGCGGGGGGCCAAGGGCTGGACCGTCTTCAAAACGGTTGCTCGGACAGCTTCCTGGTCGAGGGTGGGTTCGACTCCCATGCACCTCCGCCCGGGCCGAATCGCCGAGATGACTTAGACGGGTTAGCGGTGAAATTCCCGAGCGAAACGACTGAATGAGCGAACCCCCACCCATGACGGGCCGAGTGCCCGCCGGACATGTCACACCGACCACGTCGGATTAGCCACCAACCGTCGGCGGTGCGGAACCAGCCTTTGAAATCGGCGCTCCGTGAGCGACGCTTCCTTCCAGGCACGGACCGTCCTCGGATCCCCCACGGTAGGTGTGAGTCATGTCCTCGATGCAGGGTGTAACCCATGTGCTCTGTTCGTGCCCTCCGCTGCTGCTCCCCACGCCCCTTTGCACGTAGCTCCCCATAGAAGGGAGACTCCTCCGCCTCCGTGCCCTCGCCCGCCTGGTCCCCCCGGTAGGTGTATATTGGCTGGGTTTCGCACACCCTGAGGATGCCCGAACATGAATGCTGTTGCCAGGCGCCGCCCTCAAACCTCGAGTTCTGTATCGCCCAAGAGAAGGAGTTCTCCGATGCCTATATCGAACCGGGAGATTGTCGCGAAATTCATCGACGCCAAAGCCATTGACTTCAACGCGATCGGCTCGCTGGTAACTGACCTCGGACCAGCCTTATCCACCTCCGACGTAGGCTACCGTGTAGTCCTGGCCGGTCGACCCTTCATCATCGCCTGTCTCATGCCCGCCGCGGACATCAGGGAGCTCGTCGGCGAGCTGCGCAATGTGAACGTCAAAGCGGCGGTAACAGGCGAGTAGCTCCGGCGCTCTAGATCATCCCGGCGTGACAACCCTGCGACAGGTGAGCTGGGACGAAGCTGACCTGAGGGCGAGGCTGTGCCTTGCTCTGGACATAGCGAAGAGGGCCGTGGAGTTCTTCGCGATCGACGGCTACGCGGATGCCGAGGCACCGGAGAATAGCTTCCGCCCAGAGAAGCCCGTTGCTGAAACAGCGATGCTTCTGTATGCAGCTTCCGTTGCTAGTCGCTTTCCCGACGTTGCCAGCCGCATCTCCGAGATCGCGCGCCTCCTCATCCCTTACGCCCGATCCCAGCGGACCCTTCTCAATATGGCCTTGCATCCCAGCGTGTGTCTGGACTTCGCAGTGCCTCACGTTCTCCTGACGAAACTGGGGTATCCCGATTCGAGTTTTGATGCCGTTCTGAGTTCGTGCCTGGATTCGCTGGCCAGCCATGGACACGAGCGACCGTCTTTCGCGGCGATCGAGCAAAAGTGGATAACATCCTTGTGGAAGCGCACGGCTCCGGGTCGGGATTGGCGTCCTGATCTACGTAATTCTGTCTTGTATCGACGACTCGATATTCTCGGCGGTCAGCGTCAAGATGCGTACGCATTTACGCACCTCGTCATGTACTGTACCGATTTCGGCTTTCGAGCACCGTATTTGCCTCGGTCGAGATCGACAATTTTGACTGAGGCCAGATCGCTATTGGCAAAGTGTCTCGACGACGAGGATTATGATCTTGCCGCCGAAGTACTTCTTGCATGGCCACTAACGGGTGCGCGTTGGTGCAGTTCGTCGACATTTGCATTTCGTGTACTGGCTAGAGTTGAGGATCAAGTCGGCGTGCTGCCGGCCGGTACGACAAGAGCTGATCGCCTCAACAAGCTTGACGGCACGGACCGAGCGCACTACGCCCTTGGCACGGCGTATCACACCGCCCTCGTGATGGGGTTGATCTGCGCCGCGTCGCTGCGGCCAGGCGCGGCACCACCCGTCAGGGTCCCTGGGCCAAGATTTCCGCACTCCTGCGTGGACCGTCTGGTGGAGTATCTGGACGAGGATCAAGGCCACTGGCAGCCTCAGTTTGCGGAACTCACGCAAGCCGAGCGGAGTGCGGTCGCTCCCCTTCTGCTGGACGTCGCCCTGGCCCAGAAATGCCGCAAGCACGACTACCAGGCGGTCAGCGATCTGCTACGGCTAGCAAGCCGGCAGGGCATGGCCAAGTCCAGCCTTTGTGCGCAGGCCGCTCAACTACTCGAACGCCTGACGATCTGCTCCCACGCCATCGCATCGAGCACAAACGGCTCTGCCCAACCGAGCGGCCGTGCCGTGGTCGCCTGACGCGCCGCCGCGCCGGCCAACGCGTAGCGCCTACTTGAGTCCCCAATTTGCCGCGGTCCTATCCGTCTCCGCCAACGCGGCGGCCGCACCCAAGCTGTTCCGTGGCGCGAGTTCACAGCTCGAATCCTCTAGCCGGACGCTCCCCTGGTCGTGCTGGGCCGTCCAGTCACGCCGCCGGGAGCGTGCTCGTGCCCTCGCCTAGCTGACCCCCATATCAGCGCCTGAGCTGGCGGCGCACTCCACGTCGATGCGGCATCACTTGGACGGGAACTTGCGTGCATGCTCGAGCAGCTTCGACGCGCTCGCAAGTGCAGGCTGTTCCTCTTGAACGGTCGCTCGGAACGCTTTGCGGCACCACTCTTGACGCTCCTCGGGCGTCGACTCGTCGCCCAGCAGCAGTCCAGTCAGCCGCTGCGCACGATCCAGCCGGCCCCACAGATAGTCGTTTTCGCGGCCCGTACGATCGAAGAAAGCACCAACGTGCATCTTCGCCACGCCCACGAGTCTACGTGTCGTACTAGCGGTTGAGTTTCGGTTGATTACCTACCCAAAATGCCTTTGGAAGTGTTATTTTGGCGCGGCCCGTCTAACCCACGCCGGCCACCAGCCCCCTTCGATTCCGGGTTTCGATTGCCCAGGAAACGTTGAGGGCTTGATCGCGTTGCTCAACCTACGCTCAACCGCGCCGTAACCCGACCCGACAACCCCGTCAGGAATGCTTTCGGGTTACCCGACACATGAGCAGTGCGGCATTTTCACCCAGGGTGCTCTACTCGAAGCTCGACGAGGGGCCGGTGGCCGGCGTGGGTTCAAAAGACGGTGACCTGCCTTTGCGACCGTGGCGTGCCATAGCAGGAGGGCACGCTTATGGGTAGCCGATAGATCCACGTCGCCGTACAGAGGGCCGGCCTGCGACCAACGACGGTGCTTCCGTCGACAGCGCCATCAGCGAGTGCGAGGGCCTAGCAGTACGCGACCGATACCCTCACACAAGAGCACGGCGTCCTCCCCTAGCGGTTGAGGCACTCTGGCCGAGTTTGAGCCGCCGGCGCGGCATGCGAATCGGCACCTCGGGCGACCGGGGGTTCGCCATACCGAAACCCGCGAGTACACCTGCACAACGCATGCCGCCAAGGAGACCTGTCATGGCTGTTGCAGCAAAGCCCCAGGCGAAAAGCGACGACACTGGGGGCGAGATCTTTGCTTTCATCGGCGGCGCACTAGTGCTGCTGGCGGTCATCGCCGCATCGCTTCCGATCATCGGCCTGACGCTCGTCGAGCTCGTCGGTGGCACGATGCTCTGGTTGATGCTCGCAAAGTGGCGCGGCATTAGCCCCGCCCTGGCGACGGTGATCACCGGCGTTGTGCCGGCGATGATCGCCTATCCGAGCATCCAGCAACTGTTGTCGGGCGTTCCACTTGAGGACCTGTTCCAGCGCTACTGGGCTGCGCAGGCACCCTGGACGCCGGATCTCGCGACACTGACGGATCGGCGCTTGTGGTCCAACCCTTTCACGCGCGACAGCTTCCCCGCGTACTGGGCTGGGGTCGCACCCCTGGCGACGCTCGCGGCGCCCGTTCTGGCGGGCGGCATCGTTCTGTGCTTCAAGTTGATGGCCACGGTGAATGATGTCGCAGAAGGAGACAACCTGCTCGGCAAAGCAGTCGCCACGTACACCCGAGTGATCAACTACGGCAGCGGCAACATCAACTCGTTCGGCCACTTCACAAATTCCGGCGTGTTGGACGCCCGAGACGGAGGCCGACTGGCGTCGAGTGGCCGACACGCTCCGCCAGATGCATAAGTTGACGCAGGGCTGGCCGCAGCGCCCAGGCTGGCGATCGTCGACCGACCTCCTGCAGGCCAAGACCGGGACAAAGATCGACCTCGGCGCGATGCCGCCTGAGGGCGTTGCTCGATGCCGAGCAGCGTAAGCCCAGCTTGGGCATGCCCCGTTGTTTCGGTGGAGAGTTTCGTTAGGCCGCGAGGGGAGCGAATGAGGTGCGCCGTTCGACTTCGGCGGGGCTGGAGTAGCCCAGAGCGGAATGGCGACGGTGCTGGTTGTACCAGCCGGCGATGAATTCAAAGATGGCCAACTCCGCATGCCGACGTGTAGGCCAGACGTGGCGGTAGATGAGCTTGGTCTTGAGCGTGGCAAAGAAGCTTTCGGCCACGGCGTTATCCCAGCACGTACCTGGTCGCCCGACGCTCTGGCGCACCTGATGAGCGGCGAGCAATTCGCCGTACGCGGTGCTGGTGTACTGAACGCCGCGATCGGTGTGTTGAATCAACCCCCGTTTCGGACGACGTGTTGTCAATGCCATGGTGAGTGCGGCCGTGGCCAATTCGGTGCGCAGGTGGTCGGCCATGGCCCAGCCGACCACTTTGCGGCTGTAGGCGTCGAGGATGACCGCCAGGTACAGCCAGCCCTCCCACGTGCGGATGTAGGTGATGTCGCCGAACCATTTCTGGTCGGGTGCGCCGGCGGTGAAGTTGCGCTGCACGAGATCCTCGACCTGCACTTTTGGATCAGCGACGGTCGTTCGACGGAACCGACGTGGCGGCCGACCCACCAAACCAGCTTGGCGCATGAGGCGAGCAACGCGCTTGCGGGAGATGCGCTACTTATGCTCGCGCAGTTCGGCATGGATACGCGGTGCGCCATAGGTGCAACAGCTCCGGTCGTGAATGGCCCGAATCTGCTTTATCAGCGTCAGGTTGGCCTGCGCGCGACGGGATAGCCGACGGTGCCGCCAGGCGTAGTAGCCGCTCGAGGCGACCTGCAGCACGCGACACAGTTGAGCGACCGAATGCTGGGCCTTCTCCGCCGCGATGAACCGATAGCGGCTCAACGGGTCGTCTCCTTGGCGAAAAGGGCCGCGGCTTTTCGGAGGATCTCCCGTTCTTCACGCAGAACCCGGTTCTCGCGTCGGAGCCGGGACAGTTCCTCACGTTCGATCGTGGTCAATCCGTCTCGCCGACCTGCATCGATGTCAGCCTGCGCCAGCCACCGACGCACGACGGTCTCGGTCAGGTCCAGATCGCGGCATACCTCACCGACAGATTTGCCGCTGGTGCGCAGAAGTTCAACCGTCTGCGCCTTGAACTCCGGTGTAAATGAGCGTCTCCGACGCGCGGTCATCATGGACATTCTCCACGGGCTCGGCCCGACTCATCCGGAATGTCCACCGATCCGGGTAAGCCCAGCTCATCGGACGTCAGATATGCGTCGTCCACGGCGACAACAACCCTGGCAACGTCCGCATGACCGCGAATCGGGTCGCGCTGATCGACTGGGACGAGTCGCACGTCGACGTCCCCGACCTCGACCTGGTGCTGCCCCACAACGCCGCGGGTCTCGACGACGGCGCGCACGACATCGCCGCGCAAGCGTCGGCCGCATGGGAAGCCGCCGTCTGCTGGGACGACAAGTACGCAGTCAAGCGGCTTGCTGAAGTTCGAGCGGTTCTGAGCAGGGCGGCGCGCTTTAGCTCGCCGGGACGCACGGCGCATCGTGAGTCAGGAGCACCCGCGAGAACACGTGGTCATCGCTAGTGCCTGCTGGCGCGGTTGGCCGCGCTGACCCAACTCTGTGAGCTCACCGCTACCGCTCGGCGCTCAACCATCTGTCGGCCGGCGTATCCTCGACGTCGGCCGCGAGCTGCGTGCCCTTGGCGTGCTTGCGAGACTCGTCGCCACAATTCGGTGCAAACTGTGTCGTACTTAGCGACAGACCAGCAGCCGCAGCATCCGCGAGGTCGAACCCGCTACCCTTAGCGTGGGCTGACGGCGCCAAGCGAAGAGATTACAAGACGTCCTCAATTCGGGGTCGTGGGTCCGGTAGGGACGGCAGGTCGCCCCGCCGCCCCCCCGGGCGGAACCCGGCGTGCAGATTTCCCGCACCGGGCTCCCCAGGTCAGATTGGTCG
>Ga0137367_10005007_pt1 | contig 10760 bp, 8 predicted proteins | sample SagtaG_14_FD_104939 | JGI IMG/M metagenome (GOLD analysis project Ga0137367, IMG submission 104939) | Vadose zone soil microbial communities from Sagehorn Ranch, Mendocino, California, USA - Sage1_L_80_16 metaG | ecosystem: Environmental > Terrestrial > Soil > Vadose zone | place: USA... | reverse complement strand
CAACTGAGCCCGCGCCATGCACCATTTCACCTATCGCAACGGCGTCCTTCACGCCGAGGCGGTCAATCTCATTGATCTCGCGCAGGCAGTCGCAACCCCGTTCTATTGCTACTCGACCGCGACGCTCAGGCGCCATTATCAGGTGTTCGCGGATGCCTTCAGCGACGTGAGCGCGCTCATCTGTTACGCCATGAAGGCGAATTCCAATCAGGCGGTGATCAAGACCCTGGCCGAGCTCGGCGCCGGCGCCGACGTGGTATCGGAGGGCGAGCTCAAGCGCGCGCGGGCGGCCGGCATCGCGCCGGGCAAGATCATGTTCTCCGGCATCGGCAAGACCGCGGCCGAGCTCGCGCTTGCAATCGATGAAGACATCCTCTGCGTCAACGTCGAATCCGACTCCGAGCTCGAGCTCCTGTCGTCCATCGCCAAGAGCAAGGGCAGGACGGCCCGCATCGCGGTCCGCGTCAATCCCGACATCGATCCCAAGACTCACGCGAAGATCGCGACCGGCAAGGCTGAGAACAAGTTCGGCATTCCGATCAGCCGCGCGCGTGATGTCTATGCTCGAGCAGCGAAACTCCCCGGCATCGAGGTTACCGGCGTCGACATGCATATCGGCAGTCAGATTACGGAGCTCGAGCCGTTCGATGATGCTTTTGCGCTGTTGTCCGATTTCGTGCGGACGTTGCGCGCCGACGGCCACGCCATCAGCCACATCGACCTCGGCGGCGGCCTCGGCATTCCCTATCGCGAGGACAACGAGCCTCCACCGCATCCCGAGGCTTATGCCGCCATGGTCAAACGCGCGACCCGCGACCTTGGCTGCACGCTCATCTTCGAGCCGGGGCGCCTGATCGTCGGCAATGCCGGCATCCTGGTGACGCGCGTGCTCTATATCAAGCGCGGTGAGGCCAAGACCTTCGTCATCGTTGATGCTGGAATGAACGATCTCATTCGCCCCACGCTCTACGAGGCGCACCATGACATCCGTCCGGTGCGCGAGCCGCAGGTGGACGCCGCGCGCATCGTCGCCGATGTGGCCGGACCGGTATGCGAATCCGGCGACTTTCTGGCGCTCGAGCGCGAGATGGCCGCCCCGCGGCCCGGCGATCTCCTTGCGGTCATGACTGCAGGTGCTTATGGCGCGGTGCAGGCGGGCACCTACAATACCCGCGCGTTGGTGCCGGAAGTGCTTGTTCGGGAAAACGAATGGGCTTTGGTCCGACCGCGCCTGGAGGTCTCGGATCTGATCGCGCTCGACCGCCTGCCGCCTTGGCTCTAAAAACCTTGCGTGAATGCGCTGAACCATATTTTGCTGACGTGGTTTTGATCACTGAGTGCCTTCCTTTTGCCCGCTGGCACGCGCCTGATGGCATGTTAGTATCGAATATTGGGCAGATTCTCGTTGCTGGAGATAGACTTGGCCGATCGGCCCGCCGACGCCGCGACCCCCCACCCGCTCCCCCCGCAGGAGCGGGCGGGCGCTGATGTGCTCGCACGCGCCCTTCGGCGGGCGCGCTGGACGATTTTCTGGGAGCGGCTGTGGCCGGCGCTGGCGTCGATTGCCACCGTCATTGGCTTGTTCCTGGCGGTCTCCTGGCTTGGCGTCTGGCTTTGGCTGCCGCCCACCGCCCGCGCGATCGGTCTTGGCATCTTTTTCCTGCTCACCGCGGCTGCGTTCGCGCCGCTGTTAATGTTGCGCGTGCCGAGCCGCGTCGACGCTTTGCGACGACTCGATCGCAATTCCGGTTTGCCGCACCGGCCGGCCACCGCGATGGCGGACGACATCGCGGTGCCGACCCACGATTCTTATTCGCTCGCGCTGTGGCGGGCCCATATCGAACGCGTCCTGCGCAGGACCAAGAGACTTAGAGCGGGGACGCCGATGCCGCGGCTGGCGTTGCGCGATCCCTTCGCCGTGCGCGCCTTGGTCGCGGTGTTGGTCGTTGCGACGTTCTTCGCTGCCGGCGGTGAACGGATGAAACGCCTCGCGGCCGCGTTCGATTGGCAGGGCGTGATGGCGCCGGCCAATTTCCGGGTCGACGCCTGGGTAAGCCCACCACCCTATACCGGGCGCCCGCCGGTGATCCTGCCCGGCCTGCGGCCTGGCGAGCCGGTGCAGACCTCCACCTCCCTCGCGGTGCCGGCGGGAAGCACGGTTGTAATCCGCGCGAGCGGAATTCACCTCGACGTGATGACAAGCGGCGGCCTCGCCGAGTCGGCCTCCGGCGCGCAGACCAATGCCAAGGGGTCTGAGGAACGTCGTTTTGTGATCAACGATGCCGGCGCGGCTACCGTGCGCGGCGCGGCCGCGGGCGACGTCACCTGGCAGTTCACCGCCATCCCCGACAAGCCGCCGACCATCGCACTTGCCAAGGAGCCGGAGGGCCAGGCGCGCGGCGCGTTGCAGCTTTCCTACAAGCTTGAGGACGATTATGGCGTCACCGGCGCGCAGGCGATTTTCAAGCTACAGAGCAGCGAGGGGACCAACGGTCATCCCCCACGCCCGCTCTATGGCGCACCCGACTTCCCGCTGGTGCTGCCGCAGGCGCGCACCAAGAATGGGATCGGACAGACGACAAAGGATCTGACCGAGCATCCCTGGGCGGGCACCGACGCGGCGATGATTCTGACCGCGCGGGATGAGGCCGGCAACGAGGGTCAAAGCGCGGCGTTCGAATTCCGTCTGCCGGAGCGGCCGTTCTCGAAGCCGATCGCGCGCGCGCTGATCGAGCAGCGGCGGATACTGGCGCTCGATGGCGATGCCCAGGCCAGCGTGCTCACGGCGCTCGACGCGCTGACCGTGGCGCCCGAACGCTTCAACATGGAAAGCAACGTCTATCTCGGCCTGCGCGCGATCTTTTGGCAGCTCGCGCGCGCAAAAACCGATGACCAGTTGCGTGACGTGGTCGGACGCATGTGGGACATGGCGGTGCATCTGGAGGATGGCAGCGTCTCCGATGCCGAGCAGGCTCTGCGCGCGGCGGAGGAAGCGCTGCGGCAGGCGCTGGAACGTGGCGCCAGCGACGAGGAGATCAAGAGGCTTGCCGATCAGTTGCGCGCGGCGCTCGACAAGTTCCTGCAGGCGCTGGCGGAGCAAATGCGCAAGAATCCACAACAGCTCGCCCGGCCGCTCGATCCCAACGCACGCCAGCTTCGCCCGCAGGATCTGCGCAATATGATCGACAGGCTTGAACAGATGGCGCGTTCCGGGGCGAGAGATGCCGCGCGCCGGATGCTGCAGGACCTCCAGCAGATGCTGGAGAACCTGCAAATGGCCCGTCCCGGGCAGCAGATGGACGGCGACGGCGACGACGACATGATGTCGGCGCTCGACGAGCTCGGCGATGTGATCCGCAAGCAGCAGCAATTGCGCGATCGCACATTCCAGCAGGGTCAGGATCAGCGGCGCGACCGCCAGCGCGGACAGCGTGGCCAGCAGGGCCAAGACGGCCAGCAGGGCGACCAGATGGGCGAGTTGCGCGAAAATCAGCAGGCATTGCGCGATCAGCTCAAACGACTGATGGAAGAGTTGCGCAAGAAGGGCTTTGGCCAGGGCCAGCAGGGCCAGGGCGAGATGGACCAATTGGGCCGTGCCGGCGAAGCCATGGGCGATGCCGAAGGGCAACTGGGTGACGGGAACGCGGACGGGGCCGTCGACTCACAAGGTCGCGCGCTCGAAGCGTTGCGCCGAGGGGCGCAGAATCTGGCCCAGTCGATGCAGCAGCAGGGGATGTTGGGTCCCGGCCCCAACGGCCAGCCCGGTCGGCTCGGGCTGCCGCGCGCGCAACAGGACACCGATCCGCTGGGTCGGCCGCTGCGCGGGCGCGACTACGGCGACGACACCACGGTCAAGGTGCCTGGTGAGATCGACGTGCAGCGCGCGCGGCGCATCCTCGAGGAATTGCGTCGACGTTTCGGCGAGAACTTCCGCCCGCAGCTCGAGCTCGAATACATCGAACGGCTGCTGCGGGATTTCTAATAAGCCGGAGATCAGATGCCGGAGGACGAAACCGAGCCCCGGTCGTCGCTCATCGCTCGCGGCAAGGACCTGCGCTCGAAGCGAAGCCGGGCTTGACCGTAGCTGCGGCTCGGTTAACGAATTCGCAAACCATAGGCGCCCAGCCTAGGCCGCGCGGTTGCCGTCGCGGGCATCGCTCTCTGGGGAGAGGCAGGGTGGTCCGGTTCGAACACGTGGGATTGCGTTACGGACTCGGTGCCGAGGTTCTGCGCGATCTCACGTTCCGTATCGATCCCCGATCGTTCCAGTTCATCACCGGGCCTTCTGGCGCTGGCAAAACGTCGCTTTTGCGTCTCCTGTTCCTTTCTCTGCGGCCCACACGCGGGCTGATCACGCTATTCGGCCACGATATCGCCACGCTCAGCAAGGACGCGTTGGCGACGCTGCGGCGGCGCATCGGCATCGTGTTCCAGGATTTCCGGCTGCTCGATCATATGACCACGTTCGAGAATGTCGCCTTGCCGTTGCGCGTGATCGGGCAGGCGGAAGAAAGCTATCGCGAGGAGGTCATCGAACTGCTGAACTGGGTGGGGCTCGGCGATCGTATCTCCGCGCTTCCGCCGGTGCTCTCGGGCGGCGAGAAGCAGCGCGCCGCGATCGCGCGGGCGGTAATCGCGCGACCGCAGCTCCTCCTTGCCGACGAGCCCACGGGCAACGTCGATCCCAATCTGGCGAGGCGGCTGTTGCGGTTGTTCGTCGAGCTCAACAAATCCGGGACTTCGGTGGTTATTGCCACGCACGACATCGCGCTCATGGACCAAATCGACGCGCGCCGCCTCGTGCTGCACGAGGGTCGCCTGCATGTCTACGACTGACGCGACGATGCAGCAAAAGTTGGACGCGCAAGGCGCGCTTCCGGTGCGCTTCAATACCCCCATCGTGCCGCAAGCGACGATTTCCGGGCGGGCTCTGGTCGCGGTCATCGCCATCATGACCTTTTTGGCCTCGCTGACCACGGGCGCGGTCATGCTGGTGCGCGCCGCAGCGAGTGAATGGCAAGCGGACGTGGCGCGCGAGATCACGATTCAGATCCGTCCGGTGGCCGGTCACGACATCGACATGGAGGTCACAAAGGCTACGATCATCACGCGCGCTTCTCCAGGCATTGCCGAGGTGCGGCCCTATTCCAAGGAAGAGACCACACACCTGCTCGAGCCATGGCTGGGAAGCGGACTGCAGCTCGATGATTTGCCGGTCCCGCGCCTGATCGTGGCGCGTATCGCGCCCGGGGGCGCGCCCGATCTCGCGCAACTGCGGCAAACGCTTGCCGAGCAAATCCCAGGTGTAACCCTCGATGACCATCGCAGCTTCGTCGAGCGTATGCGTGCGATGTCCGGAGCCGTCGTTGCCCTCGGCATCGGCGTGCTTTTGCTCGTGCTTGCCGCCACCGTGCTCTCGGTCGTCTTCGCGACCCGCGCCGCCATCGCCACCAACCGTCCCGTCATCGAGGTGCTGCATCTCATCGGCGCCAAAGACAGTTTTATCGCGCGGCATTTCCAGCAACATTTTCTGCAGTTGGGACTAAGGGGCGGATTGATCGGCGGCGGCAGCGCCATCGCGCTTTTCGCGCTCGCCGAGCTCGCGAGCAGCTGGCTCACTGGGGCGGCCGCGCGCGAGCAGTTTGCGGCTTTGTTCGTTAGCTCGTCGATCGGAATGCCGGGTTATTTGGCAATGCTGGCGCAAGCCGGCGTGACCGCCTGCGTTACCGCAGCAACTTCGCGCTACACGGTCAAGCGCACGATCGCAACGATCCATTAGTCGGTTACGCGCAGCTCTATTGGCACCGGGATTTTGCGCTATGATTGCAAGGGGTGGAGAAGAGATGCCGAGGGTCGAATTTAATAGCGGTAATGGAGCCGCCGGGATGCCCCGCTCGAGCGAACGATCCGCGCCGTCTCCGTTGCTCCGGTGCCTCGGCTGGTCGGCGTTCGTGCTCTGCGCTTTGGCGGCGCTATTGATTGGGCTTGGGTTTGTTTGGTTCAGCTGGCGCGTGCCCGCCGACGAGATCTCGCTCGACCGCGACGCGGACGGGATCGTCGCCTTGACGGGCGGTGCCTCGCGTATCGCCGACGCGATCGAGCTGCTGGCGTCGGGACGCGGCAAGCGGCTCCTGATCAGCGGCGCCTATCGCGCGACTAATTCCAACGAAATCTCGCGCCTCAATCCGGAGTTCGGGCGGTGGGTACGTTGCTGCGTCGATTTCGACCGTTCTCTCAATACGCTGGGCAATGCGATCGAGACCAAGCGCTGGGCCGAAAGTCGCGGCTTTCGCTCGTTGATCATAGTGACGTCGAATTACCACATGCCGCGTGCGCTCGCCGAAATCGCGCATCAATTGCCCGATGTAGTGCTCGTGCCGTTTCCGGTGGTGACCGACCGCCAGCGTGCCGAACGGTGGTGGGGACACTGGGCGACGACGCGTCGCATGTTGATCGAATACGTGAAATATGTCTTCGCCAAAGCTCGCATGGCGCTAAGTCCCGACGCCGGCAATCGCCGGACGAGCTAAGCGGGGAAGCGGTCTCTTGCCCTGGTTGTGCGCGCAGGCGGCGAGTAAGATCATCCGCGAGACGTCGCGTCGTCATCGGAGGGCAGTCCCGACGGGCGAAGACGGCAGAGACAACAGGTTTTGCCCGTGCTCGTGATTCGATCCCTAATCTTCAACTTTCTATTTTACGTGAATCTGCTTGTGCAGGTCATTGCGGCTTTACCCACGCTGCTGATGCCGCGCTGGGCTATCATTGCTGTGGCTAGGTTTTGGGCTCGCACCAATCTCTGGCTTCTACGCGTGGTTTGCGGCATCGAAGCCGAGTTCCGCGGCTTGGAAAAGATTCCGCCGGGGCCGTCGCTCGTATCCTCCAAGCATCAGTCGCTGTGGGAGACGTTTGCACTGCTGCTGATCTTGCCGGACGCCGCCTTCATCATGAAGCGAGAGTTGATGTGGATCCCGTTCTTTGGCTGGTATGCCTGGAAAGCCGGCATGATCCCGATCGACCGCAGCAAGGGCTCGCAGGCGCTGGCGGACATGAACGCCTGCGCGCGGCGCGAGCTGGCGCGTAACCGTTCGATCATCATCTTTCCGGAAGGCACCCGCCGGTCGCCCGGCGCGGAGCCCAGATACAAGTATGGCGTGGCGCGGCTCTATTCGGAAATGGGCGTTCCGTGTCTTCCAATTGCCCTCAATTCCGGCCTGTTCTGGCCGCGTCGCTCTATGCGCCGCTATCCCGGCACCATCCTGGTCGAGGTACTGGATCCGATCCTCCCGGTCTCGGACAGGACGCTTTCTTCGAGCGGTTGCAGCGCGACGTCGAAGGCGCGACCGCGCGGCTCCTCGCCGAGGGCAGGCGTGAGCTTGCCCGCAATCGAGAGAGGGAAGCTTCGCTCGCGCCATCACCTTGAAGCGCCGCTCGCGGGCCGCCCATATGCATGCGCGTCACGAGCGCATTTCGCGCGCCGCTGGATGAGCCGCTGCGACCACATCGCGTGTCCCCGTGAGCCGTTCGGCGAGCAGATGCAGCACCGTTTCGCGGTAACCGAGCTGCTCCAGCGCTCCGACGGTCGCGATGACGTAGTCGCGGTTGGCGCCGGATTGGCCATGGCCTTGGCGCACATGGTGCAGCTGCTGCTCGAGCGTAAGTCGTCCGGCATATTGAGCGTGGCCGCGGTCGACCATGTAGCACAACCCCGGGATTCGCTGCTCCGGATCGCGCTTGAGCCAGATAGGACGCATGCATTCGCGATAGACGGAGGTCACCTGCTCGCGCGCGCGCAAATAGGCGATGGTGCTGGCGCGGTGGGCCGCGCTCACACGATAAGCGATGCCGCGACAGGTCCCGCCGCGATCGAGACCGAGCACCAGACCCGGCCGCTCTGGCGTCCCTCGATGGACGAAGGAATAAACGCAGAGGGCCCGATGCGCGCCAACGAGCCGCGCCTCGACGCGCTCGACGAAGGGAAAGTCCGGCCGCCACATGAGCGAGCCATAGGCAAACACCCAGAGATCTTCGTCCGCGTGCAAAGGATCGGGGTCCATGGATGTGATATCAAGGAATCGTCCGTTGCGCGCAAGCCGGAAGCATGCGGGAACGCAGTACCCCGCAATCGCCGCAGCGCTAGTGTGGCGCGGAGGCTGCGCTAGCCGCACGTGTGGTAGGTAGAGGAGTGCCGCAGAGATGCCTCACGCCGAGTCCGCTTCCGCTGTCCCGCGCCGCCGGTGGATGCTGTTCGCGCCGTTCTTGGTCGTGGTGGTGCTGGCCGCGGGCTGGAGCGCCCTGTGGTTCTACGCGGCCGGCCGTGCGGAGGCCGATTTGGCCGCATGGCGTGAAAGCGAACGGCAAGCAGGCCGCACCCAGCACTGCGCGTCGCAGTCGATCGGCGGCTATCCTTTTCGCATCGAAGTGCGTTGCGACGGTGCCGGTTTGCAGCTCGACGGCGCGCCCACGCTCCAGCTCAAGCTCCCAACCGCCGTCGTCGCAGCCCAGGTCTATGACCCGAAGCTTCTGATCGGCGAATTCACCGGTCCACTCGAAATTTCCGAGGCGGGGCGGCCGCCGGCCGTGATCGTCAACTGGAATCTCGGTCAGGCCAGCGTGCGGGGCCTGCCGTCGCGCGTCGAGCGCGCCTCGCTGGTCCTTGCCGGTCCCACGGTCCGCGCCCCTAGCCTGGCCGGCGACGACGCCGTGCTCAGCGCGCGGCGATTGGAGCTCCATGGTCGCCAAGCTCCCGGCTCCGCCGCCAATGATCCGGTCATCGAAACCGTGTTGCGGCTCGATACCGCCGTCGCCGACAAACTTGAAAGCGTGTTCGACCTCGCGATTGCCGACAGGCTCCGTTTGTTGGCTGCGAACCCGATTGATGCCGACGTTGCAGCCACCCTGCGCGGCGTCGATGACATCTCCCCCAAACCTTGGTCATTGCGGTTCAAGCAATGGCAGGCGCGCGACGGCGAGCTCAAGATCGAGAAGGCGCGCTTGGCGCAGCAGGACGTGGTCGCAATGGGTGCTGGCTCCCTCAGACTCACCCCACGCGGCGGTCTCGATGGCGAGCTCCGCCTGACGGTCGTCGGCATCGAAAAGCTTCTCAAGATGTTGGACATCGATCGCATCATGACGGAAGGACAGGTCGGGGCAACCTTCAACGCGCTCGACCGCTTAATGCCCGGCCTTGGAGGAATTGCGCGCCAGAGTGCGGCGCCTGGGCTAGTCGCGGCGCTGGGCGAGCGCACCACGCTCGAAGGTAAACCGGCGGTAGCGTTTCCGGTTCGCTTCGTCGACGGCACGGTCTTCATCGGGCCGTTTCAGGTTGGCGTGGTGCCGCCCCTGTTCTGACGACCGGAACGGCGCTGACCTGCAAAGCGTTTTCCCATTGAGCGCTGGGGGCTTTTCTCCCAAAGCGCTTGCGGACACGGAATGAAATGATGGAGGCAACCATGCAGAGCGACACGTCGACTGGCCAATCCCACAACTTGATCGCCAGCGACCGGGTCGAAGGCACCCCGGTGCGTCGTTCCAGCGGTGAGAAGATCGGCACCATCGAACGGCTCATGATCGATAAGCTCAGCGGCAATGTTGCTTATGCGGTGCTCAGCTTCGGCGGCTTCCTCGGTATGGGACAAAAGCATCTTCCCGTCCCCTGGGCGCGGCTGACCTACGACCGTACGCTTGGCGCGTACCAGCTCGATCTCAGCCAGGAGGAGTTGAAGCGCGCGCCGTCGTATGCCGCGGACCAGGAATTCGACTGGGGCGACCGCAGCCGCGAAATCGAGATCCACAACTATTACCGCGTACCGCCGTATTGGGGCGTCTACTAGAAGAGCTTGGCTGGTCCCAAAAACGGTTGAACGGGCCCGAGCGCGCGCCGTTGGCAAGTGGACCGATCAATCTTCCGCCGCATAAGGCCGCGGGACGGGCGCGTGCGGGAGCTCGGGATGGGGCCGGCCGAAGTCGGGTGCGGCTGAATCCTGGCCGATCTCCACAATGGCGCGACGGATCGCGCGTGTGCGGCTGAACTGATTGAACAACGTTTCGCCGTCGCCGCGGCGGATGGCGCGCGTCAGCGTGGCCAAATCTTCATTGAACCGGCCGAGCATTTCCAGCACCGCATCCTTGTTGGCAAGAAAAACATCGCGCCACATCGTCGGATCCGAGGCGGCGATGCGGGTGAAATCGCGAAAGCCTCCGGCGGAAAATTGCAGCACCTCGGAGCGTGTCACTTGGCTCAATTCATCCGCGGTGCCCACGATGGTGTAGGCGATAAGGTGCGGCAGGTGGCTGGTGATGCCGAGTACGAGATCATGGTGCTCGGCCGACATGGTTTCGACGTTCGCGCCGAGCAGGCGCCAGAACGCTGCGACCCGCTCGACCGCCGTTGGCTCGGTGCCCGCCGGCGGTGTGAGAATGCACCAGCGGTCGACGAACAGCTCGGCAAACCCGGCATCGGGGCCGGAGTTTTCCGTGCCGGCAACCGGATGGGCCGGCACGAAATGCACCCCTGGGGGGATGTGGGGCGACATGTCCCGCACAATCACGCCTTTCACCGAGCCGACGTCAGAGACGATCGTGCCTGGCGCAAGATGCGGACCAATTTCCGCGGCGACCGCGCCGCAGGCTCCGACCGGAATCGCGACGATCACGAGATCTGCGCCTTCGGCGGCCGCTGCATTGGTTTCGACGACTTGATCGGCAAGGCCGAGTTCGGCGACGCGCCGGCGCGTCGCCGCCGACCGGGCGGTGGCGACAAT
>Ga0137367_10005004_pt1 | contig 10762 bp, 8 predicted proteins | sample SagtaG_14_FD_104939 | JGI IMG/M metagenome (GOLD analysis project Ga0137367, IMG submission 104939) | Vadose zone soil microbial communities from Sagehorn Ranch, Mendocino, California, USA - Sage1_L_80_16 metaG | ecosystem: Environmental > Terrestrial > Soil > Vadose zone | place: USA... | reverse complement strand
GCGCTCGTCGAGAGCTCCGGCGCTCTCAAGACGGTTGCGGTCTCGCTCACGAAGATCGCGAACGACCTCCGGCTGATGGGCTCCGGGCCGCGAGCCGGGCTCGCGGAGATCTTCCTCCCCGAGCTCCAGAAGGGCAGCTCGATCATGCCCGGCAAGGTCAATCCCGTCATTCCCGAGGTCGTGACACAGGTCGCGGCCCAGGTAATCGGCAATGACGCGGCGATCGCCGTCGGGGGTATGCAGGGCCACTTCGAGCTGAACGTGTTCGTGCCGATGCTGGCCCGAAATCTGCTCGACTCGATCAAGCTCCTCACGTCCGCGTCTCGTCTCCTCGCTGAGAAGTGCGTGGACGGGATCGAGGCAAATCGCGAGGTGTGCGAACGCTACGCCGAGCTGACCCTGTCCGCGGCGACCGCGCTCAACCCCTACATCGGCTACGACGCGGCGAGCGAGATCGTCAAGGAGGCCGTCGCCTCGGGCCGCCCGCTGCGGGATGTGGCCCGCGAGCGGGGCGTCGCGGACGACGTGCTCGACAGGGCGCTCGACTATCGCGCGATGGCGAAGCCGCACGACCCGCGGGCCTAGACTCCCGGAGTCCTCACCTAACCAGGGTCAAAAACCTGTGCTAGCTTGCCCGGCCGTCGGCTGACCGGCTTGATCGGGTGGAAGATCAGGATCTATATTCCCGTTGACGGCGGCCTGGCTGCGTCGTCCAACACTGGGAAAGGGGAGAACAGGTGGATTACTTTCTGGGTCGGGGCCTGCCGCGCGCCGCGCGTGGTCGGGTCCGCCGACTGACGGTCGTCCTTGTAGGCCTGATTCTGGCCGCTGGATTCGCGCTCGGTGCGCAGTCCGCGGCGTCGCAGGGAGAAGAGGAGGCGACGGCCGCGCCCTTCTCGCATCTCGATATCCGCGCCTTCGGGAACGCGGGTTCGTTCAAGCCGCTGTCCCTCGCCGGCGATCGCACGGTGGGCGTCATCCTCAAGTTGAAGGGTGACTCCGTCGGTCAACGCCAGATCGAGGCACGCCGGCAAGGACGTGAGCTGACGAAGGCGGAGCGAGCCGCGATTCGCGAGCAGCTCCGGAATCAGCAGGCACCTGTTGCAGACCGCATCGGCGCTCTCGGAGGAACGGTCTTCGAGCGGTACCAGGACGCGTACAACGGCCTGGCCGTCCGGATTCCGCTGAAGAGCCTGCCGGCGCTCGCAGATCTGCCGGAGGTCGCGTCCCTCCAGCCCGATCGCCAGGTGACACTCGACAACGTCGCCGGCGTGCAGTACATCCGTGGCAACGAGGCGTGGGCCGACACCGGCCGCACGGGCACGGGTCAGAAGATCGCCGTCATCGACACGGGCATCGACTACTTCCACGCCAACTTCGGCGGTTCGGGCAATCCGGCCGATTTCGCGAACGACAATCACACGATCATCGAGCCGGGCTCGTTCCCGACTGCCAAGGTCCTCGGCGGCCGCGACTTCGTCGGCGACGCCTATGACTCGAGCTCGGACGATCCGGCGAAGACCATTCCGCATCCTGATCCCGATCCCGCGGACTGCAACGGCCACGGCTCGCACACCGCGGGCACGGCGGCCGGTTTCGGCGTTCTCTCCACCGGCGCCACGTACGGCGGGCCGTACAACGGCACGACGTACAGCAACAGCTTCACCGTGGGTCCCGGGGTTGCGCCCGAGGCGAACATCTACGCCTACCGTGTCTTCGGGTGCTCGGGCTCTGCCACGGACGCGGTCATCGTCGCGGCGCTCGACCAGGCGCTCGAGGATGGTGTGGACGTCGTCAACATGTCGCTCGGCTCCGTCTTCGGGCGGGCGGACGCGGCGGATTCGGAAGCGTCCAACACACTGGCGCAGAACGGCGTCGTGATCGTGGCCTCGGCCGGCAACAGCGGCCCGAGCGGCTACATCACGGGGAGTCCGGCAGCTGCGACGCGCGCCCTCTCGGTTGCGGCGATCGATGCCTCGAGCCCGACATTCCCGGGTGCGAACATCACGCTCAGCACGGACGGGAGCATTCTCGCGCAGATGTCCAACGGCCCCTTCCAGGGCGATCCGGGTCCCGCCGTGCCGAGCGGTTCACTCCAGGTGGTCGTGCTGAAGGAGGCGGACGGCTCGGTCTCGCTCGGTTGTGACGCGTCCGACTACTCGGGTTTCAGTGTCAGCGGCAAGCTCGTGGTCGTGCTCCGCGGGGTCTGTGCCCGCGTGCACAAGGCCATCGTCGGCCAGAAGCAGGGAGCGGCGGCCGTCGCGATGATCAATACCGGGACCGGCTATCCGCCCTTCGAGGGCGACATCACGTCGGACCCTGACACCGGCGAGCAGTTCCACGTCACCATCCCGTTCTTCGGAGTCAAGGGCCTCCTCGGTTCGACTCCGGCGAGCGACGGTGACAAGCTCGCTGCGGCTGACGGCGGCTCGTCGAGCTACGCGGCCGCAACGGTTCCCAATCCCGGGTATCAGGTTGCGGCCTCGTTCACATCGGGCGGCCCGCGCAACGTGGACAGCGCCGTGAAACCGGAGGTCATCGCCCCGGGCGTGAGTGTGAAGTCCACCGCTATGGGCAGCGGCACGCAGGGAACACGGATGTCCGGCACCTCGATGGCTGCACCGCATACCGCCGGCGTCGCAGCGCTGGTGTCGCAGGCCCATCCGTCGTGGTCGACCGAGGCCATCAAGGCCGCGATCATCGACACGTCGAATGCCACGAGCTCGAAGATCCTCGGCTACAACCCGAGAGTCTCCGGCGCGGGCGTCGTCGACGCCCGGAAGGCTGTCGACACGGTCGCCTATGCCACCACGAGCGGCGGCAGCGACACGATCAACTTCGGTTACCACGCCCTGTCGGGCGCCTACACGCAGACCATCCCGGTGACGCTGCACAACACGAGTGGATCGCCGCTCGCCTACGACCTGTCGGTGGAGGCGATCGGCACGCTGGGCTCGACGACGAGCGTCTCGCCGGGTTCGGTCAACGTTCCGGCGGGCAGCACGGCGTCGCTCGACGTGACGGTGTCGCTGAGCGCGGCGGCGGTCGCAGCCTTGCCGGCTGCACTTGCGTCGAACTTCGGCGCGGTCCAGACCGCGCGAGGCGCAGTGGTCGCAACACCCACGCCCAGCGGGGCGGGGATCTACAGCCTCCGCGTTCCGTACATCTTCGTTCCACGTGGTCTCTCGAACGTGGCCGCAGGCCCGAAGAGCGAGTACACGAAGGCGGGAGACATGCGGAACGCGACGGTCCCGCTGTCGAACACGGGCGTCCACGGCAGTACGGCGGACGTCTATGCGTGGGGGATCCACGACAACAACGACATCAGTGGCGGCGAGGACTCGATGGACGTCCGTGATGTGGGAGTCCAGGCCCAGCCGAAGTCGTTCCTCTGCGGTACCGACACGAGCGGCGTCTGCTCCGCCGCAGACGATCGGTCGCTCATCTTCGCGATCAACGTGTACGGCCAGGCGGCGAACCCGGCAGTGAGCGAGTTCGACGTCCTGATCGACCTTCAGAACGACGGTCGGCCGGACTTCTTCGTCGTCGGCGTGGACTTCGGCGCCGTCACAGCGGGGACGTTCGACGGACGGTTCACGTCGTTCATCTTCGACAGGGGCGGCAACCTCGTCGACTTGTGGGTCGCTCGCGCGCCGATGAACGGCTCGACCGTCGAGCTACCCACGCTGGCCAGCGAGATCGGTCTCGACCCGGCCGTCAACTCGACGAAGTTCAACTACGCCGTGAACGCGTTCTCGATCGTTCCGGAAAACTTTGTCGACACGACGGCCGCTGCGTCCTTCCGGTCGCATCAGCCGCCGGTCTCCACGGGTCAGCGGATTCCGCTGGCGCCCGGTGGGTCGGCGACCCTCGACGTGTCCGTCGACCGCGGGAAGTTCGCGGGCACTCCGCAGCTCGGATGGCTCGTCGTTGCTCTCGATGACGCCAACGGCGCCGCCCAGGCGGACGAGGTGCCAGCCGGGGACGTGAAGTAGCGCAAGGCAAAAGGCGGCAAGAACGAAGGGCCCCGGTGTACGCCGGGGCCCTTCGTTTCCGGCTTAATCGTTGGGGTTGCAGTCCGGCAGGGGCGCCGTCACGAAGAGCCTCGCCCGGCTTCCGGCCGATCCGAACGCCTGGAGTGAGAACGACTCGCAACGGCCCGCGGAGAGCATGAATCGGACGCGGAACGTTCCGGTTGGACTGGTCACGATCCGCCGCATCGCCGTCTGCCCGGCCACGGTCAGCCGCACGCGCACCGTCTCATGAGACTCGAACCCGCGTCCGGTGACGACCACAGGGGTTCGATCGAGGAGGCGGAGCGCCGGACGAGTGCTCGTCGCTCCCAGGGCCGGCGTTGCCGCTACGGCCACCGCGATGGCTGTGAGAAGCGGCGCTCTCCGCATTTGGCCGCAGGGTAGCAGCGAAGCGTTTGGCCATCTCCGGGGCGGAAAAGGTTGTGTGATGAGCAAGAAGCCGAACAAAGAGGAACGCGACGAACTCGACGAGTCCGAGCTCGAGGAGCAGACGGAGAGCCGCTACCTGATCGCGAAGCGATGTCCGTGATCGAGCCGCCGTTCGTCTCGCCTCCAGGCGTGACGCTCCCCGTTGAACCGCCCGACTAGCGCCGACTAAAAGCGCGAGAGAGGCGGGGCTCACAGCCGATCGACCGGATCTTTCGTTTTGGACCGGTCCCTGGGCGGGTACAAGGCCTGTATGACCGAGGAAAAGTATCCAGAGCTGACCGAGGAAGAGCTCGAGGAACAGACCGCCGAGGTCCTCCCCGAACGGGAAGAGATGTCGGTCATCCAGCCGATCTCCCCAATCGGCGGGGGGTTCACCCTCCCGGTCGAGCCACCCGAGGGCGAGACCGGATAGCGACCCCGAGTTAGTACGCGATCGCGCGCGCGGCTGCGTGTCGCTGCTCGTCCGCCCGGTAGCTGGAGCGCACGAGTGGCCCCGCGAAGACCGAGCCGAACCCGAGCGCTTCGCCCTGCTCGCGAAGCCAGCGGAACTCGTCGGGGTGTAGCCAGCGGTCGATCGTCGCGTGCTTCGGGCTCGGCTGGAGGTATTGGCCGATCGTCACGACGTCGACGTCGTGCCGGCGTAGGTCGCACATCGTCTCCACGACCTCGTCGTTCGTCTCGCCGAGCCCGACGATGATGCCCGACTTCGTCAGGACCGGGTAGTCGGCGAGCTCCTTGGCGCGCTGCAGCAGCCAGAGTGCTTTGTCGTAGCTCGCTTTGGCGCCGCGCATGTGTGGATGGAGGCGGCGCACCGTCTCGATGTTGTGGTTGAAGACGTCCGGACGCTCCGCGAGAACGGTGTGCAGTGCTTCTTCCTCGACGTCGAGGAAGTCAGGCGTGAGAACCTCGACGGACGCTTGCGGCACCTTCCGCTTGAGCGCCCGGATGGTCGCGGCGTAGTGGCCTGCACCGCGGTCCGGGAGGTCGTCGCGATCAACCGACGTGACGACGACGTGTGTGAGCTGCATCTGCGCGGCCACGTTCGCAAGCCGGAGCGGCTCGAGGGGATCCGGCGGTCCGTCGGGCTTGCCGCTGTGGACGTAGCAATAGCGGCAGGCGCGCGTGCACGTGTCGCCGAGGATCTGGAAGGTCGCAGTCCCGCGGCCCCAGCATTCGCCGATGTTGGGGCAGCGCGCCTCTTCGCAGATCGTGTGCAGGCTCGCGCCGTGGATGAGCTTCTTGACGTCGTAGTACCGCGAGTCCGCGCTCGGGGCGCGGACCTTCATCCACTCCGGGCGGCGGGGGCGTTCAGCGACGGGCAGCGAAGAGTGCACGCTCCCGAGTCTAGAGATTGACCTCTGCGCTTCGGGGGAGGGGCGGCTTGCGCCGCCCCTCCCGCAGCCGATATGTCAGCCGGTCGTCACCGCCCAGGTGTCCGTGTTGCCGAACGTTCCCGGACAGTCGGCGAGCGGCCAGGGCGCAGGCAGCACGCGCTCCCCGGCGGCGAACGACGTCGCACGGTAGTTCTGCACCGGACTGCAAACAGTCGCGTTCTGCGCATCGGTCCAAACGCCGAGGCCGTAGGTCGCGGTAGCTGCCGCATAGACGTAGTCGCCGATCCGCTCTTGGTAGATGTCGTGACCGGGATACGTTCCGCGGAGGTCGTTGTGACCCGCCGAGGTGTTTGTCGACCCGTTGTAGACGATGGACCACGCTCCGGGCGATCCGTTCGCGCCCAGCGGCGCCGTCAGGAAGACGCCGTGGTAGGGCCGTGGGGACGTCATGTCGGCCGCGCGCCATGGGGCCGTATCGGCCTCGTAGACGACGTAGATCCGGTTACCCGTCGGCGAGATTGCAGGTGCTGCGTACAGCGGCCGGTCGCCGGCGAGCGACACGGTCGCCGGGCTGCTCCAGGTCGCGCCACCGTCGAGCGACCAGGAGAGCTGCGCCGTGTTCGCGTTCACGTTCGAACCGCCGTCCGCCCAGGCGTCGACGATCTCGTTCGTCGCACCGGCACCGGTCGGCGCGCCGTTGGCAATGTCGACGCTCGGCCCTGCCGACAGGTCGGTGCGAGCGCCTGCGAAGCCGTCCATCACGCACCGGCCGTAGACCGGGTCGACGAAGAAGCAGGGATCGGTGATCTGGCGGACAACCTGCATCTTGGTCCAAGAGCGACCTCCGTCGAACGACTTGAACAGGACGTGGAACCCATGTGTCGGCAGCCCGACGAGCGTCGGGTTCTCGAACATCTCGGCGAAGAGGTAGACGACTCCGTGGCTGTCGGTGCGGATCGTGCAGCCGCTGATGCCAAAGAGAGTCGGGCCCTTGCCGTTCGTGCCCGCCGGCGTGATCTGCTGGGTGCTCCACGTATCCCCGCCGTCGTCGGACACCGACGCACTCAGGGGTGCTGGGAAGTTCCCACCCAGGCCCGGGTGCCGGCCGACACTGCGGAACTCCGGATTGCAGATGTAGACGCGACCGAAGAAGGGGCTGGAGGCGGCGTTGTCCGCCCAGATCTGCTCCTTGTCCTGGAACGCGGTCTGGCCGGTGTGTGTGTTGACGATCACCGGCGCTCGCCAGCTCACCTTGTTGAGCACGCTCGTCGGCGTCGGGTTGTCCAGCCGCGAGACGCCCACGCCGAGGAAGCCGTGGAACTCGGGGTTCGGGAACGCAAACCCCGACGGCCACGCGCCCACGAGGTTCGCGTAGTAGACCCGCGACCCGTTCGCCCAGGCGAAGTGTCCGTTGGCCGGGACGGGTCCTACCGCAACCGCCGGATCGCCGGAGGACACGAGGGTGTTCTCGAAGTACCACGGCAGCGTATGGATCGGTCCCGGGTGTGCCGTGCAGGTCGCGGTCGGGTTGCAGTCCGCGGCCGTCCAGCCGGTGTAGGCTGGCTGGATCCACGTGTTTCCCCTGTCGAAGGAGAATGCGACCGCGGAAAGACCGACGCCGTCGTCCGCCGGGTCCGCACACGTTCCGAATGTCACCGTGTCCGCCTGCGGACACGGCGCCCAGTCGACGAAATCGTTCCAACCCGAGACGGCAAAGTTCGGGTGGTTTGCATCGACGGCGACCGCCGGTTCGTTTTGATGGTTTTGAGGCGTCGTGTCAGGCGGGCTGCCGACGCTGACGTTTCCTGCGAGCGCCGTGGCGGCCGCGCACAGCCCGCAGGCCATGCTCGCTGCTATCGCCGCAATTTTTCTGGTCATTCGCGTCCTCCATCGAGAAGAGAGCGAGCGGCTGCCCGCCCTGGGCTTACGTGAACACAGGTGCCTGACCTCGACCAGATGAGTCTGGACCGCTGCAGATGCCTTGTTCGCGATGCACTCCCCATGGCCACGACCAAGCGGAACGATTCTCACGCCGCGAGCGGGCCGGGTCAATGCCCGGCGCGAAGTCCCGACTAGCGGGGGTCGGTGTTCATCGTGACGCGAGCTGTGCGTGGATCGGCTGGGGCCAGAGTCCGACTCCCTCGAGGGCCGGGAGCGGCTCGAACTCGAGCTCGAAGACAGCCGCGATTCCGTCATGGGCAAACGGTCGGACGTCGTCCACGCTTACCGCCCGGTCGAGCTCGCGGGCGATGGTCGTGAAGGCTGCGTCCTCCAGGCCGCACGCCGTGATCCACTCCGTGAAGGGAGCCGGGTCGAGATCGACGTTGAGCGCGTAGCCGTGCGTCGTGACCCAGCGTGAGATGTGAACGCCGATCGAGGCGATCTTGCGGGGCGGCCGCTCGAGCCACACTCCCGTCAGGCCCTCGAGACGCGTCGCCTCGATCCCGAGTGGCGCGACCGTGCGGATGAGCGCCTCCTCGAGGTCGCGCACGTACTTCTTGATGTCTTTGCCGTGGCGCTTCAGGTCCAGGACCGGGTAGCAGACCAGCTGGCCGGGTCCGTGGTACGTCGACTTGCCGCCGCGATCCGTCTCCACCACGTCCACGTCGGCGCCATTCGGCACGTGCAGCTCGCCGGTGTCGGTTCGGCGCCCAAGCGTAACCACCGGCGGGTGCTCGAGGAAGATCACGGTGTCGGGAATCGCGCCTTGCGAGACGGCGCCCGCCAGCGATCGCTGGAGATCCCACGCCTCCTGGTAGGGGACGAGGCCCAGGTCGAGCACGTACCCACCACGGCTCATGCGCTCCAGCCTAGCTACGACGTGCGAAGCTGCCGTAGCGATGAGGACGACGCTGCTGCTCGCCGACTACGCGCGCGTCGCGGACAGCAAGCTGGACGTGATCGGCGGCGGCTGGTCGATCATGAACGCGACCGGGCCCTTCGGCTTCTTCGTGGCGGCGCTCTTCCAGATTCCCTGGGACCAGACGAACACGCAGCACAAGTTCCGCTTCGACCTCCTCGATGCGGACGGCCAGGGCGTCCCCGCCTCGGACGGCGAGGAGATGGTTCACGTCGAAGGCGAGTTCGAGGCCGGCCGTCCTGCGGGCCTCAAGATCGGCACGCCGGTGGATCTCCCGCTCGTCGTCCCCTTCGGACCACTCGTCGTCGAGCCAGGACGCTACGAGATCCGTCTAACCATCAACGGCGAGACGAAGGAGAACTGGTTCGTCGCGTTCACGGTGCGACAAGCACCGGCGCCTGCCTGAGCGACTAGCATTGACACCCAGCCGGAAGCCAGTGCAGGCGAAGCCGCACTGGCTGCAGGCGAACTCACGCGGGCGGGGACGCGAAGCGCCACCGCCCGCGGACCACGGCAATCGCCAACCGGAACCCCCGCGAGAGCGCGCGGGCTTAGCCCGCGCGCGTTACGCCGCGAAGCGGCCGTACCTATCCCCGAGCGAAAAGCGCAGCCTTCGCTCGGCTCAGTAAGCAGATTCGTCCCACGTCTGGAGCTTCTCGCGCAGGTCGCGCAGGAAGCGGCCGGCGAGCGCGCCGTCGACGAGGCGGTGGTCGTAGGTGAGCGTCAGGTTCATGATCGGACGGATCGCGATCACGTCCTCGCCCAGCTCGTCCTGCACGACCCACGGGCGCTTGACGACGGCGTACGTGCCGAGGATCGCCGCCTGCGGCTGGCTGATGACCGGCGTCCCGTGGAAGGTGCCGTAGCCGCCGGGATTCGTGATCGTGAACGTGCCGCCCTGAACCTCGTCGGGTAGCAGCTTCTTGTCCCGCGCCCGCTGGGCGATGTCGGTCACAGCCTTCGCCATCCCGACCAGGTTGAGCGTCTCGGCGTTCTTCACCACAGGAACGATCAGGCCCTTCCCGTCCTGCAGCTCGACCGCGAAGCCGAGGTTGACGTAGCTTCGCGTCACGATCTGCTCACCGCGGATCTCGCCGTTGATCCACGGATAGTCGCGGAGGGTGTCGGCGGCGGCGCGCGCAACGAAGATGAGATAGGTCGGGTTGACGCCGTAGCTCTGCTGATACTCCTTCTTCAGCTCTGTGCGGATCGCGACGACCTTCGACATGTCCACCTCGATCGCGCTCGTGACGTGCGCGGCGGTGTCGAGGGAGCGGCGCATGTGCTCGGCGATGCCCTTGCGCATAGCGGTCATCGGCTCGAAGGATTCGCCGGGCTGTGTGGGCGCAGCGGCGGCCTGAGCCGGAGTGGGTTTGGGAGCCGCCGGGGCTGGCGCAGGTGCGGGCGCGGCCGCCGGAGCTTCGGGTTGTGGCGGAGCTGCGGGCGCGGATGCGGCGCCGGACTCGATGAAGTTGAGGATGTCCTTCTTCGTCACCCGCCCGCCGCGGCCGGTTCCCTGCACCTGGCTCGGGTCGACGCCGTGCTCCGACGCGATCTTCGCCACGACGGGCGACACGAATGTCTTGCCGTTGGTTTGCGCAGCCTGCGCAGGCTCGGGTGGGGCCTGCTGCGACGGCGCGACCTCTCCAAGGCCCTCGCTCGCAGCAGCCATCGACTCGTCGGATGCGGCCTGCGTGGCTGGCTCGGGCGGCGCCTCCTGAGTTTGTGGCTCTGAGCCACTTGGTGCCCCGGCGCCGTCGCCGCCGATGACAGCGAGCTTCGTTCCGACCTCGACGGTTGCGCCTTCCTGCACCAGGATCTCGGTCAGGACGCCGCTTCCGGGGCTCGGCACCTCGGTGTCGACCTTGTCCGTCGAGATCTCGAGCAGGGGCTCGTCGGCCTCGACTTGCTCACCTTGCTGTTTGAGCCACTTGGTGATCGTGCCCTCGGAGACGGACACGCCCATCTGCGGCATGACGACGTCGATTGCCTCGGTGGTAGCCATCGCTCTCCTAATACCCGGCCAATTCGCGTAAGCCCGCTGCGACGTCGTCGACCTGGGGGATGAACGCCTTCTCAAGCGGAGGCGAGAAGGGCACGGGAGT
>Ga0137367_10004996_pt1 | contig 10765 bp, 6 predicted proteins | sample SagtaG_14_FD_104939 | JGI IMG/M metagenome (GOLD analysis project Ga0137367, IMG submission 104939) | Vadose zone soil microbial communities from Sagehorn Ranch, Mendocino, California, USA - Sage1_L_80_16 metaG | ecosystem: Environmental > Terrestrial > Soil > Vadose zone | place: USA... | reverse complement strand
TGTTTTCCTGATGGTTTCCTTGCCAGGTTGTTGACTTGTTACTTTTTCAGTGGGCATTCTCTGATTTGAATTTTTTATGTCTGTCACCGATTGAGACAGGGGCTTCTTTACAATTTCTGCAACGTTATTTTGTTCTTGCTGCATGAGTTCTTGAATGTAAAACGATAGCGCATCGCTCAGAGATTTCAATCTCTTTTCACTCATCTCTCGCAGATCCACATATTGACGATTGATGAGACGAAGACTAATGGAGGTGTTTTCGTCCCCGCCCACTAAGACAGGAAAGATGCGCTTGTGGTGCTGATCAGCCAAACTTGTTTCCCTTTTGACCCATTCTGAGTTTTTCGAATCAGGTGAAAGAATTACTACAATCGCTGCCGCGGACTTAATTCCTCTCTCAACTTCATCCTCCCATATAGGTGTGCCGGGAATCAATTTTTCGTTGTCCACCCAAACTTTAATTCCCTGTGTGCGCAGGAATTTTGCAATCAACCGCATGACGTCCTCGTCTTTGCGGCTATAACTCATGAAGACATAACCTATCAAGAGTTGCTCCTAGCAAGCGATGTGATCATAGGTAAAAATCTTATCGATGTCTATTGTACTGTTAAAGCAATTAGAATTTGAATGAAAATCCGATGGAAAATCTCTGATATAATTTCGCGGATGCAGAGAGGAATGCACACAGTGGCGCTTGTAGCGCCATGTATTTTGCCCGTACTTCGCTATCACACATATCTTTGGGAGAAGAGATGAAGAAAGAGCAACAACTTGATTTGTATCATCAAATGGTGCTGATCCGCCGCGTGGAAGAACGTGGCGCGGAACTTTACCAAGCTGGCAAGATTGGTGGTTTCATGCACCTTTACATTGGACAGGAAGCTGTCTCAACGGGTTTGATTGCAGCCCGAGAGCTACGCGATCGAGTGATTACCGCATATCGCGATCATGGTGTCGCGATCAATTCTGGAATTCCAGCCAATGAAGTGGTGGCTGAGTTGCTAGGGAAAGCAACAGGGATTTCGAAAGGCAAGGGTGGTTCGATGCACATGGCAAGCGTTGAGAAAAATTTTTGGGGTGGACACGCAATTGTCGGTAGCCATTTGTGCATCGCAGCGGGATTAGCTCTGGGCGATCAATATGCAAAGAATGATAACGTAACCCTTTGTATGTTTGGGGATGGCGCAACGAACATTGGTTATTTCCATGAGGCATTGAATTTAGCCAAGATTTGGAATTTGCGCGTGCTGTGGGTCTGCGAAAATAATATCTATGGCATGGGTACATCTGTGGAACGCGCCTCGGCAGTTTCAGAAATTCGCCAGAGAGCTGAAGGCTATAACATGAAGAGTGGTCGCGTGGACGGCATGGATGTGATGGCAGTCTATGATGCCGCGAAAGAGGCGATTGATTTCGTTCGCAAAAATAGCCAACCGTATCTGCTCGAAGTAACTACCTATCGCTATCGTGGTCATTCGATGGGCGACCCTGAACGTTATCGTAAACAGGAGGAAGTGAAGAAATGGCAGGAGAACGATCCCATTGGAATTTTCCGCAAACAATTATTGGAAAAGAAAACGGTCAGCGCAAAGGCGCTCGATGAAATCGAAACGCAGGTGGAAGAGGAAGTAAACAAGGCCGTTGAATTTGCAGAGGCTTCACCTGAACCTGCCATGGAAGATTTATTCGAGAATGTTTATGTAGAATGACTTTATGTCATTGCGAGGGCGCTCTTTGCCCGAAGCAATCTCAAGTTATGAGGAGATTGCTTCCTCGGGATTTCGATGCTTCGCATCTCAACCCTCCTCGCAATGACATTTTGAAGAGGAATTATGGCAAAAATTACAATGCGTGAAGCGATCTCGCAAGCGCTGATGGAAGAAATGGATCGCGATCCTGCGGTCTTTATTATGGGCGAAGAAGTGGGGTTATGGGGTGGTACGTATGCTGTCACCAAGGGCTTTTATGATAAGTACGGTCCCGACCGCGTAAAAGATACACCGATTGCGGAAAATGTAATCGTCGGTGCGGCAATCGGCGCGGCGATGACGGGACAACGCCCTGTTGCAGAGTTGATGACGATCAATTTCGCATTCTCTGCGATGGATTACATTGTCAACCAGGCGCCCAAACTTCATTATATGTTTGGAGGTCAGTTCCAAGTTCCACTGGTGATTCGCGCGGTGGGCGGGGGCGGACGTCAGCTTGGTGCAACACACTCACAGACTCCCGATGTGATCTTTGCTCATTTCCCAGGTCTCAAAGTAGTATCACCCGGAACACCGGAAGATGCCAAGGGATTGCTCAAATCATCCATTCGGTCGAATGACCCGATTTTGTTCATCGAGCACGCGACGATGTATCAAGTCCGCGGGGATGTTCCAGATGAGGAATATCTCATCCCGATCGGCAAATCCAAAGTGCAGCGTGAAGGCAAAGATGTCACCATCGTTACATATTGCAAGGGGCTTGAGCTTTCGATGAAAGCCGCAGACGAACTTGCTAACGACGGCATCGAAGTTGAGATCGTTGATTTGCGAACGTTACGTCCACTCGATATGGAACCTGTTCTTGAATCGTTCAAGAAGACGAACCGCGCCGTGATCGTTGAAGAAGGTTGGAAGTCCTACGGCGTTGGTGCTGAAATTACCAGTCGAATTTACGAAGAAGCATTTGATTATGTTGACGCGCCCATCATGCGCGTTGCACAAAAAGAAGTTCCGCTTCCGTATAACCGTACGCTCGAACAGGCTGCACTCCCGCAAGTGCCTGACATCGTCGCGGCGGTGAAGGAGGTCTTGAAATAATGTCTGAAACAATTACCATGCCCAAACTGGGATTCGACATGGCAGAGGGCACTTTGGTTCGTTGGGTGAAAAATGAAGGTGAGAACGTCAACAAGGGCGATGTGCTGGCCGAGATCGAAACCGATAAAGCCACTGTGGAGGTTGAATCTTCTGCGAGTGGCGTAGTTCGTAAACTCTTGGTTGAAGAGGGGAGTGTTGTTCCGATAGGCAACCCAATTGCGATCGTTGGTTCTGCAGATGAAAAGATTGAGGAACCGACGAAAGTTACGGAGCCAAAAGCAGAGAAAAAGACAGAGGAACCGAAGGCAGAGACGCAGAAGGTGGAAGAGCGGAAGGCAGAAGTTAAAGTGGAAGAAAAGCCTGCGCCTCCTCCTTCGGGTCAGCCGACGCCTGCACCTGCCTCCGTTGCCCAGGCTATCGCCCCACGGCCTGCCGGGCAGCAAGAGGGCCCCGTTAAAGCTTCGCCCCTCGCAAAGAAGATCGCGCGTGACAATAAAGTGGATTTAGCGCGCGTGCAAGGCACAGGACCTGGCGGACGCGTTGTCCGCAAAGATGTGGAAGCTGCGCTTTCAGCGGGTCCGTCGAAGGTCGAAGGTCGCCCATCAATCCCAATTCCTTCGGTTGTACCTGTTTCTCATGAAGATGAAACGGTTCAATTGACGAAGTTGCGCCAGGCAATCGCACGCCGCATGACTGAGTCTAAGACCAGCGTCCCTCATTTCTATGTGACACATGAATACAAAATGGATGCGCTGCTGGCGATGCGCAAAGAGATCAATGATTATTTACCAGAAAACGAAAAACTGTCGGTGAATGATTTCATTATCAAAGCTGTCGCGTTGACCTTACGTGAGTTTCCCAATCTCAATGCATCCTTTGCGGGCGATAAAGTGGTTCATCACGGCGCGGTCAATGTAGGTGTCGCAGTTGCAGTCGAAGGCGGCTTGCTGACAGTTGTCAATCAAAACACAGATCAGCAGCCCCTGCGCGCGATCTCCGCTGACGTCAAACGTATGGTCGCGGGCGCCCGTCAAGGCAAGGTCAAACCGAATGATATCGAAGGTTCCACTTTCTCGATTTCAAACATGGGCATGTTCGATGTAGAAAACTTTGTCGCTATCATCAATCCGCCCGAATCGGGAATCCTGGCGGTTGGTTCGGCGCGTGAAGTGCCGGTTGTTGAAAATGGGGAATTGAAAGTAGGTTGGAGAATGAAGGCGACGATCTCGGTTGATCATCGCGTGAGTGATGGGGTGGAAGGAGCCAAGTTCATGCAAAAGCTGGCGGAATTCTTGGAAAATCCTGTGAGAATGTTTGTGTAAGAATAAACTTCCGAAGTTGAGAGGTTCGAAAGTTGTTGTCTACGGAGCCGGTGTTGAAAGTACGTTTGGGTCTAATGGAAATTGCGGGCAAGTTGCATGATATTCCTCGTTAGGAAAATATCTTGCCCATTCATCAGCAGTGAAATTCCGGCGCACCAAAGTACATAAGTGTTCAACCCAAGCATCCGGCTTCATCTGCACATCCCACACACCGACGGTATTGTCAGCGCTACCTGATATCAGAATCTTGCTATTCGGCTTAAATGCCAGACTCAGTACATTATCTGTGTGCCCCGAAAGTCTTCCTAGCTGGACTGGTAAAAGGGGATTCGAGATATCCCATAGAATAATAGCGTGATCATTACTCCCGGATACTAAAGTCTTGCCATCCGAGCTAATAGCTACGGTTCGCACAGTGCCTGTGTGGCCAATCAGTGGTGACCCAATTTGGAAAGGTGAGTTTGGATCTGAAATATTCCATAAGATGATTGTTTTGTCGCCACTGCCAGATATAAGCATCTTGCCGTCAGGACTAAAGACTAAACTGGAGATCCATCCTGTGTGATTTGAAAGTGGCAGCCCAATTTGGATGGGCGATTGTAGATTTGAGACATCCCATAAGATGATATTCGAATCATCGCTACCTGAAGCTAGTAATTTGCCATCTGAACTGAATGCCACACTTTCCACATAGTCAGTATGACCTGATAACGATGTACCGATTGGGATAGGTGTTCTTGGATCTGAGACATCCCATAGAATAATGGTTTTATCATCACTGCCCGATGCCAGGATTTTGCCATCTGGGCTGAAAGCTACGCTTTCCACATAGTCAGTATGAGCAGAGAGAGGTTCTCCAAATTGAACAAGTGACTTTGTGCTTGCCACATCCCATAGGATAATGGTTTTGTCATAACTGCCCGACGCCAGTATCTTGCCATTTGGGCTAAACGCTACGCTTGCCACACCATCTAGGTGAGCCGGAATAGCAGATGATCCGAGCTGGGTGGGTGAATTCGGATTTAAGACGTCCCATAGGCGGATAGTCTCATCGCTACTTCCAGATGCTAAGATTTTACCATCCGGACTGAAGACCACACTTTCCACCGCGCTTTTATGGCCAGCAAGTGGTTCTCCGAGTTGGGTCGGTGAATTTGGATTTGAGACATCCCACAAGATGATAGTTTTATCATCACTGCCCGATGCTAATATTTCGCCATTCGGACTGAAAGCTACGCTATACACATCTGATGTGTGGCCAATTAGTGGTTTACCGACTTGGGTCGGTGAATTTGGATTTGAGATATCCCATAAGATTATGGTGTCATCAGAACCTCCTGATGCCAACATCTTGCCATCTGGGCTGAATGCTACAGTCCAAACGGTCCCTGTATGACCCGACAAAGGATTTCCAATCTGGGTTGGTGAATTTGGATTTGAGATATCCCACAAGACAATTGTATTGTCAGCACTTCCAGATGCTAAGACTTTTCCATTTGGACTAATGGCCATTCTGAAGATGGTACTTGTATGATTAGGAATGGGGGATGTTCCAAGTTGGACTGGTGAATTTGGGTTTGTAAAATCCCATAAGCGGATAGTTTCATCACCGCCTCCGGATGCCATCATATTCCCTTTAGGGTTGAATGCTACACTTCCCACCCAGTCTTTATGAGCAGTAAGCACACTAAGTTGAAGAGTTGATAATGGGTTTAAGGGATTCCACAGGCGAATTGTCTTATCCAAACTACCTGATGCCAGTAAACCATCAGGGCTGAACGCTAAACTTTCTACGGCATCTGTATGGCCTAAAAGGGGTCCGCCAATCTTCTTGGGATTTTGCAGGTTTGAAACATCCCAGAGAATAATGGTTTTATCATTACTGCCCGAAGCAAGCGTCTTGCCATCAGGGCTGAAAGCAACGCTATTTACCCAGTCTGTATGCGCTGAGAGTGGTTGGCCTAATCTGTTAGGGAGTTCGGGATCTAATACATCCCATAGAGTAATCGTTTTCCAACTGCCTGATGCCAGTATTTTCCCGTCCGGGCTGAAAGCCATACTATATACATCATCAGCATAACCTGATAAAGACTCACCAACTCGAGTTGCTGCCTCTGGGTTTGAGACATCCCATAAAATAATTGTATTGTCATAACTACCCGAGGCCAAAATCTTGCCATCCGGGCTGAAAACTATACTTGACACATCATCAGTATGAGCAGACAATGGCTCTCCTAATTGTTTCGGTGAGGCAGGGTCTTCAACATCCCACAGAATGATTGTATCATCACCGCTTGCAGAGGCCAAAATTTTATCATCCGGGCTGAAAACCACACTTGACACCCAATCCGTGTGACTAGTAAGCCGTTCACCAAGTTGTTTTGGCGAGGCGGGATCTTCAACATTCCATAATATTATGGACTTGTCCGAGCTAGCGCCACCCGAGGCTAAAATATTGCCATCAAAGCTGAAAGCCACAGATGTGACCCAATCTGTATGGCCAAGAAGTGGCTCTCCAATCTGTTTGGGGAATTCTGGATTTGAGATATCCCACAAGATAATGGAATCATCTCTACTTCCTGAAGCCAGTATCTTACGGTTTGGGCTGATTGCTATACTTGTTACCCCTCCAATATGACCACTCAAGAAAGCAACTAAGTTTGGGCTATTTAGGTCCGCAAGCAGATTTTCGATTGTAGTAGGAGTTTTGTCCCTGCGATATGCTTCGATACCGAGTAAAAGAGCGAGATCATATCGATTGTTTAACTGAGTTTTCGATTGCGCCACCAATTTCTGGGCGATTGCTTCTGCTTTGGCAGCTTGAGCAGTGTTTTGTGCATTTACTGCATTATTTGTTTGTTGAACAGCAGCATTTCGCTGTGAAATGGCAAAGAGCAAGGCAATAATCGCGATTGTCAGAAGGGCAAGAGCGCCTACGGAAAATTGCCTTGCCAGTCTAGCAGAACGTGCTTGTTCTTCAGCTAGTTTTTTTGCGGATTCTAATTCTTTACGTTGTGTTTCTCGCCTCTCTTCCATCTGCACTTTCTGTTTTCGGCAATCAGCAAGAAATTCTTTATCTAATTCGGCCAATTCCCCAGGATTATCCACCGCCCATTGTTCTACTTCAGCCAAAGCTTGATCACTTAAAAGCCAGCTGTCATCCTTTCCTTGGCTATCCCATAGTACAGCTTGTTGATGTAAGAGATTGGAGTGTTCCTCCTCCCACCTGCTATTATCTGCAATAATTGGTTCCACAAGCCGGTCATGAGTGAGTTCGTAAAATGTTGCTCCTCCTCGCTTCTCTGCGCGCACCAAATCACTTTGCAGGGCTTGTATGACGTTATCATCTAATTCCCCGTCTCTCTTGTGTGCCTCTTGTAAAGCCATATTGCGCATTCCATCAGCAGTAATTAATTTCCTTCCAAACCATTCCCGTATGGCGCGCTCCTTGACTTTTTTTAGTTCAGCAACTGATTTCACCCGTTCAGCATAATACCTTGCTAAGGATTGATTTACATCACCTATATCTTGGAGGTCCTTTTCAGTAATCTGTGCCCCTTTTGATGGAAGATTGTTCCACAGGCTGTAGCAAACCACCTGTAATTGTACCGGTTCCACGTATTGACCAGGTTGAGTATCCAGCGTCCCATCTGGCTTTTGCACTTTTATACTGCAAAGGTCATCAACCAGCTTTTCAGCCACCCCTTCTGCATACGGACGTAATTCTGCTACTGGATTTTTCACTGCCTTTAAAGCCCCCTCACGGCCGAGGCGTTGCATGTAATAGCGCACTCGTAACCCGCTTGGTAAAAAATGAGCGTAAGGATCCAGCGAAGCAATGTAATCTTCGCGCATGACTAGCACTACCCATAAGTATGGATCGTTTTCCATTGCCTCGGCAAGCTGCATGAAGAAATCTGCGCGTTTCTCCCATGCCTCGGGGTGTGTGCTGAATAACTCCTCGAATTGATCTATGAGGAGGGCTCGTCGCCAAGGCATATATTCTTCAATTTGCGGCATGGTCTCTAGTAGCCTATCATCGTAGAAGTAGCCTTTATCATCTACGTTGAGCCTTGTAAGAAATTCAGCCAGTGTCAATTTTTCTAGAGTATGCAGACTGGTCTCGCGCTGTAATAAACTACGCATCAGATTGAATGCATAGATATTATTCATCTCAATGTCTGGCGGCAGATCCCCGCTCACCCGACCCACACGTACTACTTCATAATTTTTTTCCTCAAGATTGGGAATCAAGCGTGTGTTGATTAGTGAGCTTTTGCCTGCGCCGGACTCTGCGTAAAAAAGAACCAATTGGTTTGATGCTACTAGTGAGATCAAGTCACGGGCTTCGCGTTCCCGACCAAAGAAAATGCGACTTTCCTCTTTTAGAAAGGTACGTGGTCCAACATAGGGATTCATATGGTTTATATTCATGCTTGAGTGTGCCTATACTTATCCCATTCACGCCAAAGTTTACGGACAAAACTTTCGGTATCTGTCCACTCAAAATGGAAAGCTTTCCCATCAAAATAGTCGCTTAGATACTTGCGAGATTTCTCTTCATCACCAATTCTTTTCCAATCTGGCTTAAGTTGGATTACCATGCCGCGCGGCGCTGATTTCTCATTACGAAATTTTAAAATGAATCTGAACAAGACTCTAAAGTCCCAATCACGCAACTGATATCCCAGCAATAGTAGACGCCGGTCGGCCAGTGAACCCCGAAGTGTAAGTGGTACGATTGGATTCTGAGTATTGGTATCTTCTGCTATCGATATTAGGAAATTAATGTAATCATCTTCACTAAGCACTAATGTTTGGGGATAATCCTCTAATCCAAACAAATGATACACTGCGGGGCTGATTGGAGTAGGCATGAACTCAGGATCTGGACGATGCTGAGTTTTCGCGATTGAGCTTCCGCCACTCCAGAAACAAATCTGCGTGCGTGGATTTTTGCCTTCTGCCTCCAGTGCCCGCTCTAAAAAATCATAATAGCTGGTTGTGATATAAATTGGCAGAGGAAACCTTGCTAATAATCGTAGTGGGTCCTCTACACCTCCTGAAAATCTTGGATAATCCAATTGACGAACTATTTCTGAGAAGGGAAGCTCCTTAATTTGCCTATAAAGTGTATTCACTAAATGCACAGATTCTTCACCATCTTGAGAAGCCAGTAAAAATTTCTTTAGAAAATTTATATAGTCTGCTCTTGCTTGAATATTATCTTTTGTTTCCACTGAGTGATACTGTGCAATGCGAGCCAAATTATACTTATCAGGCATCGGGTAATCGACGTCTTCAGATTCTGCCCACTCCTTGGTTAATTGTTCCTCAATTGTTAAATCATTATTATGATCATATTGCGGCGCATTTGCGATTGGCTCTGCAGTTTCCCCTTCTTCCTGAAAAATCTGTTCAATGCGAAAAGAATTGCTGATAATTGGCACTACCTCACCTTGATTCATGTGCACTAGAATATTTTCTAAGAGGTCGGCCTTAATTAGAGATTCTTTAGCAAGTCTTTCCTTTGCCGTTGCAAAACGTCTATTGAATCTCATCAGATGTTCACTCCGTGTCCCTCATTATTTAAATGCTCATTACAACCCTAAAACTGTGGCGTGCGCCTGGTAATCCAACATCTTCTGGAAATTGCCCGGTGCGGCTACACAACCGACGTGAATCATTGTCATTCATTTTTGTGTAGACACAAACGATACGTCGGATTTGACTGTTAGCATTCAAGTTATTGCGACCATCATCTTTCCAAGGCAAACGATACTTCAAGTCTGGAGACTTTCGCTTTTCTCCCCATAGAGTACAGGTCCATTGGTGAATGTTGTCGATGATATCAGAGCAACCATAGGACCCTTGATAAGCCTTCTCCAATTGTGCTGCATTTGGGATAGAGTATTTCCGCTTTGTCATATCACTAAGCCATTTACAATAAGCCAAAGCGTCATACCATGTGATACCCATAACGGGATTACTCTCAAGCCCATTTGGAACTTTTTGACCATCCCATCCCATGACCGGTGTAACAAACTTTCCTGTTTGACGAATGAACTCTTCATATTGAGCGTTTGCAACCGGATACTTCCCAATGCGAAAGGCGGGAAGAAATACTTCATGCCGGGGGGTGTCATACTCCTTATTAATTCCCTCACCTGAATCACTTCCCATCCATAATGGTCCATCAGGGATAAGGATGGTCTCCGGCTCGAAAAATTCTCTCTCGATTTTTTCAGTCGTAAGAGGTGACTTGGCATCTGCAGGTGAGGCATAATAATTATGGGTTCCACCAATAACCATATCTCCCCCGATCGAACCGCCAACTTCGATTTTCCCAACAGCTGTACTGTTGTTGTTTGCCTGCACACCACCCTGGGTGTTCTGTTCTTCCTCGGACATCATCTTTTTCCTTTCAGCGTAGAAAAACCAAAGTAGTGGTTCTTTGCTCCTCATCTGTTGTCGATGAGATCTCCACGCACATTCCAATGATACTTAACTTCCGAATCGCATGGTCGATGATTCGCGATCAAATCCTCCGGTTGAAATGTGAGTTTGATTTGCGTAATGAGTGGGTAATCGGCTCGGACCAAAGTTGCGTTTTTCCCTGTTGGGGTAGGCCAGATT
>Ga0137367_10004989_pt1 | contig 10771 bp, 9 predicted proteins | sample SagtaG_14_FD_104939 | JGI IMG/M metagenome (GOLD analysis project Ga0137367, IMG submission 104939) | Vadose zone soil microbial communities from Sagehorn Ranch, Mendocino, California, USA - Sage1_L_80_16 metaG | ecosystem: Environmental > Terrestrial > Soil > Vadose zone | place: USA... | reverse complement strand
TGTTCCAGTTTCCTCAGGCGAAAACCACAGGCAATTTCCTCGCCTCGATAACTTTTTGAGCATGAAGCAGTCTTTTAATACAGATTGACCGGCAGTTCATACCGGTCAATCAAGTGAGTGGAGATGGCGGGAATTGAACCCGCGTCCGAAAGATTCGACCCTCGGAAATCTACGAGCGTAGCCTGCCGAAGTTTGTCATCACAGAGATCTCAGCAGGCAAGTTTCTCTGTGACCATCTGCTGCTCTTAAGCATATTTAGCAGAGTCATATGCAGCACTCACACCATTGTTTCGCCCGGTCCGTCACCCGGCGGAGGAAGGTGCCGGCGGACGCGTCCTCATCAAAGGAGGACGGCTGTTATGTTTATCGCTTATGCAGCGAGGGGCATAGCAGCGTAGGAAGTGCGATTGGCACTTGATTTTTTGCACTGATTTTACGAGTTCGGCGCCTCTCGGCTCGCATTCCGGGACCAGCCTCTCCCGTCGAAGCCTGTCATCCCCATTTGGGAGTGTCCCTGTACGTTTTTCATTATAGCATACTTGCAGAGAAGGCTTTTCGCTTGCCCTAAAGACTGCTTTATGCTAGACTACGGAAAGCCCAATTCTGAGGAAAATGGTTTTGAGGGGGAAAGGATTCTGATAATTGGTAGCTACCTGGACACCCTTCGCCTGGTTGGATTGATGCTGCAACGACAGGGATACCAGATCAGCGCTGCGACCAATGGCCAACAGGGATTGGACAAGGCATTTGAGGAAGACCCGGATTTGATCCTGCTCGACGTCATGATGCCTGATATGGATGGATACGAAGTCACGCGACGCCTGAGGCGGAACCCCTCTACCATGGAAACTCCTATCCTGATGTTCACCGCCAAGACTCAGTTGGACGATAAGGTGATCGGGTTTGAAGTGGGTGCCAATGATTATTTAACCAAGCCTACACATCCATCAGAATTACAGGCAAGAGTCAAAACTTTGCTCTCGCACGCCAATGAGAAAAAGGAAGCCGGTGAAATTGCGGGCGTCAAAGAAAATCACGGATATGTGATCGGTGTGCTTGGCGCGCGTGGTGGTCTGGGCGTTACCTCAGTCGCAGTGAACCTGGGAGCCAGCTTGCATGCGCGCACCAAGAGCGATGTTGTTGTGGCGGAAATGCTCCCCGGACAAGGCGCGCTTTCCCTGGACATGGGAGCAAGCAACACCACAGGTTTGACAGATTTATTGAGCGTCACCAAGTTACATGAAATCACACGTGAGAAGGTACGCGGCACCCTCGTAGGACATCCTTCGGGCGTGAGGTTCTTGCTGGCATCTGATCGCCCGCGCGATATGCATCTCATTAATCAGACAGCTAATTACGAAATGGTGATTAAGCGTCTTGCCATGTTAGCACGTTTTGTAGTTTTGGACCTCGGTGTAGGGCTGCAGCCATTTGCAGAGAAAACCCTGCCTTTGTGTAATGAAATTATGATCCTGATCGAAGGCGTGCCAAACACTATCATCCACGCCACGGCACTGATTGATGATATTGCCGCGCTTGGCTTATCCAAGAAGAATATTGAAGTAGTGTTGAACAATCGCATGCGCTCCGATACGGTATTACCCTCCAGCCAGGTGCAGACGAAATTGGGACACGAAATTATCACCACGCTGACTCCCGCTCCGGAGTTATTCGTGCAAGCGACGCGTATGCAGACCCCCGCAGTCATCTGCCAGCCAGATAGCCTGACCGCCCGTCAAATCCTGAAGCTGGTTGACTTCATCACAGAGCGCGAGGCACTTCCAAGATGACCGAATCCGGCAGTCCGGTATGCGGCTCTGCGATGGCGATTGCGGACGCGGCGGAACTGGTCCGCAAGGCAAAGCGCGCCGTCGTATTGACCGGCGCGGGCATCTCCACTCCATCGGGCATTCCAGATTTTCGTTCGGAGGGAACCGGATTATGGTCCCGTGAGGAACCGCTCGAAGTCGCATCGCTGACGACATTCCGCGTCGCTCCAGAACGCTTCTTCCAATGGTTTCGTCCCTTAGCAGGTCAGATTTTTTATGCGGAACCAAATGCTGCGCATGTGGCACTTGCAAAATTGGAAGAGGCTGGGCATATCCAAACGATCATTACGCAGAACATCGATGCTTTACATCAAAAAGCCGGCTCGAAATGTGTCGTGGAAACACACGGCACGCTGAGAACCCTTACTTGTACGCGTTGTTATAGAAAATTTGAAGCCGAATTGTATTTGAAACGTTTTATCAATGATGGACAACCCCCTATCTGTTTACAATGTAATGGGATTCTGAAACCGGATGTGATTTTATTCGGTGAGCAGTTACCACATGCTGCCTGGGTGCAGGCACAACGCGCGGCGCGTCAGTGTGACCTGATGCTGGTCGCCGGTTCCTCGTTGGAAGTTTTGCCCGTGGCAGGTTTGCCCATGCAAGCCCTTGACCGCGGCGCGCACCTCATTATCATCAACAACACGCCGACCTATGTCAATGTGCGCGCAGATGTCGTCATCATGAACGATGTTGCATCCATAATCCCCGAAATAGCAAAGCGAGCACTCCATGGCTGAGATCAAAACCCAAACCCTCGATAGTTACCTGCGGTTGATCGAAATCTCGCGCGATCTGGCATCGACGCTGGATCTTGATACTTTGCTGGATGATATCGTGCGCGCCTCTGCCGATATCACCCATGCCGAAGCCGCCTCGATCCTTCTGTATGACGACACCTCACGTCAGCTCTACTTTCAGGTTGCCACCAACATCGACGAACCCACCATGCGCGGACTTGTTGTGCCTCTTGAAAAGAGCATCGCCGGCTGGATCGTCACCAACCGCAAATCTGTCCGCATTGACGATGCCCACAAAGATCTGCGTTTCTTCAGTGATGTGGAACAGACCGTTGGATATGAGACAAGATCTCTGCTGGGAATTCCACTGATCACCAAGAATAAAGTGGTTGGCGTATTGGAAGTGATCAATAAGAAGCGGGGCAAGTTTACCGACCCCGATGAATCCATGCTGACCGTGCTGGGCGCGCAAGCCGCAGTAGCGATTGAGAATGCGCGTCTCTTCCAACAATCCGACTTGATCGCGGAATTTGTCCATGAGCTGCGAACTCCATTAGCGTCCCTCAGCACAGCAACATATCTACTGCTTCGCCCGGAGATGTCGCGCGAACAGCGCGACCAGATCGTCAACAACATTCATAATGAAACTTTACGATTGAATTCGCTTGCCTCATCCTTCCTGGATCTGGCACGTTTGGAATCCGGTCGCGTGCAATTTCGTAAAACGCGCTTCAGCGTGGCAGATCTGCTTTACGAATGTCGGGATGTTATGATGACCAAGGCACAGGAGACGAACATTCAAATCCGTATTGATGTTCCCAACGATATGCCTCTGCTCGAAGCCGACCGCGACAAAGTCAAACAGGTGATTTTGAATCTGATAAGCAATGCGATCAAATACAATCGCACCAATGGCTCAGTGATCATCACGGGCAATTTCAATGAGGAAATCTTCGTCACTGTTCAAGACACGGGCATTGGCATTCCGGAAGAATCGATTCCTCATCTGTTTGAAAAATTCTATCGTGTCCGCGAGCATGAAGGCAAAGCCTCCGGCACCGGGCTGGGACTCTCCATCAGCAAACAAATTATTCAGGGACACAATGGTCGCATCGAAGTGAAGAGCAAAATGGGCGTGGGCACTTCCTTTACGATCTATCTCCCCCGCACGCCGCGCACTGTGCCGCATAGTGATTAGTTAACTATGGAGTGCAGGAGCTTGCTCCTGTATTGCCTTGGACAGCAAGCTGTCCGACTCCAAACTACGGTTGCAGCAACACTTTGAGCACACCACTTTCTGCGGCGTGCTCAAACGCTTTTAAAGCATCATTCAATCGAAATTCATTCGCGATTAAAACTGTGGGATCGACCTGTTTGGATTCCATCAGCCGCAAGGCCGGGTCAAACGGACCGCAGCGCGAACCAATGAGATTAATCTCATCCACAACGATGGATGAAAAGTTAACACCCATCTCGCCTTTATAAGTAGACTTGAGAACCATCGTTCCACGCGGACGGATCGCGCCTCGTGCCAGAGAAAAACCGCTCGGTGACCCTGTCGCTTCCACAACAATATCCCATCGCCAGGGCTGAATTTCCTCCTCGGCAATGATTCGAATCCCGCGCCTCTTCAATAAATCCTGCTGCGTATGACGCGCGACCACGCGCAAGTCACAACCTGTTAGAGCCAGGGTCTGGGCGATCAGCTGTCCCAACCGCCCCGCGCCGATCAGCAAGACGCGGTCGGTGGGCTTGATGTGAATCTGCTCCTGGATTTCCAAAGCGGCAGCGAGAGGTTCGGTGAATACTGCCATCTCATCTGGCACGGAAGCAGGGACGCGATGCAGGTTAGTAATTGGTAATTGCGTAAATTCAGCGAATGTACCGTCACGATTTACAATTCCAAGCACAGTCCTGTTTTCGCAATGCGTTGGTCTTCCATTTAGACATTGCTCGCATTGACCGCAGACCACATTGATCTCTCCTACCACGCGCTGACCGATCCAGGAAACATCATTTGCTTCCATCACCTCGCCGACAAATTCATGCCCGATCACGCCTGTATATGGATAATATCCTTTGACTAATTCCAGATCGGTACTGCAAATCCCAGCCTTGCGGATTTTGATCAATGCTTCATTTGATTTGCGCGGTTGTGAAATGTCTCGTAAAGAAAGTTTGTTATCTTGGAGCCAGAGTGCATTCATTTTTATTCCTCAGAAATCACCCACTGATTCCGTCCCTTATTCTTTGCCTGGTAGAGGGCCTTATCGGCGCGGCTAAGAAATTCCTGCCAGTCCTCATTACGAATTTTGTATTGTGCAATCCCGATGCTGATGGTCAAGGCGATTGTATTCTCAGCGGATTGAATCTGAAGAGATTGTATATGCCTACATAAGCGTTCCGCCTGCTCTGCCGCGGCCTGGACCGTGCTGTGCGGAAGGATCACCAAAAATTCCTCGCCGCCATAACGACCGATCGAATCGGGGTGGCGGATATGGTCGCGCAGTTCGATCGCCAATTTTCGCAGAACATCATCGCCTGCCATATGACCATAGGTATCGTTGACCTTTTTAAAGTGATCGATATCCAGCATGGAAATCGCGAGCGGCGTGCCATAACGATCTGAAAACATGACTTCATGTTGCAAATTGCTAATGATCCACTTGCGGTTTGGGAGGAAGGTCAAGGCGTCGGTGTGCGAAACCTCGTCGGCTTGGACAAGGACCGCTTTGAGTTCCGTCTCCTTGATTGCCAGTGAACGTTTGACCTTCTCCAATTCAGCAGTAATTGCTTCTAACTGATTCGCAGCGTATAGAGGTTCGGCGATAAATAAAATTCGTTTATCGGGCAGAGGGATAAACCAGGTGGAAAAGTTACTCTGATCTTCTCCAATAAATTCAAGGTTGGTCGTCCTTCTCATGCGCTCACGTAACGTATTTGTGAGAAACTCATCAAACACAAGCTTGCTGGACGAGGCAAGAACATCTCGGGCCAGACTTACATCGGCCAGATGTTGTTTTCTTTCTTCAAAGGATGGATTCCAGGAAAGAAACTTCCCCTCGCTATCCAGGATCGCCACCAATGCGCGTGTAGACTCAAGAAACGTCTCAACGCCATACTGGGCAAACATCTGCTCTAGTTGCTGAAATCCTTCAGGCTTAGCGGGCACCGCGCCTCCCAAATTGTCGTTCCAGCAGATCCACAGAAAGATGGATCATCGTCGGTCTGCCATGCGGACAGGTGCGCGGAGAATCACAGGCTTCGAGGTCATTCAACAGGGCACGCTGTTCTTCGTTCGATAAAGTTTGTCCCGCTTTCACTGCCATACGCTTGCAAACTCGCGCAGCCAGTTTCCCCTCGATCTCATTTTGCAACGGTGACTCGTCTTCTTCAAAATCTTCCACCAAAGCGCGCAAGGCTGTCGCCGGATCGCTGCCCATGAATAAAGCTGGCATGGCTCGTACCTGGAAGGTGTTCGGTCCGAACTCTTCCACATCAAAGCCGAAATGCTGCAAGATCGGTAATTGAGTAATTAGTAATTGGGCGGAGGCGAGAGGCAAGGTGACAACTGCAGGTGTGAGTAGCGCCTGCGATGGAATGTTTTTCATCGCATGTTGCGTCATCAACTTTTCGAATAAGACCCTTTCATGTGCAGCGTGCTGGTCGACGAGATATAAACCGTCGGGTCCCTCGGCGACTAAATATGTTGCGCCGATTTGACCGATCAAACGCAGCAGCGGAATTGTGCCAAATGAAGAATCTGGTGCTGGAGATTGGAGACTGGAGACCGGAGACTGTTCACTGGCTGCTGGTAACTGCTCACTGTTTACCGATAACTGTCCACGGGATACTGGCTCATCATGCCCAATTGCCCAATCTAGGCCAGTGTGTCGCGGTGGTTCACTTTGGGCTGTACGTGTAATCCCCCACAATGAGGGTGCGACATTGGGGACAGGTGAATACGCCAGCAACGCCTTGCGCGCCGAGCGCTGGACAAAGCTAAAGACCTTATCCTGATTTCGGAATCGCACTTCTGCTTTTGCCGGATGAACGTTGACATCCACGTCTTCTGGAGAAATTTCCAGAAGGAGGGCGCTCATTGGATACCGGCCGACCATTAGCAATGTGTGATATGCCTGTAAAAGCGCGCTGGTCAACGAGACCTCATGCACCCAGCGACCATTGATAAAGAATGTAATTTCCCTGCGGTTGGAACGAGTCAAAGAAGTAGGGCTGATGAAACCTGTCAATCGCATCCCCTCTTCTTCTGCCAGGATCTCCAGCATCTGTTTGGCTGTGTCCACGCCATACAACGCGGCGAGAATGGACCGCCGATCGCCATCGCCTGAGGTCTGCAAGGTGACATTCTTGCCATCCGACAATCTGAAGCGTTTGTCGGCATACGCCAGTGCATAACGCGTCACCAGTTGATCGATGGCACGACGTTCAGTCGGGTCTGATTTCAGGAATTTCAAACGCGCCGGGACGTTGTAAAACAAATCTTCCACGCTGACGGTTGTACCCACAGTGGTGCCAACTTTGGTCAGCTTGCCCGAAACACCGCCTTCCACTTTAATACGGGCACCTTCCACTTCGTTTTGCACGCGTGACGTAAGAGTCATTCGCGAAACGGATCCAATCGAAGCAAGGGCTTCGCCGCGGAATCCAAGCGTGGAGATGGAAAACAAATCATCGGAGCGAACCAGCTTGGAGGTCGCGTGACGCGCAACGGCAAGCTCCAGTTCATTCGACGGAATCCCAGCTCCATCATCCGCAACTTCGATCAGTTTCTTCCCGGCTTCCTGAATTGTGATCGCAATGGAATGCGCGCCTGCATCCAGTGAATTTTCGAGAAGTTCCTTCACGACGGATGCAGGTCGCTCGATCACTTCGCCCGCTGCAATTTGTGACGCCACCTCTGAGGAAAGCAAACGAATTGGCATAACAAAATTATAACCCCGCATGGGCGGGGTAACCGCCCATGCGGGGTAACCGCCGAGCGCTATAATTATTTGCATGAAAAAAGTACTGCCCTGGTTGGCAATTTTGTTAATTGCATGCTCGGCACTTGCTACACCTATCCCTATACCGACAGCTACTCTTGTCGTTCCTACAGCAACTGTGGTCACTTCGACGCCGTCGCCAACTCCAACACTGGCGCCATATGAGCAGTACACCATTGATTATTTGCGCAAGCGCACCTATGGCGGCGGAAAAATTGAAGTCCAGCAAAAGCTTTCGGAGACAGACTTATATAATGCTTATGCCATTCGTTATCCCAGTGATGGGCTCAATATCTATGGGTATATGACAGTACCTAAGGGCACCGGACCGTTTCCCGTAATTATTTCCATTCACGGGTATGTACCTTACGGAAAATATGATCCCTTCAATATTGGAGTTGATTTCGGTGACTTTCTTGCTGAGAACCAGTTTATCGTCCTTCATCCTGAAATGCGCAATCAACCACCATCCGATAATGGCGATAATGTGCTTCGGGTTGGCATGACGGAAGACGTGCTGAACTTAATTGCTTTGATCGAAGCGAAAAAAGACTTGCCGCCTGAATTGGAGAGTGCCGACACTGATGTACTGGGATTATGGGGGACAAGTATGGGAGGTGAAATTGGTCTGCGCGTTTTAACCATTAGCTCCGATATCAAAGCTGCGGTTCTCTATTCTGCCCTCAGCGGGGATGAACGAAAGAACTCGCAACAGCTTTATCATGTCATCCAGGATGAGCAGTTTAAACTGGATGAACAAGTACCATTGGAGATGTTCGACCGGATCTCGCCTGCAAATTATTATTACAAAGTGAAATCTGCCATTCTGATCAATCATGGGACAGCCGATACAACTGCTCCCATTTCCTGGGCAGTCGAAACCTGCAACTTCCTGCAGTCAGCGGGGGTCTCTGTCCAATGTATTTATTACCAGGGGGCAGGTCACGTCTTCAAGCATGATGACGTTGGGAAGCTTGCCCAAAACATGTTGGATTTTTATCGGACTCATCTTGTGCCCTAATATAACCTTCGCAAAGTCCTCAACGGTATAATTTCAGTATGCGATTTACCACTCTCTTTTTCGATTTAGACGATACGCTCTACCCTGCTTCTACAGGTTTGTGGCATGCCATCAAGGAACGCATGAACTTGTTTATGCGCGAGCGGCTCTATATTCCCGAAGCAGAGATTCCTTCTTTGCGCGAGCAATATTTCAAAACCTACGGAACGACTTTACGCGGTCTGCAGGAACATCACAAGGTCGATACAGCGGATTACCTGGCTTATGTACATGATGTGCCGCTGGAAAAGTTCCTGACGCCAAATCCGGTTGTGCGCGAGGTTCTCGCTTCGCTGCCCAGCCGAAAATTGATCTTTACCAACGCCGACGTTTCCCACGCCCGACGAGTTCTCACGGCTCTTCAACTGGACGACATCTTCGAGACCATTGTAGATGTCAACGCGATCACACCCTACTGCAAACCGATGCCGGAATCCTTTGCCATCGCCATGGATCTCGCCGATGAGCCTGACCCACGAAAATGTGTGATGATCGACGACCTGCCGCGTACCACCCGCGCCGCGCTTGAGGTTGGCATGGCGAGCCTTTTATATGGCAGCGACATTCCCACGCCGGATGCCAGCGGTGTCTTTACGGATTGGAAAGATTTGCCGATTCTATTAGGTGATTGATATGGAATCAAACCATGCTGTCATCGGTGCGTTGATATTGATCGTAATGATCGTCCTGGCGAATTTGGCCATGTATGCCATCGCACGCGGTGCCACAAGCGGCGGAGGCTCAGACTGGATGAATGCATTACGGAAAGGGCTGAGCAAGCCCATGGACAGCGAAGCCAACCGCTCCATGGAGGAATTGCATCAAAAGATGGAGGAGCTACAAAAAAACGGCAAAAAAGAAGAGTAGCTTTCACAATTGTGGGGAAAAGCGAACAAAGATATTACGTCGCTCATACAATTAATTCATCATTCTCTAATCACGACATAGTATCCTCGGCTCCGTATATCTATTGGAGGCATGGTGAATAAATACGTTAAAACAATTCTTGGCGCTTTTGTGGCGGTTATCCTGCTTACAGGCGCATTCTCAGGCGGGTTCATCGCCGGGCACCTGATGCCTGCAAATGGACTGCCCATTAATAATTTACTTCCTCAATCACAAAATCCGACAACTGATCAACAAGCCAGCACACCCGGCAACGTGCAAAATTTATTTGTCCCATTTTGGGAAGCATGGAATATTGTTCATCAGGAATATGTGGATCAACCTGTGGATGATACGAAGTTGATGCAGGGTGCCATTCGCGGCATGATGGAGTCACTGGGCGACACGCACACCTCTTATATGGATCCACAGATTTACCAAACCGAACAGTCTTCCCTGCAAGGATCTTACGAAGGCATTGGCGCGATCGTGGATACGACGGGCGACTATTTGACCATTGTCAGCCCAATCCAGGGATCTCCAGCCGATAAAGCAGGGATCAAACCGGGCGATAAAGTGATTGCCATCGATGGTCAGGATATGACCGGCGTAGATCCGGAACAGGCGCGGCAAAAAGTGCTCGGTCCCAAGGGAACGAAGGTTACTTTGACGGTTGCGCGCAAGGATGCGAAGGATTCCCTTCAATTCACCATTACCCGCGATGCAATCACAGTCCGCAGTGCAGAGGGCAAGATGCTGGATAATGGCATCGCCTATATCGATCTCAACCAATTCGGCGATAAGACCACAGCCGAACTGCGCGAGACATTGGATACATTATTAGCACAGCATCCAAAAGGAATTGTTCTGGATCTGCGCAATAACCCCGGTGGATATTTGAATACCTCTATCGAAGTAGCATCTGAGTTCATTGACAAAGGTGTTATTGTTTACGAAAAACATGGCGATGGAAAGACAGATGAGTATAAGGCGCTCGGCAATGGGCGCGCGACAAATATCCCGCTTGTCGTATTAATAAATGAGGGTTCGGCGTCGGCGTCGGAAATTCTCTCCGGTGCCTTGCAGGATTACGGGCGCGCAAAGTTGGTCGGCGTACAGTCCTATGGAAAGGGCTCTGTGCAAAACTGGCAACCACTTTCCAACAATGGAGGTGCCGTGCGCGTGACAATCGCCCACTGGCTCACGCCGAAGCAGCGTCTTATTGACCATATCGGTTTGACGCCGGAT
>Ga0137367_10004983_pt1 | contig 10776 bp, 9 predicted proteins | sample SagtaG_14_FD_104939 | JGI IMG/M metagenome (GOLD analysis project Ga0137367, IMG submission 104939) | Vadose zone soil microbial communities from Sagehorn Ranch, Mendocino, California, USA - Sage1_L_80_16 metaG | ecosystem: Environmental > Terrestrial > Soil > Vadose zone | place: USA... | reverse complement strand
CGCCGCGCGCCTGTCGCGCCATCGCAATCCAGGCCTGACTCTGATATTCCTGAGCCGCCTCCTCCAACTGCTGGCAGGCATCCTCTGCCGCTGAAAGATTGCCTCGCGCGATGTGAAGACTTACTGCAGCTGGATACAACAGAGCATGACAGGTAGCGCAATGCCCGTGACGTTCGCTCATCGCCAAACCAAGCGCGAGATAGTGATCGGCGGACTCCAATTCGCCTACCATAAGCCGGTTGCGTGTCATCGAGGCATACAGGCGTGTCAGGCAGTGTGCACGCATGCTCGCCCGTGCCGCGACAATGACACCCTCATCAAACAGCGCCATAGCTTCATTGAAGCGGCCACGCGCCGTCAACAGCGTTCCCAGCCGTTGTAACGCCAGAGCCTCTCCAGAGGCTGCCCCAAGTTCATGGTATAGCCTAACTGATTCACGCAGAACCGATTCCGCCTCAGCCCAGTGACCCGCCTGAAATTCCAACGCGCCGTTGAAACATTGGCAAAGCGCGATGGCGCGCGGCGCGCCCATCCGTTTTGCCTGATCAAGCGTGGTAGAAACCGTGCGCTTGACTTCTTCATAACTTTTATCACCATACAGGTGATACTCCCATAGTCAGAGATGTACATCGAACGCATCGGTCACATCCAAGCCAGCACCCGCAAGCGAGGCACGCTTCTCCTCGAACAGTAATCCCTTTTGCCATTCGCCTAAAGAGTGACAAGCCAGTGCAAGCATCTCGAAGGCGCGGGCAACCGCTTCGGATCTATTGATGCGTTCTGCAACTCCCAGGCTTTTTTGTGCCGCATCAAAGGCTTCCTGATATTCACCTTTGTGCCAGTGGAGTAGCGCAACGTTATAAAATAAATCTGCAATTTCAGGCGTATCTATCTGCTCGTTCGCAACAGAGAGCGCCAGCTGCAAATGTGTTTCGGCAGACCCAATATCTCCGGCTGTAATGAGCGCATTTGCAGCGCTGCAGTGTAAGCGAACGTGGTCATGATTTGCGGGCGTCCAGCTTTCAATGGATGGTAACGCGATGGCGCGATCGAAGCATTCCACTGCCCGGGGTGTATCGGCCAGAATTGCATACCAGGAGCCTAGCGATTCAAGGATCATCCAGCGCCGAGCTGGGTCCGTCAGTACAAGAGCATCCATCAAAACCAGCACTTGTTCAAAATGCTTCACTGCCACCTCGAAAGCGTACAGATTGGCGGCCTTTTGTCCGGCCTGGATCAGATACTCAAGAGCATGATCGCGGCGTTCGCTTAAATTAAAGTGATAAGCCAGATCCTCCACGTAAGGAGTCAGAGCTTCCGGGCGTAATGCATACACGGCTTCAATGGCTTCTCCTGCGCGGCCATGTATCCTTGCCCGCCGTGCCTTACTTAAGGAATCATAGAGCGCGTGGCGGGTCAACGCATGCCGAAAACGATAACCCATTTCCGTTTCTTCCAAAAGATGCGATGCCAGAGCCGTATCCAGCGCGTCCAGCAATTCACCCTCAGGCAGCGCAGTCATTCTGCGCAATATCTCGAAGTCAAATTCCCGTCCCACAACTGCGGCTGAAGTCAATACAGTTTCGACTTGTGACCCAAGCCGCGTCGCTCTTTCACGCAGCAGTCCTTCCAAGTCGTTCGGTGCGCGCAGGTCTGCTCCCGGTTTGGGACTCCATGTACCCTTGTCTTCCTCCAACTGTTCGGACCTGAGAAGTGCGCGCGTGATTTCCTCGATAAAAAAAGGATTGCCTTCGGCAATCTCCTGGATCACCTCAAGGAGTTGTGGCGCTGCTTCCCCTCCCAGCGTCTGGTTCACGATTTGGGCCGCGGCATTCTGCGCCAGAGGACTAAGGTTCAGCGTCTCGCTCAAGCGTTCGCGATACAGCGCATTCAGAAGGAAGCTAAAGGACGTTGTCCCAGAAGACGACCAATCAGCCCGATACGCAGCCAACAAGATGACTGGCGCGGTGTGCGTCTGGCGCGCAAGGTAGTGAAACAAATGCAAGCTGGTCTCATCGGCAGCATGAAGATCGTCTATGAACAGGATTACGGGAGCCTGCGAAGCCAGGTCAGTAAGAAATGCAGCCGCCGCATTAAAAAGCCCCAATTGATTTTGCTGTGGATCACCAAAACCAAAGCCTTTAAAGTGAGTGATAGGGTTCCCGTCAGGAGAGGCCCCATGCTGTACGAGATAGTGATCGAACGCCTCGATAAACGGTTGATAAGGCAGTTGTCCTTCCTGCTCGTGGACAGTGCCAGAAAGCGTTTTCATTCCAGAACCTGCAGCCGCGCAAAGTAACTCTCCTGCCAACATTGTCTTCCCAACACCGGTATCCCCAGCGATTAAGATCGTTTGGCCCTTGGCCTGCTGGAGAGATAAGAGAGCATTAGACAGGATTTCGAATTCGACATTGCGCCCAACCAGGAAGGGGCTGGGTTGGAGACGAGCCGCAACAAACCCGCTTCGTTCCTCGACTTTGGGCGGGCGGGCGGATGAGGAAGTTAGTTCACCGTTGAGGATTTGGGTGTAGAGCGCTGATGTTTCGGGTTCAGGCGCGAGGTCCAGTTCGGATGCGAGCGTCTCGACACAGGTCTGGTACTGACGCAATGCCTCGTGGCGGCGGCCAGCCAGCGCGTACGCGCGCATCAGTTCACGGTGGACTGGCTCATCTGCTTTATCATACGCGAGCAGGGGTGAGAGAAGGGGAAAGATTCGGTCATATTGGTGGGCATCGCGATAAAGAGCCGCGAGCGCCACGCTGGCATCGCGATATTGGCGGCGCAGCGCTTCGCGCAATGTCAGCGCCCACTCAGCGTAAAGATCATCTGGCAAGAGGTCGCCCTGATAAAGAGCGATGGCATCTTCCAGCGACGCGATCCGCTCATTTTGACTTTTGGTCTTGGCTGAAGATAAGCGCTCGAACTCAGTTACATCTATCCAGACTGATTCGTTGAGAGAAAGGATGCCATCTTCGAATCGGAAAAGCTGCTCGGCCGTATCATCCCCGAGCGATTCGCTCAGGGTCTGACGCAGTTCGTGAAGGGTGCGATAGAGATTGTTGGACCCCGAGTCGAGATCACTATCTGGCCAGAAAAGATCAATAGCCTGATCCTTGACCAGCCGTTTTTGGATGGCAAGATACTTTATGAGTGCGGCGGCTTTTCGCCTCGACCACTCATCCGCGCGTAATTTCCGCCCCTCTCGGACTATTTCAAAACGCCCAAGCAAATATAGACAAATGGTAGATTCTGGTGAGTTCACGTCAGGGTATCGTGGAGTGGTTCAATAAGATAACCTTTCATGACGCCTACCCCTGCAAGGACGAGAAAGGTTGTTGGAATTATGGCTTCGTCGATTGGGTTTCAAGTGACTGAAGAAAGGCTGCCAACCACGAGATAATTTTACTAACTGCTTTCGTCGTGGTGGAGTTCGTCCGCGATCTCGTATTTGACGAGTTTTACCACCCGGGCTTTATCGCGGAACATCCACGGGACAATTTGCCTCGCATGCTCAAGACTTTCCGCTTCGACAATGGCCCAGGCCGCATGCACGCCGGCATCGCAACCCCATTCGAAGTGATGCAGATACCCAGCGGCATGGATTTCCTTCACGGCTCTGTCGCAGTCCTCAGTGGTGTGGGGTGATTCGATAAGGTAACGATCCATATGACCTCTCGCTCTAAAAAGGATGAGTCGTGTCGGAATTATATACCCCTCGTGGATTTATTTTCAAGTGGAGGTTTCTATGTTTCCAGACAGCCTACGCCGAAGCAACCGCGCTCATTGTTCCATCAATAATCAGAGCTCGATAGATCTTCCCCATCTGCAATGGATGCGGACTCATTTTGTTTTCAAGCCACCATTCGACTAATGCGAGCAAAGATGTTGCCATATGGTTCGACACAATTTTGGCTGGTATCTGACTGTTGGATCGTCGTAGGAAATCACAGGAATCCTCGTACATGGCTGCTATATTTTGGATCACCGATTTACGGATACGGGTGACGCTCTGGCTCTTCAGCAAAATTCGAAAGAGATCGGATTTTTGTTTGATGTATTCGAAAATGATTCTGCCCTCTACCTCATTAGCCGGTTCGTCTGCTTTGCCAGCCAACGCGGCGATGTGACCAAGCAGCTCGGCCAGTCCTTCATCCAAAACTTCCAGCAGCAACTCATCAATTGCAGTGTAGTGCCTGAAAAAGGTAATATATGCCATATCAGCACGCTCTGTGATTTCTTTGATGGAAATAGAAGTGTAGTCCTTTTCCAAAATCAGAGAAACCAGCGCCTCCCGTAACGTGCGACGCGTCCGGCGAACTCTGGGATCCGTTTTATTGTTCATTTTTCTCTTCATGCTATGAAAATGAGATTTGTTATGAATTCGCAGTTTAAATAACTTATGTTACTTGAAAGCGGCTTTGATTATTGACATGGAGGGCTTAATAGTTACAATCCGAAACATATGTTACAGAGTATAACATACGAAGGAGAGCTGAAATGAAAACATTAGCAATAAGTTCATCTACATCAAGATCCTATGTCTCTGGTTATCCAGAAGTAAGTCTTCGCTTTGAATGGTTGGTGGTACTTTCATCGCTGTGGCTCTTTGCTGGACTATATCTGGATGGATGGGCACATAATAATATTCCCGAGCAGATTGACAGTTTCTTCACACCCTGGCATGCTGTTCTATACAGCGGGTACGCAGTCTCTGCAGTCATCTTGGGTGTGACATACCTCCTAAACCTAAGGAGAGGCTATGGCTGGCTGCAAGCTCTGCCGCGAGCATACATGACCTCTTTACTCGGAGCAGTCATCTTTGCCGTCGCAGGAAACGTGGATTTCGTCTGGCATTGGCTCTTTGGATTCGAGGAAAATGTTGAGGCCTTGGTCAGCCCTTCTCATCTGAGTTTAGCTCTAGGCGGAGTCATGATGATGAGCGGTCCGCTTCGCGCCGCATGGGAGCGTTCTGGCTTGCAAACCGATAAAATGCGATGGCGAGCATTGTTCTTGCTATTTGTTATAGTCGGTGTTTTTACATTCTTTACGCAATTCTCGAATGCCTTCTCACATCCCCATATTTTTGTAGGAAAAGCTCCTGTTGGAGATACCTACTTCTGGGATGTTGCACTTATCTCTTATGTATTAATTCCCAGCATGCTGCTTATGAGCGCCATCCTTATCGCGCTGTCACGCTGGACCTTGCCTTTCGGTAGCCTCACTCTGTTGCTGGCAGGTAATTCCACACTGATGTTCTTGATGACCTGGCGTTACTCGCATGAGCAATGGTTCATTCTAATTGCGGCGCTCATCGGGGGATTAATGGCTGATGCGCTGTTGGTTATCCTGAAGCCTTCAACAACGAGGGTAAAGGCCTTACGTTGGTTCAGCTTTTTGGCTCCCGCGCTGTTCTTCCTTGCTTATTTCCTTTCCCTCATTCTGACGCAAGGAATCTGGTGGAACTCTAATATGTGGCTGGGCATGATCTTCTTCAGTGGAATAACGGGTCTCGGTTTGAGCTGGCTGGCTGTCCCCCTTTATTCTTTTGAAACAAAGTTAGAAGAAAATAGTGCAAAACGCCTGCTGCACTCCCAGAAGCATCAATAACTTGGAAAACACATTCGATCGAAGTAGGGCTGAAAAAGAGGCTCGTGCGGTCTGATGAACAAACCAACCAAACATACAATCCTCCTTTGCACAATTGGCAGCGCCGGCGATGTCAATCCATTTATTGCGATTGGACAGAACCTAATAAAACGCGGCTTCCGCGTGGTGCTGATTACCAGCCAGTATTTTGAATCCCAGGCGCGCGCGGCCGGATTGGAATTTTTCGGTCTCGGCAGTTCAGAGGATTATCAATCGATTATTCAAGACCCCGATCTTTGGAGTCCAGATAAAGGCTTTAAAGTCTTTGCAGATCGCGTTGTCTTTCCAATTATGGAACCCGCTTATGAGATCATCGCAGGCTTCGATCCATCCGAAACCATCCTCGTCGCCCAGGGGCAGTTCTTCGCAGCGCACATCGCGCACGAGAAGCTTGGCTTCCCCTTCATCACCATTCATTTACAGCCAGCCGCCTTTCGCAGTGTTCATGAATTTCCATTATTGCCGATCTCGCTGCCACCTTTTGTGATACGCGGGTTATTCGGCCTGATCGACGCCCTTGTGCTGGACAAATTGTTTGCCCCAAATATCAATCGCTTCAGACAAAGTTTGGGACTGCCGCCCATTCATAAAATTTTCGGCGGCTGGATGCATTCCGCGCAAAAAAACATCGGCTTATTTCCTGAGTGGTTCGCCCAACTCCAACCTGATTGGCCTTCACAAACCCAATTGACTAGTTTCGTTTATTACGACAAACAAAATGGGAATGAAGAACTTCCTAAGGAGCTGGAGACATTTCTAAGCACAGGCAGTGCGCCAATTATATTCACAGCGGGTACCGCCATGAAGCATGCAGATCAATTCTTTCGGGAGTGTATCGAGGCCTGCCAACTGCTTGGTCAACGCGGCATCCTGCTCACACAGCATCCTGAACAACTGCCCGCTGAACTTCCCCAGGGCATTCAACATTTTGCTTATTTGCCTTTCAGCAGAGTACTTCCGCGTGCTTTTGCTCTTGTCCATCATGGAGGCATTGGCACAACCGCGCAGGCGATTGCTGCGGGCATCCCCCAGGTGATACGACCTATGGCGCACGACCAGCCCGATACCGCCGCCCGTGTGGAAAAACTCGGCATCGGTGTATCTCTGAGTCCACAGAAATTTAATGCCACATCGCTCGCCGAAAATTTAGAAATCTTGCTCACCTCCCAAGCTGTACAAGAACGCTGCAAAATCTATGCTGAAAGAATAGATCCCGATCAATCGCTCAATGACACATGCACGATCATTGAAAACTTTTCCCACTATCAAATGTAAATAAAACAAGGAATAGTATTGACTGTAGATTAATATTCAATTATTATATTGAATATGAGAATACAGACAAAACGACAATTCAAAGATCAGCTGTATGCACAATTTGCGCGGATGGGTAAAGCCCTTTCCAACCCTCACCGGTTGGAACTTCTGGAATTGTTAGCCCAAGGGGAGCGGGCAGTGGAAGACCTGGCTAGCGAAGCCAACCTGCCGATCGCTAACACATCCCAACATTTACAGGTGCTCCGAGCAGCTCAGCTGGTGGACGTTCGGCGAGATGGTCTTTACGCCTATTATCGCTTGAGTGACGAGCGCGTGTTTCGCCTGTGGCAAGCGTTGCGAGATCTAGGCGAGCTTCAGCTTGCAGAGGTCAATCGCTTAGTTCAACGTTTTCTCCAGGACCGTAGCCCTCTGCAATCGATCAACGCGACTCAACTGGTTGAACGCATGGAAACAGGCGATGTTTTGATCCTGGATGTTCGACCAGAGTTGGAGTATCAGTCTGGCCATATCCCAGAGGCGCGCTCGATTCCTATCGATGAACTAGAAACGCGCCTTGGCGAACTACCCCGCGATCAAGAAATTATTGCCTATTGCCGCGGCCCCTACTGCGTATTTGCTGATGAGGCCGTGACTCTGTTGCAGAAACATGGATATCGCGCCCGCAGGCTCATCGATGGTCTACCGGATTGGCAGGCTTTAGATTTACCCGTGGAAAGTCTGATGGAGAAAAACGAATGAGCACAATTGATACCGAGACCCTTCGAAGTTGGTTGGAAGAAGGTAAGCAGGTCATTGTTCTTGATGTACGCTCGGCCGCCGACCGCGCCTCGTGGGCGATCCCTGGGAGTCTGCATGTGGATGCCTACGCCGATTTGAAAGCGCATAATCCTCATGCCTTGGATGGCATATCTCTGCCTGCTGATGTTCCAGTCGTGACGGTCTGCAACGTTGGTCAGGTTAGTCAAATCGCTTCAGAGCAGTTACAGGCGCGAGGCATAGCGGCCAGCTCCCTTGAGGGAGGCATGCGCGCCTGGAGCCTGTCCTGGAACACAGCAGATGTTCCATTGCCGGGCAGCAAGGCTCAAGTGATCCAGATCCGCAGAGTTGGCAAAGGGTGTTTGTCGTATCTCATTGGCTCTGAGAAAGAGGCGGTTGTGATTGATGCCTCGTTGGAACCAGAAGTGTATCTGAATATAGCTCGCAGCCATGGTTGGTCCATCACTGCTGTCCTGGATACCCATATTCATGCGGACCATTTGTCGCGTTCGCGTCTTCTCGCTAAACAAAGTGGCGCAACCGTGTATCTGCCCAATCAAGAACGTGTGACATACGGCTTCACACCCCTCCGTCATGGTGCAATTATCAAGATCGGCGAAGCTTCGCTGATGGTCATACAGACTCCTGGTCATACGCCGGAAAGCATGTCTTATCTTCTGGATCGGCAGGCTTTATTCACCGGTGACACTCTTTTCTTGCAGGGAGTTGGACGCCCGGATCTACAGGCTACTCCGGAGGAAACGCGCTCACAGGCTCAGCTGCTTCACCACTCGCTGCATCATCACTTGTTGCTGTTGCCAGCACGCACACTTGTCCTACCAGGACACACCAATACTCCTACACCGTTCGACAAAATTCCATTGACAGCCACCATTGGTGATTTGTGGAAGCAGGTTGGACTGCTCCGGCTTTCCGAATCAGAATTCGTTGATGCGTTGGTTGCTCGAATCCCGCCCGTACCTCCGAATCATGAGCGCATCATTGAACTCAACGAAGCGGGGGAGCTGATCGAGAACCCGATGAAATTGGAAGCTGGAGCGAATAACTGTGGGATTTCGTAAAACCCACATCCAGACATCATTAACTTCAATTCCGACAGCTAATTCCGCTCGGCTTGGTTTGCTAGCAAATTGGCAGCAGTTCACTCTGCTTGTTATTGTCAACGCGTTTGTGGGCGCGATGGTGGGCCTGGAGCGTACCGTTGTCCCTCTCATCGCTGAGTCTGACTTCGGACTCACTTCAAAATCGCTCACGCTTTCTTTTATCGTCAGCTTTGGAATTGTCAAAGCGCTCGCTAACTTATTCGCTGGTCGGTTTTCTGATCGTCTCGGGCGCAAACAAATCTTGGTCGCGGGCTGGCTGTTCGCGCTACCTGTGCCCCTCCTGATCATATTCGCGCAAAGTTGGGGTTGGATTGTTCTTGCCAATTTGTTATTGGGTGTCAACCAGGGTCTTTGTTGGTCAACAACCGTAATTATGAAAATCGACCTCGTTGGACCCAAACAAAGGGGACTGGCTATGGGTTTGAATGAGTTCGCTGGGTATTTAGCGCTTTCCCTCTCAGCATTAGCTACTGGTTATTTAGCTGCAACGTATGGGCTGCGTCCTGTCCCTTTCTTGCCGGGCATTGTCTTCGCACTGTCGGGACTTATCCTATCAAATTTCTTTATTCGTGAGACTCACTCTCACGCGCAGCACGAAGCGCAAACCTCCGTACCTCCTCTCGCGTCATCAAGCTCATCCCAGAGACCAACATTTAGAGAGATATTCTTATTGACGAGTTGGAAAGACCGGGCATTATTTGCAGTCAGTCAGGCTGGGATGGTCAACAATATGAATGATGGAATGGTATGGGGATTGATGCCGCTTCTGCTGATCCGCGCGGGCGTATCTATAGAACAGATCGCCTTGATTGCTGCTGTCTATCCAGGCGTATGGAGCGTGAGCCAACTCGTCACCGGGACCTTGAGTGACCGTTGGGGTCGCAAATGGATGATTGCTACTGGGATGTGGGTACAGTCAGTCGGTATCGCATTTTTCGTGGTTGGCAGTGGGTTTTGGGCATGGCTAATAGGTGCAGTCTTGCTCGGCATCGGCACGGCAATGGTGTATCCAGCTTTGTTAGCCGCGGTCTCCGATGTTGCCAATCCCAGTTGGCGCGCATCAGCGGTGGGTGTCTACAGGCTATGGCGTGATGCCGGATATGCTGTGGGGGCACTCCTTGCAGGGGTGCTAGCCGATGCCTTGGGCATCCCATTTGCAGTGTCAGCCATCGCTGCTTTGACTTTACTCTCGGGAATGATCGTGGCAGTTGTCATGTATGAGACCCTGGCTGAACGGAAAAGCTAGATGGTTATTGCCAAGAATCGGCTTCATATTCCTTAGATGGTAGTGAAAATTGGATCACTTCTTCAACAGAAGTCTAACTCTGCAACAGAATGAAAGGAGAAGGCATGGCAACAAGCTTAGATGACTTGGTCAATATGACGGGTGTAATCCTTGCATTTGAATTTACACCAGATGGTACCTGTACGAGTTATAAGAATGTAACTCGCGAGATGGCGGCCATGATCTGCCGTTTTTGTGCAGCTGTGACAATGAATTTCAACGCGCTGGCGAGCGGTTTCACAGAGCTTAGCGAACAGCAATGGATTCCTCAGAAGGGCTGGATCTACGTTGGAGGCTCTCATACCGTGATCTTGGGAAGAGGGGGCTACAGGGGAGTATTTGCTGAATCGAGTCGGGTAAGTATTGATGCAGTGTCTGCGGCACTGGCAGATTGAAATCCTGCAAAATACAGCCAGCGTCAAGAAGGTGATATGCATGAAATTTCGTGAAAGTGGAATGCCTGATCAGGATATGTGGGATCAGTTTTTTAATTCGGACGTCATTCTGGATGAGATGGGACTCCGGAATTTGACTGGAAATATCGCGGATTTAGGCTGCGGTTATGGAACATTCACAATCGCGGCGGCTAAAAAAAACAAGGGTATGATTTACGCCCTGGACATTGAAGAAGATATGATCACGGCTGTTCAACAGAAGGCCAGTGAAGCCGGGCTGAGGAATGTGCTT
>Ga0137367_10004978_pt1 | contig 10781 bp, 10 predicted proteins | sample SagtaG_14_FD_104939 | JGI IMG/M metagenome (GOLD analysis project Ga0137367, IMG submission 104939) | Vadose zone soil microbial communities from Sagehorn Ranch, Mendocino, California, USA - Sage1_L_80_16 metaG | ecosystem: Environmental > Terrestrial > Soil > Vadose zone | place: USA... | reverse complement strand
GAATTGTTGCAGCTCGATCTTCAGTGGACAAGCTTGCGGCCAACGACCTCGCATTCCTCCAGCTTGCGCCGATAGGGCTGTGGCTCCGTGTTCATGAGTCCACGCCCTAGCGATCACCGTCGCGTGGCAGCCTGGTTTCCTTGGTGCCGAGCGCATCGGCCAAGCGTCGGCGCGCCGAGCCCGGCGCGAGCGGCTTCTGCTGGCTCGCATGCGGCGCCCAGCCGGAAAGCCAGATGATCTCGAACGTCGCCCGGATGCGGCCATCGCGATCGGCAAAACGCTCGGCGTAGACCTCAGACATCCGCGTCAACGTCGCACGCTTGAGCGGCCGCCGGCTACGCTCGACCAGGGCGTTCGTCGCGCCCATGCGGCGCAGGTCGTGCATCAACGAGATTGGCGAGTCGTAGCGCGCCGTGAGCCGATCGACGTCGGTCACCGGCAGCGCGAAGCCCGCGCGTTGCAGCAGCGCACCCATGTCGCGCACGTCCGAGAAAGGAGCCACGCGCGGCGAGATCCCATCCTCGATCTCGGCCTCGGCGACGGCGAAGGCTTGGCGCAATTCCGTCAGCGTTTCACCGCCGGCCAGCGCCGCAAGGAACAGGCCATCGGGCCTGAGCGCGCGGCGGATCTGGATGAGCGCGCCGGGCAGATCGTTGACGAACTGCAGTGCAAGCGCCGACACAACGAGATCGAGCGAGGCGTCGCGCAACGGCAATGCCTCCTCGTCGGCTGCGATGCAAAGCTGCGCTTCGCCTTTCCCCCGACTGTCGGACAGATGCCTGAAGGCGGCGGTGCCGGCCAACGCATCGGCGGCGATGATGGTGCCCACCTTCCCGCTCGCCGCGAGCACCCGTCGCACAGCATCGCTCGGTGTGCCGACGTCGAGCGCGGATTCGAAGCGGCGAAGCACTGCCGCCAATCGATCGCACAGATCTTCTGCCACGCGATCGATCAGAAAGGTCGACGGACCCAGCGCCGCGGCGCGCGAGCGGTGCGCGCGATGGCAAATGCGGTCGAAGATGACGGGTTGCGACGAAACCATCGCTTTGCCTTAGCATGTGCAGCGCCCAGAAACGACGTGTGCGATGCGTGCCGGCTATCGCGTAATGTGCCTCCGCCGCCGTTGAGGTTGCCAAGCCGTGGCGTTAGCGTAACCGCCATGCACGGGGACATCGTCCCGGCCAAGCGCTTTGCCCGGCTGAGGGGCCTGATGCGGGCGAGCTTCGGGCTCGTCGTCGACGTTGCGTTGCCGCAGCTGTGCCCGAGCTGTCGCCAGCCGGTCGAGGGCGCCGGCCTGTGCCCGGCCTGCTGGTCCAAGCTCTCGTTCATCGCGCCGCCCTATTGCGAGCGACTCGGCATCCCGTTCCCCTTCGATGCCGGGCCCGGCCTGTTGTCGATGGAGGCGATTGCCGATCCGCCCGCGTATAACCGGGCCCGCGCGGCAGTGCGCTACGACGAGATCGCGCGCAAGCTCGTCCATGCCCTGAAATACGGCGACCGGCTCGACCTCGCGCCGACCATGGGGCGATGGATGGCGCGGGCCGGCCGCGAGCTGCTCGCCGACGCCGATGCGCTGGTGCCAGTGCCGCTGCATTGGCGGCGGCAATGGTCGCGACGGTTCAACCAATCCGCATTGTTGGCCCACATCATCGCAAACGCCAGCGGCCGGATCGTCACGCACGGGGCGCTCAAGCGCGTCAAGCCGACGCCCCAGCAAGTCGGGCTCGACAAAGCAGGGCGCGCGCAGAACGTGCAGGGCGCCTTTCGCGTGCCGGCTTCCGGCAAGGCCGAGGTGGCGGGGCGCCAGCTCCTGCTGGTCGATGACGTGCTCACCTCGGGCGCGACCGTCGATGCCTGCGCGCGGGCATTGTTGCGGGCGGGCGCCGCCTCCGTCGATGTGCTGGTATTTGCCCGGGTTGTGGCGGGGAGCCGCGCTCCCATATAAAGCGATCGGTAAGACTTAAACATTCATGATCGAGATCTATACCACCTCCTACTGCCCCTATTGCCACGCCGCCAAACGGTTATTGTCGCGCAAGGGCGTCCAGTTCACGGAGATCGATGTGAGCGGCGATGCGAAGCGGCGAAGCGAGATGGTGGCGCGCGCAAATGGGCGGATGACCGTGCCCCAGATTTTCATCGGCTCGACCCAGGTGGGCGGCTATGATGAACTCTCCGCGCTCGACCGGGCCGGCAAGCTCGATCTGCTGCTCGGCCGGGACGCAGCGCGCGCGAGCGCCGGCAACAGGCCTTAGGTATGAGCCAAGCTGCGACCTTCACCGCGGGTCTCGTCCAGATGCGCTCGGGCCTGTCGCCGCACGCCAATCTCGATGCCGCGGTGCGGCTGATCGAGGAGGCCAAGAGCGCCGGCGCCGACTACGTTCTCACGCCCGAGATGACCAATATTTTGGAGATCAAGCGTGAGCGGCTGTTCGCGGCGATCGCGTCGGAGGAGAGCGATGCCACGCTCGCCGCGTTGCGCGAGCTTGCCCGCAAGCTCGGCATTTTCCTTCACGTCGGCTCACTGGCGATCAAGCTGTCGTCCGAAAGGGCGGCGAACCGCTCCTTTCTGATCGACCCCAACGGCGACATCATCGCGCGCTATGACAAGATCCACATGTTCGACGTCGAGCTCGGTGCGAGCGAAAGTTATCGCGAGTCGTATAGCTACCGTCCGGGCGAAATCGGCGTCGCCGCCGACCTGCCGTGGGGACGGCTCGGTCTCACGGTCTGCTATGATCTTCGCTTCCCTGCCCTCTACCGCGCGCTTGCGGAGGCCGGATGTTCGTTTCTCGCCGTCCCCTCGGCGTTCACGAGACAAACCGGCGAAGCGCATTGGCATGTGCTGTGCCGCGCGCGGGCGATCGAGAACGGCGCCTTCGTGCTCGCGGCCGCGCAAGGCGGCAAGCACGAGAACGGGCGCGAAACCTTCGGGCATTCGCTCGTCGTCGACCCTTGGGGTCGGGTCCTGGCCGAGGGCGGCACGGAGCCGGGCGTGATCGTGGCGGTGATCGATCCCACCGACGTGACGGCCGCGCGCGCGAAAATCCCTTCGCTCCAACATGGTCGGCGCTTCGAGATCATCGAACCGATGGCGGAGCCCGCTCATCTGCACGCAGTGCGAGGCCTCCCATGATCCGGTACGCGCTGGCGTGCGACAAAGGGCACACATTCGAAAGCTGGTTCCAGAGTTCGGCCGCCTACGACAAGCAGATCAAGGCAGACCTGATCACCTGCCCGGTTTGCAACTCCTCCAAGGTGGAAAAGACGATCATGGCACCGGGAGTGGTGGGAGCGAAGAAGCGTGGCGATGCGCAGCCGCCGAAGCCGCCGGCTTCTCCCCCGCCAGCAGCGGAGACCCCGTCCCCGGTCGCGATGATGTCGCCGCAGGAGCGCGAGTTTCGCAAGAAGCTGAAGGAATTGCGCGACCACCTGACAAAAAACGCCGACTATGTCGGCCAGAAATTTCCCGAAGAGGCGCGCAAGATGCATTACGGCGAGATCGAGCACCGCTCGATCTACGGCGAGGCCACTCCCGACCAGGCCAAAGAGCTGAACGAGGAGGGCATCGAATTCCACCCGCTGCCCGTGCTGCCCGACGAGCGCAACTAGGTTCTCCGCGGTCAGTGGCGCCGGCGACAGTCATGCGTTCCGGCGTCGAGCCGCGCGCATCACCGCATGGCACCGCGCGCTGCGGATCGTCAATGCGCCCACAACAAAAGCGCTACCCCGGTCACGATGAGCACAATGCCGAGGGCTTCGCGGGAAGTCATCGCCTGTTTGAACACGAAGCGTGAAATCGCCTGCGCGAACAGCACTTCGACCAGCGCCAGCGTGCGCACGCTGGCGGCGGTGGCGAGCGCGAAAGCGAGGAACCAGAATTGCGAGGCGAGCGCGCCCATGAACCCTGCGAACAGCGACAGCCGCCAGGCGCGCACAATGTCGGCGAGCACCTGCGGATCGCGGAGTCGCAGGTAAAGCGACAGCAATATTGATTGCAGCAGGAGGCCGGCCACCAGCGTGAGCGTCGCGTCCATGACATAGCTCGGCCCACCGAGGCGCAGGATCGCGCCGCGATAGCCGACCGCGGAAAGCGCGAACATGGCGCCAGCGGCAAGTCCGAGCAGCGTCGCTGTCAAGCTCGATGGCGTTCCCGGCTTGACCGCCATGATGACGACCCCGACGGTAGCAGTGACGATCGCCGCCGCCATCGCGGGCGTCACCGCGTCGCCGAGAAAGATGAGACCGAACAGTGCGACCTGCACCGGCTCCGTTTTGATATAGGCATAGACCACGACAAAGGAGCGGTCGTTCATGGCGGCAAGCATCAACGCGGTAGCGCCGATCTGCGTCAGAGCCCCCAGCACCACCCACGGCCAAAAGATGGCCGGCGGCCGCGGCAGCTCTTGTCCCAGCGCGATCATTACGGCGGCGAGGAAGACAAGTGCGAACGGAAAGCCAAATAGAAAGCGCACGTGGGTCGCGCCCACAGTGCCGAGCTTGGCGGTAAGCTCGCGCTGCGTGGCGTTGCGCACGGTTTGCGCGGCCGCAGCGATAACGGTGAAGACAGCCCAAAGCCACGCGGGATCGAGCATCGGACGTTTCGTCGGACAATCCTAGGAGGGGGCGCGTTCTGCGACCACCATGTAGTTCACGTCCATGTCGGTCGAGAGCTGCCAGCGGTCGGCCAAGAGATTGTAGATCACTCCGGTCTCGTCGATGACGCGCAGCCCATGGCGCTCGAGCGCCGCCTCGAGTTCGTTCGGCGTCACGAACTTTTCCCATTGGTGAGTGCCGCGCGGCAACCAGCGCAGCACATATTCGGCGCCGACGATCGCCAAAGCGAAACTCTTGAGGGTGCGGTTGAGCGTCGCCGTGATCATGAGCCCCCCGGGCCGGACCATCTCCGCGCAACGGCTGATGAAGAGGCCAAGATCCGCGACGTGCTCGACGACTTCCATGGCAAGCACGACGTCGAAGCGCTCGCCTTCGTCGGCCAGCGCTTCGGCCGTGGTCGCGCGGTAGTCCACCACGACGCCCGCTTCGCTCGCATGCAGCTTCGCCGCCTCGATGTTCGTCTGCGAGGGGTCCGCGCCCACGACCGCGGCGCCGAGGCGCGCCAACGGCTCGCTCAGAATGCCGCCGCCACAACCGATGTCGAGCACCCGAAGGCCGGCGAGCGCGTCGAGCCGCCGCTCCTCACGGCCGAAATGCCGACCCGCCACCTGCTTGATGAAAGCGAGCCGCACCGGGTTGAACCTATGCAGCATGGCCATCTTGCCGCGCGGATCCCACCATTCGGCGGCGTACGCCGAAAATTGCGCGACCTCCGCCGCGTCGACGGTTGAACCGGGTTCGGGCTTGGGCCTGCTCGCCATCGATCTTCTCCAAAGCCGCGGTTGCGGCCATGCGGCCTCCCCCGGTATGTATACGCGCCTTTTCGCGCGAGGGCTTGCCGCAAGGCGGAGCGCGCCTCGACTCACGCCGGAGATCCCGCGAGTCCGTCATGGCCCGCCTGGTTATGAAATTTGGCGGCACCTCGGTTGCCGATATCGAGCACATCCGCAATGTCGCGCAGCACGTCAAGCGCGAGGTCGGCGCCGGCCACGAGGTGGCGGTCGTGGTCTCGGCCATGGCCGGGACCACCGATCGGCTGGTAGGCTGGTGCCGCGAGGCCGCGGCCTTGCATGACGCGCGCGAATACGATGCCGTGGTGTCCTCGGGCGAGCAGGTGACCGCCGGGCTGTTGGCCATCATGCTGGAGGGAATGGGGGTCAATGCCCGCTCGTGGCAGGGCTGGCAGCTGCCGATCCTGACCTCCAATGCTCATGCCGCGGCGCGCATCCTCGACGTCAATGGCGCCGAACTTGTCAAACGCTTCAAGGAGCGCCGCGAGGTGGCCGTGCTGGCCGGTTTCCAGGGCGTGCACAAGGAGACGGGCCGCATCACTACGCTGGGACGCGGGGGATCAGATACCTCCGCGGTCGCGATCGCGGCAGCCATTGCGGCGGAGCGGTGCGACATCTACACCGACGTCGATGGCGTCTACACCAGTGATCCTCGCGTCGTGCCGCACGCGCAACGGCTGGAACGGATCGCCTACGAGGAGATGTTGGAGCTCGCTTCGCTCGGCGCCAAGGTCTTGCAGGTGCGCTCGGTCGAGCTTGGAATGGTGCATAACGTGCGCATCTTCGTGCGTTCGAGCTTCGAAAAGCCCGAGGACATCGACCCGCACGACACGCCGCCCGGAACACTCATTTGCGGCGAGGAGGAGATCGTGGAACAACAGGTCGTCACCGGTATCGCCTTTTCGAAGGACGAGGCGCAGATCTCGATTCGGCGCGTTCAGGACAAGCCCGGCGTCGCGGCCGCGATCTTCGGCCCGCTCGCCGAGGCCAATATCAACGTCGACATGATCGTGCAGAACGTCTCTGGGGACGGCGCGACCACCGACCTGACCTTTACCGTCCCCGCCTCCGATTATCAGCGGGCCACCGAAACGCTCATCAAGGCCAAACGCGAGGTCGGTTACGAGCGCCTCGATGGCGCAAACGACGTTGCGAAAATATCGGTAATCGGCATTGGCATGCGCAGCCACGCCGGCGTCGCGGCCAAGGCGTTCAAGGCGCTGGCGGAGAAGGGTATCAACATCCGCGCCATCACCACCTCCGAGATCAAGTTTTCGCTGCTGATCGACGCCAATTACACCGAGCTCGCGGTGCGCACGCTGCACAGTCTCTATGATCTGGATAAATGAGCGGCTCAGTCCCCGGATGCGGCGCCGCGCCTGCGCGAGATGCCGCCCCTCGCCGAGCTGACTTATGCCCAAACAGACCATCTCGTACGCGCAGCGCTTCGAGGACCTCTACCTCATGCGCTGCTTCGGTGCCCGCAGCGAGGGGTTCTATATCGACATCGGCTCCGGGCACCCGGTTTACGACAACACGTCGTTTGCGTTCTATCTCAAGGGTTGGCGCGGCGTCACGGTTGAGCCCAACCCGTCCCTCGCGCGTCTGAGCAGAGCAGTACGGCCGCGCGATCGGCACGTCGAGGCTCTCCTCGGCGCAAGCGTCGGCGAAGCCACCTTTTATCTCGTGAATGAATTCCACGGCCTTTCGACCATGATCGAAAGCCATGCCCGCGCGGCACAAACGCAATTCGGGAAATCCTCTCAGGCCCTCGCGATGCCAGTCACGACGCTGAATGAGCTCTGCCGGCGGCATGCGCCGCCCACGTTCGAATTCCTCAAAGTGGACGTGGAAGGCGCCGAGCACGAGGTGCTGCTCAGCGGCGATTGGCAGAGCTTTCGGCCGAAGGTGGTGGTGGCCGAAGCGCTTGCACCCTATACGTTGGCGCCCGCCTGGCCGGCATGGGAGCCGTTTCTCGCAAAACACGGCTATCGCTACGTCTGGTTCGACAGCCTCAACCGTTATTACCTCGCCGAGGAGGCGAGCGAACTCGCGCGCTGTTTCGAGACGGCACCGACCTCGTTCGCGGAGGCGTTTCAGTTCCGCAATGTCCAACCGGCGCTCGCCGATGCGGCCCATCCCGACCATCGATTGGCTAAGCTGTTGGCCGGCAACGACATGACGCGCCTGCCGCTGCTTGGGTACGACGTTCTCCTTGAACTCGTCACCGCGGACATTGCTTGCGCCGCGCTCGAAGAGCCGGCCGACACCGACGCAATCGCCGACGCCATCGAACGGCTGTTCGGACCCGACCCGACGTTGTCGAGCAAAGACTTGCGGCTCCCCGCCGCTCCTTTGCTGCGCGAGGTCTACGCCGCGCTCGTCGACAGCGACCAATTTCGCACCGCCTGCGGCCGGATTTCCGCGAGTTATGCCTGGTAGCGTTGGCGACCCGCCGTCGCCGCCGCTCGCCGGGGGCAACCGCCCATGCACTGGCTTGCGGTTTGCATGCCGCATTCGCTATAGGCGATGAGCGAGAGGCTGCCGTGGGCCGCGGGCCACGGGCACTCTTAAGCCTGATTGTGTGGCACCGGGGGCATATGGCCCCGGCCGCATGCGCCGTCCGAGGGATCACGTCATGCGTGGCGCGCTCGGCGGTCCGCGCGTGCTGTTGCGCCGGCTTCGCGAGGTCATGGCGGAGCCGGTCAGCGCGCAGGAGCGCCTGGACAAGATCGTGGTGCTGATCGCCGCCAATATGGTCGCGGAGGTCTGCTCCGTCTACGTGCTGCGCGTGGACGGCACGCTCGAGCTGTACGCCACCGAGGGCCTCAACAAAGCGGCGGTGCACCAGACCGTGCTGCGCGCCGACGAGGGCCTCGTCGGTTTGGTCGCCAGCGAAGCGAACCCCATCAACCTGTCGGAGGCGCAAAACCATCCTGCCTTCTCCTATCGCGCGGAGACGGGCGAGGAGATTTACCACTCGTTCCTCGGCGTGCCGGTCCTGCGCGCGGGCAACACGCTGGGCGTGCTCGTCGTGCAGAACCGGGCGCGGCGCACCTATACCGAGGAGGAGGAGGAGGCGCTGCAGACGACCGCGATGGTGCTCGCCGAGATGATCGCCTCGGGCGAACTCTCGGCCATCGCCAAGCCCGGCGCCGAGCCCGCAGCGCGGCGGCCGCTGCACCTCGTTGGCACTGCGCTCAACGAAGGCATGGCGCTCGGTCATGTGGTGCTGCACGAGCCGCGCGTCGTGATCACCAATTTCATCGCCGACGACGTGCCGAAAGAGTTGAAACGGCTGGAAGCCGCGGTCGAGACCATGCGCTCGGATCTCGACGTCTTGCTCGAGCGCGGCGAAGTGGTCGAGGGCGGCGAGCACCGCGACGTGCTCGAGGCCTATCGCATGTTCGCCTATGACCGCGGCTGGGTGCACCGCCTGGAAGAAGCGGTGGCCACGGGCCTTACCGCCGAAGCCGCGGTCGAGCGCGTGCAGTCGGACACGCGCGCGCGCATGCTGCGCGCGACCGACCCGTATCTGCGCGAGCGGCTGCATGATCTCGACGAGCTCGCCAACCGCCTGATGCACCAGTTGCTCGGCAAGGACTACGCGCCGGCGCGCGACCGACTGCCCGAAAACGCCGTCCTGGTCGCCCGCTCCATGGGGCCGGCGGCGCTGCTCGAATACGATCGCAAGCGCCTGCGCGGCCTCGTCCTCGAGGAAGGCGGTCCCAACTCGCACGTGGCGATCGTCGCCCGCGCGCTCGGCATCGCGGCGGTGGGCGAGATCGCCAATGCCACCGGCGTCGTCGACCCCGGCGACGCCATCATCGTCGACGGCTCGAGCGGCGATGTGCATGCGCGGCCGTCGCCCGACATGGAGGCCGCCTATGTCGAGCGAGTGCGCTTGCGCGCCCGCCGGCAATTGCAATACCTCGCCCTGCGCGACAAGCCCTGCGTCACCAGGGACGGCGAGAAGATCGAGCTGATGATCAATGCGGGTCTCGCCGTCGACCTGCCGCACATCGATGAGACCGGAGCCGTCGGCATCGGGCTGTTCCGCACCGAGTTGCAGTTCATGGTGGCGGCGAGCTTGCCCCGTACGGCCGAGCAATTCTCGCTTTATCGCGCCGTGCTCGACGCCGCCGGCGACAAGCCGGTGACGTTTCGCACGCTGGATATCGGGGGCGACAAGGTACTTCCCTACATGCGCAACGTGGAGGAGGAGAACCCGGCACTCGGTTGGCGTGCCATAAGGCTGGGGCTGGACCGGCCGGGCCTGCTGCGCAGCCAGATCCGCGCGCTGCTGCGCGCAGCCGCCGGACGTGATCTGAAAATCATGTTCCCGATGATCGCCACCGTGGAGGAATTCGACGAGGCCAAGTCGCTGGTCGAGCGTGAACTCACCCACCTGCGCCGGCACAGCCACAAGCTGCCGGAGCGGGTCGAGGTCGGCACCATGCTCGAGGTCCCTTCCCTGCTCTACCAGCTCGACGAGTTGCTCGATCGTGTCGACTTCCTCTCGGTTGGTTCCAACGATCTCGTACAGTTTTTCTATGCCGCGGACCGCGGCAATTCGCGCGTGGCCGATCGGTTCGACGCGATCTCGGCGCCGTTCTTGCGCGCGCTCAAGAGCATCGTGGACAAGGGCCGCGCGTACGCCAAGCCGGTGACGCTGTGCGGGGAACTCGCCTCGAAACCGCTCGGGGCGCTCGCGCTGGTCGCCATCGGCTACCGCTCGTTCTCGCTCTCGCCCTCCGCAGTCGGTCCGGTCAAAGCCATGCTGCTCGAGCTTGACGCCCGCAAGACGGCAGCGCTGATCGAGCCGTTGATCGAGAGTCCGGCCGGCAGCTTGCAGATCCGCGAGCGGCTCAAAGCTTTTGCCTCCGAACAGGGACTCCAGATTTGATGCTGGCGCACTATATGGCGACTGGAGCCGACCCGGCGCCGCCGGCGCCGCACTCGAACCGTGCTGTCGGCCTTCTCCTGATTTTTCTCAGCCATGCTTCCTGAGCAAAAACTCGACGCACTTGTCGCCCGGCACAAGGCGGTCGAACACGAGCTTGCGAGTCCGGTGGCGCCTGAGACCTACATCAAGCTCTCGCGCGAATTCGCCGAGCTGGCTCCCATCGTCGAGACGGTGAACAACTATCGCGGCGTGGTCGCCGAGATCGCGGGCCTCGATGCGCTCATCGCGGACGCCGCCACCGACGCCGAAATGCGCACCATGGCGGCCGCCGAGAAGCCGCAACTCGAAGAAAAACGAGCGGCGCTCGAGCGCGAGATCAAGCTCGCGCTGGTCCCCAAAGATGCGATGGACGAGCGCAACGTGATCCTGGAAATCCGCGCCGGCACCGGCGGCGACGAGGCCGCGCT
>Ga0137367_10004949_pt1 | contig 10806 bp, 10 predicted proteins | sample SagtaG_14_FD_104939 | JGI IMG/M metagenome (GOLD analysis project Ga0137367, IMG submission 104939) | Vadose zone soil microbial communities from Sagehorn Ranch, Mendocino, California, USA - Sage1_L_80_16 metaG | ecosystem: Environmental > Terrestrial > Soil > Vadose zone | place: USA... | reverse complement strand
CGGCCGGACCCGAACCGCAATTCACGATTCACGTTCTCTCGCCGCTCAGCGATGCGAGCGGTGGCGGCTAGCTCCTGATCGAGCGCCTCGATGGGTCCGGCGACCGCCAAGCGTTATTGCTCGAAAGCCGGCAGCTCGTGCGCGGGGCGTTCTATGATTTTGCCGATTCCGACCGCATGCTGGCTCCCGGCGGCCTCTATCGCGCGAGCCTGGGGCCCCGTCAGATCGTGTTCCGGGTCGATCTCGGCGCGCAGCCGGGACGCACTCCCGTTCTCGGCCGGCTGTTGCGCTTTCAGCCGGCGAACTGATCCGGGGCGGATTGGCTGCATGCACATCGGGCCGATCCGCTGGCAAGATGCTATTGCGGCTCTCGCGATCACGCTCGTCGCCGGCCTGATGGCTGTTTCGCCGGCATTCGAGCGCCTCCACGGTCTCTCGATCGATGCCCTGACGGCGTTGCGCTGGCGGGCGTTCGGCCAGATGCACGACCCGCGGTCCTCGCCGACGGTCGTCGTCGCGCTCGACGAGGAAAGCTACCGCACGCCGCCGTTCGCGGGGACGCCCAACGTGACTTGGACCCGCGAGATCGGACGCGTGCTCACCGCGGTCGTCGCGGGCGGAGCCAAGGTCGTGGGATTCGACGTCGTGTTCCCGACCTCGATCGAGCAATCCGAAATTCCGTTCGGGGACGAGACGCTGGGCGAAAAAGTGCGCGGCTTCGATCGCGACTTCCTGAGGGCGCTCGCGCTCGCCGCGCGGGCCAACAAATTGGTCCTCGGCGAAATTCAGCATGGCGATCAGCCGATCCTGCCCGCCCCCGGGCAGCGCATCGCCGTCGGCCAGCAGCAAAATATCCGGCCGCTCAGCGTTTACAACGATCCCGCCGATGTCGTGCGACGGGTTCCGCTCACGTTCGTGGTGGACGGTGGGACGGTGCCGTCGATTTCGGTGGAGCTCGCATCGCGCGCCAAGGGCGCGGCGCTGCAAAGCGAGCCTGACGGCACCATGACGCTCGGCGGCTACCGCATTCCGACCCTGGCAGCGAATACGACCACGCTCAATTTCGACGGCGGGGCGGACGACATTCCGACCTTCTCGCTCGCCGATCTGCGCGCGTGCATCGACAAGGATCCGGAGTTCTTCCATCGGCAGTTCGACGGCAAGGTCGTGATCGTTGGCACGCTGCTCGATGTCGAGGACCGGAAAGTCACCTCGAAGCGCTACGCGACGGCTCCCGAAGGAGCCTTCGCCGAGCGGTGCGCCCTCGGCGGCGCCTCCATACGTACCAACGCGCCGCGCGATTCGATCTCCGGCGTGTACGTCCAGGCGACGGCCGTCAACAACCTGATGCGAGGCGACGCCTTGCGGGAATTCGGGCGGCTGGGGACCGGCCTGCTTGCCCTGACAATCTCCGGCTTGGCCGCCGCCGCCGCGCACTCGGGCCCGCAGCCGCGACGCTCGCCTACCTGGGCCTGGGTCTCGCGTGGACCGCGGGATCGACGTTTGCATTCAGAGGCGCCCTGGCGCTCCCGCTTGTGGAGCCGCTGGCCTCCGGCGTTGTCGCCCTCGCCGTGACGATCGGCTATCGGTTCGTGGTCGCCGACAAAGACAAGCGGGCGCTCCGCGCGAATTTCGCGCTCTATTTGGCGCCGTCCCTCGTCGACAAGATGATCGCCTCCGATGTTCCGCCCGCGCTGGGCGGCGAAATCCGCAGTGTCAGCTTGTTCTTCTCGGACATCGCCGGGTTCTCCGGTTTTTCGGAGAAGATGGCGCCGACCGAAGTCGTCAGCCTCATGAACGAATATCTGTCGGCCATGAGCGACGTCATCGAGGAAAACGGCGGGTTCGTCGACAAGTACGTCGGCGATGCGATCGTGGCGGTGTTCGGCGCGCCGATCGACGATCGCGACCACGCGACCCACGCGGTTCGGGCCGCCCTGCGGTGCCGCGAGCGGCTCGAGGAGCTCAACCGAACGCAAGCGGCATTTGCCGGCCGCAAGCTACGTCAGCGCATCGGATTGAACTCGGGCGAGGCGCTGGTCGGCAACATCGGCTCGCGCCGCCGCTTCAACTATACGGCGATGGGTGACGTGGTGAATCTCGCCTCGCGGCTCGAAGGCGCCAAACCATGTCGCTGGCCGGTGCGACGTTCCGGTGGCGCGAACTCGATGCGATCCGCGTCAAAGGCCGGTCGCACCCGTTGAAGATCTACGAACCCCTGGCCGAGGCGGAACGGGCGGCGGCCGAGCAGACCGCACGCGCCGATGTCTATGCGCGGGGCCTCGCTTGCTGGCGGGCACGCGATTTTGCCGGAGCGATCGTGTGTTTTGCGCGGCTGGCGGACAGCGATCCGCCTTCGGCGCTGTTCTTGGAGCGGGCCAAACGGCTGGATATCGCCCCGCCCGGACCCGAGTGGGAGCCGATCAACAATCTCGAAGGCAAATAGCCGCGATCCATAGGTTTCACTGCGCGCCGCCGTCACCGATGATGCTGTACGGTGCCCAAAACAACGGATGGGCATAGGAGAACAAAGTCCGGCCGGTCTCGTCCTTGAAGCCGTCGCTGTCGAGCAGGGCAAGCATCGCCTGGCGCAACGCTTCCCCGCGGGTGATCTTCGGGTCTTTGGTCTGCCGGCGGAACAAGTCGCTGACGAGCTCGCGCGCGGAGGCTGAATGCACCGACCAGTTGGTCACCAGCAAGGCGCGGGTGCCGGCGTAGAAGAACGCGCGGCCGAGCCCGGAGGCGGCTTCCGCGCCCGCTCCCGCCCCGGTCCCGGTGTTGCAGGCCGAGAGCACGACCCAATCCGCATCGAGCTTCAGCGCCAGAATTTCCTCCATCGTGAGCAGGCCGTCGCCCTCGGAATTCGAAACGTCCGGTGCCGACAGCGCGAGCGCGGGCTGGGTCAAGCCGTTCAATTCGCCGGGCACCAGCCCGTGAGTCGCGAAGGCGAGGATCTTGAACCCCGACAGGTCGAGCGATTTGACCTTCTGCTCATTGGCGTCCTTGCCCAGATAAAGCACTTTGGCCGGATCGGCTTCCATCGCAATGGCAATGGATCTGAGCTCCTCGGCGGTATCGGGCAGCCGCGGCAGCATCGCAAGCTCGGCGCTGTCGACGCCCTCGAGTTGCGGGCTCGACCGCCGTCGGAGCGGCACGCCGCGCACCGTCGTGGCGAGCTCGGCGACCTGGACCGGCTTCGCCGCATCCGCCGCCTGCTGCTGGCTGAACAGCGGATCGCCGAACGCGATCAGCTTTTCCCGCGCGGGCTTGCCGGGCGGCAGGGCGCGCAACGTGCGCAGCGCCGCGGCCGACGGCACGATGGTGACCGCGTGCGAGCGCGCCAGCCAAGGCACCTGCTTGTACGCGGCGAACATCGGCTCGTCGTCCTTGTTGATCTGTGCGGGCGCGGTCGGAAGCAGGGACAACGGCAATAGGCCGAGTGCGCCGTTCGTCACCAGGATCAGGTTCCTGGCCGATTTCCAACCTTCCTCCACCGGCTTGAGCAGCAACGAATAGAGCTCGTAGCCGAGCGCGAGATCGAAAGCCGGAATGTCGGACAGCATCGACGCTTGCGGATCGAGCGCCTCACGCAGCTTGCGCACCTTGGCTTCGAGCTCGAGCGACGTCAGGGCCACCGACGCGAAGGCGATCGCGCCGTCCTTGGGAACCGCCCAGACGAAACTGCCGCCCTGCCCGAAATAGAACGAAAGCAGCGCTTCGCCCGGCCGCAGCGTCGACTTGATCTGCTCGACCGAAGGCGGCTTGGGGTCGACGAGATCCGCATAGGTTGGGAAGCGCCGGTTGATCTCTTGGCGGGCCTTGTCGCGGTCGACGCGCAGCTTCTCGAGCGCGGCATTGATGGCGCGCACGTTCTTCTCGTCGCGTTCGCTCGAAGGCAGCGCCAGCACGTTGTTCAGCGTGCCGAGTTCGGCGTTGATCTGCTTGCCGAGGTCCTGCTCCTTGCGAACGAGCTCGGCGAGCGCCGGATCCTTGGCGACCAGGCGTGCGCTCGAGGCCGCCAGCGCCTGCTGCACCGAGTGGCCGCGAACGGCGTCGGCCAGCGCGAAGGTCTCGGCTGCGGTCTCATGGGATTTGGTCGAGCTGCGCGCCAGCAGACCCATGTAGGCTTCGACGACGTTCTGCAGCCGCTGACTCCGCGCCGCCACGATGGTGGCGTCGTCGTCGGCATTCTCGCGCGATCCTGCCATCATGATGGGGATCGCCGCCTTGAACTCGCGGATCGCCTCGGCGTCGCGTCCGGCACCGGCATAGCCCACCGCCAGCGTGCCGTGCGCCGACGCGGTATCGAAATGGTTCTCGCCGAACCGTGCGCTTTCCCGTTTCACGAGTTCCTGGGCCGCGGCCACGCCGGCCTGGATTTGACCCGACGCGTAGAGCGCGGCAATGCGCGACCCGTTGAGCAGGAACATCTCGCGCCGCCGCGGCTCCCATTGCGCAATCGCCTTGTCGAGCTCGGCGTAGACGGCGGCGGCCTCCTTGCCCTTGCGTTGCAGCGTGAGAACGCCGCCGAGGTTCGAGAGAATGTTGGCGCTGCCCGGCGTCTCGTCACGGATCCCGAGCGTGCGCTGAATCTCGAGTGCCGAGCGCGTGAGCTTCTCGGCTTCTTCATAGCGGCCCTGCTCCGATAGAATGCCGGCGAGCCCCAATATGAATCTGGGTGATTGCGGATTGTACTTGCTCTGGTTCTTCAGGACGCCGAGCAGCGCGCGCCGGGCATCGAACTCCGCTTCGCTCAGTCGTCCTTGCTTGGCCTTCACGCGGGCGATCGCCAGCAGATCGCCGTCCGCTCCGAGAAGGAGCTGCTCGGGTGGCGGCGGGTCTTCGAATTTGTCGAGATCCTTGAGTGCGGCGCGCCGAAATGCCTCGCCACGCCGATACGCCGCCTCGGCGTCGCGATACTGACCGCGCGCCTCAAAGATCAGTGCGCGCACCGCGTCCGCATCGGCTTCCCAGGAATTGCCATACGCGGCGTAACTCTTTCGCCAATTCGGGTGGGGGCTGCCGCGCGCTTCTTGAACGAGCCCGCCGACGCGACGCGCATAGGCGTCGGCCTGGGCGACATCGCCCATGGAGACCAGCGTCTGCGCGAGAAAGCGCGACGCATTGATCGCGCCGCCCCTGGCGCCGGGCTGGTCGCTGTCGCGGACGATCGATTGGAAAACCGCAATCGCCTGTTTCAGATCGCCGATGGCCATGTACTGCAGTGCGACGAACTGGCGGATGCGCGTTACCTGCCTCAACTCGATCGCGCCCTTCCCGACCTCTAGCGCCTTCAGCCCGTCGGCGAGCGCCTCCTTGCTGCGGGCGAGCAGCGCGCGGGCATTGCCGCGGTCGTAATAGAATTGCGCGAGATCGGCAGCTGACGCGCCCTTCGGCGGCGCGGTTCGGCATCGGCCTTGAGTTCGGCGATCTTCGCGGGATCGGGCCGTTCCTTGTCGAGAATCGCCGTGATGTCGGCGATCGTGCGCGGCGGCGCGACGAAACCGGCGTGCACCGGACCGGCGTTTTTCGGCATTTCGGCTGTTTCGCCTTTCGGCGCCCCGGGCGCCGGCTTGCCGGCCGCGGCGCGCTGCGTCTCGTGCAAGACGCATGCCCGTACGATCGCCGTGACAGCGCCGCGGCAGGCCGCCAGGTTCGTCTCGCGGTCGCCGCTGCCCCGCTTGCCCTGCATGCAAGCCTGGACTTGCGGACGCACGGATTCCCGGCACGTTTGCACGATCTGCTCGAAGCTGGCGGCAAAGGCCGGCTGGAACGGCGTGACCGAGGCGAGCACGGCACCGCACAGCGCCGCCGTGAGGGCGCCAACGCCGTAACGACTGGTCATGCTAATCCCCCCATGGGCCGGGCGGTCGCCGCACTGAGATCATTCCGCAAACGTTGTCACGGGTCGTTTTGTCGATTTTTCTTGCGCATTTGCGCGCATCGAACCGCTGGCCGATCCGGCGCTATTGCGCCGCGTCCTTGGTGCGTTCCTCGGCGGCAGCTTCGGCGTCGTCCACGGTCTTCAGCGCGGTGGGTTGCGGCATCGCGACGACGTTATAGCCGGAATCGACGAAATGAATGTCGCCGGTCACCCCGGTCGAGAGATCGCTGAGCAGGTAGAGCGCCGCACCCCCGATCTCGTCGATCGAGACGGTACGCCGCAACGGCGAGTGGCGCTGCTGGAAATTGAACATCAGCCGCGCCTCGGCGATGCCCGATCCGGCCAAGGTGCGAACCGGTCCGGCCGAAATGGCATTGACCCGGATGCCGGCGGGTCCGAAATCCGCGGCGAGGTAGCGCACCGAGGCTTCGAGCGCCGCCTTGGCAACGCCCATGACGTTGTAGTTCGGCATCACCCGGGTCGAGCCGCCATAAGTCAGCGTGAGCACCGACCCGCCGGAACGCATCAGCGCCGCCGCGCGCTTCGCCACCTCGGTGAACGAGAAACACGAGATCACCATGGTGCGGATGAAATTCTCCCGGGAAGTATCGGCATAGCGTCCCTTGAGCTCGTTGCGATCGGAAAAGGCGATGGCGTGCACCAGAAAATCCAGCGCTCCCCAGCTGCGGGCGATTTTCGTAAAAACCAGATCCACGGAGGCCAGGTCTTCGACGTCGCAGGGCAGGATCAAGCTCGCTCCGAGCGTTTCGGCGAGCGGCCGCACGCGCTTGCCCAGCGCCTCGCCCTGGTAGGTGAAGGCGAGCATGGCGCCTTCCCGGGCGAGCGCCTTGGAGATCCCCCACGCGATCGAGTGGTCGTTGGCGACCCCCATGACCAGCCCGCGCTTGCCCTCCATCAGGTTACCCATACCCCACCCTACTCCTTGCGCGAGGCGCACGCACTCGCTGGCCTGTCGTGGACGGGATCCCGAAGGAGCCCGGCGGCGAAGTCTCGTACTCCGTCGTATCGTCCGGTCTGATATCGGCGTCCGCAGGCGCACTGGCACGCCAGGCACGGGCGCAACGCTCAGGCATCGAGCCGCTTGAATACTACGGACGCGTTGGTGCCGCCGAACCCAAACGAATTCGACAGCACGCAGGAAAGCTCCACACCGTCGCGGCGCTCGCGAACGATGGGGACGTCGGCGAAAGCGGGATCGAGATTCTCGATGTTGGCGCTTTCGCAGATGAAGCCGTTGTTCATCATCAACAGCGAGTAGATCGCCTCCTGCGCGCCGGCTGCGCCGAGCGAGTGGCCGGTCAGGGATTTGGTGGCCGAAATCGGCGGGCATTTGGCGCCGAAGATTTCGCGAATGGCCTCGATCTCCCGCAGATCTCCTATCGGCGTCGAGGTCGCATGCGGGTTGATGTAGTCGACCGGGCATTTCACGGCGGAAAGCGCCATGTGCATGCAGCGCGCCGCGCCCTCGCCGGAGGGAGCCACCATGTCGTAGCCGTCGGACGTGGCGCCATAGCCGGCGAGATCCGCATAGATCTTCGCGCCGCGTGCCTTGGCGTGATCGAGCTCCTCAAGCACGAGCACGCCGGCGCCGCCGGCGATCACGAATCCGTCCCGGTCGACGTCGTAGGCCCGCGAGGCCTTGTCCGGAGTGGCGTTGAATTGCGAGGACATCGCGCCCATGGCGTCGAACAGCACCGAAAGCGTCCAGTCGAGCTCCTCGCAGCCGCCCGCGAAGACGATGTCCTGCTTGCCGAGCTGGATGATCTCCATGGCGTTGCCGATGCAATGATTGGACGTCGCGCAGGCCGATGAGATGCTGTAGTTCACTCCCTTGATCTTGAACCAGGTGCCGAGCGTCGCCGAAGCGGTCGAGGACATGGCTTTGGGCACCGCGAACGGACCGATCCGCTTGGGCCCCTTGGTGCGCGCGGTATCGGCGGCTTCGACGATGGTGCGCGTCGATGGCCCGCCCGAGCCCATGATGATGCCGGTCCGCTCGTGCGAGACCTCGTCGGATTCGAGGCCCGCATCGCGGATCGCCTGCTCCATGGCGACGTGGTTCCAGGCGGCGCCGCCGCCGAGAAACCGCAGCGCCCGGCGGTCGATGGCATGCTCCGTGTCGAGGCTCGGCGCGCCGTGAACCTGGCAGCGGAACCCGAGCTTGGCGTATTCGTCGGCGCGCACGATGCCGGACTTGGCCTCGCGCAGCGACGCCAGCACTTCCTGGGTGTTGTTCCCGATCGATGAGACGACGCCCATCCCGGTGACGACGACCCGTTTCATGATTGCCTCGTCCGCCATTCTGTCCGCGTCCGGCGCGGTCTCCCGAGCGCCCGCGCCGCGTCCTCAGGCCCCGCTCGCCTGCAGCACGGCATCCTGGCGGAACAACCCTACCTTGAGGTCGCTGGCCCGATAGATCAACGAGCCGTCCGCCGAAAGCCAGCCGTCGGCGACGCCGAGCACGAGCTTCGTGCGCATCACCCGCTTGATGTCGATGCCGTAGATCACCTTCTTCATCGTCGGCAGCACCTGGCCCGAGAATTTGAGCTCGCCCAGCCCCAAGGCACGGCCCTTGCCGGGCGCGCCGAGCCAGCCCAGGAAAAATCCGAGCAATTGCCACAGCGCGTCGAGCCCGAGGCACCCGGGCATGACCGGATCGCCTTTGAAATGACAGGGAAAAAACCACATGTCGGGCTTGACGTTGAGCTCGGCGCGGACCAGCCCCTTGCCATGCTCGCCGCCCGCTTCGGCGATTTCGGCGATGCGGTCGAACATCAGCATCGGCGGCAGCGGCAGCTGGGCATTGCCCTCGCCGAACAATTCACCGCGGGCACACGCGAGCAGATCCTCGAAGTCATAGCTGCCGCGCCGGGTCTGCATTCCGGTTCATTCCTCGAACATGGGTCCGGGCCGTTCTCCTAACACATCGGCGGGCCGAGGGGCAAAATCGCGCTCCGAGCAACGTGCCCACGCCTTGGCGCCGCGCGCGCGACCGGCCGCGACCAGCCGAAGGCCTGCGACATTCTGTTGGCTTCCAATCCGGGTGCCATCGTCGCCGCAGTTGCATCCAGGGCTCGGGCTCGCATATGATCCCGGCCGCAAAACCTCCTGCTCGGACCGATAAGGTGGAGCGATTGGTCGCACGAATGGCGCAACCGCATACGATCGTTTTCTCGAGCGCGTTGGACGAGCACGCGGAGCGCCGGCTGGCGGAGCGCGCGGCGCTGACCGGCTGCCCGTGGCACGACGTGCGGGCCATGCTGCGGCAGGTCGGGTTGCGCCCCACGCGCCAGCGCATGGCGCTCGGCTGGATCCTATTCGGCAAGGGCGACCGGCATGTGACCGCCGAGCTGCTCTACGAAGAGGCGAATAAGGCGAAGGTGCCGGTCTCGCTGGCCACGGTCTACAACACCCTGCATCAGTTCACGCAAGCCGGGCTGCTGCGCCAGGTGCCAGTCGACGGCTCGAAGACCTATTTCGACACCAACGCGTCCGATCACCACCATTTCTTCGTCGAGGACGAGAATGCCCTCGTCGACATCCCGGCGACCGAGACCATGGTGGACAGGCTGCCGACGCCGCCGCCGGGCTACAAGATCGCGCGGGTCGACGTCGTCGTCAGGCTCAAACGCGAGGACGAGCCCAACCGGGACGGCTAATCGATCTTCTCGTTGGGATAGACCCCCCACAGGCGGTCCTGCTCGATCCAGCCGTCGAATCCCTCGCCGACAATCCTGCACCAGTCTCCGCCGCAGCGCTTGACCGTACCCAGCACCCCGGGCTGCAAGCGCGCGATCAGCTTACCGGTCCGGTCCGCCCGATCGAACAGCGGCACCACTTCGTCCTTGGGCTTCGCCTTCGGCGCCACCATGATCGTGCGCCGTCCGGACAGCAACGAATGATAGACCCAGCCCTCGCCTCCATCCCAGTCGCGCACGCGCCGCCAATTGTCGAACTCGGCGGTGATCTCCACGGGAAGCGCCGCCTTGGTGTAGACCCAGACGACCTCATGGTCCTTGTCGGGCCCGCCGCGCACGTTGACGCGGTCGGACTTGAGGCTGACGAAGCGAGGAACCTGCAGGCCGCTCGCCGCACCGGGCGCAAGCGGATCGGCGTTTGCCGATCGAGCCGCGATCGGCATGAGCAGCATCAGCGCGATGGGGAACCAATTTCGCGACAGCATCGACCGGATTTCTGCCCTACCGAGCCGGCAACGAGCCGGCGTTCGCACTTTCCGCAAGCAACCGGCGGCGCCGCGCAACCGCGCGTGCCGCCCGCTTTGTCTTGGCCCGGCCATCTGATAGAGAGGAACCGGCCGAGAGACCCGCCGCCGAACGGTTGCGACAGTCTCGGTCGGCTCGGTTAAAGAGCTCTGAACGGGTGAATGTGGCCGGCATCCGCCTGCGCGATCCCGCGCCGGATGCCGAGGGCGTCGACATGCCGAACCGGAAAAAGCCATTGGTGGTGGTCACCCGCAAGCTGCCGGACAGCGTCGAAACCCGCATGCGCGAGCTGTTCGATGCCCGCCTCAACCTCGACGACAAGCCGATGAGCCATGCCGATCTCGCCGAGGCGGCGAAGATCGCCGACGTGCTGGTTCCCACCGTCACCGACCGGATCGACGCGTCCGTGCTCAGCCAGTCCGGTGACAAGCTGAAGCTGATCGCCAATTTCGGCAACGGCGTCGACAACATCGACGTCGCCACGGCGGTGCAGCGCGGCATCACGGTCACCAATACGCCGGGCGTGCTGACCGAGGACACCGCCGACATGACCATGGCGCTCATCCTCGCGGTGCCGCGACGGCTCGCCGAAGGCGCCAATGTGCTGACCGCGGACAAGGATTGGACCGGCTGGACGCCGACCTGGATGCTCGGCCACCGCATCTGGGGCAAGCGGCT
>Ga0137367_10004945_pt1 | contig 10811 bp, 9 predicted proteins | sample SagtaG_14_FD_104939 | JGI IMG/M metagenome (GOLD analysis project Ga0137367, IMG submission 104939) | Vadose zone soil microbial communities from Sagehorn Ranch, Mendocino, California, USA - Sage1_L_80_16 metaG | ecosystem: Environmental > Terrestrial > Soil > Vadose zone | place: USA... | reverse complement strand
GGGATGGTCCGCTCCACGCGCTCGCGCGACACGCGCGCCACCGCCACGGCCGCCGGCGCCTCCAGCGGCTCCGGCTCGGTCTCCAGCGCCCGGTCGACGTCCTCGCGGGTGATGCGGCCTTCCTTGCCCGTGCCCTCGAGCTCGGCCAGGTCGATGCCCCGGTCCTTGGCGTACTTGCGCACCGGCGGTGTGGCCATCGGACGGGTCGCGGGAGCGGCTGCCGCCCGCGCGGCCGCCGGCGGCGCGGTGGTCGCGCCGCCGTCGCGGCCCGGGCCGGTGCTGCCGCCGGGACCGGTGGCGCCGTCGGGGCCGCCCCGTGCGCCGATGCGGCGGCGGCGGACCTGCGGGCGCTCGCCCGGGCCGACCAGATGCGCCTGCCCCGACTCCCCGGCCGGCGCGGCCTCCGCCGCCGGCGCGGCCTCCGCGGCCGGGCCGGAGCCGTTGCCGCCGGCGGCGGGCTCACCAGTGTCGACGCTGATCAGCGGGGAGCCCACCTCGACGGAGTCGCCCTCCTTGGCGTGCAGCCGGGTGATCGTGCCGGCGTAGGGGGCGGGGATCTCCACCATCGCCTTGGCGGTCTCGACCTCGACGATCGGCTGGTTCAGCGAGATCGAATCGCCCTCGGTCACCAGCCAGCGCACCACTTCGGCGTCGGTCAGCCCCTCGCCGAGATCGGGAAGCCTGAAGTCACGCTCGGGCACGGAACGGACCCCCTCTAGTAGTCCAGGGACCGCTGCACGGTCCACAGGATCCGGTCGACGCTGGGCAGGTGCGCCTCCTCCAGCTTGGCCGGAGGGTAGGGGATGTCCAGCCCGGCGCAGCGCAGCACCGGCGCCTCCAGGTGGAGGAAGGCCGCCTCGGTGACGCGCGCGGCCACCTCGGCGCCGAACCCCAGGAACTCGGGCGCCTCGTGGACCACCACCATCCGGCCGGTCTTGCGGGCGGAGGCGACCACCGTGTCCTCGTCGAAGGGCACCAGCGAGCGCAGATCGATGACCTCCAGCGAGCCCAGCCCCTCCTCAGCGGCAGCCTGCGCGGCGTCCAGCGCCAGCTTGACCATCGGCCCGTAGGCGACCAGCGTGCAGTCGTCGCCCTGGACCAGCACGTTCGCGCGGCCGATCGGCTCGGTCCTGATCGGCAGGTCGATCTCCTGCTTGGCCCAGTAGCGCCGCTTGGGCTCGAGGAAGATCACCGGGTCGTCGATCTCGATCGACTCGCGCAACAGCGAGTAGGCGTCAGCCGGCGTCGACGGGGCCACGACCTTGAGCCCGGCGGTGTGAGCGTAGAGCGTCTCCGGGCTCTCGGAGTGGTGCTCGACCGAGCCGATGCCGCCGCCGAAGGGGATGCGTACGACCACCGGCATGGACTGGAAGCCCCTGGACCGGTTCCGGTACTTGGCCAGGTGGCTGAAGATCTGGTCGAGCGCGGGGTAGCTGAAGCCGTCGAACTGCATCTCGGGCACGGGGCGGTAGCCGCGGATGGCCAGCCCGATGGAGATGCCGATGATGCCGGACTCGGCCAGCGGGGTGTCCATGACCCGCTGCTCGCCGAAGTCCTTGAGCAGGCCGTCGGTGATGCGGAAGACACCGCCGAGGGTGCCGACGTCCTCGCCGAGGAGGACGACCTTGCCGTCGGCCTCCATGGCGTCGCGCAGCGCCGCGTTGAGCGCCTTGGCCATGGTGATCTGCGCCATTCCTCAGCCCTCCTCCGCGACGAACTCGCTCTCGAACCGCTGTAGCCGCTCGAACTGCCGCCGCAACGTGGCGGGCGGATCGGTGTAGACGTGGTCGACCAGGTCCTCGAGCGGCGGCGACGGCATCTCCTCGACCGCGGCGCGGATCCTGGCGGCGGTGGCGTCCGCCTCGCCCTTGGCGGTGCGGTCCAGCTCCTCCGACCACAGGCCGGCCTTCTCGAGGAAGGCGCGGTAGCGGCCGATCGGCTCGCGCGCCATCCACATGTCCAGGTCGTCGGCGGTCCGGTAGCGGGTGGGGTCGTCGGTGGTGGTGTGGGCGCCGAGCCGGTAGGTCACCGCCTCGATCAGGGTCGGGCCGCCGCCGTCGCGGGCCCGGTCCGCCGCCGCTCTGGTCACCGCCAGCACCGCCAGCACGTCGTTGCCGTCCACCTGCACCCCCGGGAACCCGAAGCCGTAGGAGCGCCGCCAGATCGGCGCCGCCATCTGCTTGGACAGCGGCACCGAGATGGCCCACTGGTTGTTCTGGCAGAAGAACACCACCGGAGCGGAGTTCACGGCGGCGAAATTGAAGGCCTCGTTGGTGTCGCCCTCGCTGGTGCCGCCGTCGCCGAAGTAGACGGCCGTGCACTGCTCGGCCCCGTCCCACTTGGCGCCGATGGCGTAGCCGACCGCGTGCAGCGCCTGCGTGCCGATGGGGATGGTGTACAGCGCGAAGTTCTTCTCGTGCGGGTCCCAGCCCGAGAGGCTGACGCCACGATAGAGCTGGAGGATCTTCATGATGTCGACGCCCCGCACGTAGGCGACGCCGTGCTCGCGGTACGAGGGGAAGACGAAGTCCCCTGGTGCCAGCGCGCAGCCGCTGCCGACCTGGGCGGCCTCCTGGCCGAGGCAGGGGGCCCAGATCCCGAGCTGGCCCTGGCGTTGCAGGTTGGTGCCCTCGGTGTCGATTCGGCGAACCACCACGAGCTTCACGTACAGATCGCGCAACTCGTCGTCGGAGAGGTCGACCTTGTAGGTGTCGTGCTCGAGGAGCGTGCCGTCGTCGGCAACGAGCCGAACCTGCGCGTCACTCTGGTCCATGTCCCGTCACTCCCGCGTCGAGTCCGCTTCTGGCGGAGTACCTGCGCCTGACCTCTGGCGGCCCGGTTGTGGCCGGCGAGGTTGGCTGCCGGTTACCGGCGCCGGGCTGGTCAGGGCGCCGCGGCAAGGTCCGGACAAGGCCACCGCGACCGACCGCCGACGCTGCGGACGGTGACGGGCGGCGCTGCCCAGCACGATCCTACCCAACGGGGACCGGCCTCGCCCGGGGGGAGGGACCAGTCCGGTTGAACCATGCCGCACGAAAGGTGCAACTGCCTGCGATTCGGGCAATTTTGGCGGGTGGAACGGGTCTCCCGTACACAAGGGCCGGAACCTCGGTCGGTTCCGGCCCTTGCGGGTGCCGCCCGGGGGGAGGCGGCGCTATCCAATCGCCTTCGGCGTCGACATCCTCAGTTGCCTGCGGCGATGACGGGTGCACGCTACTGCAATCGTTTTCAGCACGACATCCGGGAATCTGCGGAGATGGCGGGGGATGGCTTCTGTAGTCTCGTCATCACCATACGGGCTTGACTACCACCCGAATTGACTACGAAGATGCAACCCCCAGTGGTCGAGGGGTTCCTCCGGAGGCTCGTTGGTGGTACACCGGAGGGGCCAGCGCAAAGCCCGGCGCGGCGCTCCGGCGTCGGCCCCGGATGAGGGAGGTCAGCCTGTGGCGACACCAGCGGACTCCGAAGCGGCCCAGGAACCAGCGCCGGCGATCAACGAACGTCTCTCCTATCTCGATGCGGGCGGAAGGCTGGTTCCTCGGGAAGCAGCGCGGTTCGCGGTGATCCGGGACTTCGACGATGAGGGCAACGTCATCTCGTTCATGACTGAGCGGCTGTAGCACTAGTCCTTCCAGACTATCGAAGAGCCATCAGGGACGGCCGAAAGGCCGTCCCTTTGTCGTCCCGCATAGAATGCGCTGCTGAAAAGAGGCCATCGAGACCCAGGAGGAAGCCGTGCTCGTCGACGGCAAGCGGCTGCTGATCACCGGAGTGCTCACCCCCGGCTCGATCGCCTACGCGGTCGCCAAGGAGGCGCTCGACAATGGCGCGGAGGTGGCGCTGACCGGCTTCGGCCGCTCGCGCTCGCTGACCGAGAAGACCGCGCGAAGGCTCCCCAGCGAGGTGGACGTGCTGGAGCTGGACGCCACCAAACCGGACGACGTCGAGAAGGTCCGCGACGAGCTGGCGCAGCGCTGGGGGGCGGTCGACGGCGTCCTGCACGCGATCGGCTTCGCCCCGGGCGACGCCCTCGGCGGGAACTTCCTCAACACCCCGTACGAGTCGGCGGCCACGGCGTTCCACGTTTCCGCCTTCTCCCTCAAGACCCTCACCGCGGGTCTGGTGCCGGTCCTGTCCGGCCACGACGCCTCGGTGGTGACCCTCGACTTCGACGCCCGCGTGGCCTGGCCGGTCTACGACTGGATGGGCGTGTGCAAGGCGGCGCTGGAATCCGTCACCCGCTACCTCGCCCGCGACCTCGGACCCGAGCGCATCCGGGTGAACGCCGTCAGCGCCGGGCCGCTGCGCACCATGGCCGCGCGCGGGATCCCAGGGTTCGAGCTGTTCGCCGACATCTGGGCAAGGCGCGCTCCGCTCGGCTGGAACGTCACCGATCCGACCGCGGTGGCGCGGACCGTGCTGTGGCTGCTGTCGGACTGGTCCCGCGGGGTCTCGGGCGAGCTGATCCACGTCGACGGCGGCTTCCACGCGATGGGCAGCGACCTGGTCCCGGCCGAGGAGCAGGCCGAGGTCATGGCCGCCGAGGCCGCCGACGGGCAAGGCTAGGCAGGCGTGGACCAGGGGTTCGCCGACGCCATCTGGGAGATGGTGCGCCGGATCCCGCCCGGCCGGGCGACCACCTACGGGCAGCTCGCCGAGGCCTGGTACGGCGTGGCCAGGGGTGCCCGCCAGGTGGGCCAGGCCATGGCCCGCTGTCCCGAGGGGCTCCCATGGTGGCGGGTGGTCCACGCCGATGGCAGCATGAAGGGAGGACCGGGGTCCGACGAGCAGCTCGCCAGGCTGGCGGACGAGGGGGTGGCGATCACCGCGGAGCGGCGCGTCGACTGGGCGAGCTGCGGAGGACCGTGGTCCCCGGAACAGCGATTGGCGCAAAAGCGGCAACGGCGGGCATGACTCTCCAGTTCAGATCGAGAGTCTGTCCCCTGAGTCCGCGGATATCGGTCGTCGAACCGGCGCAAGCGTGATAGTGTTCCTCTGCGGTGTAGAGGCCCTGGCTTCCGCCGCCCGCAGGAGCACGCCTCCAGCCTGCCCGCAGACCGGAGATCCTCAAGGATTTCCGAGTTGCGGGAATGCAGTTTGCGAACATCGTTGTTGGCAAATCTAGGAAGTATCCGACGACGATGCCTCCGCTGCGCCAACGCTGTGCCGAACGAGGAGTGAGATGACGACGGAGAAGGACCAGGACCTGCTCGACCTACAGACGACGGACTCGTTCCGTCTCTATCTCGACGAGGTCGGCCGGCACCCCCTGCTGACCAAGGAAGACGAGATCGAGCTCTCCCAGGCGTACGAGGCCGGTCTCGCCGCCCGGGCCAAGCTCAAGGACCTGGGGCCGGATGACAAGGATCGAGCCGGCCTGCAGGTTACCGCCGATCTGGGCGAGCGCGCACGCCGCAAGATGATCGAGTCGAACCTGCGGTTGGTCGTGTCGATCGCTCGGCGCTTCTCGGCCACTGGGCTTCCCCTTGGCGACCTGGTTCAGGAGGGCAATCTGGGGCTGTTGCGCGCGGTCGAGAAGTTCGACTGGCGCAAGGGCTTCAAGTTCTCGACCTACGCGACCTGGTGGATCCGCCAGGCGATCGCCCGTGGCGCCGCCGACCGCGGTGCCAGGGCCATCCGCCTGCCGGTCCATGTGGACGAGCAGGTCGGGCGGCTGCGCCGGACCCAGACGCGCCTGCACGAGGTGCTCGGTCGCGAGCCGACCGTCGAGGAGCTGGCGGTCGAGCTGGACATGCCGCTGGACAAGGTCCACCGGCTGCTCGACACCGCCCAGGCGATCACCTCGCTGGACACCCCGATCGGCGACGACGGTGCCGCCCTCCAGGACTTCCTGGAGGACTCCTCCGCGATCGGGCCGGACGAGATGGCCGTCGAGGCCGTCGGGCGCGAGGCGCTGGAGCAGGTGCTCGGGGCGCTGCCCGACCGCGAGCGGCAGGTGCTGATCCTGCGGTTCGGCCTGGACTCCGGCACACCGCGGACGCTGGAGGAGGTCGGCGCGATCATGGGCTTCTCGCGCGAGCGCGCCCGCCAGGTCGAGCGGGACGCGCTGGCCTCGCTGCGCAGTCCGGAGATCCGCGCGCGGCTCGAGGACCTCGTCGCAGCCTGATCAAGAGCGGCCCGCCCAGGCGGGCCGCTCGTTCGTCTACCCGCCCCCGCCGTGATGGAGTCGCCATGAGCAGGTTCACCATCAACTTCGACTACCTCTGCCCGTTCGCCCGGATCGCCAACGAGATCGTCGTCCACGCGCTCCAGGGCGGCGCCGACCACGACGTCACCTTCCGGGCCTTCTCCCTCTCCCAGGTCCACACCGAGGAGGGCGAGACCGAGGTCTGGCGCACCGAGCCCCGGCCCTCCGGCGTGACCGCGCTGGAGTGGGGCCTGGCGGTGCGCGACGAGTTCCCGGAGGCGTTCAAGGCCGCCCACCTGGCGCTCTTCTCCGCCAGGCACGACCAGGGCCGCGACATCAACGACCTCGACGTCATCCGCGAAGCGGTCGCCTCGGCCGGGCTGGACCCCGACGAGGTGGCCAAGGTCGTCGCCGGCGGGCAGCCGGCCAAGGCGCTGGCCGCCGACCACACCTGGTCGGTGGACGAGCACCGCGCCTTCGGCGTCCCGACCTTCTTCCTGGAGGACCGGGCGGTGTTCATCCGCCTGATGCAGCGCAAGACCGACCCGGCCGAGGCGCGCGCCACCCTCGACCGGCTGCTCGACCTCCTCACCACCTGGCCCGAGCTGAACGAGCTCAAGGCCACCCGGATCCCCAGGTAACCGGCCCGTGCCGAGATCACCCGCCGCGGAGGCGGTCGGGCTGGTCCAGGAGGTCGTCTGCGAGGGTGTGGCGCACGGCGGGGAGGCGGTGGGGCGCTGCGGTGGCTGCGCCTGGCAGCACATCCGGCCCGCCGCGCAGGCGGAGCTCAAGGCCCGGCTCGTGCGCGAGCAGCTCGCCCACGTCGGCGGCCTGACGGAGGTGCCGGTGCGCCCGACGCTCCAGCCGGCCTCGCCGCCCGGCGAGCCGGAGGGCTTCGGCTATCGGGAGCGCGCCACCTTGACCGCCGCCGCCGACGGGCGGCTCGGCTTCCTGCGCGCCGGCAGCCACGAGGTCCACCCGGTGGACCGTTGTCCCCTGCTGGCCGGCGGGCTCCAGGAGCTTCCCAGCCAGCTCGGCCGGCACCCGGCCGGGGCCAAGGTCCGCCTGCGCCGCGGCGCGGAGGGCGACCGGCTGGCCGTCCTCGAGGCCGCCGCGGCCGCCCGGACGCGGTTCCTACCGCCGGAGGGCATCTCCTGGGCGACCGTGCGCGGCAACGGCAAGGTCGTGGACGGCCAGGGCCAGCCGTCGGTCACCGAACGGATCGCCGGCGTGGACCTCCAGGTCAGCGCGGCCAGCTTCTTCCAGGTCCACCGCCAGGGCGCCGAGGCGCTGGTCGAGCTGGCCGGCCGCGCATGCGAGCCGGCGGCCGGCGAGACGCTGCTGGACCTGTACGCGGGCGTCGGGCTGTTCGCGGCCACCGTCGGCCGGGCGGCCGGCAAGGTGATAGCGGTGGAGTCCTGGAGGCCGGCGGCCAGGGACGCCAGGCACAACCTGCGGTCGCACCCGGACGCCAGCGTGCAGCAGGACGACGTCGCCCACGCGCTGGCGCACATCGGCGCCGCTGACCTGGTGGTCCTCGACCCGCCGCGAGCCGGCGCCGGCGCCACCGTGCTCCAGCGCGTCGCGGCGCTGGCTCCGCGGGCGATCGCGCTGGTGTCATGCGACCCGGCGGCGCTCGCCAGGGACGTGCGCACGCTGACCGACCTCGGCTACCGGGCCGCCTGGGTCCAGCCGGTCGACCTGTTCCCCCAGACCGCCCACGTGGAGGCGCTCACCGCCCTGCACCCCGCCGCTACCAGCGGGTGAAGAACAGCAGCTGGACGAGCACGCTCTGGGTCAGCAGCATGGCCGCGACCACCGGCATGCTGGCGCGCCAGCGCAGCAGCTGGCGGACGGCGACGACCACGGCGAAGGGCACCAGGAACTGCCACATCCGCTCGACCTCGCCCTTGGTGTGGCCCCACAGGGCGCCGGCGAGCAGGCTGGCGAGGGTCGCGACCTCGAACGACCACCAGGCGCGCCGGCGCAGCGCCGCCCAGACGCCGACCACCAGCGCGGCGGTCAGCGGCACGCCGAGGATGGCCGCGAACGCCACCAGGTCCCCGAACGACCACCACAGCCAGGAGCGGGTCCGCGTGCCCGGGGCGGTGCTCCAGAAGCGGTTGACCGCCTGCACGGTCGCGACCAGGTCGTAGCCGGTCGCCAGCCACAGCAGCGCGGCCAGGGCGAGCACCGTCGCGGTCGTGATCGCCGCCCAGCGCACCACCCAGCTCCCGCCCTTGGAGCCCTGGCCGGCCGCCAGGCCGATTGCACGGACCGCCAGGAACGGCAACAGCAGCATGGCGGCGAAGGTCATCATCGAGGCCAGCCACAGCAGCGCGCCGCCGGCCACGGTCCATGCCAGGCTGCGGCGCATCAGGCCGCGATGGGCGGCAAGGGCGGCGCCGGCCAGCACCGGGGCCCACATGGCATCCGCCGAGGTCGCCGCATAGAGCACCACCGCCGGCGCCAGCGCCCAGCAGACCACCGCCCAGCGCTCCCCCACCTCGCGCAGCTCGTCGCGTGCCAGGGCGGCGACCACCAGCAGACCGAGGCAGGCGGCGGCGACGGTGGCGACGGCCGCGCCGCCGAGGCCTGGCCAGACCCTCGCCACCAACACGTAGAACAGGGTCGCGCCGGGCGGGTGCTGGGCGGCGTAGTCCGGCAGCCCGGGCACGCGCGTGGCGAAGTCGTGCAGGAATGTCGGGATCGCGCCTACCTGGGGGACCGCTCGGGGGTACTCCCCGGAGGCCGCCAGCGGCGCCTGCCAGGCCCGCGGCCCGCCCGCCAGCGCCGCCACGGCGAGGTCCAGCGCGAACGCCCCGACGAGCGAGCCGGCGAGCCAGGCGCGCCGCGCACGCACCAGGCCGGCGGCCGCGACCAGCCCGGCGGCGACCAGGACGGCGACCGGCAGCACCAGCTCGGCCCAGGTCCTGTCCAGACGCGGAGCCCAGAAGAGGTAGTAGGGCCAGGCGTGGTACCAGGGCACGCTCGGGACGCTGAACGGCACGCGACCCCAGCCGCGCATGCCGAAGGTCCCCAGCGTGCCGATCGCCACCACCAGGACGGCCGTCGCCGCGCTGGCTCCCATGAGGGCGCGGTTCCCGCGGGAGCGGAGCAGGGGCGGGCGCGGCGGCGACTGCACGGCCGGCCCGCTCAGCCGGTGCCGGCCGCCGAGCGCTCCACCGGGGCGCCGCGGGCCGCGCGGAAGGCCGCGGCGACCTTGCCGGCCGCGTCCTCCGACCCCCACGCCATCACGTGCAGCGCATCGACCTGCGGCAGCTCGGCCAGGGCGATGGCGGTCTCGATCGCCATGTCGATGCCCCCGCCGGAGGCGATCCGGCTGTAGGCGCGACGGGGCAGCTCGAAGGGGAGCACCCGGTCCAGGATGTCGGCAAGTTTGCGCGTGCGGATCACCGGCACGCTGGCATGGATGCGGCAGTCGCCCAGTTTGCCGGCCTCGGCGGCGCGCTCCAGGAAGCTGGCGAGGCGGCCGGGCTCGAGCACCATCTGGGTCTGCGCGAAATCCGCGCCCGCGGCGATCTTGCGGCCGAGCAGGGCGAGCTCGGACTCGGCGTCGACCGCGAACGGGTCCACCACGCAGCCGAGCGCCAGCTCGTACGGCTCCACCCAGCTCTTGGCCTCGGCCAGCAGCCTGGTGGTGGTGTAGTCCCTGACCCTGGGCACGTCCGGCACAGGGTCGCCGTACAGGCAGAGGACGCCGTCGCAGCCCAGTGCGGCGGCGCCGACCACCTGGGAGCGGAGCGCCAGCCGGTTGCGGTCCCGGCAGGAGACGTGCACCACGGTGGCGACGCCCTGCTCGCGGGCCAGCGCCACGGCGGCGAGGGGTGACATGCGCGGCTGGCCGGCGTGGTTGTCGGTCAGGCCGACCAGGTCGACGTGCTTGGCGAGAATGGCGATACGCGACCGCACCAGGCCGGCGTCGGGCCGTGCGGGCAGCGAGATCTCGGCGGAGGTCAGGGCTTCGATCGACATTCGCAAAGGCTAGACCGCCGGCCACCGCCGACGCCAACCGGGCCGGTCGGGTGGCCGGCCGGGTGGGCGGCCGCTCGCGGTGCACGAACAGCTTGATGCCATTGGCGATCAGGCTCTGTCCCCCGATCACTGTGACCATGGAAGGAGTCGCATCATGAGCACGGCCACGCTGGTCCCGGAGACCTACGAGCTGGAGGGAGACGATGCGCTGGAGACGCTGCGCCGCACCGGCTGGTGGAGATTGCTGAAGGACTCGTTCCGCCGCTTCCGCTACGCCGACGGCTTCAGCCACTCCCGCGCGCTCGCCTTCCAGGTGACCCTGAGCCTGCTGCCGGCCATCATCGCGGTGGTGGGCCTGGCCACACTGCTGCACGCCGACCACTTCCGGAAAATCCTCGGCCAGGCGGCTACGCGGCTGGCTCCCGGCCCCGCCGGTGACGTGGTGGTGGCGGCGTTCCGGCACGGCCATGGGCCAGGTGGAGCGCGGCGCCAACCGCATCTACGGGGTCGAGCAGGACCGCCCGACCTTGCGCAAGTACGCGGTCGGGATCCTGCTCGCCTGCTCCGCCGGGCTGGCGATCGTGCTGCTGGTGGCAGCCATCGCCATGCTGTTCCGGGAATCGCCCCGGCGCCACCAGCCGGCGGCCTCCTGGCTCGCCTCGGG
>Ga0137367_10004944_pt1 | contig 10812 bp, 10 predicted proteins | sample SagtaG_14_FD_104939 | JGI IMG/M metagenome (GOLD analysis project Ga0137367, IMG submission 104939) | Vadose zone soil microbial communities from Sagehorn Ranch, Mendocino, California, USA - Sage1_L_80_16 metaG | ecosystem: Environmental > Terrestrial > Soil > Vadose zone | place: USA... | reverse complement strand
GCTCGGCCGGCACCAGCGGGTTGATCTTGTTGGCGTCGGCCCCGAGGTCGCCCATCGCGTCGCGCATCGCGGCGAGGTCGACCACCGCGGGCACGCCGGTGAAGTCCTGCATCACCACCCGCGCCGGGGTGAACTGGATCTCCCGGCTCGGCTGGCCGGCCGGGTCCCACGCGGCCAGTGCCCGGACGTCGTCGGCGGTGATGTTCACGCCGTCCTCGGTGCGCAGCAGGTTCTCCGCCAGGATCTTCAGGCTGTACGGCAGGCGGTCCACACCGTCCACCGCGTCCAGCCGGTAGATGTCGACGGACGCGTCGCCGACCTGCAGCGTCCCGCGGGCGCCGAAGCTGTCCTTGCTTTCAGCGCTAGTCACACCGATCTCTCCCTTCGAGGGCTCAACGCCATCCTCCCGCACCACCGCCATTCGAGCGGACCGGGGTAGCGTCGGAAGGTGTCGGACGCGATCGAACGGGTAGCCGGTTGGATCCGGGAGACGGACGCGGTCACCGTGCTGACCGGCGCGGGCATCTCCACCGACTCCGGCATACCGGACTTCCGCGGCCCGTCCGGGATCTGGACGAAGGACCCGGGCGCGCAGCGGATGGTGGACATCCAGGTGTACGCCTCGGACCCGGAGGTGCGCCGCCGGGCCTGGCAGCGCCGCCGCGCGCACGAGGCGTGGACCGCCCAGCCGAACGCGGGGCACCGTGCGCTGGCCGAACTGGAACGGGCCGGCAAGCTGCGCGCCGTGGTCACCCAGAACATCGACCGGCTGCACCAGAAGGCGGGCAACGCGCCGGAGACGGTGATCGAGTTACACGGCTCGATGCAGCACACGGTCTGCCTCGCCTGCCGGGACCGGCGGCCGATGGCGGAGGCGCTGGCCCGGGTGGAGGCCGGCGAGGCGGACCCACCGTGCCTGGCCTGCGGCGGGGTGCTCAAGTCCGGGACGATCTTCTTCGGCGAGGCGCTCGATCAGGACGTGCTGCTCGCCGCGCAGCAGGCCGCGGCGCAGTGCAGGGTGTTCCTGGTGGTCGGCACCTCGCTCACCGTGGCGCCGGCGTCCCGGCTGCCGAAGATCGCCGCGGCCGCGGGCGCGCGGGTCGCCATCGTCAACGCCGAGCCAACGCCGTACGACCGGGCCGCGGACGCGGTGATCCGGCTGCCGATCGGCGAGGCGCTGCCCCGGCTGGCCAACCTCGCCGGCATGATGCCCGAATAGTGCCCTTAGTCCATCCTGGGACTGAAGTTTTCTACCGTGAACACTGGCGCCAGTGTGGTTGGTGGTGGCACTGTGTTTCTGCGCTGGTCTGACTACGGCGCGTGCACGCCCATCTGATGCCAGAGCGGCATCGGACGGTACGCCGTTCGGGGGTGGTGGGCGTGGTCAGCGGGCAGCCGCCCGCCGGGAGGTGTGGGGTGTTCCGACGCCGCATCACGAGGGCCCTCCTAGTCGGCCTCGTCGCCGCGTTGTGCGGTCCTTTCCTGGACGTGCCCGCCGCGCACGCCAAGCCGCGCCGGCCAAGCGACGCGCAGATCAACGACGCCAGGCAGAAGGTCACCCAGCGTGCCGCCGCGGTCGGCCGGCTCTCCGCCCAGGTGGCCGGCAAGGACGCCGAGATCCGCCGCCTGCAGGACCTGGCCGAGCTGGCGATGGAGCAGTACAACAAGGCGCAGGCCGACCTGGTGGCCGCCACCGCGAAGCAGCAGGAGACCGCCGCCGCGGCCGTCGCGGCCCAGCGCGACGTGGTGCGGACGCAGCGCCTTGCCGGCGAGTTCGTCCGGGCCAGCTACGTGGCCGGCACCGCGGTGAACTCCTACTCCACCCTGCTGTCCGCGCACGGCCCGTCGCAGCTCCTGCAGCAGGCCGAGTACCTGCGCTACACCTCGGCCCACCAGCTCGACGTGCTCGGCCAGGTCACCCGGGCCAAGGTCGGCAAGGCAAACGCGGACTCCTCGGCCCGCGCCGCCGTGATCGCCCGCACCGAGGCCACCAGGCGGGCCGAACGGGCCAAGCTCGACGCGATGCAGCGCGTCTCCGACGCCCGCACCCAGCTCACCGCGCTGCGCGCGCAGAAGGCCGCCCTGCAGAAGCAGCTCGCCCAGGCCCGCATCCGGGCCAACGGCCTGGTCGCCGAGCGCAAGCGGTACGACGCCTGGAAGCGCGCCCAGGACGCCGCTGCGGCCCGCGAGCGCGCCCGCCAGGCAGCCCTCCGCCGGGCGGCCGCCGCAGCCAGCGCCAGCGTCCACGCTTGGACCGGCAGCACCGGCGGCACCTGGACCGCGGCGAAGGGCCGCTACGTCGCCCGCGCCGCCCTGCGCTGGGTGGGTACGCGCTACGCCTGGGGCGGCGGCACCTACCACGGCCCCAGCTACGGCGTGAACGGTCCCGACGCCGGCTGGAACGACGGGTCCGTCTACGGCTTCGACTGCTCCGGCCTCGCCCTCTGGGCCTGGGCCCAGGTCGGCCTCTACCTGCCGCACTACTCCGGTTACCAGTACCACCAGGGCGCCTACCACCCCTCAACCAACCACCTGCGCCCCGGCGACCTGGTCTTCTGGTCATACGACGGCACCGCCTCGGGCATCCACCACGTCGCCATCTACCTCGGCGACGGCCAGGTCGTGCAGGCCCCGCAGAGCGGCGACGTCGTCCGGATCTCCCCGATGTGGTTCGACGGCTACTTCGGCGCCACCCGCCCCGGCACCTGACCAACCCCCCCGCAGGCCCTACCGAAACTCCCCCCGCCGCAGAAACCCCCGCACCCCCAAGAACTCCGACAGGCTCCCGCGGTGCGCCTCACAAGCCACCCAGGTCTTCTCCCGCTCGGGCGTGTGCACCCTGGGGTTGTTCCACACCAGCACCCACCGAGCATCCTCCCGACACCCCTTGGCCGAGCACTCCACCGTCCCACCCACCCCCCGAGTCTCCACCCTCCCCCAACACCCCGTCCCAACCCCACCCCCGCGCTCCCATGCCCCGCGTTGCCGTTGCCCCGCCCTGCCATGCCCCGCCCTGCCATGCCCCGGGTTGCCCATGCCCCGCCGTCCCTCTTGCCCCGCGTCTTGACGAGTCCCGCCGTCCCCTCCTGCCCCGCCGTCCCTCTTGCCCCGCGTCTAGACGAGTCCCGCCGTCCCCCTCTTGCCCCGCCGTCCTGAACCGGCCCCGGTGCCAAAGGTGACGACTAGCACCGTGGGGGTCCGGGGGGTCGCCCCCCGGGTAGACATGGCGAAGGGCCAGCGGCGAGCAAGCACAGCTTGCGAGCACACTGGCCCGAGGACCTGAGCGTCGGGCAGCCACGGGGGGAGCTGCCCGACGTGAGAAAGACGTTACACCACGTTCTCGGAGGATCGCGAGTCGTCACCACCAATGTCACCCGAACGACTGTCAGGCGCGATTTTTCCTATTGGACAAGGAATCCCACACCGCCTGGTGGGGACGCCCACCGGGAATCTCACGCCAAGCTCACGCACCGTACGGTTGGCTGGGACGAGTAGTTCCGGACCGGCGTCTCGCACGGCCGGCGAGCGGGCGACGGTGGGCCCGGGACGGCAGGAGGCACTGGGTGACGAACAGCCCGCAGGCGGGTACTCCGCTCCAGACGCCGGCGCAGGACGCGACCCTGCTCGAACGCACCATGTTCGAGATCAAGCGGGTGATCGTCGGCCAGGACCGGATGGTCGAGCGCATGCTCGTCGCGCTGCTGTCCCGGGGCCACTGCCTGCTCGAGGGCGTGCCCGGAGTGGCCAAGACGCTGGCCGTCGAGACGCTGGCGACGGTGGTCGGCGGTACGTTCGCCCGGCTGCAGTTCACCCCGGACCTGGTGCCCAGCGACATCGTCGGCACCCGGATCTACCGGCCGGGGTCGGAGAAGTTCGACACCGAGCTGGGCCCGGTCTTCGCCAACTTCGTGCTGGCCGACGAGATCAACCGGGCCCCGGCCAAGGTGCAGTCGGCGCTGCTGGAGGTGATGGCCGAGCAGCAGGTGTCCATCGGCGGCACCACGTACCCGATGCCGCTGCCGTTCCTGGTGCTGGCCACCCAGAACCCGATCGAGCACGAGGGCGTGTACCCGCTGCCCGAGGCGCAGCGCGACCGTTTCCTGATGAAGATCATCGTGGACTACCCCACCGCGGAGGAGGAGCGCGAGATCGTCTACCGGATGGGCGTCGAGCCGCCCGTGGCCGACCAGGTGCTCACCCCCACCGACCTGCTCCGGCTGCAGCACCAGGCCAGCCGGGTGTTCGTGCACCACGCGCTGGTGGACTACGTGGTGCGGCTGGTGCTGTCCACCCGGACGCCGAAGGAGCACGGCATGCCGGACGTGGCCGGCTGGGTCGCCTACGGTGCCAGCCCGCGGGCGTCCCTCGGCATGATCGCCGCGGCCCGGGCGCTGTCGCTGATGCGCGGCCGCGACTACGTGCTGCCGCAGGACGTGCTGGACATCGCCCCGGACGTGCTGCGGCACCGGCTGGTGCTGTCCTACGACGCGCTGGCCGACGGGGTGCCGGCCGAGCACGTGGTGCGGCGGGTGCTGCAGACGGTGCCGCTGCCGCAGGTCAGCCCGCGGCAGCGCTCGGGCGGGCCACCGGTACCGGTGGTGCCCGTTGTGCCGGTGGTATCGGCCGCGCACGCAACGCCGCCGACCGGTTCCACAGCCGGGCCAACCACCGGGCCCACCACTGGGCCCACCGCCGGGCCCACGCTCGGGCCGGCTGCGGGGCCCACGACCGGGCCCACGACCGGGCCGGCCAGCGGCTCCCAGCCGGCCGTCTCCGCGGAGCAGGGCCGCCCGTGAGGCAGCGGTCCGGCCCGCCGCCCAGGCTGCCGCACGAGAGCGCCGATGGGGCGGTGGACGCGGTGCTGTCCGACCTGGAGCTGACCGTCCGGATGAAGCTGGACGGCCTGCTGCAGGGCAACTACCTCGGGCTGCTGCCGGGGCCGGGCAGCGAGTCGGGCGAGGCGCGGCTGTACTACCCGGGTGACGACGTGCGCCGGATGGACTGGTCGGTCACCGCGCGCACCACCACGCCGCACGTGCGGGAGACCATCGCCGACCGTGAGCTGGAGACCTGGGCGGTGGTGGACCTGTCGCCGAGCCTGGACTTCGGCACCGCGGCCTGCGAGAAGCGCGACCTCGCGGTGGCCGCGCTGGCCGCGGTGGTGCACCTGACCCAGCACGGCGGGAACCGCTTCGGCGTGCTGATCACCACCGGCGAGGAGGTGGTCCGGGTGCCCGCCCTGCCCGGCCGAGCGCATGCCCGGCACGTGCTCCGCCGGGTGGCCGGGACGCCCCGCTCGGCGTCCGGGCGCCGCGGCGACCTGGCCGCGGCCATCGAGATGCTGCGCCGCCCGCCGCGGCGGCGCGGCCTGGTGGCGGTGATCTCCGACTTCCTCGGCGAGCCGGTGCCCGGCGGCGACCGGTACGACTGGGAGCGGCCGATCCGGGCGCTGGCGGTACGGCACGAGGTGCTCGCGGTGGAGGTGCTCGACCCGCGTGAGCTCGAACTGCCCGCCGTTGGCCTGCTGACCGTGGTCGATCCGGAGACGGGCCAGCAGGTCGAGGTGCAGAGCTCCGACCGCGACCTGCGGGCGCGGTACGCCGCGGCGGCGGCCACCCAGCGCGCGGCGATCGCGGCGTCGCTGCGCCGGGCCGGCGCGGCCCACCTGCGGCTGTCCACCGACCGGGACTGGCTGATCGACATCGTCCGCTTCGTCGCCGCCCGGCGTCGGGGCGTCAGCGGGGGGGCGTTGCGGTGACCTTCTTCCTCTCGCCGGCGTGGCTGTGGCTGCTGCTCGGGGTCGCCGGCCTGGCCGCGGCGTACACGGCGATGCAGCTCCGCCGGACGAGGTACGCGGTCCGGTTCACCAACACCGCGCTGCTCGGCAGCCTGGTGCCGCGCCGGCCGGGCTGGCGCCGGCACCTGGCATTCGCGGTGCTGCTGCTGGCGCTGGCGACGCTGACGCTGGGCATGGCGAAGCCCACCACGTCGGTGAAGGTGCCCCGGGACCGGGCCACCGTCGTGATGGCCATCGACGTCTCGCTGTCGATGCAGGCCACCGACGTGTCGCCGAGCCGGATCGAGGCGGCCAAGCAGGCAGCCAAGGAGTTCGTCCGGCTGCTGCCGCCGCGGATCAACCTGGGCCTGGTGACGTTCGCCGGCACCGCGACCGTCCAGGTCAGCCCGACGATCGACCGGGAGGCGGTGACCCGGGCGATCGACACCATCCAGCTCCGCGAGTCGACCGCGATCGGGGAGGCGATCTACTCCTGCCTGGACGCGATCCACTCGGCCGCGACCCAGGCCCAGGACGCCGGCAAGGAGGGTGCCCCGGCCACGGTGGTGCTGATGTCGGACGGCGACAGCAAGCAGGGCCGGGCGGTCAACTCCGCGACCGGCGCCGCCCGGGCCGCCAAGGTGCCGGTGTCCACCATCGCGTTCGGCACCGAGGACGGCACCGTGGACATCGGCGGTGACCTGGTGCCGGTGCCCGCGGACCGGATGACGCTGAGCCGGATCGCCCAGGAGACCGGCGGGATCTACCACGCGGCGGCCAGCGCCGACGAGCTGCGGGACGTGTACCGCGACCTGGGCAGCCAGATCGGCTACACCAAGGAGCGGCAGGAGATCACCCGCTGGTTCGTCGGCGCGGCGCTGCTGACCTGCTTCGTCGGGCTGGGGCTGGCGATGTTCTGGTCCAACCGGCTGATCTGATAGGTACGCGGGTCGGCTTCGCCGTACCCGCCGCGGGGCCGGGTCCAGAGCATCCGCGGTCACCGGTTGGCTGCGGGCTCCGGAGCATCCGGCATCACTGGTTGGCTGCGGGGGCGGGAGCATCTGCGGTCACCGGTTGGCTGCGGCTCCAGAGCCTCCGCGGTCACCGGTTGGCTGCGGTCAAGAGCATCTGCGGTCACCGATAGTCTGCAGGGTATGAGTCGATCGGTCCTCGTGACGGGCGGTAACCGCGGCATCGGGCTGGCCATCGCCCGGGCGTTCGCGGCCCAGGGCGACAAGGTGGCCGTCACCCACCGCGGCAGCGGAGCGCCGGACGGCCTGTTCGGGGTGGCGTGCGACGTGACGGACGCGGCCGCCGTGGACGAGGCGTTCACCGCCGTGGAGGCGCAGCAGGGCCCGGTAGAGGTGCTGGTGTCCAACGCCGGCATCACCGACGACACGCTGCTGCTGCGGATGAGCGAGGAGCAGTTCACCCGGGTGCTGGACACCAACCTGGCCGGCGCGTACCGGGTGGCCAAGCGGGCGGCGGCCAAGATGCTGCGGGCCCGCACCGGTCGGATGATCTTCATCTCCTCGGTGGTGGGGCTGGCCGGATCCGCCGGCCAGGTGAACTACGCGGCGAGCAAGGCCGGCCTGGTCGGGCTGGCCCGGTCGATCGCCCGCGAGCTGGGCACCCGGAGCATCACCGCGAACGTGGTGGCGCCGGGCTTCGTATCGACCGACATGACCGCCGAGTTGAGCGCGGAGCGGCAGGCCGAGATCCTCGGGCAGATCCCGCTCGGCCGGATGGCTACGCCGGAGGAGATCGCTTGTGTGGTCACCTTCCTGGCCAGCGACGTCGCCGCGTACGTCACCGGGGCCGTCGTCCCGGTGGACGGCGGCCTGGGCATGGGCCACTAGGGTGTGTCATGTAGATCTTGTGGATGCGGGCGGTGAAGATCTACGGGACACGCCCCTAACCGAGCCCGGCCACCGGGCCCGAGCGAGGGAGAACGCCACGTGGGGATAGTCGAGGGCAAGCGGCTGCTGATCACCGGAGTCATCACAGACGCGTCGATCGGGTTCGCCGCCGCGCGGGTAGCGCAGGAGCAGGGCGCCGAGGTGGTGCTGACCGGGTTCGGCCGGATGTCGCTGGTGGAGCGGGTGGCGAACCGGCTGCCCAAGCCGCCGCCGCTGGTCGAGCTGGACGTGACCAACGAGGAGCACCTCGACACGCTGGCCGACCGGGTGCGGGCCGAGGCCGGCATCGACGGCCTGGACGGGGTGCTGCACTCGATCGGGTTCGCACCGCAGTCCTGCCTGGGCGGCGGGTTCCTGGACGCGCCGTGGCCGGACGTGGCCACCGCCCTGCAGGTCTCCGCGTACTCGCTGAAGTCCCTCGCGGTGGCCTGCCTGCCGATGATGGGCGTCGGCGGCAGCATGGTCGGGCTGGACTTCGACGCCCAGGTGGCCTGGCCGGCCTACGACTGGATGGGCGTGTCCAAGGCCGCGCTGGAGTCCACCGCGCGCTACCTTGCCCGCGAGCTCGGGCCCCGGAAGATCCGGGTGAACCTGGTGGCGGCCGGCCCGCTGCGCACCATGGCCGCCAGGAGCATCCCGGGCTTCGCCCAGTTCGAGGACGCCTGGGAGGTTCGGGCGCCGCTGGGCTGGGACATCGGCGACACCGAGCCGGCCGCCCGTGCCTGCGTGGCGCTGATGTCGGACTGGTTCCCGGCCACGACGGCCGAGATCGTGCACGTGGACGGCGGGTTCCACGCGATGGGTGTGTAGGTGCCCACGGAGGAGATGTCCCGGTACGACGCGCTGGTGCTGGTGTCGTTCGGCGGCCCGGAGGGACCCGACGACGTGCTCCCGTTCCTGGAGAACGTGGTCCGCGGCCGCGGTGTGCCCCGGGAGCGGCTGCTCGCGGTGGCCGAGCACTACCAGCACTTCGGCGGCGTCTCGCCGATCAACGCGCAGAACCGCGCGCTGCTGGCCGCACTGCGCGAGCAGATCGACCTGCCGGTGTACTGGGGCAACCGCAACTGGGCGCCGTACCTCACCGACACCGTGGCCGAGATGACCGCGGCCGGGGTGCGCCGCGCGCTGGCGTTCGTGACCAGCGCGTACACGTCGTACTCGGGCTGCCGGCAGTACCTGGAGGACATCGCCCGGGCCCGGGAGGCCGCCGGCCCGGACGCCCCGGAGATCCACAAGATCCGGCACTTCTACAACCACCCGGGCTTCATCGAGCCGAACGCGGACGCGGTCCGGGCCGCGCTGGCCGAACTGCCGGAACCGGTCCGGGCCGGCGCCCGGCTGGTGTACACCGCGCACAGCATCCCCACCTCGATGAACGACTCCTCCGGTCCGCGGCGCGACGGCTGGTATGCCGGGCAGGTCGGCGAGGCGGCCCGGCTGGTGACCGAGGCAGTCGGTGCCTCGCCGGGCATGCCCAGCCCGGCCGGGGGCCGGCCGTACGACGTGGTGTGGCAGTCCCGGTCCGGACCGCCGCAGGTGCCCTGGCTCGGGCCGGACATCAACGATCATCTGGAACGGCTTGCGCAGCAGGGGGTTCCGGGCGTGGTGGTGTCCCCGGTCGGGTTCGTCTCCGACCACGTCGAGGTGATCTGGGACCTGGACCACGAGGCCCGCGAGACGGCCGAGAAGCTCCGGCTGCCGTACGCCCGCGCGGCCACCGTCGGGGTGCACCGGCGTTTCGTGGCGATGGTCCGGGAGCTGGTCGCCGAGCGCCAGGTCGCCGCATCGCCTCGCCTCGCCCTCGGCCCGGACGGACCCAGCCACGACGTCTGCCCCGCCGGCTGCTGCCCCGCCGGCGCCCGCCGCCCGGCCTGCATTCTTCGATCGCCTCGGGCACAGCCTGTGGATCCGCCCGTAGTCGCTTTGCCTGCCGCGGATGTGTTAGCAGCAGGTACACGGGCGGTGTCCGGGCGTAGCGCGATGGATGGGCTCTCGTCCACGCCCAGGGTGAACCCTGTCCGGCCGCGGCGCGTCGCCCAACCCGCGCCCACCCAGGTCAACCCACCGCCCGGAATAGGCGCCTCAGGAGCCGTACTTCATGGGCACCCTGGGCGGCACCTGCAGGTTCAGCGCCTGGACCGTGGCCTCCGGAAGGGTGACGTCGCCCAGCTCGATCGCCACGCCGAGCAGGTCGGTGAACATCTCGTTACCGATCAGCCGGTCCTGCTCGTCGAAGCGCCAGATCTCGCATGCCCGGGTCGCCTCCTGCCGACCGCTGACCTCCAGTCCGGGCAGGATTGGCGGGCCGGTGTGGGTGGCCTGATACGTGGCGGTGCTGATCACGACGCGCTCGTTGTCCGCGTCGATGAAGCTGGTGTCGAAGACCCGGTCGTCGGGTGCCTCCTCCAGCATCTTCTGGCCGGCCTGGATGAACTCGTCCCGACTGGTGCCGCCGATGTGGAGCGCGTTGTCGTAGAACGTCATGTCCTCCGCGCAGGCGGCGCGGATCGTGTCCCAGTCACGGTCGTTGTAGGCGTCCAGTAGACGTTTGACAATCTCGACTCTGCCCGACATCGTTACCTCCCCGGTGGGGGTTCGACTGTCCTGACGATCGAGGGTCCCGGAACGATCGACCTAAATCGTACCTATTCCTGTCATACCTACTCCTGCGGACCAACCGGTGTCGAGACTGCTGAACCCTCGACGTTGAGCCCGCTCGGCGCGGCCCGTTCGCCCGTTCACCGCACGCCCACTCACCCGCCTGCCGCCCGATCGGCGACGGCGTGGTCAGGTGCGAGTTGCAACATGGCGGCGGTAGCGGGCCTGTCGGAGCGCTCGCCGCATCGACACCGGCCCGGTGCCCCGCCTGTCTCAGCTCAAGCGCGTTCGACCGGCGAAGGATGGCTACCGGCGACCTCGAAGACGGTGAGCACGGGGTCGGCGCCCACCTGCCGGAAGAGTCGAGGTGCCGCCAGCGGCTGCGGGCCGGCCCGCGGATGTCGATTCCGCTGCGGCGCCGGGACACCTTCAGGCTCTACTGCCGTTTCCGCGGTCGGGGAAACGGGCAGAGCGGATAGCGGGTATTTGTGGGGTGTCGGTGTGGCGGCGTGGGCACGC
>Ga0137367_10004942_pt1 | contig 10814 bp, 11 predicted proteins | sample SagtaG_14_FD_104939 | JGI IMG/M metagenome (GOLD analysis project Ga0137367, IMG submission 104939) | Vadose zone soil microbial communities from Sagehorn Ranch, Mendocino, California, USA - Sage1_L_80_16 metaG | ecosystem: Environmental > Terrestrial > Soil > Vadose zone | place: USA... | reverse complement strand
GCTCCTGAATAACGGAGGTGGCCCCACCCTTCGACTCGCTTCGCTCGCTCAGGGCAGGCTCCTTTGCGGTTTTCGAAGGGTGGAAAGAATCGACCCTTACTGGAAGCTCCTTAGTGAAGCACGACCGCGTCCCCTCATGGCAAACGACGCCTCCGCCCTCGACTTCGACTCTGAACAGAAGCGAATCAAAATCGCAATCGGTCGAGGCCGAAACCACCTTCAGCCGATTGCCGGAAGTCTCGCCCTTGGTCCAAAGCGTGTTGCGGGTGCGGCTGTAGAAGGTCACGTAACCGCTCGACGCGGTTTTCTCCCAAGCGTCGCTATTCATAAACCCAAGCATCAGAACGTCGCCGTTGGCAGAGTCCTGAACGATCGCGGGCACCAGACCCTTCATTTTCTCGAAATCAATATTCATCTTGATCCTCGTTCACAAGAAACCTGTTCACCACAGAGACACAGAGTCACAGAGAAAACTAAGGAAAAAAGTTGGATGCAGGATTTATCGAATCTTGGTTTCCCTGTGTCTCTGTGCCTCTGTGGTGAATTGATTTGCACAAACAAAAAGCCCGCTGAGCTTTGCGCTTCAGCGGGCCTGAACTTTGTGTTAGCTGTTAACTGAGCCTCACACACCCGCCGTCGCGCTATGCGCGTGATGGTGGTGGTGATGGTGCACAGTCAACATGAATGAACTAAGGTAAGCGACCGTGTCCTGCGAGTCAATTCCGAAAATTCGATACGGCTGATCGGGATTGCTGATACGAGCTACTGCACCACAGGGCACAGGGACACAGAGAAACAACAAATTCAAATGCAATTCAGGCTAGCTTTGCGCAAGATTTTTCTGTGCCTCGGTGTCTCTGTGGTGAATCGATCTACAGCTTCTCGTAAAACTCGCACCCCGAGCAGGAGATGAAAATTCCGCCGGGAATATTGCGCTCGCGGTCCTTCACGCGCTTCACGATCCGGGTCGGCTTGCCGCACTTGGGGCAGTCGGTACTCTTGGTCGTGTCCATCACTTTCTTGCGGTCTGCTGTCTTGGCGATCTTGGCCATAGTTCTCCTTCAATTTTGCGGCGCAAATCCGGCGTCTTCGTCCTGAATCTGAATTGACTAGATGATGGCCGGGCCGAGGATTAGTTCTGAGTTCTTCCAATTGTAACAGGCGTGTTCGCGGATCTGGGGGTAGCCGGTGTACGTCAGAGCGTCGCGTTATCGCCAAAGGTTTCGGATCGACAAAGTGTCTTCCCGCCTGGTCATCGCAAACGCAGCGAAACAAAGCGCGGGAACCAGATGTGCCAGCGAAGCGCCGAAGTACTGCCACAGCGGCGCATGCGGCCCGGGATAATTAGCGGAAAAAAGCAGCGTCAGCATATAGACCATGCCGAACAAACTTGCCGCGCGGACGAATATTCCCAACGCCAGGGCAATTCCGATCGCCAGTTCACCGTAGGCGACGAGGAACGCGATCGGAGTTGCGTGAGGCAGAACACAATTTCTCAGCACCGGCGCCACAAACGGATACGCGCCGCCCTGCAGGAACAGGTTGATCCAGTACTGAAAGCCTCCGTGCAGCGTGAACTGCGTTCCGAAAACTTTGTATTCGCCAAAGATGAGGAACAGCGCCCCTACGCAGAGGCGCAACCACGCGAGTGCCTTGGCAGCCGCCATGTCCATCGACTAGCCGATTTCCTGGAGGATTTTTTCAGCTTCCAACGCCGGAGATGGCACTGCGGTGATCGGTCTCCCCACAACAATGTGACTGGCCCCAGCTGCGATCGCTTCGGCGGGCGTAACCACCCGCGCCTGATCTCCATGCGCAACTCCCGCGGGACGCACACCCGGCGTTACCACGAGAAAGTCATTTCCCCAACCGGCTCGCAGCGCTCTTACCTCGCGAGCGGAACTCACAACGCCGTGGCAGCCAGCTTTCAGTGCGAGACCGGCCAGCGCTAGCACCTGCTTCTCAATACTTCCGGGCACGCCAACTAAGTTCAAGTCTTCCTCATCCATGCTGGTGAGCACGGTGACGGCGACCAACTTCATCGTGGGATTACTTTCCTTTGCCGCATCGGTCGCAGCACGCAGCATCTTCGTTCCGCCGGACGCGTGTGCGGTCAGCAAACTCACTCCGAGCTTTCCAGCTTCATGCACCGCCGAAGCGACGGTATTGGGAATGTCGTGGTATTTCAGATCGAGGAAGACGCGGCGCCCCGAACTGACAAGATCGCGTACCACGGCTGGACCTTCAGCCGTGTACAGCTGTAATCCCACTTTGTAGAAGCTGACTGCATCGCCGAGGGAGGCGACAATCTTCTGAGCTTGCGCCGCGGTCGAAACGTCCAGCGCGACAATCAGCCGATCGCGAGCGGGGGTCATGATATTCAGTTTAATTGAACGGCGCAGTTTTCAACGATCAGTTTGAGCGGCGAGCAGCGAGCGGTGAGAAGCGAGTAGTGAGCGACAGCCCGACAGCTTGGGAGCTTCGAGGGAAGGTAGTTTGAGGAGTGTAAAACTCATTGCTGGGAAAGCAGGTTTTTCCACTCAGCAAGACTTGTCCAGCGGACAAGTCTTGCCTCGCTCGAAATGACATTGGAGGGGTGCAAGTCGGACAGAGCGGATGACCTACTGCGCGAGAACCGGCGTTCGCAACAACGCCATCGTCGTTGGCACTTTTTGCGATGGCACAACGTCCAAACGGACTCGTTGCACGCCCTGTGCGTGGAAGTTCAGAACCCTGGCAGCGCTGTAGGAAACATCAATGATGCGTCCGTCGACGACCGGACCGCGGTCATTGATCCGCACCACGACAGCGCGGCGGTTGCGCAGGTTCGTGACCTTAACGAACGTCCCCAGCGGCAGCGTCGGATGCGCCGCCGTCAGGTCGTACATGTTGTAAGGTTCTCCGCTGGCGGTTGGCTTGCCTTCGAAGTACTCGCCGTACCAGGAAGCGGTACCAACCTGGTATGGCCGTGCGCTGGCGCGATTCTTGGAGACGACCGCGCTGGGCCTTCCCGATTCGATTATGTTGTGTGGAACTGCCGCATACTTGGCCGACCCTGAGCTGTTTGGCCCCTGAGCCGCTCCCAAGCTGACGAGAAACGCGATCGTCAACCCCTGAGCTGTACGTCTTCGCATCAGATTCCCTCCATCGTCAAGTCGTCCTCCTCAGATACAAAGTGCGCGCAGATTGGGCAATGCTATGGACGGGTTGGGGCCGTGTCAATCCGGAAACCAGGGTAGAAGCACTTCTGAGTAGTTAGATTTGTCTGACGTAACCTGCGTGGTCCGGTGATATTACCGCCCTATGTTGCTGCATTGAAAGAGGGAGGCTATTAACCTTCTAATAAATAACCTGGTGCCGAACTTCCCGCGCAATTTTTTCGTAATTGTCTTTTCAATAACTTACCCAGGATCGCCATGTAACCCTATATCATTCAGTAGCTTGGGAGCACCACGCCGCGCTTTTGCAAGCATTACCGAAGAGTGTGACGACGCTCGTCGCGCGTGAACCCTTTGCTAGACGCCTGAAGTGCGCAATAGTGAACTCCGGACCCTGAACCGTAAATTCCTTTTGCAACAGCGCCGCTTTCCATTACATTCCCTGTATGCTCCAAAATCCACCCGTAGTCCTGACGATTGCGGGATTCGATCCCTCGTCGGGGGCGGGCGCTACCGCCGACATCAAAACCATCGCTGCCCACGGCTGCTACGGCGTAGCTGCGCTCACGGCGCTTACCGTGCAGTCCACTTCCGGAGTTCGGCGCTGCGAGGCTGCTGATCCCGCGCTGCTCCGGGAGACCCTTGAGGAGTTGAAACAGGACACAAAGATCTCAGCTGTGCACATAGGAATGCTCGCGTCGGCAACGATCGCCACCACGGTAGCGGACTTTCTTGATGCCGCGCACCTTCCATGCATCGTGCTCGACACAGTGATTCAATCCTCCTCTGGAGCAGCGCTGCTCGACGATGCGGGCGTGACGGTCCTGGCAGACAGACTGTTGCCGCACGCCTCCGTGATCACTCCAAATGCCCACGAAGCTTCCGTAATTACTGGGGCCAAAGTCGAGAGAGTCGAAGAAATGAAGCAAGCAGCCGAGCAATTAAAGGAGATGGGAGCGAAAGCCGTAGTCGTTACCGGTGGACACCTGCAGCCGACTACGGACGTGCTCCTCGCATCCAACGGCGATTGCCAGACGTTCAAGTCCGAGCGTGTTGACTCCACCTTTACTCACGGCACCGGCTGCGCGTTCGCCAGTTCCATTGCCTGCCATCTCGCGCAGGGACGGGCGCTGGCCGAGGCTGTTTTGCTCGCTAAGGCATATGTCACGGCAGCCATCGCGAACGGTTACACAGTGGGCAAGGGCGTAAATCCGGTGAACCACATGTACCGGATGAAGAACCACCCGGGGGGTTTCGCCAAGAGAATGACTACGGGGAGGGACTAGGATTAGGGCTGTTGTGGCTAGTCTTCGGCCCTGCGACCCTTGAGCAGGATGCCCGCCAGGAAAGCGGCGCATGCCGCCATCAGCCACTGAATGCGCCAAAGTTGGATGGCTTCAAAATCCGAAAAATCGTGAACGCTCATCAGCCCGACCGTAAGCGCCACAATCAAAAACCCGCTTCCAACCAAAAATGCGCAGAGAGAAGGAATCGGCAGGCCGAACCATCTCTTTACATTGCTGAATTCCATTACGCGCAGGAATTGAAATTGATTGGTCCAACTGTTGCTCGGGACCGCAGAAGAGCGGTGACGTCCAAGTCCGCAGATGTGGCAGAACGCCGCCCCAACCATGAACTCCGTGCCACAGCGCCGGCAAGCCTCTGCCAGAGCTGGTTCCGCGGCGGGCTTCATCAGGGGAGGACGCCAATACTCTTGGTGCGCGTCGCGGACTAGGTCTGACATAATGGGATGCCTGTACTGCCTCAGGCAACCACGTAGCCAAATCCCCGTCGCGTCAACTTCAATGAATCCTTGGACTTACGTTTCAGGGGAAGCTGCAACCGGCTAGTGTCGCAGAGCAAGAATTACGTATTCAGTGCAAAGTTGCATGCCCGGGCAAGGCATTTCAGGCTCTTCTCCGCATCGGGTACACTGATTGTCAAGAGATTCCGGCCTTGTCCAAGAAGCTTCCGATCCCAGCATTTGTCGTTTCGCTTGCGATTTTTTCCGTTTGCTCATCCCTTGCACAGTCAAGGCTGACATTCCGGCCCGCCGATCCGCTCAATCCCGCCGCCTTCCAGCATTTCTACGACATGTACTACGAGCGTTCGATCCAGGAGTTCACCCAGGTTTTGCAGCGCCATCCCGATGATCCCGATGCGGTCAACCATCTTCTGACCGCCGTCCTATTTCGGGAGCTCGACCGCATCGGCGCCCTCGATGCGGGAGACTACGCGAACGACAGTTTCATTAATGGAAAGCACAGGCCAGCCGATCCCAAGACCTGCGACCAGATCAAACAGTTGGTCAGCAGGGCTCAGGCTCTAGAAGAAAAGCGGCTGGAGTCGAATCCCAAGGACGTGGGTGCTCTGTATGCGCGCGGAGTGACTCGGGCGCAGTTCGCGACCTACACGGCGCTGATAGAGCATGCCTGGTTTACAGCGCTGCGCAACGCGGTCGGCGCGCGCCACGATCACGAAAGGGTCCTCGAACTTGATCCTCGTAACCTCGACGCCAAGCTGGTGGTCGGCGCCCACAACTACGTGGTTGGAAGCCTGCCTTGGGGAGTGAAGGCGGCATCAAGTGTGGTCGGGCTTGGCGGGAGTAAAGAGAAGGGCTTGGAGTATCTGCAAGCCGCTGCTGCCGGCAACACCGAAACCAGCATTGACGCGAAGGTGGTTCTGATGGTGTTTCTGCGCAGGGAAGGTCGCATGGACGAGTCTCTGCAGATCCTGCGCTCGCTCATTCCGCAATATCCGCATAACGTCCTGTTCGCGATCGAAGAGGGCAACCTGCTCCGCGCCAACAAGCAGGACCGCGACGCGGAGGTGGTTTACCGCCGCGTCTGGGACGATGGGCGCGCGGGGAAGTATTCCGGTCTGCACTATGAAATTGCAGGCAACGCTTTAGGCGATCTGCTGCGCAGCGAGAGAGACTACGCCGGAGCTGCGTTGGCTTACGACCTGGTTGCGCAGGTTCCGAAACCCGAAGCCGAGACGGTGCAGAAAGCGGCCGTAAACGCCGGAGAGATGTATGACCTCCTGCACAAACGCGACGTTGCTCTAAAACGCTACGAATCTGCAGTCGCTGTGGACGGCGGGTCGCCGGTGGCGGAAACCGCAAAGAAGCGGATAAGAGAGCCGTACACGGGTAGCTAGGATCTTCCGCAGAAGCCGTCAGCAGTGATTTGTGGAGGGACAGGGGTCTTCGCCCGTCCAACGGGCCACCACGCACGAAAGCCTTCGCTTCCTTGTACTTCGTGCCCTTTGTGGTTCAGCTTTCCTATTTCACATCGAACGATGGCGGATGCTCCGCTTCCTTCGTCCCCCAGACGTGGTCGGGTTCCGATTGCAAGTCGAATTCAATCGTGTTCTTCGGCGCCGAGAGCTGCGACAGCTTCAGCCAGCTGCTTTCATGCGCTGCCCCATTCACTCGAACTCCGCGCACATATATGCCTTCTCCTTTGGACGAAATCTCCAACGTGTGGCCGTTTCCCAACTGCATCGTCACTCGCGAAAACATCGGTGTTCCCATCGTGAGTCCACCGACGCCGGAAATCTCCGGATAAATTCCCATCGCATTCCACACATACACGCCGGACGTAGCACCCAGATCGTCGTTTCCAGGCAATCCGTCCGGCTTGGTCGTGAACGTCTCTTTGCGAATGCGATCAATCACCTGCTGCGTTTTCCACGGATTGCCCGTCCACAAATACGCATAAGGCGCGCAGAAGTCCGGTTCGTTAGTGACCGTAAAATTCGGCAGCGCCCAGCCACTCAGCTTCTCGAAAAACTTGTCGAGTTTGGGAACAACCTTGTCGTTCCCGCCCATATCGCGGAACAGGCCTGCGTAGTTGAACGGCAGCATGAACGTGTACTGCCACGTCGATCCTTCCTCGAAGCCCATCTGGTCGTTCTTATCCCACCCGTTGCGATGCGGCAGCAGATGGTCGGGATCAAACCCCTCAATGAATTTTCCGTCCGCCGTTCGCGGCCTTATCCATCCAATTTCTTTGTCGAACAGTTTGCGCCAGTTCTGGGCGCGCCGAAGGAGCATAGCCGCAGTTACCTGATCTCCCATCGCCGCGGCAAATCGCGACACCGCGAAATCAGCACTTGCGTATTCCATCGTGTACGAGGCGCCGGACTCTTCGTTTTCCGAAACGGGTACGTATCCCTTCGCCATATAATCCGCGAGCCCCGGGCGCTCGGCGTAATTGTGCAATCCCTTTCCTGGATCCGTCGCGCCTTTCAGCATGAAATGCAGAGCGGACTTCAGATCGAAGTCACGCGCGCCGAACGCGTATGCCTCAGACAACAGAATCGCCGACGAGTCACCTCCCATGATGTAGCTGTTGTCGTTTGCGATCGCCCAGCGCGGCAGCCAGCCGTTGTGTTCGGCGTCGCGGACCAGCGACTGCATCATTTGGCTGGTCTGTTGAGGGAAGAGAAGCGCCTGGAAGTGAATCGTGTTGCGATAAATGTCCCAGTCGGAGAAATTCGCGAACTGTTTCTTGTCGAGCGGCAGGCGCCGCACTGTCCAGTCGAAGCCAATGTAGTCGCCATTCTCGTCGCTGAAGACGTTGGGCGAGAGCATGCTGTGATAGACGCCGGTGTAGAAAATCGTGCGCTGTTCGGGCGTTCCGCCTTCCGCCTGAACCAGGTCGAGTGCCTTTGTCCACGCTGTTCTTGCGGATGCGCGCACCGCGTCGAAATCCCAGGCGGGGATTTCCTTCGCAAGGTTTTCCTCGGCATTGGCGACACTAACGAAGGAGATTCCAACCTTCATCGCAATCGGGTCGTCCTCATCGGAAAACGAAACGTACGCACCAGCTTTATGTCCCGAGGCGGAGGTTGAGTCGGCCGACACCTTGTCCGTCCATGTACCGAACGACGCGAACGGCTTTTCGAATTTCACCACAAAATACAGGACGTAGTGAGTTGGCGATCCGCAAAAGCCACCGCTGTGGACCGTGCCGGTGATCGTGTTTTCCCCCTGAATATCGACGGTGCTCGCGTCTTTCTCGCGGTGCTCGGCGTTGATGGTCGCGCTTCCTGCCGCGTTGAACACGAGGGTGCGCGGATTTCCAGTCAAGAATTTGAACCGCGCCATGCCGGCGCGCTCCGCGACCGTCAACTCGGCCTTTGTTCCATCATCGAGAGTCACTTCGTAGTAGCCCGGATGAGCTTCTTCCTTGTCGTGCGAGAAACTCGCCGTGAACTTGGCCGGATCATCGGACTCTGCAATTGCCTTGCTCCACGGCAGGATCGGCACATCCCCATAAATCGGGCAGCCCGCGCCGCTGATGTGTGTCAGGCTGAAACCGCGAGTCGTCTTATCGCCGAAGTGATACCAGCCGTCCGGCCGCGTATCGGGACTCCACTGAATCATCCCGAAGGGAAGAGTCGCACCAGGAAACGTGTTGCCATCAGCCCCCGTTCCGATCAACGGATCCACCGCATCGTAAGCCGATAAGCTGGACTGCGAAAATGCTGCCGGAATCCCGAATGTCAGAAGGAGAAAGGAAAAGACCAAAGCAAGAAATCTACCCGTCATGAACACACCTCGCGGTGAAAGTATAGCCTTGGAAGGAACTTTTCCTGGGTTGCCGGCGTATCCTACTAACGGAGGCGGCTATGTATTGCAACTACTGCGGCAAATCCATTCAGGACGATGCCAACGTCTGCGCCTACTGCGGTACCCGAGTAGGCGGGGTGATCGCGCGCAAACGGCTGGTGCGTCCCCGTGAGGATCGCAAGATTGCCGGAGTGTGCCTTGGGCTGGCAGAGTATTTCGACCTAGACCCGACCTTGGTGCGCCTGGTCTGGCTGCTTCTGATTTTCGGCGCTGGAACCGGACTTCTTGCATACATTATTGGCTGGATCGTGATGCCAGAGGAGCCTTATCTGCTTTCGGCCCAGGCCCCGGCCGGACAGCAGCAGGTCACAAACCAATAGCCAACTCGCCCCTATAATTCCCGGATGGAAAAGATCTCCAGCGACGGCGCCGAAATCTGTTTCGACGTCGCCGGCAGCGGTCCGCCAGTTGTTCTGCTCCATCCATTCCCGGCCAATCGCGAATTCTGGCTGCCGGTCACGCAATTCCTCTCGACACGATATCGCCTGATCATGCCCGACCTGCGCGGACACGGTGATTCGTCCCTGGGTGACGGCTCGGCCACAATGTCGAAACACGCCGCCGACGTGGCCCACGTGATGAATGCCGCCGGAGTGGATCGCGCACCCCTGATCGGGGTCTCCATCGGCGGCTATGTGATCTTCGAATTCTGGCGCCAGTTTCGGGAACGCGTGTCCGCACTGGTTTTGTGCAATACGAAAGCGAGTGCGGACACTGCCGAAGCCCGCGCTGGGCGCTTGCAGGCCGCCGAAGATGTTCTTCAGCGCGGAACTGAGCCTTTCTTCGAAGGCATGCTGCAAACGGTCCTCGGAGAAACAACGCGCCAGTTGCGTCCCGACCTGGTCGAAGGCGCGCTCCGCATGATGCGCAAAATGTCTCCCGAGGATGTTGCCAGCGTGCAGCGCGGCATGGCAGAGCGGCCCGACTCAATTCCCACCGCTCACACAATCAATGTCCCCACACTGTTGATCACCGGCGACGAAGACACGCTGACCGGAGTCCCCGAAGCCGAAGTGATGAAGCAGAGCATTCGTGGAAGCCAAATGAAAATCGTCGCCAAGGCTGGACACTACTCTGCTTGGGAGCAACCGGAAGAAGTGGGGAGACTGCTAAGGCAGTTTCTGGATACCATTCAGCGCGCGTGAGCCAGAAAATGGCAACGCCTCAGAACCGATGTTCTGAGGCGGCCTGGAAACACGCTTACCCGTCACTTCTACTATAAGTCTGGCAGGAAGAAAGTCAATGATTACTTCTGGGAAAGGACCCGTCAGCCTGTCCCAGGATATCAGCATGGACCGGACGGGACTCGAACCCGCATCGCATTACTCGACGGGTAAGCATGTTACCAGTTACACCACCGGCCCGAGCAGATTCTAATCGCGAACCGCCCATGTAGTTTCTGTGTTTTGCAAAAAAGTAGTGGAGAATTCCCGAAATGAAACTGGGAACTCGCTCGCTACGAAATCAGCGCCGAGCCGGAATCGAACGAATACCGTTTATATTGAAAGCGTATGTCTCACAGTGGGTCGGTCGTCATTCGCCCGGCGAAAAGCCTGCGCGGTTCTGTCCGCTTGCCCGGCGATAAATCCATCTCCCACCGCTACGCCATGCTGGGAGGGATTGCGGAAGGCGACACGCGACTGGAGAATTTTTCGACCGGCGCCGATTGCGCCAGCACGCTCGGGTGCTTGCGCACACTGGGCGTGCAATGGGAACGCAGCGGAAACTCCGTGGTTATCCACGGACGCGGCCCGAGACTGCAAGCACCAAGCAGTTTTCTCGATTGTGGAAATTCCGGCTCGACTATCCGCATGCTGAGCGGAATACTTGCCGGTCAAGATTTCACCTGCGAATTGCGCGGCGACGACTCGCTCACGCGACGGCCGATGGCTCGCATCATCAAGCCTCTCGAATTGATGGGCGCTAAGATTCAGGCCGGCGATGGTGGCCGCCCGCCTCTGCGGATCACCGGCACCTGCCTCAAGTCAATCGATTACAAGCTACCGGTCGCCAGCGCG
>Ga0137367_10004934_pt1 | contig 10824 bp, 11 predicted proteins | sample SagtaG_14_FD_104939 | JGI IMG/M metagenome (GOLD analysis project Ga0137367, IMG submission 104939) | Vadose zone soil microbial communities from Sagehorn Ranch, Mendocino, California, USA - Sage1_L_80_16 metaG | ecosystem: Environmental > Terrestrial > Soil > Vadose zone | place: USA... | reverse complement strand
TTTATCTTTACCATTTTGGACAACGGTCGCAGGAACACCGCCACTATATCGCATATGGCAATATCGTGAATTAATACACCATTTAACAAAATATCATGCACCTTTTTCCCAAGCAGACTTTAGAACAAAAATCGTATTGATATACGTATCAGCATAGATCATGTATCCTGTGGATTGAAGGTAATCGATTACCTTGAAATTCTTTTCCGCAATACCGGTTGTCGAGTAGGATATGGTCTCACAACAAATAACCAGCGGTTTCCAGTCATTAAAATTTATGGAATGCAAAACCCTTTCTTCAATTCCTTCAGCATCAAGAGAAAGAAACTCTGGATATTTTTTGCCTGCATATTCAGCAAGTACTTCAGACACTGGATATACCTTAACCTTGATCGTTTCCACGATTTTCAAGCCATGATTTAGAACGAATTTGTTAGCTTCATTTTGAGAAAAAGTACTAAGAGTATCAACAGACATGACAAAAAAATCCAATTCATCAACGATGTCAGATATTCCTATATTCAAATTAATGTCATGTTGACGATATTGTTCAAATATTTTGAATAGATTGGGATTCGGTTCGATATTTATACCTGAACAACCTATATCATAGAAGTATGCAGTATTACTTAAATGTTGAGGATGATAGGCACCTATATCAATATAGGTAGGCATGGAAACACCCATTGCATTTAAGGCGAAACGAACAATCATATCTTCACCAGATTGAGAGTAAGAAGGTAATGCGTGACCAAATATTTTTTCAGCAAACCAGGACTTAACAGCAGGTTTAAGTAAAATATTCAAAAATTCCTCCGCGTTGTTTTTTTAGTTTTCTTAAGGCCGGATTTGAAACACCTTTCAAAAATCTTAGAACTGCTCCCACCAAAATACCTATACGGTCTTTTCCATAATGATTATTAAAATCAAAGATTTGTTCATTGAACAATTGGAGAGATTGCAGTTTTTTGCTCCACAACAGATTTCTTGAATCTAAGATCAACTTAATAATTCCTAAATAATACGCTGAATATCCGAACTTAAAGCCGAGCAACCTAATTCTAGTAAACGATTTTGGTTTATGCGCCGTTTTGCTATACTTGCAAGTGTCTTAGGATAACGCATCTCTTTCCTTGCGAAAGTAGACATAGAATTAGAGACTTAAAATAGCATCCTACCAAAATGAATCGGCAATTAATTCAGGGGTGGAAATTCCTAAATTTTCCATTCCACAGTAATATGAACCAGTTATGAAATTCTAAGTATGTCAAGAATTCCTAACGCAAAGGATAAGGCCCAATTGATCAATTTTACTGTAGATGTGAGGACAAACATGATAGTGGACCCTAAATTTTTGGTTTCATGGTGTCTAACTAGTATTGCCATCTGACGATTCAATGCCTGTATTAAGCATAATTTTTGAGCAGCAGACAATCTATCTGTTTTAAAGAAAAGGCCGAGAGATTTAATATAGTATTGTGAGTAGTTAAATCTCAACCACTTTAATTTTTTTCCAAAAGACTTATCCACACGTACTTCCTCAGTAATACCTGCCCAATATAAGAGCTTGGGCAAAGTCAACATTTTTCCTTTCAATGCAACCTCATATAATACAAACAAATCGGCAAAATCAAATGCCTGTTGACGAATAAATTTCGTTTTTATCAAAATGTCTCTGCGAAATAGAAAGTAGATAAGGCTAGATGTAGGAAGGTTAATTAAGTTTAGACAGTTTTTGTATAGAGAATTTTCAACCTTTAATTCTGGAGATAATCCCGCTATTTTTTCGCCTGTTATATAATTAATTGATCCATAATTCCCACCAACAAAAACCAAATCTGGATTCTCAATGGTACAGCCAACCATTGAGGAAAGGATGTCCGGTTCCCACAAATCATCATCTGCCGCCCATAGAAAATATTCGCCATGCGCCTGCTGCAAAACAAATTTGAAGTTAAATTCAGCCCCTTTATTTTCCTTTTGTTTGTAATATTGAATCCTTGAATCGCGGCTGGTAAATTCACATGCGACGTTTTCCACTTTCAGGTCAGGAGATGCGTTATCAGAAATAATAATTTCTAAATTCTGATAAGTCTGTGTTGTAATGCAATTAAGTATCTGCCGTAGGCCTGCAGGGCGATTATATGTGGGAATACCTATACTAACCAAAGGTTCTTCACTCATGGCTTAAGTATCTCTTTGATCGTATTACATACATATTGAATATCATCTCTACCCAAACTTAGTGCGGACGGCAAATTGATCGCATAAGGGCTGATACGATACACAACTGTATTTCGTTCACGCGCGATGCGTGCCTGCTTGGAATCTTCGTAAGCGGGTATGGAGCTGAGCGGATGAAAGAAAGGACGCGTATCCATGCCATGTTGACTGAGGCGTTCCATCAACTGCATTTTGTTCAACCCGAATTTTGGATCTAGAACGACAGTGACCATCCAGTAGGTATTCAAGGTCCCTGCGGGTTCCGCGTTGAGGGTGATACCATCTATGAGCGCAAGTTCTTCTTTGTACCATTCAAATTGTTGACGTTTATGTTCGAGAAGTTCATCAATCCGTTCCAATTGTGCAAGACCGAGTGCGGCCTGCATACTACTCATCTTGTATTTATAAGCCACTTCCGTGTTCCAGAACATGCGGTCGCCCGGTTGACGGCCATGATCGCGTAGAAGTTGAATACGCTTATATAAATCTTCGCGGTCAGTTACTAACATACCGCCTTCACCCGTAGTGACAGTCTTTGAACCGTGAAAACTGAACACCCCTGTACCGCCGAAACTGCCAGCGCGCTTACCTTTGTATTCAGCGCCAAGTGCTTCGGCAGCATCTTCAATCATTGCAATTTTGTGACGGCGCGCGATCCTATGAATTGCATCCATATCTGGCATACCACCGTATAGATCAACAGGAATGACAGCTTTTGTACTTGGCGTGATACAGGCCTCAAATGATTGCGCGGAAAGACACCAAGTATCAGAATCAATATCTGCAAAAACAGGCGTTGCGCCGACATAGGAAATAGGGGCTGATGTAGCGATCCAGGTCGCATCAGGCACAATGACTTCATCCCCTGGCTTTATGTCCAAGGCGAGCAAAGAAAGATGGAGAGCAGACGTGCAGGTAGGCAGGGCAATTGCATATTTCGTCCCAACATAATCTGCGAAAGCTTTTTCAAAGCGTTCATGATACATATTGGCATTGCCATACCAAGCATTGGCAACGGCATCATTTACATATTGGATCTCTTTTTCAGTAATCCAGGGACCAGCAACAGGGATTTTTGACATTCTTTATTTAATCCTTAATACAGCGCAGGTAGCCATGTCTGGCAGTTGTTATTTGTAATTTGTTTTCAATATCGGCGTCTATTACAAAGCGGTCATTCATCTTCAAAAATTCGTGTACAGCAGTTTTTGGATTGTTTCCCTTATTCCATGGTCGATCTGACTGAAAATTCTCTGGTATATCTTCAAGAATTGTGTCGAACACAATAATGTAACTTTTTTCATGAACAAGTGATTGATAGAGTTGTAATTCTTTCAGAACATGCTCATGTGTATGATTAGAATCAAGAATGAGCATAATAAGTAATTTATCGTTAGCAATCGCATGAACTTGCTCAACTACTTCTAACGACGTTGATGATCCTTCGATCATACGAATACGTTTTGACATGGGATGCTCGTCTATTACTCTTCGATTGTGTTTACGGATATCAATGTCTACACCAAGAACTACCCCGTTTCCTCCGAGTAATTCCAGAATGGATGCGTGAAAAATTAATGATCCTCCATGAGCAATACCGGTTTCAATAATCAATTCTGGCTTTATACTCCATATTAATTCTTGGAGAGCTATCATATCTTGTGGTAGTTGAATTATAGGTACGCCTAACCAATTAAAGTTATAACTATATTTATACTGGCTACTATGAAGCATCCATTCTAAAGAAAGATCTTTAAGTTCAGAGTCTTTTCCTAGTTCTCGGATATTTTCAGCTTTTTGCGTGTTGAAGTCTTCGATTGGATTCATTTTGCTGCACTCCTTTCAGATTTGGGCTTCTTTATAAAGGAATAACGTGAACTCCCAAAGAGGATAGTCGTGTTTTAACTTTACCCATTTGGTTAAGCGGTGCCCCAGCGTAAACATTTCCTCAGGGCTATAATGAAAATTGTGCTCTCTCTCGAAATTCACATATTTGGATAAAAAATTTACAGTGACACCCTTTTGTGCTTGAGCAAATAAACGAGAAAGAACATTGGAAGTGTTTTCAATGTTGTTTTCTATGCGATAACTAAAAGCTCCGGATATAATGAAATAGTCAAAAATTCCTTCTGGTTGATTCTCACTAATATCAAGACATTGAAAATTCTGATCTGGATGTAATTCTGAGGCTTTCTTTAATAGAGAAGGCGAAATGTCAACACCTGTATAAGTAAAATCTGAAAAGTGATCGTGCAGATAATCAAGTAAATCTCCAAATCCACAACCAACATCACAAATACGTGCTCCTGACAGATCTCCAATTTCACAAAGCACCTTAAATCTTAGAAATTGATCTTCCTTTCTCTTCCAACCTACTGTTCGTGGATCATACTCCATTGTTGCAAAGCGACTTTCATAAAGCTGAATAATTGCATCTTTATCTTTCTTTTTCATTAATAACTCCTTGATAAACACCTGGTCAAGCTCTTACTAGCAAGCAATGGAGAAATATCAAGTATGGATGTAATTCCATAATCGCCTTGAATTAGATAAGAAAATATTTTCCAATTCTTTCTCTGAGATACCTATTTCATTAGCAAGCCGAATTGATTCAAAGATTTGCTCCGTGACGTTTGCTATAGGCCAATCGCTACCGAATAAGACTCGCTCTGTTGAAAATTTTAGATATCGTTGATATGGCTTGAGTATGTCAGAATTCTGATAATACGCTAGTGTCGCTGAAAAATCATAAATAACATTTTGCAGAGAACCTGTATGTGCACGGAATGCCCAAGATTCATATCCCCCTCCGTGAGCAACTAGTACAAATGTTTCGGGTAATGCTTTTGCGATTGCAAGTACAAGCGGAAGGCTAACATTGTATTCTAATTCTGTACCCCAAGGAAAAGAGTCGATAATAAGCCCTTTTGGTTTAGTTGTAGTCACCGACTCTACTATTGCCGTTATATTTATTAAAGTAATTTTCTTGAGCTTGGGGTGGATTTTATACCATCCAGAGCTTATTAACTCTGCAGGTAATTGCGAATTAACAGAATAATAGGGGATTAGGATAATGTTATTTGGAATCTTCCCGATGTTTTTTAATACAACTTCCACTTCTTCTTCAGTATTTAGGATCAAATTCGCGCCGACCACTTCAGTAGAATGTTCCAAGAAAGATAAATATGCGTCCAACCCCTCAGAGTTTGGTTTGGGCATATGTGTATGCACATCAAAGACTTTCATCGTTTTAACTTTGATATTCATCGATAATAAAATTTGATTTAATTAAATAGGCTAGACACAAATATCTTCACTTGAACTTGTTTGAAGAAAAGCATATATAGTATCGCCCCAACTGAATGTTTGGGCTAATAAGCCGTCAAAAATAATTGCATAGGGAACACGTATTTGATACCATCTGATAAATCTTTCCCCACTTGGGGAAGAAATTGTACCAAGAATTTTTTTTAGTAAATATTGAATAGTCATAGGCAAGTGATACAAAAATTCGCCCCTGTTTCTACACTTTAACAACTTGAGGTCGTGCATTTTGGCAAGATTCGCCATAGCTTGTCGATTAAACCAATTTACATGACCAGTTTTGAAAGATTCATCATTCAACAATCTCCATTTATCTTTCATTTGAACAGCTTTTGCAGAAAGAATGTCGGGGGTACTAATAAACAAAAGTCCACCTCTTTTTAACACCTTTATAGCTTTTTCAATATAAGGTTTTATATCAAGCAGATGTTCAATAACAAAGCAAAGTGTCACAATATCAAATTGGCCATCTGAAAAGGGAAAATCCAAGAAATTTCCAATTACAATATGTTTCTTTATCTCTGGTATGGCTTTTTCCTTTGCATCAGGGTCTATATCAATTCCCATGATTTCATTAGATGCGTCAATTTTATAAAATTCATACATTAGTTTTCCTGTACTACAACCAACATCAAGGATTTTTAGTGGCTTACTTTTGTTAGAAATCTGGTTAATGCATTCATTAGCAATATAGGGATAATAAGACCCATGCTTTGCATAAAGGTTTTCTAACCAAGGTGAAAAAAATTTTCCAATATTAGGATTCTCAATAGGCTTTGAAAAAATCCTTTCCTGCACATAAATTTCTTTTATATCCTCTTGAGATGGATAGGGTTCCATAGTGAACAAATTACAATTAACACATTGATACACATTAAAGAATTGTATTTTTGTGGAAAAATTTGCTCTCTCAACGGAGAGATAAAACTTGTATTCAGTTCTATTACACAATTTACAGGGTTTCATAACTCTCCAGGACATGACTAAAAATTTAAGATGTTTTTTGAATTAATTCAAGCAATTTTCTTAATCCGTATTGAATTTTTTCTATGGGCTCTGTTCCGACCGATACTCGAACAAAAGAGTCGCAAGACATCCCGTATCCCAAACCAGGAACCACGCTAATATGCTCATCTAGAAGCAAACGTGTGCAAAATTCCTCTGAAGTCAATTTGCTGGGAGCAATAGAAACAAAAAAATAAAATGTGGCACTTCCAGGCAAATGAGAAAGTCCAATTTGGTCCATGAATTTGGCAACTTGTTTTCGCGTATTTACAACAGCCGCGATTTGCGGATATGTGATCTCAATGATCTCGTCATAATGCCTTACCAAATACCACTCCAAAATAGTTGGCGGGCAGGTGATAATATGTTGGTTGACTTTCAATATTTGATCAATCAATCCGGGGTTGCTGAAAACGTACCCAACCCGCCAGCCGGAAATTCCGAAATTTTTAGAAATGGAATTACAGACAATAATATTGCTCTTTTCCTCGTCAAATAATCCAAGAGAGTAAAACTTATCATCCACTAGAAAATCGCTATACGCCTCGTCAGACAGCAGGTAGATATCATTTCTGTTCGCCAGATCCATTAAATACCGCAACTCTTCTTTTGAAAGCACTTGCCCACGCGGGTTATGCGGGTTGTTAAGAATGATCATTTTTGTCTTATTGGTCAGATATTTCTCAAAATCATAGACACTCTCGTAATAAGGGATTTGAACCGGCTTGCCATAACATAGCTTTATTTGTTCGGGATAACTTACCCAGGTTGGTTCCTGAGTGATGACTTCATCACCCGGGTTAAGTACACTCATCATCGAGAAATGAATGGCCGCTTTCGAACCTGCAGTCACGATCAATTCTTTTTCAGGATCAATCACCACACCAAATTGGCGCTGATAATACTCACTGATCTTTTGCCTAAGTTCAAAGATTCCTCTGGAATGGGAATAATGATATATGGCAGGAAAAGGCAAATCGTCCATGGGACAAAGTGGAATGTCAAAATACGCTTCTCCAAGCGAAAGAACGATTACTTCGATCCCCCTTCTTTTCATGTCATATACAAGATTATTGTATTTGATTGACATCGCTTGAACGGAATTCTCAACTACTTTTGAAAAACCGGGCATTGACTACCTCCGTTAATTTTACAGTGAAGCATTGAACAATATGAAGCACACCGGATAAACAATTCATTCATACTCAAGCCGAATCAATTCCTTGATTCGTTTTGAACGGGCATCCGTTTCATCCCGGTCCTTCCCCAAAACAATAAAATAACCGGGGCGATGTCGATCGTCAGTGGCACTATTGAGAGTGTCTCCAACTTTGAAGCCGAGGGAAATATCCTCGGCAAGATTCTCTTTACGGACCTCATCCATCCCATGAATGGCTTTGATCTTGCCAGGTTCAAACCGAAAAAATTCAAGAATAGCTGACCACCACCGAGATTCAGGAATTTCAAGATTGTCTTCACCCAATAAGCTTCGGATCAGCATTTCGTAAATATCCACACCACTTACATGTGGAACAATCATAGATGCAATCCGGTTCCCACCGCCGCGCGCTCCAACTTCCACCAGGAAAGGAATATCTCCGCACATTCTATACTCTGCGTGACTAATGCCATTCACTAGTCCCAGCATTTCAACTACCTGCGAAGCAGTCTTTTTGATATTTGCAATTGCCAGTTCTGAAAACCGCGGCTGATAGGCGAGCCGTGAGGCAACACATTCATTATGCGGATAATGCTCCTTTTCAGAGATAGCAAGGATATGGCAATTACCTCTTAGACTAAACCCTTCCACTGTAATTTCAATTCCTTCGATAAACTCCTCAATCAGAATCTTCCCATCTGTAGAAATCTTTTTTGTTTCATTAAAGTATTTTTGCAGGTCGCTCCCATGGGAAATTCTAAATACACCCAGTGATGCTTGAGAATTTTTAGGTTTGAGCACTACAGGATAGCCATGTAGAGCGATGAAATTCATTGCCTCTGAGATGTTCTCAATTTCCTGATATGCGGGCATAGGAATATCCATACCGACAAGATGATTCCTCATTGCATATTTGTCTGTAAAGCGATACGCAACTTCAGGCAAAATCCCATAAAGTCCAAGTTTTTGATTAATATATGCAGCGACAGGTACAACCCTATCCGTCTGTTCAGCAATTACAATGTCAATATTTCTTTCTCTAGCTAGTTCTGTGAGTGCCTCTTTGTTGTTTGTATCCAGCACGATGAACTCGTGTGCAAGATTACGGCCTGGAGCGTCAGCCGATATGTCAGCAACTACGACATAGAGTCCCAAATCAGCTGCGCGCTGAATAATTCCTAATTGCCAAACGCTACCGCCAAGAATGAGAGCTTTTTTCCTAGACATGGTCTGTATCTTCCTTCATTGGTGCAAGCGCTTCTCCATTTGGAAATATGGCCAACTCTTGTCTTTCTCTGTCAGAACTTTTTCTTCGAGCGGCCATTCTATGGCGAAAGCGGGATCATCCCACCTTACTCCGCGAGCACATTCTGAATGAAAAAACTCAGACATTTGATAAAACACTTCACTGTTATCAGCTAATGTTTGAAAACCATGTGCAAAATTTTCAGGAACATACAACGCGCGGCGATTCTCTGCACTTAATTCAATGGCAAACCATTGCTTAAAGGTTGCGGAATCCACACGCAGATCAATAATCACATCGTAAATCGCGCCCATGGTACAACGCACCAATTTTGCTTCCGGGTAAGGCTCAACCTGATAATGCATACCCCGCAATGTGCCTCGTCTTTTATTGAACGAGATATTACACTGAGACAAATGGGGATTCAACCCCAGTTTTTCAAATTCATCTGCACACCACGAGCGCGCAAAAAAACCACGTTCATCTTCACGAGGTTCAATATCTATAATAAACGCGCCTTTCAGTTTTGTTTCAGTGAATATCATAGCTTTATTCAAATTCATCGAAGCAAAATCTGGAGATTTTGCATTCCATATCAAACAACCTTCAATTCAGGAATGGGAACGATGAACTTGCCACCGCGCGCGCGGTATTCAGCCTGCTGTGCCAGGATCTCCTCTGCAAAATTCCAGGTCAGCAAAAGCACGTAATCTGGCTGGGTTTCCAGCAACATCTCAGGAGAATGGATGGGCAAATGAGTGCCGGGCGTAAAACGTCCCTGCTTGACGGTACTACGGTCCACCAGGTAATCAATCGTCTCTGCGCCGATTCCGAAATAATTTAACAAAGTTGTACTCTTGGCAGAAGCGCCATAGGCGGCAATATGCTTATCCTCTCTCTTGATTTTTTCAAGAAACACACAGAGCTCAGCGCGCAATCCTTCCACCTTCTTACCAAAATCCTGATAGAACGCAAACCGGTCAACGCCCCAGTCTGCTTCCTCCTGTAATATCCCATCCACACGTGTCTTGCCTTCTTTTTCAAGGGAACGCGGTCCATCCGTGCGCTGAAAATAGACGCGCAATGAACCACCATGCAGGGGCAAGCACTCCACATCCACAAGAGTCAAGCCGTGCTGCGCAAACAAATTACGGAAGGAGGTCACGGAGTAATAACATAAATGTTCATGATAGATCGAATCAAACTCCACACCCTCGATTAGGTCCTTCACATAATGGTTCTCGATCACAACCACGCCACCTGGTTTAAGCAGGATGGATATCCCCTCCACAACACCATGTAAGTCTGCAACATGCGCAACTACATTATTTGCATGGATAACATCCGCCGCCTTATTCTGACCGAGAAGCTGGCGCGCCAACTCTGCACCGAAGAATTCACCGACGGTTCGCACGCCGCGCTCCTCTGCCACCTTGGCAATATTGCGGGCTGGCTCTATGCCCAAAACAGGGATATTTTGCTCCTGATAATTTTTCAACAGATAACCATCGTTGCTTGCCACTTCCAAAACAAGACTATCCTTCGTCAATCCACAGCGTGCGATCAATCCTCCTGCAATTTCACGCGCATTTTGCAACACTGTATCAGAGAACGACGAAAAGTATAAATACTCACGAAACAATTTCTCCGGCGAAACGGTCTCTGTGATCTGCACCAGTGTGCACTGGGGGCAAAAAACCAAGTCGAGAGGAAAAGTTTCCTCGGGCAGAGACAACTGTCCCTGAGTCAGAAGCGCATTCGCCAAGGGCATCCTTCCTAAAGATAGAATCGGAAGCAAATCCGTTTTTCTGCAGGAACGGCAGGAAATCATTGGCCAGCTCCGAAAAACTTTTTGTACCATTCAATC
>Ga0137367_10004929_pt1 | contig 10832 bp, 10 predicted proteins | sample SagtaG_14_FD_104939 | JGI IMG/M metagenome (GOLD analysis project Ga0137367, IMG submission 104939) | Vadose zone soil microbial communities from Sagehorn Ranch, Mendocino, California, USA - Sage1_L_80_16 metaG | ecosystem: Environmental > Terrestrial > Soil > Vadose zone | place: USA... | reverse complement strand
TTGGAGAGTTCTTGCAAGAACCTTGGACGGCTCATTCCAGCTCTGCGCTTCTATATCGAAGCTCGGATCCAGGGCGAGCAACGAACCCATCCATACCGTCCCTTTGTACGCGGTCCATCCGCCATCGGAGAACGTTGCGGGCCACCTCCATGTCGCTGTTTGTCCACCACCATTAGCCGCTCGCAGCAGTGTATCGGGAAGCCCTCCGCACAGTGCGTGCCGCATATACGGCATCGTTCCGGCGGCGATCTTCTCTGTTTCCCATTTGCGGATCAGCCCACCGACCAGATTGGCCCCGGAAATCCAGTGCCCATTTCCCTTATACCCCGATCCTGGAAACGGGAAACCAGAACCCGTGATAATGTGATCATAAGGATTGAGAGTATGGTATGACGCCAGTCCAGTCGTATCGGATGTTCGGCGGAACATATTGAATCCGTAGGCGTACCCGTCATCATTGATAACGCTCAGCATGCCATCCCGGTAGCAAACTGGAGGGTCCGCCCCGGTTACGCCGGCCGGAATGCGCAGATCAACCGCAGCGAAGGGAACGCCTTCGCCGCAATCATTCGCCTGCGTCACATGAACAAGTGGCGACTTTCTGTCATATAGCGCGACTGGCACAGTCCAATACGTTCCCGGACCGTTGAACACCCAACCGCGACTACGCACAACCGGATGGTCTACAAAAACTGCAGCATCCCCGATTGGCCGGTTGAATGGTGACATGTCCGAGAACGGCCAGAGACTCGCGTCTCGCGTCGCAACAACAGATGGTGGTCTGGTGCAAGAGAAATAGCGGCGCATTTAGCGATAATCCCAGACTCTGGCAACTACGGATACTGGTCTGATGGCACTACCGCGTAGACCTGAGATTTGTTTGTCACTAGCCCTGTTAACATCTGGCCAGGCCAATACAAACTACCAGCTTGGTACGAGTTCATGCCTATAGTATTCCAGACAGCCCCGCCACTGGCGTAGTCCTCGAAATCGAGTTCTCCTCCCCTTCCATAATCTGATCCGGTGTCTACGATTAGAAAGCCGTAGTCTCGCAAACACCGAGCGATCTTCGCTGCCGACGCTTTTGACGCAGCAGTAATTCCTCCGGGCATAGCATTGAGCCAATTCTGAATTTGTTGATCGGTAAGTGTGACGCCGAAACGCATGCCTTCAGGCACGCCATCTCCGCGCCCTGGATGTTCTAAAACGTGCGCCGGTGCGACAAATATATTACCGTCAGGATTTGGTACACTCATGCCCAATGCATGTCTTATTTCGCCCTGGGCCATCTCCTTCGCCATTGGCAACATCGCGTATGTGGCGATGCCACATCCCCTAGCACCGAGTGGGCCATCATATGATGTCCAGTAGCTTTCGGCGCAGAGAGTACCACTCCCGACGTTGACGATACCAGTAGACTGATCATAATGGACAATCCACAAGTCCCACTCGCGCCCCGTGAGGGGATCGAGTACGATCATCTGTCCATCACCTCCTTGTGACGGCTGCCAGTTTGGGTCATATGGCATATACTGGCCGTCCATATTACTTTCATAGTCGCAGTGCACTAAGTGCTGTTGTAGCCCAGGGGTGACCTCGAAAACACTATATGTCCACTCCGCAAGCTCTGGATACCAAGTGCCAGGAGAACCGCCCCACAATCTGTCTACGTATAGAGACGATTGTGAATGCAACGGAAGGCCAGCTAGTGGAACATTCCAGGGAGCATTAGCAGCGAAAGGCCGAATCCAACCCCCAGTCGGTGGCGCTACAGCCCTCTTCTGTGCCAGAACTGATCTTGACATTGATCTAGTTCCAACGAATGAATTGCGGGGAGCCTGCGCGCTTTACAAATAGAGCAGATGTACCAGCTGCGATAATGTTATCTCCGTCAGTCGTATATCCTGCTGGCGCACTAACCGTTACACTGCTAGGCCCAATGTTGCGGTAGCTCTGCCAATAGTATCTCGGTGAACTTGCCGCAAGTAGCGTGAAGTTAGCATTGACTTCGCGCATCTCCAGGTTTGATGCTACGCCACCTGCTTCGATCGCTGGCATACCCTGCGCATCAGCTTCCGTCTGCGTTAGATACTCAGCGGGAACCGTTTGAAGATATCTGACATCGCTTTGCGACTGCGTTAGATATGTGACGGGCACCGATTGTAGATAGCGTGCATCACCTTCCCCTTGTGTAAGGAAGAACGGATCATAGTCACCTAGAAGCGGCCAGATTTCACCCGCTGCATTCGGACCACGACCGGCAAACTTGGTAATGCTGGCAGTTGATGGTGTGCCGATGGTGATATTTTCTGAGTACGTGTTATTTCCATCATTGGTCTCGGCGATTATGTTATCAGGATCGACCGTTGCGACGACAGAGAACGTACCAGCGGAACCCGGTATCCATGCAGCGTCCGCAACGACTGTGGCATTAGCGGCTGCTGCTATAGATGTGGTCCTTGAAGTCGATGTTGCTACAGGAACTCCGCTAACCGTAAAGTTTACTTTGTGGACAGTAGAGCCTGGGGTAGCACCAAGACCCCCGTTGTTTACGACAGCGCTAAAGACAACGTTATCACCAATCACAGGTACCGCCGGCGTATAGGTAATGTCTGTAACCGCCAGGTTAGGTAAATCTATGATTGTTACTGCTTCTGTCCTGGTGTTGTTCGCCTCATTAGCCTCCGCAATCAATGCGGAATAATCGACGGTTGCGACGACATTCGGTGTGCCACTTGCGGACGGGATCCATGCGCTATCGGCGTAAACAGTAGCTATTCCAGACGCCGCGATTGAAGTTGTTCTTGATGTCGAAAATGCTACCGCAACACCAGAAACCTCGAACTTGACGCCATGAATGACACCATTTGGGGATGATGCGGTGCCGGCATTGGTGATAACGGCAGAAAGGATGACCGGCTTGCCGACTGCGGGCGCGACGTCCCAAGCGATGTCCGTAACTGTCAGATCAGGCAATGCAGTAGCATTGCGCCATACGGAGAACCCGAAGATGAGCCATGGGCTGCTGGTGATTGATGTGTCTGTACCGCCGTCGATGGTTCCTGCAGTCGCAATCTCGGCAACCTGGACGGAAAGAGTTGGAGCAGATCCGCTTTCGTAATATCCGGATGCAACCCAGCTTCCGCCGGTTTCACCGGCGAAATCTTCCTGTCCACCAGTCTGACGTGTCGGGTAGGAGATAATATTTACAGCGAGCCGGGCAGAGCCACCGGTCGTAACCGCTCTGTCGGTAATGGTCGTTGTTGCAGTCGCTTGTGTCTGCGGATTTTTGCTCTCGAAATTCCAGCCCGTTCCACCCGCTGTGTCTATGACAAAGATCAAGCACGCACGACGGCCCAAGCTGCCGGAACTCGGGACTGTAAATGTACCGCCTGCTGTTTCTGATCCTGTTAGCTCACGCGAGAAAACCGTTAGCGTATGAAGTTCTGCTCCAATGTAGATATAGCTATCTTGCTGTGTCCAACTTGCATCAGCGGCGCGTGGATCAAGATAGTCGTTTGTGCTGCCATTCTGACAGGAACACACAAGAATCGCTAGCTTGCCAGCACCCATACCACTTGCTGGATACGTCGGCGTTGGGTTCGTCCCTGCCGCTACATTTGAACCGGTGCCATATGTTACAGTGTATGACATTGTTGTGTGGTGCCTTTCCTATGGTACGGCGGCAGCCTTCGCCGCCACCCTGGTGATGTTGAGAAGAGACTCTGCGAGTGCGCTGTTGGCATCGCTTTGTTTGGCTGTCCACAAGCAATTGCCGGCCGCATCGCACCCGACCACGACATCTTGGCGCGATGTCAGAAGCGTGTAGACGCTGACGGTGTTGTGCTCGAGGTCAGCGTTGACGACCGTGCAACCAGACGCCAGATGCACCGCGCCGATCAGCGCGGCAATTTGCAGAATCCGGATGATGATCATCCGCCAGCCGCCGGGTCATCACGTTGGCTTATCTCCGCACGGACTTGTTGACGACCCTCGAGCACTCCCTTAGCGGAAGAGGCTTCTTTCTCTGCGCGAATGCGCGCTTCGTTTATGCCGTTGGTTGTCTCGATCACCTTCTCGATATGCGCCGTCTGCTTTTCCAGGGTCTTTCCGAGAGCATTGGCTTTGTACGCAATCCATGCGGTGATTGCTCCGAAGAACCCGGTCGCGACGGCAATCAGCAAGTTGCTCAGTGCTGGCGAAATATCGAACATAAATCCCACTGGTTCCGTAGTTGCCGCAATTGCATCGCTCATGCCGGTTGCTCCTCGCTGTTCCACGCATCCTGACCGCCGATGAACACCCCGACGTAAGCTTCCTCGGCCATGCCGGGAGGCACTCCGGACGCCAGCGCGAAAGCGAACAACAGCGCATCCCAGCGACTGCGCGGGATCGATGGATTGAACGACTTGCCGGTATACCAATTGACGAGCTTGCCTTCGACGAAGGTCCCGTCGCGCAGCCATACACGGTAGTTGCGCTCGCCGCCCTGCGTCTCATAGCCCATGTCATGCAGCAAAGACGCCTCGAACAGCAGCTCCGGATCAACCTTGATGCGCGCCAGCTTCGGCACGCTGGCACTCCATCGGTAGTCTGGCGGGATCATGACGGCGGAACGCCCGAGGTCCCACGTCCACTTGTAGACGACTGGCTTCGAGAGCTGCCATAGACCGGCTGCCCTAAAGGCGATCGGCGTCTCATACTCGCAATTCTGGATGTTGTAGCGTTTCCGATCATTGATCAGCCGCTCGATGATCATCGGCAGCGACCTTCCCAGCGATCTTTTGCCTTAGCGTCGGCAACGGTCATCCACTGCATGTTGATTGGATCATCGGCGCCGCCGCATTCCAGCGCGATCACGTGGTCGACAATCCACCCCGGACAGGGCCCACGCGCCAGCCCGGTCGCCGGACATGGGTGCAGCTTGCGGAAATCACGCACCTCAGAAGCGCAGCGGGTGATAACGCGCTGGTGACGCTCCGACCAATGCGACCTGCAGCCGCTCGCGGCGGTAGCGACCGATGGAAACAAGATGAGCACGGCAAGCGCAGCAACGGCGGCGCGCTGTGCGGCCAGCCAGCAGACTCGGAATAGCCGCCTCGTCCATCCGCGACGGTTGGCGTTCCAGTTGCTGAGGTAATCCTCGAACATCAGCTGCTCGGTCAGGGTATCTTCGACCAGCTCCGACACGTCGGCGGCGCGGGCCGCTGCGATGGTGACGGGACCAATTATCCCGTCCGTATGAATGCTCAGCGCTTCCTGCAGCCAGAGCGCGGCGCGCTGTGGTCCGGACTGCACTGCCGCATTGAAGACGACCAGCGCCACCGGCGGCGGCAGCTCGGCGCACCGGCATGGCTCCCAGTACATCTTACGGAAGATACGATCGGCTTGACCGGGCTGCAGCGTGCGCACCGAGGATGGCATGTCGAGATCGCCGGGAAACTGTTTGCGATAGGCAGCCAATGTGCCCTGCGCAATCCCGAGGTTGGTCAACCTTCCGGGATCATCCTTGGGAAGGCGATCCGAGAGTCCCCCCTCAACTGTGCGAAGGAATGCCAATCCTGCAGCAAAAGTCTCTTCCCAGGGGACTGCATGCTCAGCCATGCGGTAAGAATATGACTGAATCCAGCTTTGATGTCTATCGGCACATCCCGGTTTCCGGGATGAGGAATCCCTGGACGATGCCGTAAATGTACTGCGCCTCGACCATGCCGTTGCTGATCCAGGCACGAAGCAGCGGCCCACCCTGATACTGGAAGGATGGACGGAATGTCACCTCTGGATGATGCGCGGTCACGCTGACACCGTTCATCTCGAAGTACATCGACCGCATATCCTCGCCGCCATAGCGCAGCGGATTGAATGGATATTTGTTCGCAAGATATATGTGAGTAATACAGAACTTCTTTCCTTCAGGAACAGGGTAAGGAAACCCGCCGGTTTCGCACTCAACCGGCGTGCTGGCCACGGTAGAGGATGCCGTCCCCTCTGACAGCATATAACAGTTCAGCGTCACCGGTGTAGATTTCGCGTCAGCAGCATAAGCCTGCATTGATAATACGGACGCTATGAGCAGCGCCTTAAAGCTGGTCATTTCTTAGAAGAATATCCGATGTGGGTTTTGATTGGCCAGTCTATACCCGGTATGCAGATCGGTATATACGGCACAACATATGCGCTGACGAAAGATACTCTCTTTTCTGTCGCCGTGTATAGAAAGTTTGTGCCATTAATGTCAAAGGACTCGAAAGAAAGTCCGTTATCAGGATACCAGTCAAGTGGCCTCGCGGGGAGAGGAACAACGGCCTCATTTATAGGCGAACTCGACACGCACCTTATTGTGAAATCATAGAACACATCTATGCGCCTGTTGTCTTTTATAAAGAATGACTTATTGTCTATGGGGACAAAGTTCAGGTCTCCCGATACATCTAAAGGCGCTGCATTTGCAGAAAGAGTTGAGATAATCAACGCGGCAATTAATGTTGAAAGAAGTATCATCGTCGTCATCCATATTAGAGTTCTGCATCGCATGTAACCGTGTATTTATAGATACCCCCACCGCTTGCCCCCACGCTGGACGTTTTGTAGAACTCGCAAAAATATGCATTGGGCGTATCCGTAGATGGGTTTCCGGATGGGAACCCAGTCGGGGATGTTTCCGAATAGGTGAATGTCGGCGTCTTGCACATCGGTACAGGGAATGTAACGCATACGCTATAAACTCGCGACGCCACGACTTCCCCGGCCCAAGTAGCGCGGACTTGCTGCCGAAACCTGGAGCAGCGCATGGAGATGATCCCCTCCATGTCTTCCTGATACATTGTCGGTGATGCCAGTTCAGCCTTGACGCGCGTCATGCGTATTTCCGCATTCAGCGTGCCGATCCAATTGACGCTGCCGCTGGTCCTGGTCTTCTGGCTGGCATTCCATGCACCGGCTGTCGCTTGGAAATTGCTTCCCGATCCAAGATCGATGAAAACCGCGATGCCGATTTGGCCGGGACCCGTTAGCCACGTGCCGGATGTATCTCCCGGTATGACGAGCGCAACCCGTTGCCACGTTGACGCTGAGCCGACCGAGAATGTCGTAACGTAGCTTCTGTCTGCAGCACTGTTCACCAGGGTGACGCAGTACGTCCCTGTCATCGTTGACCAGAAATCGAACGAAATTGCCAGAGCAACAGCACCTGATGCGCCGAATCCAAGACTCCTGGTATCGGAACCTTCGATGTATTGCTTAAGGGTGAACTGTTCGGCAGCACCTGCGCTATAAGCTGATGCTACGAGAAGTTTGAGCGCATGCGACGCACCGACGGCGGCTCCGGCGGTGATCTGCTGAACGGTTATCTTGGATGCGGCGTCGATATTAAGACGCCACCGGTCCAGCGTATAGGTGCTGGCAGCCGGCGTGACCGCGCCACCGGAGTTGCGCTGGTCAAACCTCATGCCGCCATTGATGATAAGGTTGGGCCGGGATGGCAGTGGTCGTGTTACCCGGAAATTCGTGCCATCGTAAATGACATCGACGATCGACGATATCGGGATATCAAGAGGGGCCAGGTCGAACCCGTCGATGGTCTTGATCGTCTGCGCAGTCAACCCGTTAACGGCCAGCGTCGTCGCTGCGGTGTTGGCGAACGCCGGCGCGAGATAGATTATGCGCATGCCAGTCGTGTAAACGGCAATCGCCGGCGACAGACTGATGGTATGGGCGTTCGCAGTTCCCCCCGCGGTGCCACCCCAGGAGAACACGCCATCCTGCACCTGGTCGGCGCGAGCGTACTGCGTACGCAGCGTTGCCGCACCAACATTGGTGTGCTTGAATGTGCCCATCGGGATATCGGCGGTGGCTGCCGTCTGGCCATCTTTGCTGACCGACTGAGTCAGCGCCGATGCGATGTCCGCCATCGTCGTGTTGAAGTTGGTCGAGCTCGACAGCGAATGCGCGGGCACCGACGCTGCTGCCGGAAGATTGTACGTGCCGGAACCATCACGGGCGATTGGAGTTACTCCTCGATACGACAGATGTTGTGATACACTCCGCGCATGTTTGATAATCCTGATACTCTACGTGTCGTCGTCGTCGCCGGCTCCATCGGCTTCATCCGCGCACTATTGTGGATGGCCTTGGACAAGCTGGCTGCCCGCAAGGCCAGCCGCGCCGCCGCTGCGGCGGATAAGCTCGGCGAGCTGCCGCGCCTGTTGTGGCCTGGAAGTGAGCATGGCATTCAGCAGGCGTTGCCCGCCAGCGCTGTAAAGCGGCTTGGTCGCCATGTAGCCAAGTGCACCCTGGGCAAGGGCGAACGGATTCGTATAGGACAAACGCTCCGTGGTTCCAGACGTGCTGAACGGCCGTGACATTACCTGCTTTGCCGGCTGCGACAAGTCCTGCATAAGAGCTTGGCCCTTGGCGAAGTCGCCCTTGCCGACCGACTTGTCGCCGGCCTGAACAGCGTTCTGCAATTGTGCCGCTGTGAAAACATTATCTTCTGTGCCGATCTTCGATGCAGCATCGCGGATGCGCGCATAATTCGCCCATCCGCTTTTGATGGCACGCAAAGCGTCGGCACTATCCGGATTTTGCCTCTCCAGCTGCGACTCAAAGGCGACTACAGACTTTTTCAGAAACTTACCAATGCCTTGATCTACCGGACTGTCGCTGCTGCTATATCTGCTGGCCCAGTCTCTGAGTTGACTCTGCGCAGACTGAACGGCTTCGCCGGATAGCGAAGCATCGGTCCCGAGTGTCTCGATAACGATGTCCTTCGCCTTTGCCGTAGCCTTTGGTCCAAGTCCCGGAACGCTGATCGCTCGCATTTCCATGGCAAGCTCTGGCGTTTTCGAGAATTTCAGAGTCGGCACGATCCTGTTGAAGGCGTCCGAGAGTTTGGACGAGACTTCGGCCACTGCCTCGCCGCCCAACTTACCCGGCGTGATCTTCTCGCCGATTGGCGCAAGCGCCCGGTTGTAGGCGGCTACATTCAGACTTTGTGTGCCCCGCTGCTGGGCCTCGCGGATCGGCGTACCGGCGAACGGCAGCGATGCAAACGCCTCCTCGGCGTTCTTCGCCATGCCCCCGGCCGCCTGGCCGGCGGTCGGCGTGACTCCTTCCTTACGAAGCGCCTCTACAGCGCCTGGGATGGCCCCACGTGCGCCTCCGATAAGGCTGGCTACCAACTTAGCCACCGCACCGCCACCCGCGCCTGCTGCGCCTCCCAGGAGCGTATTCGTAGCCGACTGCCCGGGTTCGGTAGTCGGCTGCGCGGCGCCGGAGATCAAGCCCGCGAGTGCGCCACCGGCAACCGGACCACCGGGAATCAATGCCAGCGGCAGCTGCATGCCAACATTACCGGCGGCGCGCGACCAATCAAAGCCGGCGCCTGGACCGCGGGAGGCAGCAATATCGGCTTCGCGGCCCTTGACGATGTCGCGCGCTTTCTCGCTGCTGACGGAGGATGGAATCCCGAGGGCCTCACGTACCTGGATGCCGCGTTGGCCGAGTCCCATAAGGAAATCGGTCGCACCTTGCGCGGCGCCTGTCCAATTTCCGCGCGTCGGCTGCTGCGCGTCGGCGAGTGCCTGCATCATCATTTCCGGTGTTGCCTCGTCCGGAAACTCATGCTGCTGGCCATGCTCGTCAGTAACGATCTGACTCATTCCGGCACCAGTTTTCCATTCTTTATAATCCACTTCTTAGGCGCGTCTGGCGCTGAGGGTGTGCCTGGAATCTTTCCTGAAATATTCTGCGTCGCTGTTGGCGGCTTCCAGCTCTTCGAATCCTGCTCGATAAGCTGATTGCGAAACTCCTGGGACTTCGCCACAACATCGGCCGGGTCCATGTTTCCTTCAAACAGATGCTTGGATAATTGGCCGTCGAATTGCGCCTGCTTACGCGCGCGCGCCGTTCGCCGCTGCTGGATGTACTCCATCATCTTACGGCCCTGAGGAGTGACGATCGAAGTGTTTGTCGCATTCTGGAGGAAATTACGCTCTTCCTCGGTGTCGTTTCCTCCGAGTTGTTTCATCTTGCTCAGAACCAACCCAGAACTCAGTTCCCCTGCGGACTCGACGCTACCGATTTCATTCTCGTTGCCCTTCCACCCTAATTGCTGGGCATACTTGAGTACCTGCGTTTTTGTCGGAGTGAGCGGACCGGTGCCGATGCCCTCTAAAGTGCGATTGATCTCTTGCACGGTACCGAGCGTCTTCTGTTGCTCGGTTGCGTCCTTGAGGCTGCCGACCAAATCCTCGCCGGTCTTCGTGTAGAACGGGTTGGCGGCGGCGCCGGTGGTGTCCTTGTAGATCGCTGTTGGCGAGACGTTCGTCTCGACGCGGGACGCGCCGGTGGCCTTGCCCTGCAACTCTCGCCGCCACGCCTCAGGACTGAATTTCGTCTGGTCGGTATCGGGATTCATGAACGTGCCGCCGCCCATGTTCAGCCATTTATCAGCGGCTGATTTGGCCGCCTCCGGCTTCGGCCCGAAGCCCCGCACTTGCTTGGGTGTACCTTGGTTGCCGAATTGCACCAGCGCCGGCTCGCCCCCCGGCCCCGTGACAGTCTGCGCCGTTCCGAAAGTCTCTTCCCTGGGGTTCAGCATGCTCTTAACAAGCAATTGCTGTCCCGCTTCCTGGGCCATCGGATTGCTGCTGCCCGACAGCATAGCTGCGAGCTGCTGCGCGCGATCCTGGCCGGAGACACCTGGCTGCGCAGCGAACGCTCCCAGCATCTTGCCGAAGTCCTTATGTTGGGCTTCCTCTGTATCCATGGTGCGCCGGGCGAGCATCGCTCCGGCAAGCCTCGTGCCGACGTCAGTTAGACCGGCGCCAATG
>Ga0137367_10004923_pt1 | contig 10843 bp, 7 predicted proteins | sample SagtaG_14_FD_104939 | JGI IMG/M metagenome (GOLD analysis project Ga0137367, IMG submission 104939) | Vadose zone soil microbial communities from Sagehorn Ranch, Mendocino, California, USA - Sage1_L_80_16 metaG | ecosystem: Environmental > Terrestrial > Soil > Vadose zone | place: USA... | reverse complement strand
TTCCTATAGTTCCCGTATTTCCCTGGCAAGGCCAAAGGAAAATACGGGAACCTTCGGTTTCTTGGAACGGATTTGCATAGCCTACGCTGCGGCCGACGACGAGCGACCAGCCGCGCCATAAAGCATGGAGAATAACTGAGCATATCACAGATTCGCACGCCAAAGCAACCAATTATTTGATCCAAACCGCGATCTTAGCTACAATCGCGCATGCGCGCTGAACTAAGGAGCACCATTATGCCGATTCATACCACCGATCGTGGCTGGGTGTTAGAGACTCGCACGACCGGCTACGCCTTCGGCTTGAATCAGGCCGGCCTGCTTACCCACCGCTATTGGGGCGCACGGCTGCCTGATCCTGCAGATTACCCGGCCGCTCCAAATCCTGCCGGCTGGGCCTCGTTCAATAACCCAGCCCAGCTGACGGCTGAAGAATATCCTGGTTATGACGACATCAAGTTCATCGATCCATGCCTCAAGGTCAGCTTTGCCGATGGTGTACGCGATGTGGTGCTGCGCTTCGAATCGGCTGAGCTGCGCGAGCTGGATATCCCCGAACTGCTGATCAACCTGCGTGATACCATGTATCCATTCCGAGTGACGCTGCACTACCGCGTTCATGAGGCCTACGACCTGATCGAACGGTGGGTGACGGCCACGAACCATGGTGAGACACCAATCACACTCGAGCGGATCTGGTCGGCGCAGTGGCACCTGCCTTTGGGTGGCGAATACCGCATGACTCACCTGCATGGTCGCTGGCTGGACGAGATGCACCTGCGCAGCGAGCCACTTGCGCCAGGACGCAAAGTGATCGAAAGCCGCCGGTTGACTAGCAGCCACCACCACAACCCCTGGTTCGCCGCCGATCGCGGCAATGCCGACGAGAACGCCGGCGATGTCTGGTTTGGGGTGCTGGCCTGGAGCGGGAACTGGCAAATCTGCGCCGAGGTTACTGATTTCGCGTCAACCCGCATCAGCATTGGGTTGAACGACTGGGACTTTGCATGGCGGCTGGCCCCCGGCGAGGCGTTTGCCACTCCGCCGAGCTACGCCGGCTATACGGCCGGAGGGTTCGGCGGCGCCAGCCGGAGGCTGCACGACTTCATCCGCGATACCCTGCTACCGCATGGGCACACGCTTCATAAAGTGCTGTATAACTCCTGGGAGGCAACCCTGTTCGATGTCGACGAGCCGTCGCAGATCGCATTGGTCGAGCTCGCCGCCGAGATGGGCGTCGAGCTGTTCGTCATGGATGATGGCTGGTTCCATGGCCGCGACAATGACACGGCTGGCCTAGGCGACTGGTGGCCCGACGAGCGCAAATTTCCCAATGGCCTAGCGCCGCTGATCGAGCGCGTCAATGCACTGGGCATGGAGTTTGGCCTATGGATCGAGCCGGAAATGGTGAACCCCAACAGCGATCTGTACCGCGCGCATCCCGACTGGGTCATTCACTTCCCTGGCCGCCCCCGCACCACTGGGCGCAACCAGCTCATCCTGAACTTCGCCCGCGCCGATGTACAGGATCATATCATCGATCGGATCGACCGGCTGCTGGCCCAGCAGAATATTGCGTTCATCAAATGGGACATGAACCGGAACGTCAGTGAGCCCGGCTGGCCCAGCGCGCCAGGCGATCCTCGCGAGATCTGGGTGCGGTATGTGCAGGGACTGTATCGCGTGTGGGGCACGCTGTACGAGCGGCATCCGCACGTCATCTGGCAAAGTTGCTCGGGCGGTGGCGGCCGGGCCGACTTGGGAATTCTACATCTGGCGGACCAGATCTGGGTGAGCGATAACACCGAGCCGACCGCGCGCCTGGCCATTCAGGAGGGCTTCTCGCAGATCTTCCCGGCTAACACCATGGAGGCATGGGTCACCGACATGGGCGCGGCTGAGATTCCGCTGGAGTTCCGCTTCCACGTGAGTATGTGCGGATCGCTTGGTGTCGGCGGGCATCTGGTTCGCTGGGGCGCGGCTAGGCGTGAAGAGGCCGCGCGGTGGATCGCGCTATACAAAGAAATTCGCCATGTCGTGCAGTTTGGCGATCTCTACCGATTGCGATCACCACAAGCGCAGCCATTCTCGGCAGTGCAGTATGTCAGCAAAGATCATTCGGAAGCAGTGCTGTTTGCTTTTCGCACACACCTTCCACCGCCCGCGCAGCTGCCGCCGCTGTACTTGCGCGGGCTCGATCCCAACGACCATTATGAAGTCGAAGGCGTCGCCGGGGCTAGGTCGGGCAGTGCCTGGATGCACGCTGGGCTGCATGTGGAGTTGCTCGATTTCCAGAGCACCGTCCGGCGCATCAAGCGGGTATAGTGATAGAGGATAGAAGATAGAGGATAGCGATTGTTGCGAGAAGCTACGATTCTCCATCCTCCATCCTCTATCCTCTACGCTCGGCGTGCTCTTGCCGTAGCTCTTTGGCGATTTGCTCCACCCACGGCCCACGCGACGCTGCCCCTAATGAAAGGAAGATCTCCCTGGCGCGATCGAGGTGCGCCATCGCCTGATCCAGCTCGCCGCGATCAGTGTCTGCGTATGCCAGCGCCACCAGCGCCATAGCCACACCAGGAATGAACCCGGCTCGTTCGCGCAACTCAAGCGATTCCACCAAGGCGGCGCGCGCGGCAGCGTCGTTGCCGGCATCGTGCTGGGCAAAGCCAATGTGCCTGATCGCGTACGACGCGATGACATGGTCGCCGGCAGCTTGCGCGGTGCGATAGGCCTCGTCGAAGTATGGCAGCGCCCTGGCATGATCGTGGCGAACAACGCTATAGACCAAGCCAACATGAAACAGCGATTCGGCAATCGTGCGCGGGTCGCCAGCTTGGCGGCGCCACGCCAGCCCGCGCTCGAACAGCTCGAGCTCATTCGCCGGCTCCTGGCGTTCCGCGCTCTCAAGAAAGGTAGCATGCAACGACATGCCGCGCGCATCCAGCACGTTGCCAAGCAGAAGCGGCTCACCAGCCCGATCGGCGCGCGCCTGCGCCTCGTCGAGCAGTGCCTCGCGTTCGGCCAATGTGTCGTAGCTGCCAAACATGCCTTCCTCGGTGAGCACCCGCGCCAGCGCCAAGCAGACTCGCGCCAGCGCTGCATCGCTCTGATCGGCGGCCACCGGCAGCACACCGCGTAGCAACACCAGCGCGTCGTCCCAGCGGCCGCGGAGCCGCCAGATATCGCCGAGATCAGAGGCGTCCCGCAGCAGCCGTACGGCGAGCTCGGCATGCCGGTTAGTCTGGGGCTCCATTGCTTCAGACATAGCTACTCCTTAGTGCAATTGCAGATTGTAGATTGTAGATTGGCCAGCGCATACCACAATCTGCAATCTGCTATCTGCAATTTACAATGACACTAGACCGCCCACCACCTTCTGAGCAGCCCGAACATCTTCAGCAGAAACCAGATGCTCGCCACCAACATGAGCAACAAGAACACCACCAAACCAATCAGTCCGGTGAGCGCCAACAGCGGCACTGAGACAAATGACACCACCACGCCAATCAGCCCCAACCCCACACCGGTTACTAGAAACCCGCCGCAGGATACCAAATATCCAACGCCGATATGCCAACGAAAGATTGCTGCCCAAATCAACACGAGCCCGTTGACAACCCACGGCAACCAGGTACTCGCTGCCCGCAGCCCGGCAACGGTAGATGCCTGATCGATGCCGGCGCCGCTGGTTCGTGCCAACAACATCCGGGCTACTACCCAGACCACAATATTGACAATTGGGAACGCAATAAAACCGATCCGTTCATCAATCTTCTGCTCGGCATACGAGTCATATATTCTTGGTCTCACGCTGGCCTCCTAATTCGATCGACCCTTACTTGGTCGCTATTCCCCGCTTGCGAAGTAAACAGCTCAGATACAGTCGTTCTTCACTAGCCCTATGTAGAATAGGGACATTATAATAGACTTTATCGGAAAATTCATGAATAAACGCGGGCGCCGGCTCGCGTTCGCGAACCAGGACCCGCGCCACTATTAATCGTTAGAGCCGTGCTAATCCGTGCAGTCCGTAGAAATCCGTGTCATAATCGTTCGATCACGCCAGCCGCACCTTGGCCGCCGCCCACACACATCGTGATCAGGCCGTAGCGTGCGCCGCGCCGCTTCAGCTCATGGAGCATCTGCACCGTTAGCTTAGCGCCCGAGCAGCCCAGCGGGTGGCCTAGCGCAACCGCGCCGCCGTTGACGTTGACTTTCTCCGCATCCATCTCCAGCGCGCGCATGACTGCGATCGCCTGGGCCGCAAATGCCTCGTTCAGCTCGATCAGGTCGATGTCGTTCAGCGTGAGCCCGGCCAGCCGCAGCGCCTTCGGCACCGCCGCGACCGGCCCGATACCCATGATCTCGGGTGGCACGCCGGCAACCGCGAACGACAGGAAGCGCGCCAGCGGCTTGATTCCAAGCGCGTCGGCTTTCTCGCGGCTCATCACCACCACGGCGGCCGCGCCGTCGCTGGTCTGCGATGAATTACCGGCCGTAACCGTGCCCTTGGCTGCAAACACCGGCTTGAGCTTGGCCAACGCGGCGGCGGTCGTGTCGCGGCGCGGCCCCTCGTCGGCGTCGACCACGCTGGTCGCGCGGCGGCGCTGGCCGCCCTCGAACCAGACGTTTTCGACCTCGACCGGCACGATTTCACCCTTGAACTTGCCGGCATCCTGAGCTGCGATCGCGCGCTGGTGCGATCGCAGCGCAAAGGCGTCCTGATCCTCGCGGCTCACGCCATACTTCTGCGCGACGTTCTCGGCGGTCAGGCCCATGCCCAGGTAGACGTCGGGGTTGATCTCGGCCATGGTCGGGTTCGGCGCGAAGTGATGGCCCGACATCGGAATGAGGCTCATGCTCTCGGCGCCGCCGGCCACCAGCACATCGGCCATGCCGCTCATGATCTGCTGGGCCGCCAGCGCGATCGTCTGCAGGCCCGAGGCGCAGAACCGGTTGACCGTCTGGCCTGGCACATCGACCGGCAGGCCGGATCGCAACGCGGCGACGCGGCCCATGTTCAGACCTTGCTCGGCCTCCGGCAGCGCGCAGCCGAGAATCACATCCTCGATCTCCTTTGGATCGAGACCCCGGGCTTGCTCGACGGCGGCCTTGATCACTGTGGCGGCCAGGTCGGCCGTATGCACTGTGCGCAGCCCGCCGCGCGGCGCCTTGCCGACGGCGGTGCGGGCGGCCGATACTATCACTGCCTCTTTCATAACAATCTACTCCTCCTTGATAAGGCAAAAGGTAAAATGTCGTCTCTTTTGCCTTTTGCCTTTTACCTTAATTTCGAAGCGGCTTGCCGGTCTGCAAGATCGCCATCATTCGCTCCTGGGTCTTCGGCTCGAGAATCAGCTTGGAATTCTGCTCGAACTCAAGGTCGAGCAAGTACTGCTCGGTGACCCACTGCGGGCTGGTGAGGTCGCCGCCGCACATCACCACGCCCAGCGCCTTGGCCACCTTCTGGTCATGATCGCTGATATAGCCGCCAACCTTCATGGCGTGCAGCGCAGCCGCGATCGCACTCATGCCGCGCCGGCCGATTGCATAGATCGGCTCGCCGCCCGGCGGTGGCGGGGTATAGCGGTCGGCCACCATCTGCAGCACTACCCGCTTCGCCTCGCCGATCAGCAGCTCCTTGTTCATCACAATCGTATCGTTCGCGTCGAAGAAACCCATTTGGCGCGCCTGCTCGGCACTTTCAGATACCTTCGCCATCGCGATCGTCTCGAACGCCTTCTGCAAATATGGCAGCGGGTCGGCGCCCGGCGCAGTCATATGCGGCGAAACTTGGCGGCGCACAAATTCTTTACAGCCACCCCAGCCGGGCACGATCCCGACGCCCGCCTCGATCTGGCCGATGTAGGTCTCGGCCGCGGCCACGCGGCGCGCGGCGGCCAATGAGACCTCGGCGCCGCCGCCCAGCACGCGGCCATACGGTGCGGCTACCACCGGCTTGGGGCTGAGACGGAACTGCATAAACAGCTGCTGGGTGCCTTTGGTGAACTGGGTGACCTGCTCGCGCTGCCCGCTGGCGACGCCCATCATCACCACGGCCAAATTCACCCCAGCACAGAAATCGTTGGACTGGTTGCCGATCACCAGGCCAACCCACTTGTCGTCTTTCAGCAGTTCGAGCGCCTGGTAGCCCATCTCCATGATCAGCGGATCGAACGAATTGACCTTGGAGTGAAATTCCAGGCACAGCACGCCGTCGCCAAGGTCAAGAATGCTGGCGCTTTCGTTGCGCGCCGCCTCGCCACCCTGCGCGCGCACGTCGTCCAGCACGATCACGCCTTCGGGCCGGCCAAATGGCGAATAGTCGCCGCGGGCCGGGTCGTACACGCCGGTGATGCGGCCATTCTCGACACGATAGAACGAATTGATACCTTTTTCCAGCATCTGCTCGACCCACGGCGCCACCGCAATATCGCGCTCCTTCATCGCCCCAACTGTCTTGCGCACGCCCAGCGCATCCCACACCTGGAACGGGCCAAGCTGCTGGCTAAAGCCCCAGCGCATCGCGTTGTCCACGTCGGCGATACTATCGCTGATCTCGGGGATTCGCCGCGCGGTATATGCGAGCGTCTTTAGTGTCGTCTCGCGCAGAAATTGCCCGGCGCGATCCATATCCGCGTTGTCCATGATGAAACGCAGCCGATCGGGCAGCTTCTCGATCTTGCGAGCCTTGCCGACCAACTCGAAGCGCGGCTTTTTGGGCGGCTCGTGCGTCATCGTCTGCAGGTTCAGTGGCCAGAACTCCTTACCGGACGCGCCCTGGGTCTGCTTGTAGAACCCGACGCCGGCCTTGTTGCCCAGCCAGCCCTTCGCGGCCACCTGCTCGATTGCCGGCGGGATGCGGAAGACTTCGCGCTCCTCGTCCTCCGGCACGGCATCGTACAGGTTGCGCGTTACATGCAGCATCACGTCGAGGCCGACCAGGTCGAGCAGGCGGAACGAGGCGGTCTTCGGCCGGCCGACCAGCTCGCCGGTCAGGCTATCGACCTCTTCAACACTATAGCCGTGTTCCAATGCGTAGTTGATCGTCACCTGGCCGGCGTACGTGAAGATGCGATTGCCGATGAAGTTCGGGCGGTCCTTGGCGCGTACCACGCCCTTGCCAAGCCGGTCATAGGCGAAACCGGAGATCGTCTCGACCACCTCGGGCAGCGTGTCGGGCGTGGGGATGACCTCGAGCAAATACAGGTAGCGCGGCGGGTTGAAGAAATGCGTGCCGAGAAAATGCTGGCGGAACTCGACCGAGCGCCCTGCGGCGATCGCGGCGATCGGAATGCCGCTGGTGTTCGAAGAGACGATGCTGCCGGGCTTGCGCACCTGCTCGATCCGCTCCATCAGCGCGCGTTTCGGCTCGAGCTGCTCGACAATCACCTCGACGATCCAGTCGGCGTCGGCGATCTGGCCCAGGTCGTCGCTCAGGTTGCCAAGCGTGATCTGCTCGGCGCGCTCGGGCGTGAACAGCGCGGCCGGGCGCGACTTCTTGACCCGGTCGAACAACGTATTCACGATCCGGTTGCGTACTGCCTTCGACTCAAGCGTCAAGCCCTTGGCCTGCTCCTCAGGCATCAGTTCGCTCGGCGCCATATCGAGCAGCACCACCTGGCAGCCCGCGTTCGCGGCATGCGCCGCGATGCCGCCGCCCATAGTGCCCGCGCCGATCACGGCGATTTTCTTGATTGGTTGGGTCATGGTATCTCCTTCTTGATTATGCGACCTGCTCCGGCTGCCGAACCTCAACCCCAGCCAGCGCTAACAGCGCCTGGGCCACATCGCGGGCCGCATTCGGCTTGCCGAGCGTCAGCGCGGCGCGGCCCATCGCCACGAGCCGTGCCCGGTCGGCCAGCAGCGCGCCGACTTCGGCCAGCAACCGCGGCCCACTCAGGTCGGCCTGCGGCACGATCGCCGCCGCGCCGGCCTGCGCGCAGGCTTGAGCGTTGCGGGTCTGCTCGTCGCCGCCGGTCGGCACCAGCGGGATATACAAAGCCGGCTTGCCAAGGACACAGATCTCGGCGATCGTGCCGGCGCCAGCACGCCCAACCACCAGGTCGGCCAGCGCAAAAATGTGCTTGATCTCATCGCCGACAAAGCGGGTGACAAAATAGCGCTGGCGCAGTTCGGGCGGCAGTTGCGCCCTTGCGTGCGCGAGCCGGTCGTAGTCCTGCTCTTCGCCCACGGGCTGCTCGCCACATTGATGGATCACCCGGCAACGTTCCAGCAGTTCCGGCAGCGCCGCCTCGACCGCGCGGTTGATGATCCGCGCGCCCTGGCTACCGCCGGTGACATACACCGTTGGCAGCTGGTCGTCCACGGCCGCGAAGCCGGAGATCCGCGCGCCCTCGCTCCCGTCGCCGCCGAAGATCAGCGCGCGCACGGGATTGCCGGTGACGATCGTCTTGCGCCGCAGCCGGGGCGGCAGCTCGTGCGCCGCGCTCGCAAACGATAGTGCGATTTGCGTGGCGAAGCGCGCGGTAATTCGGTTCGCCAGGCCGATCTGCACCGTCTGCTCGTGGGTCAAGATTGGCTTGCGCAGCAGCCAGGCCGCCAATACCGGCGGCACGCCGACATACCCGCCGGTACTGAGCACAATATCTGGATCAAAGCGGCGCACCTCGGCCAGCGCCTGCCCAACGCCGACCGGGATTCGCAACATGTCGGTCAGATTTTCCAGGCTGAAATAGCGCCGCAGCTTGCCGGTCTCGATCCCGACAAAGTCCAGCCCTGCGCTTGTGACGATGCGCTGCTCGATGCCGCGCTTACCGCCGACATACCGAAAGCGCGGCTGCCAGTCGGCGCCCACAGCCAGCGCGCCAAGCGTGTCGGTGATCGCTAGCGCCGGGCTGATGTGCCCGCTGCTCCCGCCGCCGGTCACCAGGATTTTGATGGTTCGCATGCGACCTATTGTAGCACCCATTCGCTTGCAGGGACGAAGCATTTGCCTCACGAGAGTCCGTAATCTTGATCTACGAGACATCGCTCTAGATCACCGCAACTCGCTCGCCATGGGCAAATGCTTCGCCCTTACAAGCGTGTGTACTAGCGAAGCTCGCGGCTGCTATAGCCGAGCAGGCGTCGCGCAACAACTAGGCGGTTGATCTGGCCAGTGCCTTCGTAGATGTCGTTGATCCGCGCGTCGCGCATCCACTTCTCCACGAGCAGCTTGCACGAGTAGCCTTCTGGCCCAAGCAATTCGACCGCTTTCTGCGCAACGAGGTTGGCGACCGCGCCGGCCTTAACTTTACACATGGAAGCTTCCAGCGTATTTTCTAGGCCGGCGTCCATTTTCGCCGCCGCGTTGAGCACCAGCAGCCAGGCCGCGCGGTGCTGCGCCTCCATCTGCAGCAAGTCGCGCTCGACAGCGGTCTGCTGATGCAGCGGCACACCATAGCGCACGAGCACGCCGCGCTCTTTCAAGTACGCCGCCGCGCGGCTGCCGGGCTTCGCCAGCTCAGCGGCGTAGAAGCGCTGCGCGGCGGAGAGAGCCTCGAGCAGCTTGTCGCGGCGATCGTCGCGCGGCCCGCGGGAGGCGCGCCTGGGGACCTTGACGCCGAAGCGCGCGGCGAGCGCTTCGACGGCCTCGGGGAAGTCCAACCGGTTGATCTGTCGAACGAAGTGGATGACGTCGCCACCCGCGCCGCAGCCGAAGCAGTGGTAGAGCCCTTTGTCCCGGTCCACCGTGAAGGAAGGCGTTCGCTCATTGTGGAACGGGCAGAGACCCTTCCACGAGCGGCCGGCCTTCTTCAGCTTGGTGTGTTCGCCGACGATCTCGATGATGTCGGCCGCGCTTCGCAATTCCGCGAGGACGTGATCGGTGATGTCGAGGTCAGACATCGGGAGACTCCCCCCTCATCGCAATTCCACGATTGTCGCGCCGTTGCCGCCTTCGCGGGCATCGGCTTGACGAACCGAGGCGACGGCGGGGTGCTGGCGCAGGTGCTCGCGCAGGCCGTTGCGCAGGCGTCCCGTGCCGTGGCCGTGGATGACCCGCAGCCGCGCGTCTCCCGCCAGAAGCGTCGCATCGAGGGCCTTTTCGACCTCGGCGGTGGCCTCCTCGAGCCGTTGCCCGATCACGTTGACCTCGCGGGTGACGCCGCCCGAGGCCTTGCCCTCCCCAGCGCTGGTGGGTGCGGAGAAGGGCGGCTTCTTCGCTTTCTTCTCGGCCGTCGTGCCCAGAGCTTCGAGCTCCGCACGCTCCACGCGGATTCGCTTGCCTTTGACCTCGAGCCAGGCTGAGTCGCCTTCGAGCGCGACGACGACACCCTCGGTCTGGAGCCCCCGCATCCGAGCGCGCGAGCCCACGGCGACCACGCGGGCGCCTTCCCGCATCTGTGCGTCGGCTTCTACCAGAACCGGTTCGGAGGCGACCGCCTGTTCCGCCCGCGCCAGCACACGTTCGGCCGAGGCCTGGGCCAGCAGCGAAGTCTCCCGGCGGATCCGGTCGAGCTCCTCGTCGACGCGGCGCTTCAGCTCCCGGCGAGCCCGTTCGAAGCCCTCGCGGCCCTCGCCCAGGACCTTCGACCGTTCGCGTCGGAGCGTCTCGCGCTCGGCGGCAAGCCTCTCGGCCTCGGCTTCCGCCGCACGGCGCGCCCCTTCGATCTCGGTCTCGGCGCGGCGCAGGCGTTCCAGGGCGGCCTCGGCTTCCGACTCCGTCTGTTCCCGGCGCTTCCAGGCCTCCCCCAAGATCTCGAGAGCGCGGGCGAGGACGCTCTCGGGGACATGCTGCTCGGCGGCGACGGAAAGCGCGCGGCTCCTGCCGGAAAGGCCAGGGTGCAGCCGGTAGGTCGGCCGGCCCGTCTTCTCATCGAACTCCATCGCCGCGAGT
>Ga0137367_10004903_pt1 | contig 10869 bp, 16 predicted proteins | sample SagtaG_14_FD_104939 | JGI IMG/M metagenome (GOLD analysis project Ga0137367, IMG submission 104939) | Vadose zone soil microbial communities from Sagehorn Ranch, Mendocino, California, USA - Sage1_L_80_16 metaG | ecosystem: Environmental > Terrestrial > Soil > Vadose zone | place: USA... | reverse complement strand
ATCAACGGTAGTAGAATAAGCGGTAAAAGCTACGGCTCCAGCCGGTCGGCTGTGCGCGCAGGTTAGCCCGCTACTTTCTATCAAAAGAAGAAAAGGGCGTCGTGCTTTTGCATAAAAGTTAGATTACGCAACAAAGCCGGGGTTGGGGGTTCTCCAAGAGATGCGATTCTATACGAGGCGAAATCCCGCCCGCGTTTACATAAGAACAGGAAGGTGATCATCGTGGAACAGCCAACAGTTCCTGCCGTCGCTACGCTGCTCGACTTCACCGGAAAGGTCGTGCTCATCACCGGCGCTGGCGGTGGCATTGGGCAAGGCATCGCAATGCGCTTCGCCGAGGCAGGCGCACGGATTATCGTCCACTACCATACGAGTGCCGTGCAGGCTGAAGCGCTGGCGCAGCATATTACCGCCAGCGGAGGACACGCGGCCGCCTTCCAAGCTGATGTAACGAACGTTCAGGAGGTAACACACCTAATCGATCAGGCGGTTGCGCGCTTTGGCCGGCTCGATGTGCTGATCAACAATGCCGCACGGCAAACACTGGCTGGTTTGCTCGACATGGATGTGGCGGAGTGGGATGCAATGATTACAACCAATATGCGTGGGGTGTTTTTGTGCACACAAGCTGCGGCACGGCAGATGATAGTCCAAGGCGGCGGTGGCGCGATTATCAACATCACCTCGATCGGAGCTGAACACCCGGCGCCACGGCATAGTCACTACAACGCCTCGAAAAGCGGGGTGCAGATGCACACCCGCGCGGCGGCGAACGAGTTGGGCGCCTACGGCATTCGGGTGAATGCGATCGCGCCCGGCCTGATCTGGCGTGAAGGGCTCGATCGCGACTGGCCCGAGGGGGTGGCTGGGTGGCAGCAGGCCGCGCCGCTGAAGCGGATCGGCTTGCCCGCAGATGTCGCCGACGCCTGCCTGTTTCTGGCCTCGCCGGCCGCACGCTGGATCAGCGGAATCAGTCTGCGCGTTGACGGCGGGGTCATGAGCAGTCGCATGTATTAATGGTTCGGCGGAAGCTGTATGGAAGTGATGAAATGCACCCGCTTCGAGTGGCGGTCGTGCGCAACGTAGGAGGTTCCGTGTGCGCCATAGCATTTCTGTCTCAAGTGGAGGGAGTGACGAGCGCTGCGCGACGCAGAGGCGCGGAAACAGCCAGGCCGACCCTACGCTACTTCCACCTCGAATTGGAGCAAACGGTGCTACCGATGGCAAGACACTATGCTGTTTTCTTGCCTTTTTTGGTATTACAAAGCGGAAAGTGATGTGCAAAATCCCAAGCCAGCGTCGTTTATCTCCCTGCCCTGAATACTAGGTACGATGCACGAGGATTTGTGGCGCACGCTTACAAAATGGCTTTCCAATGCCACGAAGAAGCATGAGCGACACATATGACACCGGAGCAGGGCGCACAGACCGCACTGTATCTTGCCACATCATCACAGGTTGAAGGTGTGAGTGGCAAGTACTTTATCAAATTCATATGATGAGACATTGCAAGAGCACATCTGGAATATCAGCGCCGATTTGGTCAATCTGGCACGTGAAGGAGAAACAGCGTGAATATATCAGGAAAGGCTTTCTAACGCATCTGAACTGCAAAATCGCTGCGATCCAGCCGCTCCGCTGCGACTCGATGTTGGGCGCTCCCTCAATGTACGCCGCGGAACGTGCGTCGATATGACTGTGGGCTGACACCGACGAGTTGCTTGAATCGATCACGAAAGGTTGTTGGCGAACCAAATCCGACCTGACTGACGATCTGCTCGACTGATAGATCAGTTGTTTCTAGCAGGATTTGCGCTTGGCGCAATCGAGCGCGGTTCAACCACTGCATGGGAGTTGTTCCAGTCTGCTCGCGGAAGCGTCGGCTCAGGGTACGGATGCTCATCCCACCTTGAGTAGCAAGATCTTCGAGTGTGAGTTGCTGATCGGCGTTTTCTTCCATCCACCGCAACAAAGCTTCAAGCGAGCCTCCTGTCGGCGTAGGTTGCTCGTGAATGATGAATTGTGCCTGCCCGCCGTCGCGTTCCAAGGGCATAACTGCAATCCTCGCAGCATCAGCCGCCACCGCAGAACCATAATCTCGGCGGATCATGTGCAAACACAGATCGAGCCCGGCAGCCGCACCAGCCGAGGTGAGAATCTGACCATTGTCGACGAAGAGCACATCTGCATCCACATGCACAGCGGGATATCGTCGCGCCAACTCGCTCGCAGCGGCCCAATGCGTGGTCGCGCGCAAGCCGTCCAGCAGGCCAGTGGCAGCAAGGATGAACGTTCCGACACAGATTGAAGCAATCCTCGTCCCGCGTGCGGCGGCATGCTGCAACGCAACCACCGCATCATGCGGAACTGGAGCCATAGGGTCAGCCAGGCCCGGGAGGATAATGGTGTTTGCCTCAGCGAGCATGTCCAAGTGCCAAGGAACGCGCATGGTGAACGAACCTGTGTCGATCTCATCTTTGGGAGCACAGATACGTACGTGATATCCCCGCTGTCCGCCTGACAAACGAGCGCGCCCGAATACCTCTATTGGCGTGGACAGATCGAATGGCAGTACCCCATCGAAGGCAAGAATAGCTATGGTATGCATCGCCATAAAACTGTACGTTCCTCATCATACAGTGAACACATCCTGTTAGCCTTCCTAAAGGACGTGCCTCTGCTGGTCATTGTTGCACACTTGGCGCATACCATTTGGCTAAAATCCGTCGATAGATGGCAATGTCGCCACTTCTGGGCAGCGTGAGCGTGCCCTATACTGAAGAAGGCGCATATGCTATGGTTCGCAGCGTTTTCTTGGAAGGAGTGATCGGAATGTACGCACAGATTGTATTATTTGATGGCTTCGACCCACTTGATGTCATCGCCCCATACGAAGTGTTGTGGGCGGGGGGTGTCGCTGCGGGCGGCGCCCTATCGGTAGAGTTGGTTTCGGCGGAAGGACCACGCGAGGTCGTGGGCGGATCAGGTGGCCTTGTCCTACGGGCAACGGCTACCCTTGATCCAGAGAGAGCCGACCTGATTATTGTACCTGGAGCGGCGGGGCTGGTCAGCCAGCCGAAAGATGGGCCCGAGATCGACACGATCCCCATGCTGTTGGCGCGGACCATCGAGACCGACCTGCCGCTCCTGATCAGGAAAGCGCTAGATAATCCCAAGGTCATCGTCGCAACGGTCTGCGGTGGTTCGCTTGCACTAGCGATGGCTGGTCTCCTTGAAGGTCGCCATGCAGTGACACATCACATGGGGATGGATGTTCTGAGTGCTACGGGAGCCATCCCAGTCCGCGCCCGCGTGGTTGACGACGGTAATGTAGTTTCTGCTGGTGGCGTCACCTCTGGACTAGACCTTGGCTTGCACCTCCTTGAGCGCGCGTTTGGTCCACACATCGCCCTTGCGGTCGAGGAGCTTTTCGAGTACGAACGACGCGGTACTACGTGGCACAACACGGGACTCAAAGCCATTGCCATATAGCGTTTCAGCTGCTGCATAGATGATACGCATCCCAACAGTCTCGGTGTTGATCGACGTTGCAAATACCGCCGTAGCCACGGGCATCATGACAAAGACGATCGACGCTTGATATGTATAAACCTCGTACGAATGAGAGGATGGCATGGCTATTACAGGGTCTTGGAACGTGAGAATCTCAACCCCAATCGGCACACAATTCATTGTGCTTGAACTCGCCGAGCACGGTGGGGTGGTAGAAGGGATCGCAAAATCCGTGGCAGAAAGCACACCGCTGATCAATCCGGTTCTCAACGTCAATCGGCTCACCTGGCAGCAGTCGATTACCAAGCCAATACGGTTGAATCTCATATTCGATGTGCTGATCGACGGCGACAAACTTACTGGCACATCGAAAGCAGGCGTACTGCCTGCTTCCAAAGTTACTGGCACACGAATTGTTGGCTGACGAAGGACCACATATGAAAGGCCTACCACGCCTTCAACAATTCACTCGTCAACGAAAAGTAGCCCTAGCCAGCGGCCCAACACAAGGAGACGGACAATTCATCTACTCTACCTGTGTGACAGGATGTCCGCCCGCCTATTCCTTCGCCCATGATGGCATGGAAGTCAACGGCAACCCAGCGAGATCATTCTATCGCTTTGCAGAATGGTACCCACCGTGGAGCCTCATTTGTCGGTAAAAAAGCGAGACGAAGGTGAGGATGCTCTTTATATTCTGTATCAAATAATGTAACAAGAATCCTATCTTAGTCGCCTCAAGGTGAGAGCGGCAGTCAACCGGTGGCCACTGATCTGACCAAGTCAGATAGACAATGTCCATTTGGCATAGCCCGAGAAGCTCCTGAGTGACCCAGGATAGGGTGCTTATCGTCATCACTGATTGGGCTCCCCTTTCAACTAACACTTTGCCGTTTTAACCGACCTCGCGGGCACATAGCACCGTAACTTTGCTCAATGGACACGTCAACAATGAGATGGTCCCAGTACCGGCTGGGCAAGGGGTAGATTGATCTTGCTGGAGTGGCACTTGATTTGCGGGGTATCATGAAGCAAAGCACCTCGATAATAAGAGGTATACCAGGAGCGACCAATGCGAACGATTGGTTGGGGTATTATCGGATGCGGTGATGTTACCGAAGTCAAGAGCGGTCCTGGATTTCAGAAAGCCCAACACTCCCGCTTGGTAGCGGTCATGCGACGCACCGGGGAATTGGCCAGAGATTACGCTCAACGCCATAATGTGCCGCGCTGGTATGACGATGCGGAAGCCTTGGTCCACGACCCTGAGGTCGATGCCGTCTACATTGCTACGCCCCCGGCCTTTCACAAAGACTATACCCTGCTCAGCGCTCAAGCCGGAAAACCAGTCTATGTTGAGAAGCCGATGGCACTGAACGTTGAAGAATGCCAATTGATGATCGACGTGTGCCAGGCAGCTGGTGTGCCTCTGTTCGTCGCCTTCTACCGGCGCGCTTTATCCCGTTTTCTGAAAGTGAAGCAGCTCATCGACGCCCAAGCTATCGGCGAACCTCGCTTTGTTACGATCACCCTCTACCAACCCGTCACCCATGAAGAACTCAATCCACACACGCTGCCCTGGCGGGTCATTCCAAAAGTAGCAGGTGGCGGGCGTTTCGTAGACCTGGCTTCGCATATGTTGGACTTTCTAGATTACCTTCTCGGCCCGATCCGCTCTGTTCACGGCTTTGCGTCCAATCAAGCCCACCGCTATCCGGCCGAGGACATCGTCACAGGCACATTCGTATGCGAGTCAGGCGTGCATGGGGTTGGGACGTGGTGTTTTAGCGGCTTTGAGCGCTGGGATCTCACTGAGATTGTTGGGACGGAAGGGAAGATTGCGTATTCGACATTCGACGCCCGCCCAGTTATCTTAACGACGGCCACAGGCACCACGGAGTTTTCATACCACTATCCTACGCATATTCAGCAACCGCTGATCCAGGCTGTTGTCGATGAACTGAATGGATTTGGCACGTGTCCAAGTACGGGTGAAAGTGCAGCGCGTACGTCCTGGGTGATGGACGAAATGCTGAAGGGTATGCTCAGGGACCAGCGCTCGAAGCGCAGCTGAATACCTCAAAGACAGCTATTGGGCGTGGTTCTTCTCTATTTCCATCAGAGGCGCAAGGCACGTGTCACGATCCGACTAGCAGCGAATCTCTGCGCTGTTGTTAAGGCTGACTCCCGAGGTTACGTAAGTCGTTTGGACCCTCAGCGCCTCAGCCCTTCCGTTGGAGTGTACTACTATATGATTTACTACGGTTTCATTTTGCTTGGAGTTGACGGCGCTAAGAAACCCGGTTGCGATAGCCGTGGCAAAGATTGAAAGCCCCATAAACGTGTCATTGAACGTCGGCGTGCCAGCCAACCCACTTATCGTTACCAGATTGATCGACGACAGTAGCAACGCAATGGTCATGAACAGCAGGGCAGCAACCGTCAGCTTGGGTGAGCGAGCACGCATCTGTGTAGCAAGCATACCTAGACCGAAGTTCAATATTGGAATAGACAGAACAAACAGCCGAAGGCCGACGCGAAGATAGAGTGGTAGTTGTACATCGCCATCGGCTGGCAGGCTACCAGTCAACACACCATTGAGAATAATGAGCACGAAGTCGATCACCCAGAACAAGCCGCCGAAAAGCAACGCTACCACGAACCACACACTAGGCCCGACGCCGCAACGCGTGACATTGATGTAATCTTGTGAATCGGCCGGCGGCACGCCCGCGCCCATCAACGCTGCAGCACCAACGGCGGATTCTGTGTCAGGGCTGGGTAGCGGATACATCGATCTATGTACTCGTGGCTGAGGTAATTGAGTACACTCATCCCGTAATTTATACGATGTGCGCGCGCCGCCGGTCACATATACTCAGTGTCAGAGGAATAACACTACGGGTCACTGCCATTGAAACCAGCTCTGAAGCGCTCTCATAGGAGACATGATCATGAAAGTCGCAATAGGTAGAACTATTCGGTCCTCCAGTGTTGCGGCGCAGCTCGCCTACGCCTTCGCACTCATACTCGTGCTTGCCGTGCTGGTGTTTGCCGGCGGCACTTTGCTCACACCAGCCAGCACTGCGGCGCCAGCTGTCCGCCCAGCAGTTCCTACAAGCTCGCCCGCGAACTATCGTCTACCGAGTGAGCCTGTGGACTACAACGACCCGAATTATATCGGGTCGTATGGCGGGTAGCCGAGCGATCGGACGGTGATCTGCCGCCACTGCTCGCTTCGGCTTCCGCGCTGCGCCCCAAGTCGATATGCAATAGGAAAGCCGCCCGATACATCGTCCCACGCCGGAATCTACGGCAGATCGCCGGTCTACCACCAGATCGGGCCATATCTAACGTGCAGCCCCGGCATCGAGACGATGGTGCTGTTTCACTATGCCAGCTCTGCGGATGTCATTGCCAGGTTCACCGTCAGACGCATCAAGGTGCGGATGGGACGGCAAATTGTTGGTGCAATTGATAAAGAAAGTCAAGAATATGCGGGTCTCTAGAGGATGACCAGTGTTCGTGAGCAGCAGCAGTCTTGCCGACGGGCCCGCATGAGACTGTTCGGATAGACCCTGTTTTTTGATTATTTCTATCAAGTTTATCAATAATTTTTGGCGTCGCTCTGGTACTGCCCATTCGGACCGGCATCGGCACAGAAAACGACGACGAATGGGCAGGCGACATCATTCAGATGCCAGGCGTTTCCGCCTATGATCTGAGCTATCGATATTCCGTCGGCTCAAGGGGAGGCAGCATCATGGGTATTGGTTCACTTCAGCGAAAGCCTGTGCGCGGGATGATTCTCGCGTTTACCGCCACCAGTTCAGCAGATTTAGCGGACATTCCCGCCACCGTGATCGATATCTGGCCCCGCTTGCCCTCCGGCAACTACATGGTGGAACTCGAGTACGGCGAGCCGGTACGGCTGGGGCCATATCTGATAACACAGATCGGTGCGCTGGTCAGCGAACTCTACATCCCGTGCCGCGCTGACCAGCGCTGGCCACGTGCTACGCCGAGCGGGTTCCAGCACCGTATGCATCGCGCGGTGAGCGGAGGGACCTACCCTGCCTCTGGCAGCCTCGCTCTGGTGTGATGACGCATCCAGTGGCTGACACCGGCGCAGGAGCACGTTATTCGTTGGATCGCCGCCGCTGCTCACTGCCGCAGTCGGCTCTATTGGCTGCTACTCTAGAAAGCGGCAAAGTGTGCTATCGCGGGCAAAAAGTTACACTCGATATTTGTCTTTCCGCAGCACAAAGTGGAATGTAATGGTTTGCGCATTGTCTTGCCTTTGGGATGAAGGACCAAGAGATGCGAAAATTGTTGAGTAAGTTGATCTACACAATCAAGAACAATCAGCGATAGAATAGCGCCAATACTGCCGCTACTGGTCACATCAGAACCCAGGCCGCCGTCCAACGCCCTGCGCATTAGCCGCCGGCTGGAAGGAACCACAGTGATAGATCGAAAGGGCGTTTTAGCGCTTCCTGCTGCCAAAATCGCCCCGATCCAGCCGGTCCGCTACATGTGCTTGTTGGGCGGCCCTGATCGCTTCCAGTATACGGGCCGTCAAGGATGTGGCCGGTTGTAACTGATGTACTTGTATCATTAGAAGCTATTCGTGATAGTGAATATTGTCTGAGCAGGCAAACCAACTCCTACTAGGAGCCACCCTGGACGGGCCGCTATGCCCGATGGCTCCATACACGACTAGCACCGCAACGACAACTGCAACGCCCGCCCAATTATCCCCTAACCGTCAGGTGAACAACCCCGGCGTTTGTCCCCTTCTGATGCCCTGTGCAGGACCTTTGCGGGTGTCGACCGTTGCAGTGCAAGACCCGTAAGCGGTGAGCCATCTTACAGAGAGGTCGTCGAGCAGGGGTTGTTCCCTTCCCTATGCCTCAGATTACATTCGCTGCAATTCTGAAAATTTGTGACGACCGGCCCAGGCCGTCCTAATGCCGCCTGCACGGACCCCATACCCCCCTTTGCCGTGTCCCTATGCGGTATTCAACCCTTGTGTTGTCAATTCTCATAGGCTTTACAATCCTGTTTTGTTTGTTCGCATAATATGTCTTATACCAAGTATAGGAACAAAGAAAAGCCCACCGATTCTTTGAGCAGCGGGGTGTGATTGCATTCTACTCGGCAAAGCGTAAGGCGCACTGGCCTTTCGGGTTGGCGGCTTCCCCTGGCTTGGCGCGTGCTGAGCAGTACAATCCATATTGGCCGTCGCTCAACGAGCGCTTATGCACCGGGCATCACAGCGTACCATCGGGCTGTTTTTGGGAGATGTGTTCAACAATCTAGCCAATGCTGCGCATCGTGGCCAGCGCGGCCGCTGCGCCGCCCACGTAGCCCACGTAGAGGCGGTACTCGGGAAGGGTGAACCAGCTCTTGCGGATGTTCAGCGCCGCCGCGCGGTCGTCGCTGGCGACCTCGAAGCCGTCGGCCCACAGCTCGGCGAAAGCATCGGCCTCGTCGCGGCCAAGCTCGCGGATTTCGAGGCCCTCCGGCAGGGGCGGTTCGTGGGCAGCGGGCACGCCGTACAGCACCATACCGTTCGGCGCGGGGGCAAGGCCGCGCGCCGCCAGTGCCTCACCGATCTCGGGCGTCAGTGTCAGCGGGTCGAGGTCGATGTGGCAGCGCCGCGCGCCATCGCGGTAGAGCGCGATGATGTCGTCGATCGCGTTGATGTCGTCGGGCTGGAAGCCGACCACACGGTTCCAGCAGCCGTGCGGCGGCGCGTTGCGTCCGACGAACGCCGCCGCCGCACCGAAGTCGTGGCGCTCGATCCCGTAGGGGTTTCCGGCCTGCTGTGCTGTGCAGGTCAGCCCCGCGATCGTCTCGGCGACGAGCACGCCCCGGAGCCGTGCCGCCAGCTGCCTGGTCATCACGGGGGGTTGCATGGGACATACCTCTAACTGAACCTTCACAAAACGTCAGTAATGAGTTACCCGTGTTCTTCCTACGACTCCGATCTGCTCGACTCAAACCGATCTTCTATGATCTTGCCGTCGGCGAAGCGGACAATCGTGATGCCAGTTGTCGTCGTAACTTTGCCTGTGGGAGGCCTGCCCTGATACTCGCCGTGTTGGGTGCCCTGTGCGGTCCAACGATAAGCGACCTTGTCGCCTTCGGCGATCATTTCGTCGATCGTGAAATGGATATCTGGGAAGGCCGTGCGAAAGTTGGTGATCGCAGCTTTAAATTTCTCAAGCCCGCCGAGCCCATGGAGCGTGTAGTTCGGATCGCAGAGTTCATCTAATGCGTCCACGTTACCCTGGTTCCAAGGTTCCTCCACGAAGCGCTGGACGATCGCCTTATGCTGTTCTACTGACATGGTAGCGCCCTCCCTCAGTGATACCGACAGCGACTAACAGGCTATTGTGCATAGTCTAGCAGGTCGCTGGTCGGAGTCAAGGAGCAAAAGCACGCCCCGCCAGCACCAGGCCAGCGGGGCGGTTTTCTTCCAACGATCTCGCGCCGGAGGCGGTCAGGCGCAGCACTGGGTTCGGCTCGAATATCTATGAGGTCCCCTTTTCCGCCTTCCTGATCTCCACATCCTGCACTTTCTCTTCCGCCGCCCGCTTCAGACGTTGCAGCGAATCCTCGATGCCCTTATGGAAGGCGCGCTCCCCAATACTCCAACAGCTAGCCCCACCATCCAGGGGGGAAGGCAAAGTCTCACCCGTAGCGTACCATACAACGTTGCTCGTCGATCTGTGCACCCACGATCCGGTTGTTGCCGACGGCCCCGAACGGGAGAGACATGCGGAATAGGATCTGATGGCGCTGCGCATCCACTTGCTGAATTTCGCCGTCGATCGGCCAGCGCCTACCCAAGGCCCTGCTCCAGTCAGCAAACGTTTGCCCGACCACGGCCGGGCCCTCCGGTTCGACGCGCTCGACCGTGACATCCCAGAAACGACCGTATCCCGCAGGCTGCATCAACAGTTCCCAGACACGTTCAACCGGTGCATGCACCGTGTCGGCAGGACAGACGCTCAGGGTCATGCTCGTCTCCTCTTCATTAACCTTCGGCGGCCCAACGCTCTCGGTGAGCTGTGGCCCGCAGAAAAAACGCCAGGAATAGCCCCAAAAACCTACGCTGTGGGCCGTCAGCTCTTCTGGGTTGTTAGGCCAGGCATATGTGGTATTGCAAGACCCGCCCCGCGCCCTCGAAGCACCCTGCGGGTCAAGTCACTGCCTTCCGCAGATACCCAACGCACCCTTAGGCGCGAAACGACCGAAAGAACGCACGAATGTCCATGGCCAGCGCCTCCGGCTGCTCAAGGGCAGCGAAGTGGCCACCGCTGGCCATCGTCGTCCAGCGTTGGATGT
>Ga0137367_10004889_pt1 | contig 10886 bp, 10 predicted proteins | sample SagtaG_14_FD_104939 | JGI IMG/M metagenome (GOLD analysis project Ga0137367, IMG submission 104939) | Vadose zone soil microbial communities from Sagehorn Ranch, Mendocino, California, USA - Sage1_L_80_16 metaG | ecosystem: Environmental > Terrestrial > Soil > Vadose zone | place: USA... | reverse complement strand
AGCGCCGGAGCGCCGCGTCAGCGGCGGGTGAGCACGGCCGGCAGCTCACCGGGGTCACCGGGGCGGGCTGACCGGCGGCGCACCGCAGAGCGCAGAGCGCCGGAGCGCCGCGTCAGCGGCGGGTGAGGACGGCCGGCAGGGCACCGGGGTCACCGGGGCGGGCTGACCGGCGGCGCACCGCAGAGCGCAGAGCGCCGGAGCGCCGCGTCAGCGGCGGGTGAGGACGGCCTGCAGGTACGTCGAGTGGGCCAGTACCGAGCCGTCCTGCGCCTCGTTGTTGCTGCTCCACAGCTCGGCGAGCTCGTGCTTGAACGCGGCCTTGTCCTCCGGGGTGAGCGTCTCCAGCAGCGCCACGATCGGGCCGAACCACCGGGTCCACACCTGCAGGCAGTGCTCGACCGACCGGTACGTCGCATAGGCCGCCCGCTCGGTCACCTCGATCTGGTCGCAGGCGTGCCCGAACAGGTCCCGCAGCCCCTCCTCGGTGCCCCACCGGGTCGGATCCGGCACGTCGTCCGGCCGGCCGCGGAAGTCGGCGATGATGTCGAACTGCTGGCCGTACAGCCCGTCCGGCCGCCAACTCGCCAGCGCGATCCGGCCACCGTGCCGGCAGACCCGCAGGATCTCCTCCGCGGTCCGGCGCTGGTCCGGTGCGAACATTGCCCCGAACGTCGAGATCACCACGTCGAAGCGGTGCTCGGCGTACGGCAGGCTCTGCGCGTCGGCCAGGTCGGTCTGCAGGTGCAGGCCCTCCGCCGCGGCGCGCACCAGGGCACGGTCGAGCAGCCCGGGCACGAAGTCGGCGGCGGTCACGTCGGCGTACCGCCGCGCGGCGGCCAGCGCGGCGTTACCGGCGCCGGCCGCCACATCCAGCACCTGCTCGCCGGCTCGCACCGCGGCGGCCTCGCACAGCAGTTCGCCGACGATCAGCTGCTGGGTGCCGATCTGGTGGAAGTCGCCGGCCGCCCAGACGTGCTGCTGAGCCACGTTGTCCGGCCCCCATGCGGTGGTCATGCGGCGAGGGTCCCGCCCCGGCCCGGGCGGGGTCAATCGCCGGGTTTCATCGCGACCGGGGCGGCGGCCTCGCGGGCTCAGCGGTAGCTGTGCTCCAGGCCGGGGTAGAGCCCGCCGCGAACCTCCTCGGCGTACCGGTGCGCGGCGTCGCCCAGCACCCGGGTCAGGTCCGCGTACGCCTTGACGAACTTCGGGGCCTTCTCGCCGATGCGCAGCCCGGCCATGTCCTGCCAGACAAGCACCTGCGCGTCGCACTCCACCCCGGCGCCGATGCCGATCGTCGGGATCGCCAGCTCCGCGGTGACCCGGCGGGCCAGCTCCGCGGGCACCACCTCGAGCACCACCGCGAACGCCCCCGCCTCCTGCAGTGCCAGCGCGTCGGCCAGCAGCGCCTCGCCGGCCTCGCCGCGGCCCTGCACCCGGTACCCACCCATGGTGTTCACGCTCTGCGGGGTCAGCCCGATGTGCGCCATCACCGGCACGCCGGCCTCGACCAGCGCGCGCACCTGCGGCACCACCCGGCGGCCGCCCTCCAGCTTGACCGCCTGCGCCCCGCCGTCCTTGAGGAACCGGGCCGCGGTCTCCAGCGCCTGTGCCGGCCCGATCTGGTACGTGCCGAACGGGAAGTCGGCCACCACCAGCGCCCGCTCGGTGCCCCGCACCACCGCGCGCACCAGCGGCAGCAGCTCCTCGGTGGTCACCGGCACGGTGGTGTCGTACCCGTACACGACGTTGGCGGCCGAGTCGCCGACGAGCAGCACCGGGATGCCGGCCTCGTCGAAGACCCGGGCGGTGGAGTAGTCGTACGCGGTGAGCATCGGCCAGCGCTCGCCGCGCTCCTTGGCCGCCTGCAGGTCCCGTACGGTCACCCGCCGGCCCACCACACCGCCGTACAGACTCGATTCACTCATGATCGAATGCCCTTCCTCGAAGCCGCGACGTCGCGGTCCCCGGGATTACCGAGACATTTCGATGGTGTCACCGGACAGCCGGCGCGGTCTCCCTCCACCTGTTGGATATTGGGAGACGTCGGTCACGTCCGAACGCCTTGAGCGAGATCTTGGTGCCCGGCGGGTACTGCCGCCGCTTGTACTCCGCGCGGTCCACGAGCTGGATCACGTGCTGCACCACGGCCGGGTCGTGGCCGCGCCGGATCAGCTCGGTCCAGCCCAGGTCGCGGTCCACGTAGTCCTCGAGGATCGCGTCGAGCTCCTCGTACGGCGGCAGCGAGTCGCTGTCCACCTGCCCCGGGCGAAGCTCCGCCGACGGCGGCTTGACGATGGAGTTCTCCGGGATCGGCGGGGTCTCGCCGCGGCGCTCCGCCTCGGCGTTGCGCCAGCGGGCCAGCCGCCAGACCAGCGTCTTCGGCACGTCCTTGATCGGGGCGAAGCCACCGACCGCGTCACCGTAGATGGTGGAGTACCCCACCGCGGCCTCGCTCTTGTTGCCGCACGCCAGCACCAGGTGCCCGTGCTGGTTGGACAGCCCCATCCAGATCACCGCGCGCACCCGTGCCTGCAGGTTCTCCTCGGCCAGGCCGGTCAGCGGCACCGCGTCCAGGTAGGCGGCCACGATCGGCGCGATCGGCACCACCTGGTAGTGGCAGCCGAGCCGGCGGGCCAGGTCGGCTGCGTCGTCGCGGGAGTGCTGCGAGGAGTAGCCGCTCGGGTTGGACACGCCGTACACGTTCTCGGCGCCGATCGCGTCGCTGGCGATGGTGGCCACCAGGGAGGAGTCGATGCCACCGGACAGCCCGAGCAGCACCGAGCGGAAGCCGTTCTTGCGGACGTAGTCGCGCAGGCCGGTCACCAGCGCGCCCCACACCTCGGCCTCGTCGGGCAGCCGGTCGGCCACCGGGGCGGGCACCGGCCGGTACGCCGGCACCGGCTCGTCGCTGACCAGGTGCCGCTGCACGGTCATCCCGAGGATGCGTTCGCCGGAGACACCACCTGCCCCGGTTTGCGTGCCGTGCCCGGCCCGGACGCCGGCTCGGGCGCCGGCCCGGGCGCCGGGCGGACGATCGGCGGAGCCGGCCAGGTCCAGGTCGACCACCAGTAGGGTCTCCACCCACTGCGGCGCCCGGGCCAGCAGCGTGCCGTCCGCCTGGACCACCATCGAGTCGCCGTCATAGACCAGCTCGTCCTGGCCGCCCACCATGTTCACGTAGGCGATCGGCGCACCGGCCTCGCGCGCCCGCCGCTGCGCCAGCGGCAGCCGCAGGTCGTCCTTGTCCCGCTCGTACGGCGAGCCGTTGATGTTCACCACCAGGTCCACCCCGGCCTGGCCGGCGACCGCGAACGGCCCCCCGTCCTGCCACAGGTCCTCACACACCGTGATCGCCACATCGACCCCGTGCAGCCGTACCACGGTGAACCGGTCGCCCGGCACGAAATACCGCGCCTCGTCGAACACCCCGTAGTTCGGCAGGTGGTGCTTGAAGTACGTGGCCACCACCCGGCCGCCGTGCAACACCGCGGCGGCGTTGCGCGGGCCGCGGTCGCGCCCCAGGTAGCCGACCACCACGGCGAGGTCGGCCAGCCCGGCCGCCTCCAGCCGGGCGGCCAGGTCGTGCAGCGCGGCCACGCTGGCGTCCCGGAACGACTCGCGGAAGACCAGGTCCTCCGGCGGGTACCCGGTCAGCGCCATCTCCGGGAACGCGGCCAGGTGCGCGCCGCGGGCGGCCGCCTCCTTGCACCAGGAGACCACCGACTCGGTGTTGCCCCCGAGATCACCCACGGTGACATCGATCTGAGCGAGCGCGACGCGCAGCTGGGCCATGCCTCCAGTGTCCACCGCGGTGGGCGCCCGCGGTTGCGCCCGGTGGCGGTGTGACGAAACGCTCCGGCGGTCGCCCGCCGCAGTACCGCCGCCCGGAGCAACCGCCGCTACGGTCGCCGGCCGACGTAAACCAGGCGGCCGCTGTCTACCGTCGGTTGGGCAGCATCGCCCAAGGGAATGACGGTGACAACGCGTGGCACGGCACCGGTCGAGCACGGCACGACCGAGGACGACCGTGAGCGTGCGTGCCGTGGTCCTCGTCGTGGCCGTGGCGCTGCTGGGTTGGTTCGGGTTCCGGTACGTGGCGGACCGGGTGAAGACCTCGGACTGCTCCGGCGGCACGATCGGGCTCAACGTCGCCGCCGCGCCCGACATCGCGCCGGTGCTGGCCCAGGTCGCCGGCTCGCTGTCCGGCCCAGAGCGGCACGCCGGCAGCTACTGCTACACCGTGCGGGTCGACGCCGCCGACCCGGCCCGGATGGCCGCCACGCTGGCCGGCAGGTCCGGCGACACCCAGCCCGACGTGTGGGTGCCGGACTCCTCCTACTGGCTCGGCAGGGCCAGGGCCGAGGGCGTGGTGAGCGTGCCGGAGAAGGGCACCTCGGTGGCCAGCTCCCCGGTGGTGATCGCGCTGGCCGAGCCGGTGGCCCGGGCACTCGGCTGGCCGGAAGCCAAGGTCGGCTGGGCGCAGCTGTTCGGGCGCGGCGGCGTGCGGATCGGCATCCCGGACCCGGCCCGCAGTCCGGTCGGGGTGTCCGCGCTGCTGGCGGTCAGCGCGATGACCGCCAGGGGCGGCAAGCCGACGCCGGCCACCGTGGCGGCGCTGCGCCAGCTCTCGGCCAACGTCTCCGCGTTCTCCTCCGACCTGTTCGGCAAGCTGCCGCAGGCGTCCGACCCGGCCAGCGTGGGCAAGGCACTCGGGGGCTTCCCGGCCAGCGAGCAGAGCGTGACCGCGTACGCCACCAGCCGGCCGGCGGTGGCCGCGGTTCCGGTGTACCCGGAGCCGGCCAGCCCCGGCCTGGACTACCCGTACGTCGTCGGCAGCGGGCTGTCGGAGGCGGTGAACCAGTCCGCGGCCAGGTTCCTCTCGGCGCTTCAGTCGCCGGACGCGGTGCGCGCGCTGACGGCCGCCGGGTTCCGCACCCCCAGCGGCGGCACCGGCCCGGCGTTCCCCGCGGGCGAGGGCATCAGCACCGACATCGTGGCCCCGGTGCCGCTGCCGGACGCCGGTGCCGTGGCGCAGACGGTGATCATGTGGTCCACCCTGACGCTGCCCAGCCGGCTGCTGGCGGTCGTCGACGTCTCCGGCTCGATGGGCGATGACGTGCCGGGCACCGGGCAGACCCGGCTGCAGCTCACCCTGTCCGCCGCCCAGCAGGGCCTCGGCCTGTACTCCGACGACTCCCAGATCGGGCTGTGGGCGTTCTCCACCAACCTGGACGGCAACCGGGACTACCGGGAGCTGGTGCCGATCGGGCCGCTGTCCACCCAACGGGCCGGGCTGGCCGCCGCGATCGCCAGGGTGCAGGTCAAGCGGGGCGGCGCCACTGGGCTGTACGACACCGTGCTGGCCGGGTACCAGCAGGTCAGCCGGAACTGGGATCCGGCCAGGTCGAACGCCCTGCTGGTCTTCACCGACGGGCAGAACGAGGACCCGTCCGGCATCAGCCGTGACCGGCTGTTGTCGGAACTGAAGAAGCTGTACAACAAGGACAAACCGGTGCGGATCGTGTTCCTCGGGCTCGGCCCGGACGTGAACGCCGAGGAGCTGAGCGCGATCGCCAACGTCACCCACGGCCTGGCCATCGTCAGCCGGGACCCAGGCCGGATCCGCGACATCTTCCTGCAGGCACTCGCGGTGCGGCCCTGCCAGCCGCCGAACTGTTGATCCGGTAGGATCCCCGTCGGTCCGGATTGGGGGCAATCCGGGCGGGATGCGCGAGCGTGCCGGGACGGTCACGGTGGGTACTGTCAGTACTGCGGACAACAATAAGGCCGAACGACGCGTCTGTTGGTGCGAGGAGCGAGTGCATCCGGTATCGGTGCCGGGTGGCCGTCAGTGGGGAAGAAGGTAGGTCTGGCATGTCCGTTGAGGCTCCGGTCGGCCGACGGAAGGCCAAGCTGGCGCTCGCAGCGCTGGTGCTGGCCGCGGCCACCGCCTGTTCGGGCGGCTCGGGCGGCGGCGGCTGGCTGGGCGGCTCCGGCGACGGCGGCACCACGGGCAGCCGGACCCCGTCGGCACCGCCCGCGGCGGTGGCGATGACGCCGAAGGCCGGCTCGACGAACCTCTCCCCGGTCACGCCGGTCACCGTGCGGGCCTCCGACGGCACGCTCGACTCGGTGCGCCTGGTCAACGAGACGGGCAAGGTCGTGAATGGCGCCCTGTCCGCGGACCGGACGCGCTGGCGGACCGCCGAGGTGCTCGGCTACAGCAGGACCTACACGCTGAGCGCGGTCGCCACCAACCCCGACGGCAAGCAGACCAACGCAACCTCCACGTTCAGTACGGTCACGCCGGACAACTTCACCATGCCGAGCTTCGGCGTGCTGGAGGGCGGCGGCACGTTCGGGGTCGGCATGCCGGTCACGCTGCACTTCGACGAGCCGATCCCGGACAAGGCGGTCGCGGAGAAGTCGCTGACGGTCACCACCACCCCGAAGGTGGCCGGCTCGTGGTACTGGATCGACGACCAGAACGTGCACTACCGGCCGCAGAAGTACTGGACGGCCGGCACGAAGGTCTCGGTGCAGGCCAAGGTGTACGGCGTCAACATGGGCGATGGGCTGTACGGGCAGGCCGACAAGTCGGTGTCGTTCACCATCGGGCGTAGCCAGGTGGCGGTCATCAACAACGACGCGCACATGATGACCGTCTACCTCAGCGGCCGGAAGGTCCGCTCCATCCCGGTCAGCATGGGCCGCGGCGGCACCATCAGGGTCAACGGCCGGACCATCGACTTCTGGACCCGCAGCGGCCCGCACGTCGTGCTGGAGAAGTACAAGGTGCGGGAGATGAGCTCCGCCTCGTACGGGCTGCCGGTGGACTCCCCGCAGGGGTACAAGGAGAAGATCCCGCTCGCCACCCGGGTCTCCGGCGGCGGTGAGTTCGTGCACGCCGCCTCGTGGTCGGTGGCCGACCAGGGCTACCGCAACGTCTCGCACGGCTGCATCAACATCTCGCCGGCGAACGCGCAGTGGTTCTACACCACCTTCCGGTACGGCGACATTGTGGACATCCGGGGCACTCCGATCAAGCTCCCCCTGACCGACGGGCTCGGCGACTGGGGGCTGTCCTGGGCGGAGTGGCTGAAGGGCAGCGCCCTGCGGTAGGGCGTCGCCGGACCGGACCGGGGGCGTAACGTCGGAGAAACAGCGGGCTCGCACACTGGGCCCGTGCGCTTCGAAGGCGACGGGAGACCCCCGGAGATGGACCGTCAACAGGAGTTCGTGCTGCGCACGCTGGAGGAGCGTGACATCCGGTTCGTCCGGCTGTGGTTCACCGACGTGCTCGGGTTCCTGAAGTCGGTGGCGGTCGCGCCGGCCGAGCTGGAGGGCGCGTTCGCCGAGGGCATCGGCTTCGACGGGTCGGCCATCGAGGGCTTCGCCCGGGTGTACGAGTCGGACATGATCGCCCGCCCGGACCCGGCCACGTTCCAGATCCTGCCGGCCCGCGGCGGCGAGCCCAGCGACACGGCCCGGATGTTCTGCGACATCCTGATGCCCGACGGGTCGCCGTCCTGGGCGGATCCGCGGCACGTGCTGCGCCGGGCGCTGGCCCGCGCCTCGGACATGGGGTTCACCTTCTACACCCACCCGGAGATCGAGTTCTTCCTGCTCAAGGAGGACCCCGAGTCCGGCCGGCCGCCGCGCCCGGTGGACTCCGGCGGGTACTTCGACCTGACCACGCACGACGTGGCGCACGACTTCCGGCGGATGGCCGTGTCGGCGCTGGAGACGCTGGGCATCTCGGTGGAGTTCAGCCACCACGAGTGCGCGCCCGGGCAGCAGGAGATCGACCTGCGGTACGCCGACGCGCTGTCCACCGCGGACAACGTCATGACGTTCCGGCACGTGGTGAAGGAGGTGGCACTGGCGCAGGGCGTGTACGCCACGTTCATGCCGAAGCCGTTCACCGACCAGGCCGGCTCCGGCATGCACACCCACCTGTCGCTGTTCGAGGGCGACCGGAACGCCTTCCACGACCCGGCCGACGCGCTGAACCTGTCCAAGACGGCGCGCTCGTTCATCGCCGGCCTGCTCCGGCACGCCCGGGAGATCACCGCGGTGACCAACCAGTGGGTGAACTCCTACAAGCGGCTGTTCCCGATGGCGTACCACGGCAGCCCGGTCAGCGAGGCGCCGGCGTACGTGTGCTGGGGCCACCTGAACAGCTCCGCGCTGGTGCGGGTGCCGATGTACAAGCCTGGCAAGGCCAACTCCACCCGGATCGAGGTCCGCTCGCTCGACCCGGCCTGCAACCCGTACCTGGCGCTGGCGGTGCTGCTGTCCGCGGGGCTGACCGGCATCGAGTGCGAGTACGAGTTGCCGCCGGGCGCCGAGGAGGATGTCGGCCTGCTGACCGGCGCCGAGCGGCGCGCCCTGGGCTACCCCGACCTGCCGCACAACCTGGCCGACGCGCTGCGTGCCATGGAGGAGTCCGAACTGGTGGCCGAGACCCTCGGCGAGCACGTGTTCGACTTCTTCCTGCGCAACAAGCGGGCCGAGTGGATGGACTACCGGGCGCGGGTCACCCCGTACGAGCTGGCACGGTACCTGCCGGCGCTGTGATATGTACGCGGGCGGCGCTTCGCGCCAGCCCGCCGCCTGGTCGGGTCTAGAACCCCCGGTCGCAGAACCGGTTGGGTGCTGCCCGCGGGAAGCGGCGGGCGCATGCGGGGGTTTGTGCTGGGAGACCGTTCTGCGACGAAGGGACCCCTTGGTGTCTGTCAGCGACAGCGGCACGTTCTCCATCGGTGGCGACCTCCCGGTGCGCCGGCTCGGCTACGGCGCGATGCGGATCACCGGCCCGGGCGTCTGGGGGCCACCGGCAGACCACGACGAGGCGGTGCGGGTGCTGCGCCGGGCCGCCGAGTTGGGCGTCACGTTCATCGACACCGCCGACTCCTACGGGCCGTACGACTCCGAGGAGCTGATCCGCGAGGCGCTGCACGACGGCTCCGGGTACGGCGAGGTGGTGGTCGCCACCAAGGGCGGCTTCACCCGGCAGGGCCCGGACCGGTGGGGGGCGGTGGGGCGGCGCGAGTACCTGCGCCAGTGTGTGTTGATGTCGCTGCGCCGGCTCGGGCTGGAGCGCATCGACCTGTGGCAACTGCACCGGATCGACCCGCGGACGCCGCACGAGGAGCAGTTCGGCGCGATCGCAGAGTTCGTGAAGGAGGGGCTGGTCCGGCACGTCGGCCTGTCCGAGGTCGGCGTGGCGGAGATCCAGGCCGCGCAGGCCGCCGGGCTGACCGTCGCCAGCGTGCAGAACCTCTACAACCTGGCCAACCGGCAGTACGAGGAGGTGCTGGACTTCTGCGCCGCGAACGGCATCGCGTTCATCCCGTGGTTCCCGATGGCGGCCGGGACGCTGGCCCACCCGGGGGCCCGCTGGAGGCGGTCGCGCGGCGGCATCCGGGGGCCACCACGGCGCAGCTCGCGCTGGCCTGGCTACTGCGGCGTTCCCCGGTGATGCTGCCGATCCCGGGCACCGGCTCGGTGGCGCACCTGGAGGAGAACTGCGCCGCCGCCGACCTGACGCTGTCCGAGGAGGAGTTCACCGACCTGACCGCAGCGGCGTAGCCGCCGAGGCGGCCCGCCCGGGGTGGCGGCCCTGCCGCGGCGGCCCGCCCGGCGGTGGCGCCTGCCGCGGCGGCTGTCAGCCCGAGGCGGGCAGCCGGCGCCGGTGCAGCCGGGCGGCGTACTGGATCAGCACCTGCTCGATCAGCCCCACCAGCACCTCCTTGACCGACTGCCGGTAGCGCGCGTCGCAGGGCACGACCGGGATCGAGTGGTCCACGCCGAGCGCCTCCCGCACCTCTTCCATGGCGAAGCGCTCGGCATCCTGGAAGTGGTTGACCGCGACCAGGAACGGCACCGACCGCTCCTCGAAGTAGTCCAGCACCGGGTAGCAGTCCTCGATCCGGCGGGTGTCCGCCATGATCACCGCACCCAGCGCGCCTTCGGCCAGGTCGTCCCAGAGGAAGGTGAACCGGTCCTGCCCGGGCGTGCCGAACAGGTACAGGATGATGTTGCGGTCGAGCGTGATCCGGCCGAAGTCCAGCGCCACCGTAGTGGTGGTCTTGTGCGGCAGCACGGAGGCGTCGTCCACCCCGATCGACGCCTCAGTCATGGCCGCCTCCGTCACCAGTGGCTCGATCTCCGAGATCGCCCCGATGAACGTGGTCTTGCCGACACCGAAGCCACCGCTGATCACGATCTTGACCGCGGTGGGGGCGCCGACCGCGGCCGGCGCGTGGTGTTCAGAGCTCCCGTACAAGGTCTCTGATCCTCTCGATGATGTTGATCGGCAGTTCGGCGGGCTCCTGCAGTGCGACAAGGTTCTCCGCGGCGAGGTCGGCGATCAGGACGCGAGCCACCCCGAGGGGTACCCCGAGGCCGGCGGCCACCTCGGCGACCGACAGCGGCCGCTGGCACAACTCGACGATGCGCCGCCGCTCGTACTTCAGCGGCGCGGACAGCACCGCCGGCGACGCCAGGATCTGCGTCTCGATCCGCAGCCCGTCGTGCAGCGGGCGGGTGCGGCCCTGGGTCAGGATGAACGGCCGCAGGAAGGCATCATCGCCGGACGGGTCGTCAGGCGGGTCGCCCTCGTCCTTCGGTCCCGGCGGGACCCAGGCCGCGGCGGAACCGCCCGGTACCAGGTCGCCGTCGGGCGCCGGGGCGAACCAGGCCTGCGGATCCCAGGTCTGCATCAGCGGCGGATCCGGCGGGCGCGGAGGGTTGGTCATTGCTCGGCTCCGCGCTCGCTCCGCTCCTCGGGCACGCGGTTCCAGCGCTTGGATCGATGATCCGGCAGGGCGTGCCCTGCGATGCTCACTCGCTGTCGCCTCGCGGTGTTTATCTGCTCGGCT
>Ga0137367_10004876_pt1 | contig 10899 bp, 4 predicted proteins | sample SagtaG_14_FD_104939 | JGI IMG/M metagenome (GOLD analysis project Ga0137367, IMG submission 104939) | Vadose zone soil microbial communities from Sagehorn Ranch, Mendocino, California, USA - Sage1_L_80_16 metaG | ecosystem: Environmental > Terrestrial > Soil > Vadose zone | place: USA... | reverse complement strand
AGCGATTTATGATATTTACACCAACCCCGAAATAACATTGATCCGCCAGCAACAAGTGTTGGTGCTAATGTTTGAATTGAGTCAAACACAGGGATGTATCAAAGTCAGCAACAGTCCTTCGCCTGTTTGTGTTGACCCTGTGACAGCTACTGATGCAGCCAACACGATGAAGGCGTACGCGTTCCGCCCCCCATCATTTGACGCGCGCTACCCGCACTGGGTCAATTTCGTCCGTGCCCAACTCGAAGAGAAATACGACGCACAAACGATTTACCGTTCTGGCTTCACTGTTTACACTACGCTTGACCCAACTCTCCAAGATAAAGCCCAGCAACTGGTCACTGAGCAAGTGGCTGGGCTTGTGGATAAGAACGCGCATAACGGCGCGTTGGTTGCGATTAAGCCGTCTACCGGCGAAATTCTTGCCATGGTTGGCTCGCCTGATTTTTACAACGAAGCCATCTCAGGTCAAGTGAATATGGCGGCGAGTCCCACGCGCCAGCCTGGCTCCTCGATCAAACCCATCAATTACGTGGCAGCCTTTGAAAAAGGTTGGACACCTTCCACCTTGATCTGGGATGTTCCTAGCGAGTTCCCACCATCCGGTGATCCCAACGATCCGCGCGAGCCATATAGGCCTGTCAACTATGATGGAAGATTTCACGGTCCAGTGACGGTACGCGTGGCACTGGCAAATTCTTTTAACGTTCCTGCGGTTAAGACTCTTAATTTCGTCGGCGTTTATGACGATCCCAACACGCCACAATATGATGGCATGATCGCCATGGCTCAGCGGCTTGGCATCACGTCCTTCACGCGCGATGATTATGGCTTGTCTCTCACCCTCGGTGGTGGCGATGTCAGCCTACTTGAGCTAACATCAGCTTATTCAGTCTTTGCAAATAGCGGGGTACGTGTTCCACCTGTTGCGATCTTAAAAATCACTGATTTTCAGGGTAATGTTATTGATGAATATAAACCTGCTGGAGCACAAGTCATTCGACCTGAACACGCCTATTTGATTTCGTCCATCCTTTCAGATAACAATGCCCGCTCATGGATGTTTGGCACGAACTCCATGCTCAACCTGCCCTTTACTATTGCCGCGAAGACAGGCACTACCAACGATTTTAGAGATAACTGGACTCTCGGTTACACACCGGACCTTGTAGCAGGTGTATGGGTTGGCAACGCGGATTACACACCGATGGTCAACACCACCGGTCTCACGGGTGCAGCTCCTATCTGGTCACAGTTCATGCAATATGCTGTCCCCTATGTTGCACCTGGAGGCACTCCAACATGGCTCCCTCGTCCCGCAGGAATTATAGATAGAACTGTATGTGCGCTTTCGGGAACCGAGCCTTCCAACTGGTGTCGAGGCGGTCAATACAGCGAGATTTTCGCAGCTGACCAGCCGCCTCTACCTGCCGGCCAGGATTTAATTCGCCGTATCAAAATTGACTTGTGGTCTGGCTTGCAAGCCTCAGATGCCTGCAAGGGGCCAGCGGAGGAGCAGCTTGTTTTAAACGTCACGGATCCTTGGGCGCGACAATGGCTTGGTTCCGGAGCAGGGCGTGATTGGCTTGAGGCACATGACTTGCCGCGCAATCCATATTATGTGCCAGAACGAGAATGTACAGCTAACGATCCGCAACCAAATCTTGGATTTGCCTTAACTGAAGGAGAGACGGTTACATCTTCACCACTGGTGATCAATGGCTCTGCTTACGCGGATAGCGGCTTCAGAGGCTGGAGATTGGATTATGGTCTTGGTGATAACCCAGATTCGTGGTCCCCTCTGACCGAAAGCAATAATCCCGTTAAAGATGGAACGCTCTACGCATGGGACCTATCTACCTTCCAAAGTGGAATTGTCACGTTACGTCTGACGCTGGTTGGCGACAAAGCTGAAGTAGAGAAACGCGTACACTTGATCATCGTCCTGCCCACGACGCCTACCGTGACTCCTTTCACGCCAACAGTCGAGCCGCTCCCCTCTGAGACGCCAACACAAAGCATCGTTCCAACAGATACGCCCACGCCGACAGAGGGGCCAACCACCACAGCACCGACGGAAACTCCGACTACCTTCCCCTAAAAGGGCATTCACTGAACTGTCCCAACTGTGCTATAGCTCACACCCGAATTTGTCCGAATCGGCTTGACTTTCTCGCAAATTTGAGTATAATATAGGCGTTGGATGGTAAAACCGAGTAAATTACAGCAAGCGCTTGAGAAAAGTATTCTCAAAGCGCTTGCCTTTGTTTGTCTCTGGTATAAGCCGACTACATGCTATGCCGAGACTAGCTCGGAGCGCATTCTATTTTATTTGAGTTAGGAGAGGACCAGTGGAAACTAAAGGACTGACCGCACTCCGTATCAGCCTTGCTTCACCTGAAACGATCCTGTCTTGGTCGTATGGTGAGGTACTCAAGCCAGAAACTATTAACTATCGCCGCTTGCGGCCAGAAAAAGACGGGTTGTTTTGTGAAGCCATCTTTGGCCCCACCCGTGACTGGCAGTGCTACTGCGGCAAATACAAGAACCCCCGTTATAAGGGCATCGTCTGCGATAAATGTGGTGTGGAAGTGACTCGTGCCGCGGTACGCCGCGAACGTATGGGACACATTGGGCTGGCTACACCTGTCGCGCATATCTGGTATACACGCCGCATTCCGTCACAACTTGGCATGCTGCTCGATATTTCGCGCCGCAACCTCGACCGTGTTCTTTACTTCGCGCAATACATCGTCACTTATGTAGACGAAGAAGCGCGCAAGAAAGCTTTGCAACGTCTTGAAGATGAAATCTCCGTCTCTGAGCGGGAGCAAGCCGCGAGTGTCAATGCTAAGATCGCTGAGATTAAAACCGCGCGCGATCACCAGTTGAATGATTTGACACAAAAGCGTACTACACTCGAACAAAGTTATGATGAGAATATTGCTGAAGAAATGGATCCCATTATTAAGGAAGGCCAGAAGCTGGAGAAACTGCTTCAAAGCCAGATGGGTGAACCTGCCAAAAAGGCGATCATTTTCGAGTTAACCGGTGAAAAGATTCTCGATGCCGGTGACAAAGTTAATTCCAAGCATATTACTCATGTTCAAAAGAGCGCACAAAAGAAACTTGAAGCCCTCGAAAACGAACTTAAGGATAAGAAGCAGCGCGAACTCGATGAGCTAAAGACTCAGGCCGCGACCATTAAGGCGCTGGCCGATCAGGATATGGAAGCTCTGCGAAACGAGTTGGAGAGTCAGACCTCTGTCTCGTCCAACCAGTCTTCGCGCATGCGCGACGAAATACTGGAGCTTCGTCCTTTCACATTCATCAGCGAGATCCGCTATCGTGAACTCAAGCAGCGTTGGGGACAGGTCTTCCGCGCAGATATGGGCGCTGAGGCCTTCTTTGACATTCTCGAACGCCTTGATCTCGAAAAACTTTCCGAGGAACTCTGGCACGAAGTCCGTACCACCAAGAGCAAGCAAAAAAGAAAGAAAGCTACCACTCGTTTGAAGGTTGTTGAAGCGTTCCGTCGCTCTGGCAATCGCCCCGAATGGATGATTCTCACTGTTCTGCCTGTGATCCCGCCTGATCTGCGACCGATGGTTCAGTTAGATGGTGGCCGCTTCGCGACCTCCGATCTCAACGACCTTTACCGCCGCGTGATTAATCGCAACAATCGCTTGAAGAGACTGCTCGAACTTGGCGCACCGGATGTGATCATCCGCAACGAGAAGCGTATGTTACAAGAGGCAGTTGATAGCCTGATTGACAACTCACAGCGTGGCAAGGCACTTTCCCGTCGCGGCCGCCGTGAACTTAAGTCTCTGAGCGATATGCTCAAAGGCAAGAAAGGCCGCTTCCGCCGCAACTTGCTCGGCAAGCGCGTGGATTACTCTGGTCGTTCCGTAATTGTGGTTGGCCCGCAGCTAAAACTGAATCAATGTGGTCTTCCTAAGAGTATGGCGTTAGAACTCTATCGTCCATTTGTGATTGCACGCCTCGTGCAGAATAATTATGCCGCGAATGTCAAAGGTGCGCGTCGCCTGATTGAGCGCAACAGGCCTGAGGTCTGGGAAGCGCTCGAAAGTGTAATTGGTGAACGGCCTGTTTTGCTTAACCGTGCGCCTACTTTGCATCGTCTTGGCATCCAGGCATTTGAGCCGATCCTAATCGAAGGATCTGCAATCCAATTACATCCACTCGTTACCACCGCTTTCAACGCAGACTTCGATGGCGACCAGATGGCTGTGCATGTTCCTCTATCACAAAAGGCTGTGCAGGAAGCACGTGAGCTTATGCTAGCTTCTCGGAACTTGCTTAAACCCGCCGATGGTGAACCGATCATTTCGCCTTCGAAAGATATGGTTCTTGGCGTGTATTACCTGACGATGTCACAAAAGGCTAAACACCGCGGTGATGGACGTGCCTTCGCGGATATAGATGAAGTGGAACTTGCATACAATCTCGATCAGATAGAAGTCCACACCGAAATCAAACTCCGGGCAAAGACCTGGTACGACGATAAGGGCAACCGTCTGCCTCAAGCGGAAACGCGCGTCATTGATACTACAGTTGGCCGCGTACTGTTTAACCGTATCCTGCCTGAAGATATTCAATTTGTAAACAAAAAACTGGATAAAGGCGGCGTCAAAGATTTGATCGCTGACGTCTATGAACTGTGCGGACAGGAGACCACAACAAACGTGGCCGACCGCATTAAGAGCCTTGGCTTTGAATACGCGATGAGGTCCGGCACAACACTGGCGGTTGCTGATATTTCCATCCCGCCAGAACGCAAGAACATCATTGATGAAGCCCTGAAGGCCGTTGAAGTGGTCCTACGTGATTTCCGACGCGGTCTACTTACCGAACAGGAAAAGAACGAACGCGAAATTCAGATTTGGCAGGAGACCACAGACAAAGTTGCCGACGCTGTCAAGAAACATATGGACCCGGATGGTAACCTTTCAACAATGGCGACTTCCGGCGCGACCAAAGGTGGTTTTTCCACTATTTCACAGTTGGCTGGTATGCGTGGTTTGATGGCTGATCCTTCCGGTCGCATCATTCCAATGCCGATCCGCTCAAATTTCCGTGAAGGTCTTACTGCGCAGGAATACTTCATTTCAACACACGGCGCGCGCAAAGGTCTTGCGGATACAGCTCTACGTACTGCGGACGCCGGTTACCTGACTCGTCGCCTCGTGGATATCGCCCAGGATATCATCATTAACGAACACGATTGTGGAACACATGATGGCGTTTGGATCCGCAAAGCAGATGATGTCGCCGGTCAGTCGATGATCAACCGCATGTACAGTCGTCTCGTGGCAGAGCGCGTGCTCGACCCCAAGACCGGCGAAGTACTTGCTGAATACAACGACGAAATTACACATGACCTTGCGCGCAAGATTGCCACGGCTGGTGTAACCGAAGTCAAAGTCCGTTCGCCAATGACCTGTGAATTGACTCACGGAATCTGCGCGAAATGCTATGGCATCGACCTCGGACGCGGAAATACGGTCGAGCTTGGTTCTGCTGTTGGTATCGTGGCTGCTCAGTCGATTGGCGAGCCCGGTACGCAGTTGACCCTCCGTACCTTCCACACTGGTGGTGTGGCCGCTGGTGGTGCAGATATTACAACCGGTCTCCCGCGTGTGGAAGAACTCTTCGAAGCCCGCAAGCAACCAAAAGGTGAAGCAGTCGTTGCGGAGATCACTGGTGTGGTGCGCGTTGTGCAGTCGGATAAATACGCAGACTTGCGCGAAGTCCGCATTGAACATGCTGAAATGGTACATGACGAATATGCCATTCCTGAGGAATGGAAATTCGCCGTCAAGGACGAGTCTGAGGTCAAAGCTGGAGAGATCCTTGCGACCAAAGAAAAAGCGACCATCACTGCCCAACATGGTGGACGCGTGGCTGTTGAGAAGAAACAACACAAGATTATTGTCTCTTACGAACAGCGCGAGGAAAAGGTTGAAGAGATCCCCACCACTTCACGCTTGCTCGTCAAAGATGGTGCGCATGTGGAAGCAGGCCAGCCGCTCACTGAAGGCTCGCTCAACCCGCATCGCGTATTGAAGATCCAGGGACGCGAAGCCTGCCAGATGTACCTTATGACCGAAGTCCAGAAGGTATATCGTTCACAAGGCCAGAACATCCACGACAAGCACTTCGAAGTCATCATCCGCAAGATGTTGAGCAAGGTGCAAGTCATTCGCCCGAGCGATACCAAATATCTGCCAGGCGATGCAGTGGACCGCCTCGAAATCCGTAGGCTCAATGAGCAATTGATAGCCGAGGGCAAGCAACCTGCCAAATTCAGTGAAGTCCTCCTGGGCGTGACTAAGGCTTCGCTCAGCACCGACTCGTTCCTCTCGGCCTCCTCGTTCCAGCACACCATCAAAGTGCTCGCCGGCGCGGCCATCGGTTCAACCACCGATCCGCTCTTCGGTCTGAAAGAGAACGTGATTATCGGCAAGCTCATCCCGGCAGGCACAGGTTTTGTGCCGGATCGCTTCAAGAACGGCGATGAGACTGGCGCTCCATCTCAGTGGACAGAACTTTCCGATACCACTGCAGGTGATTAGAAGTTAAGAAGGGCGACCCCGAAAAGGGTCGCCCTTATGATTTAAAATATTAATTGGGGAACAAATAATACGCGGAAAACGTCTTAGAGGATACGGGGCTGGTTACCAAAACTGAAACATGAGGAGTAAACATGTTATCCTCGAGCCGTATCCTTCCACTTACCATTGTGGTGCTGCTTAGCATCACTGCTTGTGGTGGGCCTGGGGTTTCCACTTTAGATCCAAATGCTATCAGCACTCTGATTCAAGGGACTGTGATTGCCCTACTGACGCAATCGGCTGTGCCTGTAATTGCATCTAACACGCCAACTAACACTCCAACTGAAACAGAGACGCCAACTTCTACATTTACCCCCGAACCACCGACGTTAACTCCTACATCCACATATACGCCTACAATCACTCTCACTCCCACGCCGCAAGTACCTCTTATCAGTGTTTCGCTCCCAACGAATTGCCGCAATGGGCCAGGAAAAGTGTATGGCTATGAAGGAGCTTTGTTAGTGGGAGAGACCGCAGAGATTCTGGCACGTGATCCTACCGGTAATTACTGGTACATCCGCAACCCTGACTCCTTTAGTAATTTCTGCTGGCTCTGGGGACGATATGCGACAGTTGCTGGCGATATCTCATTCTTGCCTATCTATACTCCACCTCCCACACCCACGCCGACTTTTACGCCCAAACCAACATTCACCTCCACTCCATCACCCAACTTTACGGCATCTTATACCAGTCTGGATACATGCACAGGTTGGTGGGTGGAGATCAGTCTGAAGAATACTGGTTCAATCACCTTCCGGTCTGTTGGAATTACGGTACTGGATACGATCAGCAATGTTACGATTTCAAATTTAACGGATGGCTTTAGAGATATCAATGGCTGTCTTACTTCGACTACAAAAGATATACTTGAGCCTGATAAAACTTATGTGATTAGCGCGCCTCCATTTACTTACAACCCAACCGGGCATTTAATCCGAGCTACGATTACACTATGTTCCAATACAGGCCAGAATGGAACCTGCGTAACAAAGAAGATTGAATTTACGCCATAATGGAGAAATAGGCTCAAGTCGCCAGGAGCATATTACTCCTCAAGCTCACTCACCCCATCTGCTGAGATTTCCTTCTTCAGCAAGAAATACGCGCCCGAGATATATTCATCTACTCTTCCTCCTAACACTTGTCCGCGGCGCGGGATCATGTTCACCACCTCCCAGCCCTCCAATCCAAACTCACTTAGGGCAGGCACATCGAACCCCTCGCTCATAGGGTCTTCGTCCAAAAGATCGCCTGTAGGCAAAAAGACCATTTTATAGCGAAAAACTTTCCTGCCTTGTTGCAGCCGTCTTTTGGCAATTTCAATCTTTTCCCGGCGTAATCGTCTTTCATCTGCTTCGATTTCAGCGCGCATTCTTATGACTTCAGGAGCGCCCAAAATCTCTTTTGCTACATCACGGATTTCTTCCTCTTCACTCAATTTCGCACTGAGCAGAAATTCTAATCCGCGCTTATCCCCAAGCTTGACGAGTCCCTCTGCTGCGTCGAGTTGAGTCATCCAATCTTCATCTTCGGACATCAGCTCGTACAGTGTTTCGATATCCTGCATTTTCACCAGGTCGTCAATTTGTGAACCCATAGTTGCCTCCAAAAAGTTGGTGATTTGATTTTATCACTCGCATTACTTCACACTTGACGCCTTTCCTCTTTCCCCGTAAGATTGTCCAGATTATAGAACATTAATTCACCACGAAGATTCTTTTTACTCTTGTGATACCTTTGCTTATTAATCTTCGCGAACTCGATCTCTACGCGGTTTAAAAGATTCTTGGTGGACAAAAAAAGGATTTCGTATGGAACTTGGTTTAATTCGGAAAATAGATATTGACAATGAAATGCAGCAGGCATACCTCGATTACGCCATGTCTGTTATCGTTGCGCGTGCATTACCCGATGCGCGTGATGGAATGAAGCCTGTTCAGAGGCGCATTCTGTACGCGATGTATGACATGGGTTTGCGTGCTGATTCACCTTATAAAAAATCTGCTCGTATTGTGGGTGAGGTGCTTGGTAAGTACCACCCGCATGGCGATTTGTCCGTGTATGAAGCCATGGCACGTCTTGCTCAAGATTTTTCCATGCGCACCTTGCTCGTGGATGGACAGGGTAACTTCGGTTCGGTGGATGGCGACCCGCCCGCGGCGATGCGTTATACGGAGGCGCGCCTCGCCGCTCCCGCTCTTGACATCCTTGCGGATATCAACAAGAACACCGTTGATTTTACCGGCAACTTTGATGATACGCTTCAAGAGCCAAGCGTTTTACCCGCTGCCATTCCAAATTTATTAGTCAACGGCGCGACTGGTATCGCGGTGGGTATGGCTACATCCATCCCGCCGCATAATCTTGGTGAGGTCGTCGATGCGCTGGTGTACATGCTCGGACGCTGGGAAAAACTCGATGATATTGACGTCGAGCAATTGATGGAATTCGTGCAAGGGCCGGATTTCCCCACGGGCGGTGTCATCATCCAAGAGAAAGAAGAAAATGGAATTGAGTCCGCGTATGGCTCGGGGCGCGGACGAGTCGTCGTGCAGGCGAAAGCACACATCGAAGAGATGGAACGGGGTAAGAGCCGGATCATCGTTACAGAGTTGCCGTATGCTGTCAACAAGTCCAGTTTGATCGAGCGCATTGCCGATCTGGCGCGTGAGGATCATCTTGAAGGCCTCTCTGATCTGCGCGATGAATCTGACCGGCATGGGATGCGCATTGTCATTGAGTTATCGAAGAATGCCAATCCTGAAATCGTCTTGGGCAATCTCTACCGGCGTACACCGATGCAGTCCACCTTCGGTATCAACTTGCTGGCGCTCGTGGACGGCGAGCCGCGCACGTTAACTCTCAAGCAGGCACTGCGCGTCTATATCGAGCACAGGTTGACGGTCATAAAAAGACGCGCTGAATTTGACCTGGAAAGAGCCAAACAGCGTCAGCATATCCTCGAGGGATATTTGGTCGCCCTCAAAAATCTGGATGAGATTATCAACCTCATTCGTTCAGCTCCGGACGTAGATACTGCGCGCGGAAAACTGATGAAGCGTTACAAGCTGACGGAAATCCAGGCAACCGCGATCCTTGATTTGCAGTTACGCAGGCTGGCTGCCCTCGAACGCAAAAAGATCGAAACCGAATACAAAGAAGTAACTGCGACGATCAAAGAGCTGACCGAGCTGTTGAAGTCTCCGAAGAAAATGCGTTCTTTAGTGGCTGAAGAGTTGATACAAGTAAAATCCGCGTATGGCGACCGCCGCCGTACCCAAATTGTGAATCTAAAGGACGGAGCAAAAGGCACACGGACATTGACCACACATGACCTGATGCCAAAACAAACGGTGTGGATCGGAGTAACAGCCGATGGCCTAGTCTCACGGACACGCGATGAGAAGGAACCACGTCATTCAGGTAACGATGCCCCGCGCTGGCTGGTGAAGGCTTCTACTACCGACACCATCTATTTTGTGAGCAAGCTCGGCAAAGCTGCCGCAGTAGCGGCGCATGTGATTCCCGAATCGGCCAAACTAGGTAGTGGCACGATGTTCCATCGCGTCTCGCCGTTGCAGGATACTGATTCGCTTGCGGCTGTGTTTGCATTGCCAGCGAATAAATCTGAACTAGGCGAAGAGACCTGTGTCCTTACGGCCACGCGCTTTGGCATGGTCAAGAAAACTTTAACGAGTGAATTACCTGGGCCTTCCTCGCAGGCATTTACGCTGGTGAGAGTCAATGAAGGGGACCGCTTGGGCTGGGTCGGCCTGACCGATGGAAAGACAAAGGATATTTTGCTCGTCACCGCGCAAGGCATGGCGATCCGCTTCAAGGAAGATGAGGTGCGCCCCATGGGGCTTGTCGCGGCGGGCGTGAACGGAATCAAATTAGACGATAACAACGAAGTAGTTAGCATGGAAATCCTGCCTGCCGAGAGTGAAATCTTTGTACTGACTTCCGATGGCAAAGCCAAGCGAATCGACCAAAAGGATTTCCCTGTTCAGGGACGTTACGGCAAGGGCGTTATCGTTTGGGATTTGCCTGAAAAAGTAAAGATCGCAGGCACAGCTACCGATAAGCCGAATCACATGGCCGCGATTCACTTGACCAAAGGCGCGCCGAAGTCCACACGGCTGGATGCGGCTGGAGTACGCAAACGCGCCTCTACGAAAGGTGATGTAGTTGTGGAAGTGAAACCGGGTGAGGAAGTTACGTCCGTGGCGGTGGCGTGGATGGTGGAGAAGTTTGT
>Ga0137367_10004874_pt1 | contig 10902 bp, 9 predicted proteins | sample SagtaG_14_FD_104939 | JGI IMG/M metagenome (GOLD analysis project Ga0137367, IMG submission 104939) | Vadose zone soil microbial communities from Sagehorn Ranch, Mendocino, California, USA - Sage1_L_80_16 metaG | ecosystem: Environmental > Terrestrial > Soil > Vadose zone | place: USA... | reverse complement strand
CTTCACCGTCCGGCTCGCGGCCGCGCCGTCGACTCCCGACAGCGAGCAGTTGTCATCGGCCCAGGGCCGCAGCCGCGGCACCACCGGCACCATCTCCCGGCGCAGCGGCACACTCGGTGTCACGGTGGAGGAGCTGACACAGGAAGACGTGCGGGACCCGAGCCTGCGCCCGGTGCTCCTCAACGGCGGCGGCCTGCTCGTCACCGACGTCTCGCCCGACGGACCGGCTTACAACCGGCTGTTTCCACAGGGCTCGCCGCTGGGGCCGGACATCATCCTCAAGGTCAACGGCACGCCCGTGCGGACGCGCGAGGATTTCCGCACGGCGCTGCGGACCGTGCATTCCGGGGACATCGCCACGCTGATCGTGTTCACGCCCGGCAATCAGAACCAATCCGGGCAACAGAAGGTCGTGCGGTTGCTGATGCCCTGACGCCGTGAGCTTCTGCCTCGAACGCCCCCCTGGACCTCAAGCGCCCCCCTGAACATCGGGGGGCGCTTTCGGTCTGACCCTCCCCCCTCCCCTACGCCCGGCGCGTCTCGGCGATCATCAGCACGCCCGCGATGGCGCACCAGGCGACGACCAGCGCCTGGCCGTAGTAGAGGTACACGGCGGTTTCCGGGAACACGACCGCCACGGCCATGCAGGCCCCGCCTCCGCCGATCGCGCCCCAGCCGAGCCAGCGTGGCCAGGCGCGGCCGTTGATCACCGTCCAGCCGTACAGGTACAACGCCAGCCCCAACGCGAACGTCGCCAGCCGCTCGGCCGCGAGGCCGAAGGGGTGCAGCATGTCATAGAGGAACACGGCACGCGTCGCGGTGAGCCCGGGCTCGCCGATCAGGTAGGCGCGGGCCAGCTGCGTTCCGGCGCCCGCCATGAACAGGATGTTGATCGCCCACACCGCGAACGCGAACCCGGCGAGCATCACGCCCGCCCGCGCCTGGTTCGCCGACGGCGTGTCACTGTGCCGGAGGGCCACGCCCACCAGTCCCGCGTACAGCAGCGGCAGCCCGAATCCCAGGGCCCAGTGAATCGTGCGCCAGGCGGCGGTGCGCGCGATCGCGCCGAGCTGCGAGGCACCGTCGCCGGTCAGGACCGGGTGGCAGAGCCCGGCGATACCAATGAGCAGCGCCCCCGCGACCATGCACAGGCCGTAGAAGGGCGAGCGACGAAACACGAGCATGGCGGTCTCCCGGGAATCCGGAATGGCGCTAATATAGGGGCCATGCAACTGAACCGGATCCTGCGCGAAGGCTTCATCGCCGGCTGCATCGGCGCCGCGGCCGTCGCAATCTGGTTCCTCGTCGTGGACACCCTGAACGGCCGTCCCTTCTTCACGCCGGCGATGCTCGGCTCGGCGGTCTTCTGGGGCGTCCACGACCCGGCGCGCGTGATCATCCAGTACTCGAACATCATCGGCTACACGATGATCCACGTGAGCGCGTTCGTGGTGGTGGGCTGCATCGCCGCCGCCCTGGCGGCGGAAGTGGAAGAGGCGCCCTCGACGCTGTTCCTGGTGATCGTGGGCTTCTGCTTCTTCGAGTTCGGCTTCTACGTCCTGGTGGCGATCCTCGCCCAGCCGCTGCTCGGCGCCCTCGCCTGGTGGAACGTGGCGATCGGCAACGCCATCGCCGCCTTCGGCATGGGCTACTATCTGTGGCGGGAGCACCCCAAGATCGGCGAGGAGCTCAGGAAGCATCCGCTGGGGGAGACGCAGGAGGGAGAGTAGCGTCCTCCCGCGTGTCCCGGGCTGCCCACCGGAACCATACCATCGTCATCGCCAGCCAGAAGATCAATCCACCCGGCACCCACATGATGAGCCCCCCGATCTGCTGGTCGGCGAGGGGGGAGAGCCCCCACACGCGCGGGGCGGTCTCGTAGAACGGATAGAGCACGCCGTCGGCGAGGGTGATCAGGGCGCCGACCACCGACATCGGGATCCCCAACAGGAAGAGGTAGATGAGCTGGACGGGCTGCGGCGCCCGCAGCGCCGGCAGCGGCGACAGCACGGGCCACCACATCACGACCGCCGTGGCGAGAAACACCAGGTGCTGGACGATGTGGAGGTCGTGGTGCACCAGCGCGGCGTTGTATGCCCGCGGGAAGTGCCAGGCGACGATCGGCACGGTGAAGATCGCCCCGGCCACGAGCGGGCGCGTCGCCCAGACGGCGGTCCGCCGCACCCACGCGGGGCGAAGCATCCGCTCCACGACGGACGGCGGCGTTCCGTACAGCAGCAGCGGGGGGAACAACAGCATGAGGGCCAGGTGCTGCACCATGTGGGCGCTGAATAGATAGCCGTCGGAGAGATTGTGCAGCGGGCCGTTCAAGCACACGAACAGCACGGCGAGCGCGGCGGCAAACGCGGCGACCTTTCGCCGCGGCGCTGTGAGCCCTCCCAAATACACATAGAGCCCGCCCAGCAGGGCGAGCCCGATGAGGACGCTCGGATGGAGGTCCCAGCGCCGCCAGGCGTCGGGCGGGGGCGTCATTTCTTCAACGCGAACGCCCCGAACAGGAACATGAGCCCCATCGTCATGACCAGCGCCAGGAGCAGCGGCCCGCCGAACAGGAACGTGAAGAACCGGCTGTCCATCTTGAGGTGCATGTAGAACATCACCACGAGCGTGAACTTCAGCGCGGAGAGGAACAGCAGCGTGGGCACGAGGACCGGGTGGAACGCCGGAACATAGAAGACTCCGACCTCGATGACGGTGAGGATCACGAGCACAGCCGCGACCCGCAGGTAGACTCCCGCGGTGGGGTGGGCGTGCTCGCCGGCGTGCGATTCGGGCATCGGGCGCTCCGCGCTCACTGAATGAGGTACACGACGGTGAAGATCACGATCCACACCACATCGACGAAGTGCCAGTACAGCCCGCAGATCTCGACCGTCAGGGCGTTTCCTGTGCCGAGCTTGCCGCGGAGCGCGCGCCACCAGAGGGTGAGCAGCCACATGACGCCGACGGTGACGTGCGCGCCGTGCGTGCCGGTGAGCACGAAGAAGGTCGCGCCGAAGAGATTGCGCTGCAGGGTGAGCCCTTCATGGACGAAGGACGTGAACTCGTACACCTGGCCGGCGAGGAAGAAGGTGCCGAGCAGGGCCGTCAGGAACAGCCACACTTTCGCCCACCTGAGGTCGCCGCGCTGCACCGCCGCCAGGGCCAGCACCATCATCAGGCTGGACATCAGCAAATCAAACGTGCTGATCGACGTGAAGGGGATGTTGAGAATGTCGTGCGGGTACGGCCCCACGACGCTCCGCCCCTTGTAGATCAGGTACGTCGAGATCAGCGACGCGAACAGCAGGCACTCGGACCCGATGAAGGCCCAGAACGCCATCTTGCGGTTGTCGAGCCCGAGGCTGGTTCTCTCCATCAAGCCTCAAAGGGCTCGAAAGCCCAGCGGTAGATGCCGACGATCAGAATCGCGGCGCCGAGGAACGCGACCCAGAGGGTGTGCGTCAGGGGCGCGAGGGCCAGGACCGGCAGCCCGGCGGCGGCGACGAGTGGCCACCACGAGCCCGCCGGGGCGTGAGGCGTGCCGAGCTCGGCGCCCTCGGGGATCGCCTTGAGCTGCGTCATCGACCAGCGCGGCAAACGGCTTGCGACTGTGGGAATGACGTCGAAGTTGTGCGGCGGCGGCGGCGAGGGGATGGTCCACTCGAGCGTGGCGCCGCCCCACGGATCGTTGCCGGCGACCTTGCCGCGGGTGCGGGTGCGCCAGACGTTGACCAGGAAGACGGTGATTGAAACACCGATCAGGAACGCGCCGACCGTGGACACGAGGTTGAGCTTGGCGACGCCGAGCTCCGGCGCGTAGGTGTAGATGCGGCGCGGCATGCCCAGCAGCCCGATGAAGTGCATCGGGAAGAACGCGAGGTTCATCCCGACGAACATCAGCCAGAAGTGCAGCTTGCCGAGGCCCTCGCCGAGGAGCCGGCCGGTCATTTTCGGCCACCAGTAGTACATCCCCGCGAACAGCCCGAAGACCGTCCCGCCGAACAGCACATAATGGATGTGCGCGACGACGAAGTACGTGTCGGTCTGCTGCAGGTCGGCGGGGGGCGAGGCGTGCATCACGCCCGAGAGCCCGCCGATCGTGAACAAGGCGATGAACCCGACGGCGAAGTGCAGCGCGCTCGTCGCGCGGATCTGGCCGCCCCAGAGGGTCGCAAGCCAATTGAAGATCTTCACCCCCGTCGGCACCGCGATGAGCATGGTAGTGGCGGAGAAGACGGAATCCGCGATGGGCCCCAGGCCCACCGAAAACATGTGGTGACTCCACACGCCCCAGCCCATGAAGCCGATCAGCACGCCGGAGTACACGACGACGGTGTAGCCGAACAAGGGCTTCCGCGCGAAGGTGGGCAGCACCTCGGAGATGATGCCCATCGCGGGGAGGATGAGGATGTAGACCTCGGGGTGGCCGAAGATCCAGAACAGATGCTGCCACAGCACGGGGTCGCCGCCGGCGGACGGCAGGTAGAAGTGCGTGCCGAAGAAGCGGTCGAACATCAGCAGCACCAGGGCGACGGTGATGACCGGGAACGCCGTGATGATGAGGAACGACGTGACGAGGGTCATCCAGCTGAACACCGGCAGGCGCATCATCTTCATCCCCGGCGCCCGCAGGTTCAGGATCGTCACGATGAAGTTGAATCCCGCCGCCAGCGAAGCGACGCCGAGGATCTGCAGCCCCAGCAGCCAGAAATCGATGTTCGGCCCCGGGGAGAACTCCCGCGAGGTGAGGTTGGCGTAGCCGAACCAGCCGGCGTCGGGCGCCGGGTGATTGGGCAGGAGCCAGCTGGCGTTGAGGAACAGGCCGCCGAGCAGGAACACCCAGTAGCTGAAGGCGTTGAGGCGCGGGAACGCCACGTCGCGCGCGCCGATCTGCAGCGGCACGATGTAATTGAAGAACGCGGCCGACAACGGCATGAGGGCGAGGAACACCATCGTCGTGCCGTGCATCGTGAACAGCTGGTTGAACGTCTCCGCCGACACGACGGTGTTGCCGGGCCGCGCGAGCTGCGCCCGGATGATCAGCGCTTCGACGCCCCCGATCAGGAAAAACGCGAACGCGGTCCAGAAATACAGCAGGCCGATCCGCTTGTGGTCGGTGGTGGTCAGCCAGCTCCGCAGCCCCTTGGTGGCGGTCATTTAAGGCTCTGCACGTAGGCGACCAGCGCGCTCAGGTCCGCGGGGGCCACGGGGAGCTTGGGCATCTTGGCGCCCGGCTTCACTCCCGGCGGATCCCCGATCCATCGCGCCAGGTCCTCCGCGGTGTTCGCCAGCACGCCCGCCGCGATCGTGGTGCGGCTGCCCACGTGCGTGAGATTCGGGCCGATCGTGCCCGCCGACACGCCCGTCACGGTGTGGCAGGCGATGCAGCCGTAGCGGCGAAAGGCGTCCCGTCCCCTATCCTCGACGCTCCCCTTCGCCGCCAGCCGTCCCATCCCGCCCTGCCCGGCGAGCCAGGCGCGGAACGCGGAATCCGACTCCACCTCGACGCGGAGCCGCATGTTGGCGTGGGAGGCGCCGCAGAATTCGGCGCACTGGCCGAGGAAGGTGCCGACAGATTCGGCCGTGAAGGTGATGCGATTCACGTGCCCGGGGATCAGGTCCCGCTTCCCGCCCAGGCCGGGCGCCCAGAAACTATGGATGACGTCGGCCGTCGTGATTTCGAGCGCCACCGGTTTGCCGACCGGCACGTGCAGCTCGTTCGCGGTGACGATCCCCGCGTCAGGGTAGCGGTACTCCCACCACCACTGGTGCCCGATCACGTCGATCCGGAGTGCGTTCGCGGCGGGCGGGGCCTGGGTGGTAAAGATGGTGCGCATCGTGGGCACGGCGATGAAGACGAGGATCAGCGCCGGCGCGATGGTCCACGCGATTTCGAGCACGGTGTGGCCATGGGTCGGCTTGGGGGTGGCGGCCCCGGCGCGCTGCCGGTAGCGCAGCAGGATGAAGAGCAGCAGGCTCTCCACCACGACGAAGACGAGCACCGCCCACCAGAAAATGCCGCGGAACAGGCCGTCGAGCGCGCGGGCATAATCAGATTCGGGGTGGAGCGCGCTTTGCGGGAACGGCCCACCGCACCCGGCCAGGACCAGCGGCAGGAGCATCAACCAGCGACGGCGTCGGGATGGCGGCACGGCGTCGGGCGTCCTCGATGGGAGCAAGCGACCGGAAGGTAGACCGCTCCCGTTGCTCCGTCAACGAACCGAGTGCTGTATCTTCCGAGCTCATGGCGGATCTCCTCCCCGGCCTCGCGGCCGCGCTCGGCGGCGCGTACCGCTTCGAGAAGGAGCTCGGCGGCGGCGGCATGAGCCGCGTGTACCTCGCCGAGGAGCTCGGTCTGGGGCGGCGCGTGGTGATCAAGGTGCTGCCGCCCGAGCTCGGCGCCAGCGTGAACGTCGACCGGTTCCGCCGTGAGACGCAGCTCGCCGCCTCGCTGCAGCACCCGCACATCGTCCCGCTGCTCACCGCCGGTGCGGCCGGCGACCTCCTCTACTACACAATGCCGTTCGTGGAGGGCGAGTCGCTGCGCGCCCGCCTCGCCCGCGAGACGGAGCTGCCGGTGCGGGATGCCGTGCGCATCCTCCGCGAGGTGGCCGACGCGCTCGCCTACGCCCACGGCCGCGGCGTGGTGCACCGCGACATCAAGCCGGACAACGTGCTGCTGTCGGGGGGCCACGCCCTGGTGGCGGATTTCGGCATCGCCAAGGCGTTGAGCCAGGCCGCCGGCTCGAGCGGGCTGACGTCGGTGGGGATCGCGATCGGGACGCCGACGTATATGGCCCCCGAGCAGGCGGCGGGCGACCCCAACGTGGACCATCGCGCCGATCTGTATTCGCTCGGGGCAATGGCCTACGAGATGCTCGGGGGGCGGCCGCCGTTCTCCGGGATGAGCCCGCAGCAGGTGCTCGCGGCGCACGTGGCCGAGCCGGTCGAAGACATCACCAAACACCGGTCGAGCCTGCCGGCGGATCTTGCCGAGCTCGTGATGTGGTGCCTCGAGAAGAACCCGGCCGACCGGCCGCAGACCGCCACGGAGGTCCTGCAGGCGCTGGACGCGATCGCGACGCCCACCGGCGGCTCGCGACCGGCGCGGTTTGGGCGCCGGCGCACGGTCGCCGCCTGGCTCCGCTCGCCCGCCGGGCGTCGCTTCACCGTCACCGCGCTGGTGGCAGCGGGCGCGGCATTCAGCTGGGCGTTGCTCCGCGGGCGCACGCCATCCGCGCTCGATCCCGATCGCGTCGCCGTCGCGCCGTTCGAGGTGCTCGACCCGGCACTGACGTTGTGGCGGGAGGGACTCGTCGACGTGCTATCGCGCAGCCTCGACGGCGCGGGGCCCCTGCGCACCGTATCCCCGACGCTCGTCGTCAAGCGCTGGAGCGGGCACGCCGATGCGACGTCCGCGCAGGCGCTGGGACAGGAGACTGGGGCGCGCACGGTCGTTTACGGCCAGCTGCTCGGCGCCGGGCCGGACTCGGTGCGGCTCACCGCGACGGTGCTCGACGCCGGCTCCGGCAACGCCGTCGGCGGCGGTGACATCGAGCTGCGCGGCCCGTCGGCGCGCATCGACCGCCTCGCGGATTCGCTGACCGTGGCGGTGTTGCGCACCCTGGGCCGCACCCGCGCCATCGGGCTGGTCCGCGGCGCGGGGCTCGGCTCGACGTCGCTGCCGGCGCTCAAGGCCTTCCTCCAGGGCGAGCAATTCCTACGGCGCTCCCAGTACGACTCCGCGCTCGTGTACAACCAGCGGGCGATCGCGCTCGACAGCACGTTCACCCTCGCGTTGAGCCACGCGTGCATGGCGGCCGGGTGGCAACACTCGGGCGGCGATTCGCTCACGCGCATTTATGCGCTCGCCGCCGGCCGGCTGAACCACGGGCTGGCGCCGCGCGAGAGCCTGCTGGTCCTCGCCGACTCGCTCACGGCCGTCGTGTACAACGGGCCGCAATGGGTCGGCTCCACGTGGTGGGCGTACGGGAAACGGCTGCTGGCGACGCTCGACGAGGCGGTGCGCCGCTACCCGGGCGATCCGGAGCTGTGGTACACGCTGGGCGACGCGCGCTTCCACGCCGGCGTGACCGCGGGGATCGGGCGCCCGGAGGCGCTGGAGGCGTTCGACCGCGCGATCGCGCTCGACTCGTCGTTCTCGCCCGCGTACATCCACACGGTCGGCTTGGCGTTGCAGCTGCGCGGCCCGGCGGACGCGCGGCGTTACACGGCGGGGTTCCTGCGGGCGAGCAGCGAGGGTCGCTTCGCCGCGCCCTACCGGCTGCTCGAGCGCCTGCTCGACCCGCGTACCGCGAACGATGCGGTGACGGGCCGGATGCTCGACTCGCTCGCCCCCAGCCTGCCGGTCCTCGGGGGCGTGCTCGACCGCTACCCCGACTCGGCGGAGACGATGATCCGGATGGTCCGCGCCTACGCGGCTGAGCGGCTGCCGCGGGCGCGATCGGCGGCGGAGTCGCTGCCAGCGAGGCTGCAGGGTGCATTGGCCGCTGCCTATCGGGGCCACCTCACGGATGCCGTTCGGACGATCGGGACGGGATTCCCGCCGCTCTATGGCGAGCTCGCCCTGCTCGGCGCGGTGCCGCGCGACAGCGCGGAGGCGGTGTTCCGCGGATGGGCACAGTCCCCCAGCCAGGGGATCGCCGCGACGGTCGCGTGGGCGGGCGCGCATCGTGATACCGCCATGTTGCGGCAAGTCGATCGAAACCTGGAAGCCATGGTTGGGCACCTGCCCCCCAGCGCGCCACCGATCGCCAAGGACGCCATCGGGTACATGGTGTTGTCGTCCCGGGCCTACCTGGCATTGGCCCGGGGTGACAGCGCCGCCGCGCTGCGCCAGTTCCTCGCGCTTCCCGACAGCGCCTGCTTCACCGCGTGCCCGCTGGATAACATCGTGCGGGCCCAGCTGCTGGAAGCCCGGGGCCGATCGCAGGACGCGATCACCTGGCTCGACAAGCGCGTGGACGGCGCCTGGTTTCCGGCCATGCCGTCCGAGATCCTGGCGATGCTGCTGCGCGGCCGGCTGAACGAGAAGCTCGGCCACCGCGACGAGGCGATCGCCGCGTATGCGTACGTGGCGACCGCGTGGGCGCACGGCGACGACGTGCTCAAACCGTACACCGACGAAGCGCGCGCCGGGCTGGCCCGGCTCGGCGGAGAGCGGAGACGTTGATGGCGGAGAAAAAGCGGAAGAAGAAGAAAGAGGCGGCGGCGGAGTCGCGGGGGCTCGCCGCGAAGCAGGTGGGCGCGCTGGAGCCGCCGCCGGCGGTGCAGAGAGTCAGGGACACGATCACCGAGGACGGTGGCACCGTGCTGGCCGTGTACCGCGATCCGCTGGGCGGGAAGTGGCAGATTCTCGCGGCGCTGCCGCTCGACAAGGTCGAGCCGACGCCGTACCAGCGCGATCTCTCCGAGACCCACGTGCAGCGGCTGGCGCAGGCGATCGACAAGCTCGACCGGTTCCTCGATCCCGTGATCGCCGTACGCGCGACCGACGGCAAGTACTGGACCCCGAACGGCTACCACCGCTTGGGGGCGTTACGGCTGCTCGGCGCCAAGTCGATCACCGCCCTCGTCGTGCCGGAAGAAAAGGTCGCCCACAAGATCCTCGCGCTGAACACGGAGAAGGCCCACAACGTCCGCGAGCGCGCGTTGGAGGTCACGCGGCTCGAGCAGGGCCTCGCCGAGCTCGACGACCGGCCGGAGAAGGAGTTCGCCCTCGAGTTCGAGGAGCCCGCGCTGCTCACCCTGGGCCTGTGCTACCAGCAGAACGGGCGGTTCTCCGGGGGCGCCTACCAGCCGATCCTGAAACGGATCGACGAGTTCCTCGGCGTGAAGCTCTCCAAAGCCCTCGTGGTGCGGCGGGAGCGGGCGCAGCAGCTGTTGACGCTGGACGAGGCCGTGAACGCCGCCGTGGCGGCGCTCAAGGCCCACGGCTTCCAGAGCCCCTATCTCAAGGCGTTCGTGGTCGGGCGGATCAACTACCTGCGATTCAAGAAGGGGAAGGCGGAATTCGACGAGACGATCGCCAAGCTCATCGCCGCGGCGCAGAAGTTCGACGCGGCGAAAGTCAAACCGGGCCAGATTACGGCGAGCGGCGGCCCGCCGGAGGAATAGGGCTCAGAAGTCCAGGCTCTTCAGGTACTCGTAGCTCGCGGTGATGCTCGCGATCGCGTCCCCCGGCGTGTCGTGTTCCACGATGTAATGCCGAATGCCGGCCTGCTGGGAACGCGCGAAGATGCGCTTCCAGTCGATGTTCCCCTTTCCCACGTCGCGCATGACGGAGTCTGGCGGGATGCCGGGCCGGGGCTTCGTCGCCATGTCTTTGACGTGCACGAGGGGGAAGCGTCCGGGGTACTTGGCGAAATACGAAAGCGGCTCGGCGCCGCCGAAGGTGATCCAGAAGAGGTCCATCTCGAAGTCCACGACGGCGCGATCGGTGTTCTCGAGCAGCAGGTCGAACGGCAGCCGCCCCTCAACGGGTTTGAACTCCATGTCGTGGTTGTGGTAGGCGAAGCGCACTCCGGCCCGTTGGCACGTCGCTCCCGTCGAGTTGAACTGCTCGGCGATGCGCTTCCAGTCGTCGACCGTCTTGCGACGCTCCGCGGGAATCCACGCCACGACCGCCCATTGGTGGCCGATCGTGTGGCAGGCGTCGAGCACCGCATCCCAGCCCTGTCCGATTGACTCGTACGGCATGTGCCCCGCGGGCGCGGTGAGACCGTGCCGATCGATCATGGCGCGGATCTCGGCGGGCGAGTGGTTGAAGTACCCGGCGAACTCGACCTCGCGATACCCGACGGCGGCGACCTTGGCGAGGGTGCCGTCGACATCGTCCTTCATGAGGTTGCGGACGGTGTAGAGCTCGAGGCCGACCTT
>Ga0137367_10004859_pt1 | contig 10914 bp, 4 predicted proteins | sample SagtaG_14_FD_104939 | JGI IMG/M metagenome (GOLD analysis project Ga0137367, IMG submission 104939) | Vadose zone soil microbial communities from Sagehorn Ranch, Mendocino, California, USA - Sage1_L_80_16 metaG | ecosystem: Environmental > Terrestrial > Soil > Vadose zone | place: USA... | reverse complement strand
CTCCGGCGCGTCGAGGAAAACGACGGTCTTGCCGACATTGCCGAGCGCCGCGTTGAGCGCGTGGGCCAGGAGATGGACGGCGAGCGGCTGGCGCTGGCCGGCCAGCACCAGGCCCTTGCCGGCATTTGCCAGCAAATCCTTAGCGCATTCGACGATCCACTTTTCATTCGCCTGCGCCTCAGCGGCCAGCGTTTGCAATGCTCCACTCAACTCAGCCAGATTGCCGCTCTGCTTCAGAATCTCGACAGCCAGCCGGGCCGCCACCGATTGAATCGCGCCGGCGGACACGCGCAGCCGATGATCCGCGCTCGCTCCGGTCAGCGTGAAGAGCGCCTCGACCGCATACAGGCGGTTCATCATCTCCTTCGGCTTCTCGAGGTTCTCGATCTTGCGGCCTTTGACAAACCGGCGGATGTGAAGGCAAGCGTCCTCTTCGCCGCCGATGAAATCGCAGTCGAGCGAAACGATCACCCTGGCCTCGTCCAGCTTGTAGTAGGGCGCGACGGATTTGCCGAACGCGAGCGACGCCGCCTGGCGATGAACATCAAAATCCACGGGCTCATGGATAAACCAGCGTGCCTTGGGGAATTTGTCGCTGATCAGCTTCTGCACCCGCGCCCGAGACGGGGAACTGCTGCGCTCGAGCAGGAAACAGAGACCCTGGCCGCCATTGGCCTGCGCTTGCTGCGACAGCTCGCCCAGGAAATCCAGGGCCGCCTCGCGTTTCACGATTTCGCCGTTCCTGGCAAACCGCGTCGCGCGGTCGGGGTCATAAACGTTGAGGACTGAAGCCTGCGCGTAATGGTCGGTGGCGCCATTGCTGTCCGGGTGCAGCGCGTTGCCTTCGACTTTCGTGGGGCGGCCATCACTGGCCTTCACCACCAACGGGACGGCGCTGCCGCGCGTCGGCATCGCCGTCGCAAAGAATTGCGGCGCGCCGTGGAGGTAATTTTCCGGCGCTTTGCCGAAAGGCAGGATTTTTTCCTCCGGACGCCGGCAACCGCTCAATCCAATGCCCGCCAGCAGAAATGAGGCGGACATGATTTTCATGAAATGCCGGCGCGTGACCGGGTCGGTCAGTTCGCCGGCGCCCGACGGAAATTCGCGTTCCACCCACTGGCGAAACTCAGGCGTGTCAGCCAGGTGATCCAGGCTGCGCCAGTAATTCGGGCCGGTCTCAGGCTCCGGACACGGTGGCGGAATCGTTTTGCTCATCGGTGACAGGCGGAACAGCTTTGCAGGGACTGAACTTTCCAGTCCTGGACGAATTTTTCGCCGTTCTGTTTCTGCATTGAAGCGGCGATCTTCGGGTCGTCGTTCCACTTCCAGTTCAGGTCAGTAATCTTGTCGGGGGGACGCACGCGCGCGGCGGGATTGCGATGGCAATCGAGGCAGAAGGTCATGCTGAGCGGTTTGGCGTGATAGACTTCGTCCATCTTATTGATCTGGCCGTGGCACTCGACACAACTGATGCCGCGGTTCACGTGGACGGAATGGTTGAAATAAACGTAGTCGGGCACCTTATGGACCTGCACCCAGGGAATCGGCTTGCCGGTCGCGGCGCTTTCCCGGACCAATTCCAGTTTCGGACTGTCTTTGAGCACCTGGTTGTGGCAGTTCATACAGGTCGAGGCCGAAGGGACATTGGAATACCACGCCTTCTCCACGGCGCTGTGGCAGTAGCGGCAATCGAGTCCGAGCTGGTCGGCGTGGATCGCGTGGGAAAAAGCGACCGGCTGGATGGGTTGGTAACCGACGCGCGTGTATTTGGGAGTGAAGTAGTACCATATGCCCGCCGTTACCGCCGTGCCGGCCAGCACTGCGCCCGCGGCGATTTGAAGTGGCAGCCGATTGGTCCACTTTGGAAAAATGTCCGACATCTATTGTGTTCGCCTAAGCAACCATTCCGGCGTTTGGTCTGAGCGACTTCGCGTTCGCGTGAGCCGGTGATTGTTGCGAATCGTCCGTCACCGTCAACGTTTTTATCAGCGGACTCCGGCCAACGCCGCCGGCAGAGTCAGAAGCATCTCGGTACCGGACGGGAGGTTTAATCCCCGTCAGAAACGCCGGCAAGAAAGTTTGTGAAAATTTTCACGATTTCGGCCCGTTTAATAGAGTGAATTAGAAAGTTTGTTGAAGCGACCGTTTCACGCGCCTCCCGCCTCTGCGGAAAAAATCCGTATATGCGTGTTTTTTCCGCAGGGGCGGGAACGGTCCGCAAATCCTGAGAGGTGAGATCAGGAATGGAACGAGCGAATTTGCTCTCCCGCCTGATTCAATTCTTTCACGCGAAATTGCCAGGCCTTTCGCCCAAGATATTCTCGTGGCAACAGAACTTCGGGAAGCAGCGGGTCCTCAGCAGTGGCAGCCAACCACGCGGCCCGTTCTTGGGCAGCCCACTTGCGGAATACCTGGGCGGCGGCGTCATCACGCAGTTGGCCCTTAGGACGAGCTTCGAGCATCGTGAGGTGGTTCGCATAAAGGCGATTGATTTTCGCGAAATTCCAGGCTCCGGCAACAATTTCTTCGTCCGATTCCCCGCAGTCAGGGCGCGCTTCCATGAGAATGAGTGACTCAACATTGACAGGGCTGGCAGCCAGGTTGGTTTTCGTTTCCCGCAATGGGTGAGGACTGATCCAAACGCTATTTTGAAGGCAACCGAAGCCGCGGTTGCGAAGATAATACCTGAGCCGATCCCGCACCGGGTTTTGCGTCACCGGAAGGTCAAACAGAACCAGATGCCATCGGCCATCCCACTTACGTCGCCAGCAAATCTCCGGGTCGCGGCCGCCCAAGGCACGAAGGCGCCCGGCTTCGGTGAGTCGTAGAACGCGACCCGCAAGAGATGGATCGCTGACACCAGGTCGCAATTCCAGGAGTTTCTGACGGTTCAACTCTCCTAGTTGTCGATGAAAGCCATTCCGATATGCCCAGCCTTCGAACGACTCCGTCAAATTGCGAAACGTTGGGCGCGCCAACATTTCACACGACCAGAGCAGGAAATAGAGCAGTTCTTCAGTTTTTGTTTGTATGAGTCGCAGCCTGCCTGATTATCGCTGAAAAGGCCATACGGAAATTTTTCGTATATGCGAAAAATTTCCGCATGGGTTCGCGGCTAGAGACGGTAGAAGCGGGCCGCGTTGCCGCCAAAGAACTTGTCGCGCGCCTGGCGCGTCAACCGGCGGGCGTAGTCATCGGCCAGCCCGAACACTCTTTGGTAACTGCCCGCCAGAAGACAAACCGGCCAGTCGGAACCATACATCAGTCGATTCTCGCCGAACGCCTCGAAGACAACGTCCAGGTACGGCTTGAAGTCGGACGGCTTCCAACGCTCGTGATCCGCTTCGGTAACCATGCCGGAGACCTTGCAGAAAACGCGCGGTGATTTTGCCAGTTCGCGGATCTGTTCGCGCCACGGCGAGAGGGTGCCGTTCCTGATGGATGGTTTGGCGATGTGATCCAGCACGAACGGCTGCTCGGGCAGTCGGTCCACCAGCTCAATCGCCGCCCGGACTTGTTTTGGATAAATCAAAATGTCGTAGGTCAGCTTGAATTGTTTCAACCGGCCGATGCCGCGCAGAAAGTCAGGACCCAACATAAAATCGTCGTCGGGCTCCTCCTGCACCACGTGCCGCACTCCGACGAATTTCGGATGCTTCGACAATTCGGCCAGTTGTTGTTCGACGCGGTCCGAGCGCAAATCCACCCAGCCGACGACACCCTTGATCAGCGGATAATGGTCCGCGAGATTCAACAACCAGCGCGATTCCCCGAGGGTTTGCCGCGCCTGGACGGCAATGGAAGCGTCGAGTCCGGACTGGGCCAGCAACGGCACCAGGTCTTGCGGCAGCCAATCGCGCTGCAACGGAGAGCCTTTCGGGATCCAGGGATACTCCGGTTCGGTGTAGTTCCAGAAATGCTGGTGGGAGTCGAGGAGCACGTTATTGAGCAATGACGAATGGCGAATGACGAAATCCGAAAGAATGACAAAGCCCGAATGACAAAGCCGGCGAGCGCGCGGAGGCAGGCAATTCGATATTCGTCATTCGGATTTCGTTCGTCCTTCGGATTTCGTCATTCAACCGCCACCATCGCCTTGATGACGCCCGTTTCCGGTTTCAACCAGTTGGGGAATTCCGCGATCATGCCGTCGAAATCGGCATGATGCGTGATCCAGGGCCGTGTGTCGATGCTGCCTTCCTCGATCAGCCTGATGATGCGGGTGAAATCGGGCGGCAGCGCGTTGCGACTGGCCAGCAGCGTCAATTCGCGCCGGTGCATGATCGGGGCGTGCGGGAAGGAAACCTCCTGTTGCGTGATGCCGACATAGATCAACCGCCCGGCAAAGGCGCAAAAATGGAGCGCCTGGCTCATGGACTTGTGGTTGCCGGTGGCATCGATCACGACATCGGCGAGCCGGCCGCCGGTCAATTCGGCCAGCCGTTTCAACTCCTCGCCGTCGTCCCGGGTGAGAATCGTGTCGGGCACGCCCATCTTTTGACACACGAAAGCGAGGCGGGTGTGGTTGAGGTCCATGACCAGGGTCTTCGCGCCGCTGAGCCTGGCAAACTCGATGACCGCCCGGCCGATCGGTCCGGCGCCGATGACCAGGATAACTTCGCCGGGCCGGGGATTGCCGCGATTGATGGCATGGCAACCGATGGCGAGAGTTTCGACCAGAGCGAGTTGTTCGAACGTCAGCGTTTGTGAGAGGTGCAGCTTGCGCGCGGGCAGGATCAAGCGTTCGCACATGCCGCCGTCGCACATCACCCCGAGAGTCTGGTTGCGTTCGCAGCAGTTGGAGTGGCCGCGACGGCAGGAGTCGCATTGCTGGCAATTGAGGTAGGGCTCGACCGCGCAGCGATCGCCGGGTTTGACCCGGGTCACGCCTTCACCCACGGCAAGCACCTCGACGCCGAGTTCGTGGCCGGGAATGCGCGGGTAACTGAAGAAGGGCATCCGGCCGAGGTAACCGCCGAAGTCGGTGCCGCAAATGCCGATGCGGTGGACGCGCACGAGCGCCTCTCCGGCCCCCGGCGCGGCCGGTTCGGAGATTTCGATGCGACGGAACTGATGCGGTTTTTCGAGTTGGATGGCGTTCATGAAATCGTTTCGAGGCGTGACAGCATAACCATCCGGACGAGGACAAACAAGCCAAGGGCGGCATCCTTGCTGCCCGGCTCGAAGCCGCGAATTAGTGGACCTGGCCGGGCCGAGAGCGCGCAAGGATCGAAAACAGGTCCGCCGGGCTGGAAGTCCGGCTTACTCAGCCGCGGATATTTGGACGGCGTGTCAGGCGTCGCAACCCCAATCCGGGCGGCAAGATGCCGCCCTCGACGGCAGGCGCGGACGCCTGCCGCCACAAAGCTACGGGTTGGCCGCCCGGAAGTAGCGCTGACGAAAGTCTTTCGTCTGGGTATCCAGGAACTGGAACAACCCGTTGGAGTCCGCGACATTGGTCGATACGGTGCTCCAGAAGATCGGGCTGTTCAGGTTGGTGGTGGCTTCGACCCGGTAAGTTCCGCCGGGGACGCCTGCGAATGTGATTTGCGCATTACCGCCAACCAACTGAATGCCCTGAGTGGTCGGGGGCGCACCATTAACCGTGAGGACGGCGCCAATACTGTTGGTTACCGAACCATTATCGATGATGACAGTATAAGTCCCGGCGTCGCTGCTCTGCACGTTGGTGATCACCAGGGTGCTGCCGGTTGCCCCCGGAATGAAGTTGGTGCCGTTCAACACCCATTGATAGGTCAGGGTTCCGCCGCCGTTGGGGTCGGCCTCGACGCTGAACTGGACGGTGTCACTCACGTTGGCGGTCTGACTCTGTGGCTGAGTCGTGACGATGGGCGGCGGCGGTTTCGGCTCCGCGACTGCGAAATCGCTGAAGTTGGTCATGCCCCTGGCGAAGATGTTGGTTGCCGTTTTGTTGCTGACGACGGGCAGGGTCCAACCCGCGACGTCCTTTTTGCCCACAACAAAATTGGTCGGGGCGGCGGCCGCGTCGATGTCTTCGGCAACAAAGTTCAGGACCGCAGTGTAATTGCTGAAGACGATGCCGGCGCGGGTCATCGTCCAGTAGCGGTTGACGCCGCGGGTCTCGGACAACCCGGAGTTGGCAATGTCCGGATGATCGCCCGGAGACGTGCTGGCAATAAGATTTCCCGTGGTGGTCACATTGGTGAAAATCACGCTCACTGGCGCGTAACTGGAGTCATCGCCGATCTCGAAAGAGTTGGTCACCGTGGCTCCGTTGGGGACGAATTTTTGCAGGTTGCCGACGACGTGTCCGCTGGCCCGGGCGACGACGCCGGTGGACCCAATGATCACCTTGTTCGTGGTGGTCGTGATGTTTCCGCTGGTGAAGGTCAGCCTGCTGTTGACCGTCAGGTTGGTGAGGCTGAGCAAAGCGCCCTGAGAATCGTTCAGTTCAAGGATGTTGTAGGAACCGCTTCCCGACAATTCGTGCTCCGTTGAACCGCCGGACAGCAGGATTTTTCCCGTGCCGGTATGCGTCGCTTGATTGTCGATGTCGCCGTTGACCGTGGCTGTGAATCCGGCGTCCGCCAAGGTACCCGCTGCCAGGCTGAGGGAACCGTTGACGGTGATGTTCCCTCCAAGGGTCTTTATCCCGCTGCCACTGACGGTGAGATTATAGTAAGTAAAGGCCGGCAACGTTTGGGCCGCGCCGTTGAAGTTCATCGTGCTGCCGTCGATCGTGTAGGCGCTGAGGCCGGGTGTGAACCGGTTGGCGATTCCAATGACGCTGTTCGTGCCGAGGACGCGCGCGTTGGGGGAACTGTTGGTGAGGTTGTAATAATTGAACGCAGCGATTGTCTGGCCGCCGGCTCCGTTGTAATCGATGGTGCTTCCGGTGACGGTGTAAGGGTTGGTGCCTGGGGTGAAGCTGCCGGCAATGCCAATCGTGCCGACCGAAGGCAGGATGCGCGCCCCGGTCGAGCTGCTGGCCAAACTGCCGTAATTCTCGACCGTAATCGTTTGCGTGCCTGTTCCGGAATATTCGACCGTCCCGGCTGGATCGAAGAGGTAGTTGGCGAACACCGGGAGGGAGTGGGTCCCGCCAATTTTCATTGTCGCTCCCGCCTGGATGGTCAGATCGCCGCCTGCCACATCCTGGCTGAGCACACGGGTGGCGGTGTCCAGCGTTCCGCTGGCAACCGTCAGGTCGAGCAGTCCCGTCAGATCGGCCGCCAAAACCGCGCTGGCAGCGTTTTTGGCGACGGTCAAGGCCCCGAAGGTAATCGGGCTGTTGGCGCCCCCGACGATCGAGGCGGTGTTACCTGTGAAGGTGACCGTGCCGCCGGTCCCGTCGAAGGAACCATTGTGGGTGAAGTTGCCGGCGACGTTAAAATCGCCCTCGGCGGTGACAAGCGCGGCATTGGCAATAATCAGATGATTGAAAGTGGTGGAACCAATCCCTGCAATCGCGCTTCCGTTCAGAGGATCGGCGGTCCCGGTGATGATGACGGTCGAGGTCTGACCATCGAAAGCGCCGTTGTCCGACCAGTCGCCCGCCACCGTCATCGTCAACCCACTTCCACCGTGCAAGGTCGCGTCTTCGTCAATAATCAGGTCGCCGGCCAGCAGCCAGTTGGCCGAGGGCGTCACGCCGGCCGGATGCGTGTTGGCGATTTCCACCGAACTCAGAGTGGGAGTGGCACCGGTAAGCGTGATTTGGCCGGTCCCGCCGAAAACGACCAGGCCGGAGCTGACAAACGAACTGCCGCCCAACGCGAGGGTCGCCGGGGCCGAAGGGCTGAACCGCAGCTCTCCAGCGCTGGTCACAAGCCCGTTGTTGAGGAAGTTGCTTTTGAAGGTGTGAGTCGCTGCTCCGCCGATGAAGCTCGCGCCAGTGGCCACGGTGAACGTCCCATTGATCGTCCAGCCGACGGTCGGGGCGATGGCGCTGGCATTGTTAATATTGACGCTCTGGAACGTGGGACTGGTGGTCCCGATTAAACCGGGGGCGATCGTCCCATTAAAGTTCACCAGCCCGGAACTGTTGAATCCGGCGTTGAAACCAATGGTCTGGGGTTGAGTGCCTGTAAACGTGATCGTGCCGCTGCTCACCAGGGAACCGGTGTTAACGAGGTTTCCGACCAGCGTCAGGACTGTGCCTCCGGCCTGGTAAGCTCCCGACACCGTCATCGCGCCGTTGACCGTCACGTCGCTGGAAGCGGTGTAACTGCCACTCACAGTCAAATTGTTGAACGTGGTCGTTCCACTCAAATTTTTCCCGGAGCCGCCCAGCGTGACCGCGGAACCGCTTCCCGCGAGAAAGGCGCCGGCATTGATCCAGTCGCCCTGCACCTGCAAGGCGAGCGAGCCGCCGTCGAGGGTCGCGCCGGCTTCAATCAGCAGGTCCCCCAGGGCCGTGGTTGGGCCAGTGAGGGTCTTGGCCTGGGCGCCGCCATTGAAGAAATACAAGTTGCCGTAAATTCCGTCTTCCACGTTCTGCGGGCCGGTGCCGTAATAACTGACCGTGCTGCTCGCCACCACGTTTCGCGCGTTGAAGTTCTCGGGGAACCGGTTTCCCACGGACAGATGTGTGCCGTCGCCAAGTGTCAGCGTCCCGCCGGCCACGCTGCGGTCGGCGCTGAAGCCACCGAGGTCCAGCTCGCCGGCAGCCAGGATGAGATCGCCGTTAATCGTAATATCACCGGCCAGTGTCGCGATGCCGGCAGGTTTGTTGATCTTCAAATGGTTGAAGGTTGTCGGCGTGATGGATTGTGGTCCGCTGCCGTTGAATTCGACCGTGCTGTTTCCGGCCGTAAAGGTCCCGACGCGGTTCCAGTCGCCGCGCAACGAGATCGTCGAACTGTCCGCGTCCAGGGTCGCGTTGATATAAACCGTCACATTTTTCGAGATCGCAAGCGGGGCCTTGACGGCAAACGTCCCGCTGTTGGTCACCACGAGGTTTCCGCTGACAGTGGCCGAATTGGTGAGGGTCGCTGTTCCTGTTGTCTTGTTAAAAGAGAGGTTGTTGTAAGTGATGCCGCCGGCCACGACCTGCGCGGCGGAACCGTTGTAAGCCACCGTGCCGCTCCCCGCGACGAAGATGCCGCCGTTGTAGATGAAATTTCCTCCGATGCTCAGGTTGCCCGATCCGGCGTTGATTAAATAGGCGTCGCCTGCTTCGGTCAACGTGTCTCCCACCTTGACCGAGCCGGTGCTGATGATCAGGTTGATGCTGTGGCCGTTGGTTCCGTCGCTCAACGCCAGGTTGCCGCCAACCGTCAAGGCCTGGCTGCCGACCAGGATGGTGTGGGCCGCGTCATTGCTCCAGGCCCCGTTGATGTTGCCTTTGGTGGTCAACGAACCGCCCGCGCCAAGAGTCAGGTTTAGCGGTTCGCCGCTTCCAAACAGGACACCCTTGACCGTGACGGGAGTGGTGATGATGGGCTCATTTACAAACGGCGCGGTGCCCAGGTCCGCGACGTCGTTCGTCGAAGGCGGGAGGTTCGGATTACCCTGAATGACGATCCAGTTGGCCGGTGTCTCCCAGGCGGTGCTGACCGAACCGAGCCAGCGCACGGCGTTAACATCGTCAGAGAGGGTCCACCGTCCGCTGAGGTCCGTCACCGCATCCTGTTCCACCCAGTTATTGGCCGTGTCGTTTGCGGTTTTGCCCGCCGCGGACCAGAGGGCGCCATAACGCCACAGTTGCATGTTGGACTCGTTGTTGCCGTTGAGGTCGCTGTCCTCGTAATGCAACCGCAAGGTGGCCGCATACGGACCGCTGGCTTCCAGGCCGATGACGTATTGGCGATTGACCGAGCCGCCGAATGGAAAATCGGCAATAGACGACCGGGTCACGGTTACGGTGACGGAACTGACCTGGACGAGGCTGGAGAAAGTGATGGTATTATTGGGGCCTTCAAAGGCGTAAGGCGTGTTCGGCAAAAACGGGTGGATGCGGGCAATGGTGCCCAGGATGATCCCGTTGTCAAACCGGTTGGACGTAATCGTTACGCTGTTTGGGCCGGTCAACAGCGTCCCGCTGGTCATGCGCAAGTTGGCGACGCCGACGTTGTTGTTCAGCCTGACGACGCTGTTGGAGCCGCTTTTGTTGATCGTGAGAGTACTGAAGGTTGTGGCCCCGGAAACGGACGTGTCCAGGCCGCCGAGCAGGGCGACCGCGCTGGTTCCGGCCTGAAACGTGCCTTGATTGATCCAGTTGCCCAGGAGGGAGACATTGTTCAGGCTGGGGCTGAAGATGGTGCCCGGACTGACGGTGAGGTCGCCGTTGATCGTGAGTGCGCCTGCGGCCAGCTTGGTTCCGTTTCCGGAAAGCGTCAGGTTGTGATAGACGGCCGAGGCGACGGATTGAATGGAGGGTGAATTGTAATTGACCGTGTTGGGAACGGTGCTGGTCGTGTCCAACGTCCCGGCCGTGATCGTGAAGGCCCCGGCAACGCCCAGGACTGCGGATGCGCCCAATTGCAGTTTCGTGCCGTTGATGGCCACATTAAAAAGATTGGCGGTGCCGGAGAGCGTGGAAGAACCGACGAAGGCGGCGGTCCCTGCGGTGGCGGTGAAGCTTCCGGGGACGGAAAACGCCGCGTTCAAGGAAAAACTATTGGTCGTGGAAACGCTCCCGGGCACACTCAATCCGTTGAGAGCGATCGTGCCCGCTCCGCTGATGGTTTTGGCGGCGCCGGTCAGGTTGATCGTTCCCGCCGTGGCCGAAAACGAGCCGTTCACGGTCAGGTTGCCGGCGATACCCAGCGAGCGGGCCGTGCTGATCGACCCGGTCACCGAAAGGTTATTGAAGAGAATTCCCGTTCCGCTGATGGTTTTGGCGGACCCGCTCAAGGTCACCGCGCCCGAGCCGCCGGAAAGATGCGTGAAAGTGCCGGCCCCGCTGGTGGAGAAATTTCCCACGACGTT
>Ga0137367_10004853_pt1 | contig 10918 bp, 11 predicted proteins | sample SagtaG_14_FD_104939 | JGI IMG/M metagenome (GOLD analysis project Ga0137367, IMG submission 104939) | Vadose zone soil microbial communities from Sagehorn Ranch, Mendocino, California, USA - Sage1_L_80_16 metaG | ecosystem: Environmental > Terrestrial > Soil > Vadose zone | place: USA... | reverse complement strand
CTCTAGGATGGGACGATGTTACGCTCGTTTCTAATCTATCTTTCCAAAGCAGCCTGGGCGCAAAAACTGGTCACAAATTGGAGTTTCGCCTGGCGAGCCGCTTCAAGGTTCATCGCGGGAACTCGCCCGGAAGATGCGATTCGTGCTGTACGTGAGCTGAATGCAAGAGGAATTAATGCAACACTTGACCATCTGGGGGAACATACATCAACTGCTGATGAAGCATCTAATGCAACAGAAGATATTCTTGTAATCTTAGACGAAATAGATAAGGCGAAAGTAAGTGCCAATATCTCCATTAAGCTGACACAAATCGGTATGGGGTTGGATGAATCAATTTGCAAGCAGAATTTAATCCGCGTTTTGGAACGAGCTAGGCAGCATAACAATTTTGTGCGCATTGATATTGAAGATACTCCCTATACCGATGTCACGATCTCGATTTATCACGCGATGCTGGAGCGCGGTTTTACAACGAAAACCATGGGAATGGCCGTGCAGGCGTATCTCTATCGTTCTGAGGCGGATGTTCGCGCATTGCTCGAAAAAGATACTCGCTTCCGATTGGTCAAGGGTGCGTACAAGGAACCGGCTGATAAGGCGTATCCAAAGAAGGCAGACACCGACGCCAATTATGATTTGCTTACCAAGATCATGATCGATTGCAATGTCAAACTGGAAGATAACAAACTCAGTGCTGATGGGCGTGTTCCGCCAATCCCGGCGATCGCGACGCACGATGAGAAGCGCATCGCGTTCGCAAAACAATATGCGGAAAAGGTTGGCTTGCCGAAACATGGTATTGAGTTCCAAATGTTATATGGCATTCGTCGTGATTTGCAGGAACAACTCGTCAAGGAAGGCTATCCTGTCCGCGTCTATGTCCCGTTTGGAACGCATTGGTATCCATACTTTATGCGTCGCCTTGCGGAACGCCCTGCCAATATCTGGTTCTTCGTTTCAAACTTTTTCCGAAAATAGAAACCTAAACACATGCACAACGAAACACATAGACGTCAAAAGTCTACGTGTTTTTTAACTGGCTACCTGTTTCTCAATTTCCCTATTACAATTCCTACATGTCATCTCTTGCCCTTGTCACGGGCGCGGCACATCGGCTCGGAAAAATCTTCGCTCTGACTCTGGCTCGGCAGGGATTCGACATCGTTCTTCATTATCATCAATCCTTAGATGAAGCGCTTCAAACGCGGGTGGAGATTGAATCCGTTGGAAGACGAGTCATTTTGGCCCAAGCGGATCTCAGCCAACCATCTGAGATCAATTCTCTACTCTCAAGTCTCGATTCTCTAAAGGTTCTCGTTAACTCCGCTGCATTCATGCCCAGCGGAAATGTGGACCTGCTCTCCCTCGAAAACTGGGATCAATCGCTGGACTTGAATCTGCGTGCTCCATTTTTGCTCGCCCAGGAAGCATCTGAGAAAATGACCGAAGGCGGACTGATTGTCAACATCACCGATGTCGGCGCGCAAAAGACCTGGAGTCGATATCCATCATATACAGTCAGCAAAGCCGCGCTCGAATCGTTGACGAAGATCCTGGCCCGCGCCCTCGCGCCTAAGATTCGCGTGAATGCTATTGCTCCGGGGTTTGTCCTGCAATCCGGCATTGTCTCTACAGAGGAGTGGGAGCGACTGATTAATCGCGTGCCACTCAAACGTCCTGCGCGCACGGAAGAGATCGCCTCCGCGCTCGAGTTTTTATTGAAGAACGAGTATATTACGGGGCAGACAATTGTCGTCGATGGTGGATATTCACTGGTCTGATCTCTAGCCCTGTGGCGCAAAGTCGAAGCGCTCGTAGAGGAGAAGTGCACATGTCTGAAGCAACAGAACTTGCTGAGAAACTTAAAACCGAAGGGGAAAAGATGGTCTCCATTTTTAGTGGAATGAGCGACGAACAATGGAGTCAGGAAGTTTATTCAGAAGGAACAACGTGGACAATCCGTAACATCCTTTCACACTTTGTCACTGCCGAGCGTGGACTGATCAAGCTCTTCGAGCAAATCCGCCAGGGTGGTGCGGGCGCAGCGGACGATTTCTCCATTGACCGGTATAACGCGGCGATGCAGGAACGCACAAAAGAACTTGCGCCGCTGGATCTCCTTGAGCAGTATATGCAAGTGCGGGCCAACTCAATCGCGTGGGTGTCTGGTTTGAAGGACAGTGAATTAGAAATTATTGGACGGCATCCGTTTCTTGAAACGACAACCATTCGTGAAATGATAAAACTGCTCTACATTCATAACCAAACTCATTACCGTGACATGAAAAGGATAATAAAACCTTAGAGTCCTTTGTGCCTTCGTGGTCAAAAATTATGAACCTGCCTCCATTTAAACTCGAACGTTTTTTTGCCAAGTACGAATTCAATACGGAATATCTGCTCTGCTCCTCAGATTGTGAAGCGATGTCCATTGCGGATCTGCTCGCCTTAGAGCCCGCGGCTGCGGAGAAATTTCAGAATACCTGGTTGGGTTACACCGAATCACATGGAAGTCCAGCTCTGCGTGCGGAGATCTGCAAACTTTATGAGACGATTCAGCCGGATGATATTCTTGTCCACTCAGGTGCAGAGGAAGCGATCTTTTTGTTTATGTATGCCACATTCCAACCAGGAGATCATGTGATCGTTCACTCGCCGCGATATCAATCGCTCGCTGAGGTGGCCGTTGCCGCGGGTTGTGATGTCAGTCTGTGGCGGGCGCGCGAGAAAAACAACTGGGCGCTGGATATTGATGAACTTCCTCACCTTCTGCGAACAAATACCAAAGCTATCATCATCAATACACCGCATAATCCTACGGGTTATCTCATGTCAGGCGAAGACTATGCTGCACTGCATAAGTTCGCCCAGGAAAATAATCTGCTCCTCTTTTCCGATGAGGTCTATCGCGAATCAGAATATGACCCTGAAACTCGTCTTCCCGCTGGCTGTGATTTTGGTGAGCACAGCATTTCACTAGGCGTAACGTCCAAAACCTACGGACTTGCGGGTTTACGGATCGGGTGGATCGCCACAAAGAATAAAAAAATCTATGAGAAGATGGCTTCGCTCAAAGACTACACCACGATCTGTAATTCGGCGCCAAGCGAATTTCTTGCAGAAGTCGCCATGCGCAATAAGCAAAAACTCTCTGAACGTAATCTTGGTATCATTAGGCACAACCTGGCTGTGATGGATGATTTCTTTGCCCGTAACTCACTACTTTTCACATGGATCCGTCCGCGGGCTGGTTCGATGGCATTCCCGCGTTATCTCGGTGGAAATGTGGAAGAATTCTGTGATCATCTCGTCAGGAAAGCAGGTGTTCTCGTTTTGCCCGGCTCAGTGTATGATGATTCAGACAACCACTTCCGCCTCGGGTTAGGACGAAAGAATCTTCCTCAGGCGGTGGAAAGACTGGAACTGTTTCTTTCCAGCTACCGCTTGTCTCACGCATAACATGCGTAAGTGAACTTTCTAGAGATTTGCAGATCGAAATTCAAATACTAAGTTCAGCAAACTATGCGGCACTCTGTAATTTTCAACCTCTCCTTTTTCCTTCGTGATCTTTGTATTTTTCGTGTTCAAGAAATCGGAAATCTAAAATCGGAAATCATAAATTGAGAACTCTCCTGCGCATCTCCCGTCCTCTACACATCCTCCTGGCCGCGCTGACCTATTCCTTCGGCGCGAGCATTGCCAACTATCTCGGAAAACCATTCCGTACAGATTCCTTCTGGTTAGGGCTTTTTGCTGTTTTGTTGGCGCAAATGAGTATGAGCTTATTGGCCGAAGTCTTTCGTCTCGATGCTGAACCACTCACCGAAAATGAAACGCGTCGTGAACGCCAACTGGTTCGTAACAACGCCTTATATATTTCGATTGGGTCCCTCTCGGTCGATGCCGTCATCGCTTTTATCTTATTCGACGTCCGACATCTTTCGATGGCGTCTTTCTCGTTCTTGTTGGTTTCACTCTTTCTGATCCTTGCTTACTCCTTGCCGCCCTTCCGTAATCGTGGGTTTGGGGAGTTCATCCTCGCGGCACATTTGGCATATGTCATTCCGTCTATTGCCTATTTACTTCAAGCAGATGAAACTCATCGATTCCTCGCCCTCAGCATTCCACTCACTCTGCTTGCTTTTGCTTATTTCATCGTGATGGATTTTCCAACGTTTGCCACGGACCACAAGTACAACCGCGCTACCTTCCTCACACGTCTGGGTTGGGAACGCGTTGTTCCGCTCCATAATGTCTTTCTGCTCTTTGCTTACGTCTTTTTTGCCATCTCTCCTGCGCTGGGTCTTTCCCTTTCGTTGATCTGGCCGGCCTTCCTCACACTTCCCTTTGCCATCTTCCAAATTTATCAGCTACGCAACATTTCGCTTGGCGCACCTAAAAACTGGATTCTCCTCACTGCGACTGCCCTGTCCGTTTTTGGACTGACCGCGTATTTCATCACGTTGACGTTTTGGCTGCGATAGATGTATGCCCGAATTTTTGACTCTTCTTCCGCCCGATGAGGCGCGCAATTTATTGCTCTCCCATCTGATTCGCGACCAGCCGACGATTGATTTCGAAACAATAAATGTCGCCTCTGCTTTGGGCCGTGTACTCGCCGAAGATATCATTGCGCCGCATCCGCTACCAGAATTTCAGCGTTCCACGGTGGATGGCTACGCTCTCCGCGCCAGGGATACGCATGGCGCAAGTGACTCCTTGCCCGCCTATTTGAATCTTATCGGCGAAGTGCCTATGGGAGATACGCCCGCGTTTGAGATTGGCGTGGATCAATGCGCATTAATTCATACCGGCGGGATGTTGCCAAACAGTGCAGATGCGGTGGTGATGTTGGAATACACACAACGGATTGCAGAAGCGAGGTCATCTCGTCCTGGACAGGGAGACCCAACCCCGACACAAGCGGAAATTGAAATCTTCCGAGCAGTTGCCGACGGTGAGAACGTGATCCGTATTGGAGAGGATGTCGCTCAGGGACAAGTGATTCAGGCAAAGGGCAGTTTGTTGCGTCCCGCCGAAATTGGCGGACTCATGGCACTGGGGATCACGCGTGTGAATGTGATGAGAAAGATACAGGTTGGATTAATTTCCACGGGTGACGAAGTCATCAATCCTGAGCAGTCGCCGCGACCTGGTCAGGTGCGCGACGTCAACTCATACACCCTTGCTGCATTGGTTGAAAAAAGCGGAGGTGAAGCGATTCGATATGGAATCATCGCCGATCAGTTTGAGACCTTGCAAGAGGCGGCGGCGGAGGCACTTTTCCATTGCGACATCGTACTTATTACCGCCGGCTCCTCTGCCTCCACTCGCGACATGACTGCCGATGTGATTCGTTTGCTTGGCGCGCCGGGTGTGCTCGTGCATGGGATCAACACTCGACCTGGCAAGCCAACCATTTTAGGTATCTGTGATGGCAAGGCTGTGATTGGTTTGCCGGGAAACCCTGTCAGCGCGCTGGTGAATGGCTATTTGTTTGTCGTTCCTGTGATGGAGCAATTATTGGGCGCTCTGCCAAAACCGAAGCCCACTGTCCTGGCGCGACTCACTGTCAACCTTTCCTCGCAAGCGGGTCGCGAAGATTGGTGGCCTGTGAAGCTAATCGTAAATCAAAAATTGGAGATCGGAAATTATGATGCGGATCCGATCTTTGGCAAAAGCAATTTAATTTTTACTCTGGCCGCCGCGGATGGGCTTTTGCGCATTCCTCCCGACGCAACAGGACTGTCGGCAGATGAGCTGGTAGAAGTTTATTTATTGTAGAGCCGACTCGCTGTAGTGCATTCTAATTAACAACAATGAGGAAGAGTTGCCCTTAGACTACCATGGCAACTTTTCCAGATCCACATTTCCACCGCTGAGAATCACGCCAACTTTCAATCCCTGTAAATCGATTTTCTTTTCCCATAACACGCCAACGGCCACAGCCGAGGAGGGCTCAATAATGATCTTGGCGCGTTCCCAAATGAACTTCATTGAATCGATGATTCCCTGTTCGCTTACTGTGACAATCTGTTCCACGCGTTGTTGAATAATGGGGAAGGTCAACGTTCCCAGCGAAGTGAGTAAACCATCCGCAATTGTTTTTGGATGAACAGACGGAATGATTTCGCCCGCTTTCATCGAACGATAGGCGTCATCTGCCATTTCAGGTTCACCTGCAATCACCCGGATTCCTTTTTTTGTTTCAGTCGCCGTAATAGATGTTCCACTTAATAGTCCGCCACCGCCTACGGGTGTGATGATCACATCCAAATCCGGAAATTCTTCCAGCAGCTCCATCGCCGCCGTGCCTTGACCCGCAATGACGCGTTCATCGTTATAGGGATGAACAACGTTCGCTCCGGTATCCAGCCTGATCTGCTCCAAGGTGCTTTCTCGGGCCTGGAGCGTTGGCTCACAAAACGTGATCTGACCACCGTATCCAGCGACCGCGTTTTTCTTGACTGAAGGCGCATTATTTGGCATGACGATATACGCAGGGATGCCGCGCAGATTCGCTGCGAGTGCCAGTGCCTGCGCATGATTCCCCGACGAATGAGTACAAACGCCACAGGCAGCCTCTTCACTCGTCAAGGCGAACACCGCATTTGACGCGCCGCGGAATTTGAATGCTCCAACTTTTTGCAGGTTCTCGCATTTGAGATAGACCTGCGCGCCAACTTTTTGATTCAAGCTTTCATTGGTTAATACCGGTGTGCGATGAATGTATGGTTTTATCCGTTGCGCAGCTTGGCGAATATCCTCAAGGGTGGCGGGCATGGTACTCCTTAAATTCTTGTCACTCTGCGCGTAGGGAAGAGTCTCATCCAATGGATAAGATGCTTCGCTTTGCTCAGCATGACATAGTCTTAATATCCTTTTTCAAAATCAACTATATACTTCAGTGGTTTGCCTTCACAATAACGATAATAATTCTCAATAAATAACTTCGTTATATCTTCCGGATAGCTGATCGCAGATGTATGATACGTCATATATAAATTGGGCGTGCTCCAGAACGGATGCTCGACGGGAACAGGCTCCTGCTCAAATACATCTAATACCGCGGCGCCGAGTTTGCCCTCCTGCAATGCTTCGACCAGTGCGGCTTCATCCACGGAGTTCCCGCGCCCAATATTCACAAAAACTGCATGATCAGGCAAGGCCTGTAAAAATGCTTGATCGACAAGCTGATTTGTCCCTTTTGTTCGCGGTAAAACGCTGACAAGATAATCCAATCCCGCTGCAAATTTTAGAAGATCGTTGCCATGATAGTAGGTGTCTACCTGTGTACTGATCTCACTCTCTCGTGTAAACCCTTTTACATTCATTCCAAAGTGTTTCGCCATTTCTGCGAGATGCGTGCCAATCGAACCAACGCCGAGCAAGCCAATTGTCTTGCCGCGCAACGTGCCGGACTCATCTCGTTTCCATTCTCTGGATTGTTGGGCTTTAATTCGGTCAAGCATTCTCTTTTCGAGAAAAAGCAAATATCCAAAGACATATTCTGACATCCATTCGCCGAAGACGCCGCGCGCATTGGTAAGCACGTAATCGCGACGTTGGGAGGGGTCCACTAAAGGCTCGACTCCCGCGTAAATGGACTGTGCCCATTTCAACTGGGAAAGGCGCGGAAGTGCATCCCGAATGGCTTTTGGCTCGCCGAGCGCGAGTTCTGCTTGGGCGGGGTTCGTCACGAATTCCAGATCTGGTAACTGGGCGGATTCGATCAACCGTTGATATTTATCTTTGTCGGAGGAGAGGAGTATAAGTTGGGGCATGCTCTGATTATAACCATGCCGCCTTGTAATCTTCTGTATATTGTTTGAATGAGATTGGTTTTCCTGATGATTGGCTTTGCCATGCGAAACTTGCTAGATAAGTTAACCTCGTCACGACAAAAGGATAGGCAAATGATGCGACGCGGTAAAAGAGCCATGCATGGCTCTTTTATTCGTTAATTAGCTATTTTTTTCTATTCCGGCGGCCAAAAATCGAAGTCATAATCCCCGTGAGGAAGGAGGCTGTCATCAGTCCAAAGATGAAGCGAGCGGTTTGTTGATTTTCTTTTTCAATCCGCTCACCCACATAATGAGTGGGTGCCGTCACGGGAATGATCTGCCGTTGTACAGGCTGCTTTCCAGGCCGGCGAACGGGTTCAAGACTGCCTCCGTGCGCCTTTGGTGCTCCTTCTGCCACAAGCTTGGGACCAAGCCGGTTGGCATAGACTTGTGTAAACTCTGCTCCGAAAAAGAGTATTTGTGCCGAGTAATAAATCCATAGGAGCAAGATCACAAGCGAGCCCGCGGCTCCAAAGGTTGTTGCCACCGCTCTGCTCCCGAGATATAGACCAATCGCGGTTTTGCCGATGGAAAATAAGACTGCTGTGAAGAACGCTCCCGCCCAAACATCTCTCCAAGCAATTTCTGCATCAGGAAGGAACTTGAAGATGAAAGCAAATAGGACGGTGATAAATCCAATCGAGATCACAAGATTGATGATCTGCAAAATTAGCTGCTGAAAAGGCAACACACTGCCAAGCCAGGTTCCCATCGCTGTCAGACCGGTACTAACTACAAGCGATACCAACAGCAGAAATCCTATGCCCAAAATCATTGCAAATGAGAGAAAACGGTTGATGACCTGCTGCCGGATCGTATTCCAAAGGCCCGTTACCTTTTTTTCTTCTACTCCCCAAATGGTGTTGAGTGCATTTTGTAATTCATTGAAGGCACCCAAAGCACCGAATAGCAGTGTGATGATACCAATAATGGTGGCGATAATACCCTGCGCCGGATGACTGGCACTCTGTAGCAAGCCTGCCACAAATGTTTGTCCTTGCGCGCCAACCAATCCGCCGATCTGATTCAGTACCTGTTGCTGCACAGCATCGCGCTGCCAGAGCAATACTGCAACCGCGATGGCGATGATTAGCAAGGGGGCGAGCGAAAAGATTGTATAGTAGGCCAACGCAGCGGCTAAGCGCGAAGAGTGGTCTTCCTTCCATTCCCGATACGAAAACTTGAAAAGGGCAGGTAATTCTCTGAGAAGCTTACTCATGTTATTCTCTAGAATTGAAAACCACCCCCCAAGAAAACATTCACTTGGGAGGTGGAATTCTGCACTGTTATTCTTTTATACGCTCTTCTGACGGTCACGCTCGACGGAACAGACCGACAAGGAAGAGAAGGACAACCGCGCCCAAAACAGCGACGATCAAACTCACCAGGTTGAAACCGGTGACACCCGGAGCGCCAAACGCGTTCATGAGGAAACCACCGATCACGGCACCTACAATACCAACGATGATGTTGGCGAGGGCACCCATTTGGGCATTGGTACCCATGATCATACTGGCGATCCATCCAGCAAGAGCGCCGAAGATGATCCATAAGATAATATTCATTTCTACCTCCGATAGATTTTTATTCTGGTTGGTTGAACTTGCTTAGGCAGATGTGTATCTGCTTAAAATAAGGTACGATTTTGATTAAAAGCTGTTACGAATTCAAAATCTCCTTTCTTTTTGCATTACACATCGTTCCACCAGTTAAAACGAAAGTCCCCGTCTTTGTGACGGGGAGTCAGATTTTCTCATTTAATCACTTATGGATTATCTACGAATTGTTGCAGCCCTTTCAGGACCCACCCCGATCCATTTCACGGGAACACCAGTTGCCTCTTCGATCAGCTTTACATAGCTTTGGGCATTGGCGGGTAATTCATCGAATGTGCGCGCCTTGCTAATATCTTCCTGCCAGCCAGGGAGAGTTTCATACACAGTTTCCACTTTGTCCAAACCGTATGCGTCTACATCTGCATAGCGGACTGGATCACAACTGAGTTCATATCGCGTGCAAACTTTGATTTCATCCAGCCCACTGAGCACATCCAATTTTGTTAAACACAGTTCAGTAACTCCACTCAATTGCACCGCGGTCTTGACGATCTCTAAATCCAGCCAGCCAACTCGTCGCGTGCGACCTGTTGTGGCGGCAACCTCACCGAACTTCTTATATATTTCACTTTCGGTATCAAGGATTTCTGTTGGCAGCGGCCCTGCACCGACGCGCGTAGTATATGCCTTGGTCACGCCGATGACATTTGTGATGTAACGCGGTGGAATGCCAAGTCCAGCGGAAGCAGCAGATGGAATCGTTGTCGAAGCGGTCACAAATGGATAAGTTCCCCAATCAGTATCCAGAAACGTTCCCATCGCTTGTTCAAGCAAAAAATTCTTATTCGCTTTCAATCCATCTTGTACGATGGAAAACAATTCGCGGATATAGGGTTTCACTTTCAAATAATACTCACGATATGTATCCCGTATTTCCTCATATTTCAATACTTGTCCACCTAGGGCTACAATGATTTTGTTCTTCAATTCCAACTGCATTTGCAGTCGCGACTCGAACATATTGCTGGAAAAATCACTCCAGCGGATTCCGTTATAGCTGACCTTATCCGCGTACACCGGCCCAATCCCGCGCCGCGTTGTTCCGGTTGCGCCGGCGCCTTTGGCTTCTTCATACAAACCATCTAAAATCTTGTGATAGGGCATAATCAGGTGCGCGCGTGGTGATATCCACAATCGTCCTTCTATGCCGGCGCCAACCTTGTTCAATAAGTCAATTTCTTCAACCAACACCGCAGGATCGATAACCACGCCGCCGCCGATCAGTCCAACTGTATTGCGGGCAAAAAGTCCCGACGGCACCAGGTGAATCTTGAATGTGCCAAACTCATTGATCACCGTATGGCCAGCATTATTCCCACCGTTGAAACGTGCCACATAATCCACGCGCTCGGCGAGAAAGTCCACAACCTTGCCCTTGCCTTCGTCACCCCATTGCGAACCGATCACTGCTGTTACTGTCATGCTGCCTCCGAGTTTTGATAATGTTTCATCATT
>Ga0137367_10004852_pt1 | contig 10921 bp, 5 predicted proteins | sample SagtaG_14_FD_104939 | JGI IMG/M metagenome (GOLD analysis project Ga0137367, IMG submission 104939) | Vadose zone soil microbial communities from Sagehorn Ranch, Mendocino, California, USA - Sage1_L_80_16 metaG | ecosystem: Environmental > Terrestrial > Soil > Vadose zone | place: USA... | reverse complement strand
TTGAAGAGACGTCCGTTTTGGATGGCGACTGCAGCTTGATTGGCAAGCGTGCTCAGGATTTGCAGATCATCTTCAGAATAAACATTGGGTTGATAACTTTGCGCGGAAAGCATTCCCACAGTTCTGCCACTGAGGGTCATGGGTACCGCCAGAATGGATAGAGGCGTATCCGGCTTACCGTACGTCACGCCGCCCATACTATCCACAGTATGTGCACCATGCAACAGCAGAGGTTCACCAGTCGTGATGACACGTCCACTTAAGCCTTGATCGCGTGGGATGCGAGTCACGGGAGAGCGCTTTTCATTGTCCACGAGATATACACCTTCAATCTCATCCGCCTCTTCATCCAACAGACTGATCACAAATGACTCTACTGGCATCAGGCGCTCTGCGGCTTTATGAACCGCTCCATAGATCTGTTCCGGATCAAGGTTCGCTCCAACCTCGTAACTTGCCTGATTGAGTATCGAGAATCGTTCAGCCGTAGAAACAGTAGATTGATATAACCGCGCATTTTCCAAACCAATAGATGCCTGATTGGTCAAAGTGCGTGCCAGCTCAATCTCCGTGAGGCTGAAACGAATAGCTTCTGTTTGATGAATAAAGATCAACGCCCGCAGATTCGCGCCGCTCACAAGCGGTAATATCAGAATTGACCGGGTTCCTTCTCCCAAGAACTTGCCAAGCAGCATGAGATCAGGTTCCGCATTGACAGCATCCGTAGTGAAGACGCCCAATGATTCTTTTAAGCGGTGGAAGATCGGCGCATCTGGTAGTTTTTGTGGAAGCTTGGCGCTAGTTCTCGGCAGAGCATATTTCCAAATTGCATTACCGCGTTCAAACAACACCACAGAGACTTTCGGCGCGTTCAACGCATCCATCAGTTCCTGCGCGGTAAGTTGCAGGATCTTGCCTTCATCAAGCAATCCACTCAAAGCAGACGAGAACCGGTTGAGGAGCGCCAAACGTTGGGAACGTTGATCCAGTTCCGTAGCACGGCTGAGGCTTTCCTCGAACAATCTTGCATTCTCCAGTGCAATCGCCGCCTGACTGGTAAAGGTGGTGCCCACCTGCATATGCTCGCGATTATAGAAATGCGATTGCCATTTTTCGAGCGCCAATACACCGATCACTTGATTCTTGGAGATCAACGGTATTCCCAACCATGAAAGGCGCGGCGCCTCCAACGGCGGAAAGCGCGGATCATGCCGCACATCACCGACGAGGATACCCTGTCCCGTGCGGATCATCTCCTTAAATAACGCGCTGTCTTCCATGGCAATCGTCAGACCCAGGCGCCGCTCAGTATCTGGGAAGCCGCGCGCTGCCGCAACGCTGAGGCGATCCTTTTCACGTAACCAGAGCGTGGCTGTATCATAGGCAATCACCGGCTCTAATTGATTGAGCAGTGATCCCACTAACTCATCACTCTGCAAATTTGCGGTGAATGTGGTCGCAGCAGTTGTCAGTGCCTCCAATTGAACGGCGCGTTCCTGTGTTGTTTGTACGAGGCGGACGTTCTGCAACGAAAGTCCAACCTGTTGTGACAGCGAAAGGAGCAATGTTTCATCTTCGAGAGTGAATGCACCGGGGGTGTTGAAGTTATCCAGCACAAGCACGCCCACAGACAAGTCTCCTGAGTGGATGGGGATTAGCAAACTGGAGACAGGCAGGCGTCCACCGGTTGCCTGACGATACAGCAGAAGTGCTTCTGTTGAAAATGTGTAATCTCGCGTGAATTGAACTTCATCCACACGCAAAGGCTTTCTCAATTCGAAAACCTGTCCAGGCAGAGATTCACCGGCGTGATATTCAATGCGCCGCATGGTCTCGTTATCCGCGTAGCCGGAGACCGCGCGTGGGAATAATTGTCCCGAGTGCTCATCCCAGATCAGCACTACGCCTGCATGAGCCGAAGGCAAAGCACGTCGTGCACTTTCGAGCAAAGCGCGCACGATCTGCTCCGAATCCAATCCGCGTAATTGGCGGCTGAAATCAAGCAGCAGGTTCACTTCCTGCAAGCGGCGACGCGTCTCATTGAGGAGAGAGATATTTTGCAGGATCACCGAAGTCTGCCGGGCGATCTGATGATAGACCTGCAAATCTTCATCGGTAAATGCTGGCAGCGGTTCCGGACTGACTGCCAGCATTGCAGCGATCGTTTTCTTGTCAATCTTGATCGGCAAACAGATCAGCGACTTAACGCGCAACGCGCTCAGAAGAGGCGTCTCGCGCCACTCGAGATTTTCATCGAGATTCGCAATCAGGATCGCTTCACCGTTCTGCAACGAAGCCCGAAGCGGATTCCGTTGCCCAAATAACGCCTCCGGGCTGGTAGCGCGCGGAATGTTCCCGAGCACATGTATCAACCGTGGACCTTCACCGGTCATCTCAGCAACCATTGCAACAGACATGCTCAACTGCGTGAGCGTCTCACGTCCCAGTGCCTGCAGCGCAGAGGATGCATCCAACTGGCGGCTCACAGACTCGGTGATAGCGAGACCCGCTCGAACACGCTGTGTCCGCTGGTCGAGGTTTTGAATGGCAATTGTTTGATCCAGGTCCTTGCGGAGAAGAAACGGAAGATCGTTTTGGGTTAGGCTGATCAGACGCTGCTGTCTCTCCAAACCCGAAGATAGAGAATCGACCTTCGTGCGCAATTCGTTGAAGCGTGAATGGTTGGCAATGGCTAGTGAGGCTTGTGCAGCAAAAATTTCCAGTGTCTCGATGGTGGCGAGGTCAGGACGCAAGCCATCGCGCGGCGCGTCCACACTGAGCAAGCCCAGAGGAATCCTCTGGTTATCCTCAAGCGGAATAATGAGAAAATCATCCGGGTCCCATGCAGTCGCAGCCTTAGCAGATTTATCTCCGGCCTCCACTGTTACCATGTGAACGTCGGCGGGAATGATGGGAGCATCGTCAACCGGGATAAAGTAGGAGCGGCTGATCTTGAATTGCGGTTTCAACATTTGCTGAATGCTCGTAAGCGGCTGCTTGCGAGACATCAATTCAGTAAGCGTTTCAGAGGAAAAGCCAACGCCAGTCACGCGTCGCAATAATCCTGTGTCTGACTCATAAATGCTGATCAGGACTGCCTGAAAGGGAGTCGATTCACGGATGCTGTTGGCAATGGTTCGAAGCAACTGCTCGAGGGGTTGTTCAAAATTCAATCCATAACTGACTTCGGTCAGCCGCGTCAATGTGTCGGCGCGGCGACGCAGCAGTTCAGACGTATGACTTTGTTCCTGAAAACGCTGGACGTTACCAAGCGCCACCGCAGCATGAGACGCGAGTGCGCCGGCAATTTCCAAGGATGCCTGATCGAAAAAGCTTGCCTGTGTGGAATGTAAATGGATCAGGCCCGCCGTTTTGCCTTGAACAGTGATCGGCACGATAACTGCCGAACGCACTCCTTCATGCACGGGAGGAGTATCTCCGCTGGAGTAATCAATCACAAGTTCAGGCTCCCCGGTTGTAATCACTTTTTGATCGAGCGGAGAAAAAGTTTCAGGGAGAGGACAACCTAGTGCAAGGGTGACAGGCGGCGGGTTGGAGGAAGTGTTCACGTCAAAGAGCAGGATCGCTCCACACTCCGCGTGTGTAGTCTGCAATGCTTCATCGCGTACGATATCCAATAGCGATTTCAGATCGACCATCGAGTTGAGTTCGCGACTGACGCGTGCAATGGATGTCAACTGTTCGACACGGCGGCGCAAGCTTTCATCGGTCTCCGTCGAACGCGTGGCATCTTCGATGGCTGAAGCAAGCTGCCCCGCGGCTGTCGTGACAACCTGCAAATCAGAACTGTTAAAGAATTCGGTTTTGCGACTCCCGAGCATCAATTCGCCGAGGCTTCTATCACGAATAATGAGCGGAACAACAATTGCAGACTCAACCTGCAAAACGGAAACCAATGGACGATACACTGGAAGAATGCGCCGATCGGAGCTCAGCCGCCCGGAAAGGTAAGGCTTCTGACTGCCAGACACTGTGTAACGATATTGAGGCTCATCCACGTGAAGGCGGGCAAGTAGATCAATCGCATCTGCCGTCGCGCCGTAGACAGATTGACGGTGCAATCGCAATTCACCGACTTGTTCATCCAGAAGGAAGACCGCGCCCAAATCGCTTTTAAAGAGGCTGGCAAGTTCTTTTGTGGAATAGCAAAGGATCTCGTCAAGAGTGGCATTGGAAACAGCCAGGCTTGCAATGCGGCGCAATGCTTCAGAGCGTAGGGTCTGCTGGCGTGATTGTTCAACAACGAAGGAACTAGCGATAATGCCTGTCGCCTGGTCGGTAACTGTTTTGATTAAACGTAATTCCGATTCCGAAAAATTGGATGATGCTCCGCGGTGATTCGATAGTTGGAGATAACCAACCAAATGATCCTCTGAGACCATCGGCATAAGAACGGATTCGCGCAGGCTGGCAGCTTGCGCGAGATTTTGCAAGCCAAGATCGCGCCAGGCTGGATCGACCGCAGCGTTCTGCGTGATGATGGTCTTTCGGTCCTGCAGAAGTTTTTCCGCTAGGCTATCGGCGGCTATGTTGGTGCGGTAAATTTCAACAATATGTGCAGGAAGTCCCTGAAATGGAACCTGACCTTCGAGAGTCCGTTTGCTTTCATCGTACAGCAGGAACCCAAGCACTTCTACTGAAAAGAGTGACGAGATGGTTTCGATCAGGCGGTGCATCAAACCCGCATAATCCTGTACTGGACCGAATGCCTGAGCAAGATTTGCAAGTCCGCCAAGTTCTGTGGAACGACTCTGTTCATTAGCGTACAAAATGGCATTGCGTATGCCATATGCCGCCTGGGTAACAACAAGTTGAAGGAGATCATGATCGTGCTGACCAAGCACCCCGGGGGAAAGATGTCCGATCTCTAACGAGCCAACGAGTTGATTATCAGCAATGAGAGGCAATCCCAAATAAGATTGGACCGGTGAGCTGGATTTCAATTCAGGAAGAGAAAGATCTTCCACACGCGTATCTGGGATCAGCAAAGCCTTGCGCTGCGTCTTTAATACCTCGGTGAACCCACCGAATTGCGAATGCTCCGGACTCACCACGCGGGACGTGCCAGAGGCTTCCAACATATACGGGGTAAGTGTCTGCTTTGATTCATCGAAGACTTTTACTTCGATCACATCAGCAGGCACAAGCTGCGATACGTTTAATAAAATCGCGTAGAGCGTATCTTCCAGATTTAAGCTGGCGGATACATTTTTACCAAAATCTGAAACAATCTGAAGGATGGACGAGTTTGCGCCAGCCTCGTCGAGATTGGTGGAAAGTTCTACATTCCGCATGATGACGAGCATCATCGGGTATGGACCAGGGACCTGATAGGAAGTGGCTTCCACCAAGCGCCCACTGATGGAGAGTCTTTTCTGTCCTTGCACGGTGAAAAGATTCAGCAGTTCTTCTGCTGGGCGCGCACGACGGACCAATCTCTCGAGATCGGTCGGCTCATCCGGATGCAGACCGAACCACTCGCGTGCCAGGTTGTTGATGTACTCAACCCGTCCGCCCGCTTGGACGATCAAGATGGCTTCATTTGTATGTGAAGAATCGGGGGGAACAAAAGAAACTACAGAATCAGGCGCAACCGATCCGCTATTAGGCAGGCGTCGCCATGCAACGACAATCAGAACTGGGACGATCAGCACCAGTGAAAGTACAACCAACCCAAGGCCTACTCCCAGCCCTGCTGACATTATCCGATAGCACCTTATCCGCCAGTCGCGGCATCCTGGCGGCGAGCCTCAGCCGCTAATTCAGTGATCTCGCGAATATCGGCAAATGACTGCACACTGGGAGATACAACGCCGACAGACATGGTCATGAACGGGACTTTGACAGTTGTCCCCTCAGCGGTGGGAGCGTTCACAAAACCCTGTTGGCGGTCGATGAAGTTATAGTGGGTTAACACCTCCTGATCGAATCTTTCCTTAAGCCGCGCTTTGATCGCGTCAGATTTTGCTTCATTTGTGATGATGATATAGTTGTCGCCGCCTGCGTGACCAATAAAATCGGATGTGGTTCCAATCTCATCTACCACTTCCCCGATCAGCATCGCAGTAAAACGCAGGACGTCATCGCCTGCCACAAACCCATAAACATCTTTAAATGAATCAAAGTGATTGACGCGCGCATCGAGCAGAGCCCAACCCTTTTCTCGAATGATGCGACGCAGTTGTTCTTCGATCAGCCGCCCAGCAGGGAGTCCGGAACGGGGATCAGTCAGGCTTTCCCGTTCGGAACGTCTGATTGCACCCTGCACGCGCAGTTTCAGTTCCTCGATATCGAAGGGCTTGGTGATGTAATCATCCGCGCCCAGTTCGAGTCCCTGCAACTTATCGCTGCGCTCATCCTTTTGTGTAAGGAAGATCACAGGGATATGGCTGGTCCTCATGCTGGTACGCAAATTGCGGCATACCTCATACCCGTCAATATCGGGAAGCATGATGTCGAGCACGATCAGATGAGGCAGGACGTGTTTGGTTTTCTCCAACGCATCTGAACCGCGCACCGCGACATCAACGTCAAAATCCATGCCGCTGAAATAAATCTTGAGCATGTTTCCGATGTCGATATCGTCTTCAACTACCAACAGGCGGGCTTTTCCCATAAGCAGCCTCCAAAATTACATTTGCGCCACGCGCGTTTTGCGTGAGTGAGTCGCATTGTGGCGCACCATTTCGATTTGTTGTGGTGTGACCTCACGCTCGAACGAACGAAACCCGCTCAAGCGGAAACCGTGTCTCTTTGCTATTTCATCAATATCTTCCACGCGTTCGCGTGTTAGATGCTTGCCCAGCGTAAAATCCTCAAAACGACCTTCGAGCGCCAGGGCAATTGTCTCAGCCATGCAGGCATACGCCTTGCCGGGCGGGAAACCAAAGTTAAAGTGGAAATCAACGGGGCCCGGCACATCCACCATTCCACCGTCAATCACTAATATATCATCTCTTGCAGCCGCCACCATTGCAGAAACATCACGGGGACGGGCGACGTCACACACCACACTACCTGGTTGTAAATATTCCGGGCGGATAACGTCGTGGATGGCGCTGGTCACCGTTAGGATCAACTGTGCCTCTGCCAAAACATCCATGGTTGTACTAACGATTAACTCGGCTCGGGCGCGGGCCTGAAGCCGGTCGCGCAATTCTTCTAGCGCGTCCTCTCTTCGACCGATCAAATACAGCCGTTCAACATCATCTGCCAGCAATTCGGCGCATACTTGCCCAATAGCACCCGTCGCCCCAACGACCGCGGCTGTCGCAGTATTCAGCGGAATTTCCATCACGCGCGCTGCTTCACGAATGGCATCCACTGCGACAGAAACGGTGAATGAGTCTCCAGTAGTCACAGGCACATCCAGCGCCTGTGCAATGGTAATGCCTGCATCACCAACCACGGAGGTGAATGCGCCCAATCCCAAAATATCGGCGCCAAGTTTTTCTGCCAGTTTGCCCGTTTCAATGATCTTTCGATATACGGTCCGCTCGGGCAATTCCATCATACGGCGCGGTGTGTAGGGACACGCAATGAACCAGCCTTTTATTTCTTTACCAGTTGCTTGCGAGGTAATTCCTTCGATCTCAGAAACATAAACAGGAGGAAAGAACGTGGAGAAGAAATCAATCTGCCTCTCATTCAGTACACGCCCAAGCAAGGGAAACTTGCGGCTGACATCCCGCTTCGGATCGATCGGATGAATAATAAACGCAAAAGTATCCACAGATTACCATGATTCCAATTGACTCTCGCCGGGGCGAGGATATAACCGTCGGTGCAAGCCGGCAGATTTGAGCTTGTGATGGTCGCTGTCTTCATAACGAACATCTCGGTCTATGACGCGACGATCCCTCGACGCTGCAAGCACAACATCCGATTCGATGGTACGCGCTGGATAAACGATCATGCCTGAGCCAAGGCGGCAGTTGTGTCCCACTGCGCTCCCGATCACCGGGCGGTTGGAAAAGTTCAGCTTGCCATTCCCATCCAGCGCCCGGATTGGTGCGGGGATCAGGTTGTAATCTGTAAATGTGGAACCCGCACCGATAAAAGTATTTCGTCCAATCACGCACATTTGCAGGCAGGTATTTTGTGCGATCATGCTGTTTTCCATCACAGTCGTCATGAACAGCGCAGCACGGAATGGAAGAAATGCCCCATCCCCCACCACCGACAACATCAACTGTACATCCTGTGAAACATTGACATTATTTCCAATAATGCAATTCTCGATCACAGCCCCAGCATTGATCGTCACATTATCACCGATCGTTGTCGGTCCATGAATGGTTGCGTGAGGATCAATGACACAATTTTTACCAATCTTGACCAGCTCTGAACATTCAAGGATTTGCTTCCCCTCGTAAATCGCTTTTCCGAGAATGCCTAACTTGAAAGCTAAATCCTCATTGAGGCGTTTTTCAAAGCGCGCACCGCGTGAGAATACGCCGAATACTACATCAATGATGAAGATGTGCACCCAGGAATCGATTGCGATCAACGTTCGTAGCGGCACTTGGAATAACAAATCACCACTCTGGTCCGCCATGTATGTTGGAACATGATAATAACCAATCTCACGCGCCTGCAAATCAATGACCAGCGGCTCTACGTCTGCAACGGGACCATTGGGGTAATACCACAAGTCAGCCAGATAAAGCTCTCCGGCAGGCGTATACGAGTTGGAAAGAGGTAGCGCATGTTCCCGAAATGCCGGGTCATCTGCAGAGTACGCGGCGCGGCAGGGACGTTTATTCTTGCGCGCAGTCGTAATAAAGGTGCGGAAATATTCCTCGTCAAAGAACAAATTGTCGCGATAGACAAGTGTCTCGCCGCGTTCCAATGGAAAGCGCTGACCTGGTTTGAGTTCCATTTCACGCGTAGTGTAAGGAGCAAGAATATTCCGTTGATGCAGCCAAAGAGGGTTATTTTGTATGCGTAAATCCCGCGCTGGTTCGTTAAACGGGGTTATAGGGTGAAGTGCGTTGAGGATTACTTTGAGCATATCAGTGATTACCGCTTGTCTCACTATAGTAACTAAACTTTTCAAACTCATTTATAGGCTGAAATTCAAACCTGGAGTTTAGATAGTTATGCGGCACTTTGTAATTATTCCACAAAAGTACGAAAACAGGGGCGTAAAGTTCCAACCCGTACCGCCAACAAAATTGTATGTTGATGAAGTCTATTTAGAAAATCGGGGTTTCATCGATCTCAATTGTACAAGTTTCATCCCCGGCAGCGATACATGTCTTCTCTTCGACATTAAATACCTTGCCACCGCTCAACCAGTACAGAGCTTCCTGCAGCAATCCCACTGCCAAATGACAAACTGGATCCACAGCCTTGCGCTCCCAGCACAATGGACAGCGCTCAATATGCCAGAGAATCTTTCCATCTTCATGTTCAAGGCGTACACGCTGGTCGGTAAATCGATTGAAGAGTTCGGCAAATGCGGTTGCACCCGCGGATAACTTGGCGGGCAGCGGCAACAAACGAAAAGCCATTTCCGTGATGCCCAGCTGCGTGCCATATTGACGTACACCGTAATTAAAGCAGGCACGTCCCACGCGGACAGCAAGCCCGCGTCCCCCATGCGGACCGTAGGCATGTTCCAACATTTCGGTCAGGTTTGTTACTGCAGCAAAGGGAAACTTTAGTTCATTATTATCGGGTGGATAATTATTAATCAATGAAGAGAGGGTTCCTAATTTCAGGATGGCATTGACGCCATTTTGTCCCATCACCTCCTCCATTGATAATAATATGATCCTTCCCATCCGATTCGGATAGTTATATTCGGCAGTTGATATCATGGGGCAAGAGTCACAGACGGAGTGGGAGAAAAAGATGCAGATGGTTGTGGAGATTTAACAGTTTCATCGCGGTCAAGGAAATTTTTGAGGCGCTCGGTGAATTGCTGGGGCTCCTCCAGCATGGGAAAATGTCCGGATAACGGAAAGCGCTCGATGTGCGCGTGAGTGATCCCTTTTTGCATAGGCTGCCACTGATTCGGATGGACCACTTTATCCCGGTCACCATACATCCCCATGGCGGGAATCTTAATCTGATCAAGCATGGGACGCAGGTCGGTTCTTCGGAGCGAAGCAATCGAACGCAGGAATGATTCAAGCGTGGTCCGCGAGAGATCACGATCCATCATATCTGGAAAGCGTGGGTCCGAGCAAATGACAGGGGCATAATAGTACTTCATCCAGGCACGGAACGGACCCATCATATTAAAGAGGAGAAAAGCACTGGGACGATATCCTGCAAGCTTAAGCAATGGCGCCAGAGATGAACCTACAATAGGGGATCCGACAACAACCACTTTGCTGACCCGTTCGGGATAACGAATGGCGACGGAGAGACTTACCGTTCCTCCCATGCTGTGACCCACCAAGGGCGCGTTACTGATGCCTAATTGTTCCATGAATTGATTTACGAGACTGACAAAATCTTGTACTGCATATGTCTCGCGCTTTTTGCCTGATTCTCCGAACCCCCAGAAATCCATTGCATAGGTACGGTAATAACGCCCTAGATAACCCATCGTCTCCTGCCACAAGCCCCACGAACCGAGCCAGCCGTGCAGAAGAATAACGGGTCGCCCTCTCCCGTACACTTCGTAATGAACGATTCCCTGGTCTGTCGTAATAGATGACACGTCTTCCTAATCTAGCGGGCTCGCCTAGCCTCCCGACTCCATTTCAGCAAGAATACTATACAGTAGCTCGAGGAGGACAGATTTTACACTATCTCTATCGGTGGCAATACATGGCAGGAACTTAACTTTACTATCGAGCCTGAGCGCATGACGCATGTCCTCAAGATCCCAGGCATCTTCTCTGTCCTGTTTGTTGGCAGCGACTACATAAGGTGTGGGCGCATA
>Ga0137367_10004851_pt1 | contig 10923 bp, 11 predicted proteins | sample SagtaG_14_FD_104939 | JGI IMG/M metagenome (GOLD analysis project Ga0137367, IMG submission 104939) | Vadose zone soil microbial communities from Sagehorn Ranch, Mendocino, California, USA - Sage1_L_80_16 metaG | ecosystem: Environmental > Terrestrial > Soil > Vadose zone | place: USA... | reverse complement strand
TAAGAAACGTTGCTCCTGTTAAGGTGGATAACACCTTTAATCTGAATTGCCAGCGAGTTGTTCTCGAGTCGCTACCGGGAAGGTGAAATGAAAGGTCGCGCCATGTCCTGGCTCGCTTTCCACCCAGATGCGTCCGCCATGCCCCTGCACCGCGAGACGACAAAATGCGAGACCAATCCCCAGCCCACCGGGTTTGCTATTACCACGCAATCGTGTGAATTTATCGAAAATTCGATCCTGCTCAGCAGCAGGAATGCCAGGTCCGTTATCCTTGACCCATAGATGAATCCGCTCATTTTGTTCCTGCGCGCCAATTTCGATCCTGCCGCCCGCCGGACTAAACTTGCTGGCATTTTCCATTAAATTAATGAGTACACGCCGCGCCATGTCTTCATCCACCCATACAGGCGAAAGTTGATCGGGGATATCAGTGGCTAGACCTTGACGGCGTCCACCGGTTACTGGTGTGACATCCCGAACAGCACTCCGAATCAGATCCAACGTGTCCACCACTTTTTGATCGGCGACCGGTTGGCCCGATTCCAATTTACTCACGTCAAGCAGGGAACTGACAAGGCGCTGGATACGGTCAGTTGAATTCTCAGCAATCTTTAGAATGGTCAGAACCGTTTCCTTATCGTCTTCGGGGACTAAACTATAGAGCACATCCAGGCTCGAAACGATGTTCGCCAGCGGTGAACGCAAATCGTGATAAATCATCGCCGTTAGATCATCGCGCAAGCCATCCAGTTCCTTACGTTCGGTAATATCGCGCAGGATCCACTGGATCGAATCGGTTTCATCAAATTCCACGCGACGCGCATGCACTTCGACCGGCAGACGGGTTTCATCCTGTCTATGCAGGGAAGACTCATAGGAACAGGTACGGTTCTCACGCAACGTTTCAAATTCCAGGCCCGTGCGATTCCAATTTACTTCGTGCAATTGATTCACAGTCAGCGAATGCAATTGCTCATTTGAATATCCGCTCAATAACATTGCCTGGCGATTGGCTTCCAGGATATTTCCATTCCAATCCGTAATCAACATCGGATCGATACTATCTTCAAACAACTCACGATAGCGCTGGTGCGCGGCTTGCAATTTCTCGAACAATTCTGCATTCTGAATCGATGTTCCCGCCAAGCCACCGATACCAGTCATCACCAATAAAGCATCGGGATCAAACGACTTAGCGATTGGATTGATTGCTTCGATGATGCCGATCGTGCGTCCCTGGGATTGGATCGGTGCGATAACCACGGCTCGCATCTCGACGCCACCAAACTTGTCCGCGTCGCTATAATTTTTATCCTGGCTGATGTCTGATACCACCATGCCGCGTCCTTCGCGCGCCGCCATCCCGACAATTCCAGCTCCTACCGAAATTTTGCGCCCGATGATGTTGCCGGCATTATGCCCCGCTGCGGCGCGAAAAACAAGCTGATCACCGTCTATCATGCCAAGCGCAACAGTTTCGACTTGCAGCGCTTGCATGGTCTGGATGAGGATACGCTGATGCACATCCTCCATGCGCAGAGATGCGTTCATCGCTGCTGCGCCTTCCGCCAATGCCGTCATCACGCGCGCCTGACGTTGACTTTCGGTATACAGGCGCGCATTTAACACAGCAATGCCAGCCTGATCAGCAATGGCTTGCATCAAATCAAGTTGTATTTCTGAAAAAACATTGGGTTTCGGATGGACAAGGGTCAACACCCCCACCAATTTCTCCCGCGCCAGAAGCGGCACACAGATCGCAGATTTGACACCGGTCTGATCTATTGCATCATCGGGACGCATGAGCCAGCGTTCATCCTTGCTTGTATCCGGGACATAAACGCCTTTACGATTGCGTATCACCCAGCCAGCAAGACCGCGTTCGGTTGTGTCGCGCAATTGTTGGGTGGTATGTTCGTGGACTTGCGAACCATAGACGATCGTTGCATCCACGGCTTTGCCAGCATCATCGAGTACGACAATGCTGCAACGCTCACCGCCCACATTCTGAATTGCTTCATAAAGAACGCGTTGAAGGACAGTACGCAAATCAAGTGCAGTCGCAACATCACGACTGACATGGTATAGAAGTTCGAGCAGGGCTTTGGTTCGGTCTGTTTCGTGCGGTAGTGACATGGGTCCCTACAAAGATGGTTTATTCTGTTTCCCGTGCAAATAATACCACGCCGTGGCGGTAACAGGTAAAGTATAGCACAACCAAAAGGGCAGGTACTCTCGCGGTAAAATTATCGGCATGTCTCTCAACATTCCCCTGATCAAAGCCCTTTGCTTCGATGTGGACGGTACCCTCAGTGACACAGACGACTTGTACGCACAGAAGGTTTACCCTTATTTGCCACATGCGATTTTCTCTGATCCTGCCCATGCTGCCCGACGATTGGTCATGTGGGTGGAGTCGCCGGGCAACGCGCTTTTAGGATTTGCCGATAAGATCGGCGTGGATGATGAAATGGGCGCCTTCATAAATTGGTTTTCGCGCGCCCGACCGAATACAACAAAGAATTTTCTGCTCGTCCCGGGCGTAGACGAAATGTTAGCCGCGCTCAAAGGGCGCTATCCCATGGCAATTGTGAGTGCCCGTCATGAAAAGAGTACCATGCGATTCCTTGAGCAATTCGATCTCGTGAAATATTTTGATGCCATTATCACTGGACTTTCCGCGCCCCATACGAAACCCTTCCCCGACCCGATCTTTCTCGCCGCACAGAAAATGGGCGTTAAACCTTCGGAATGTTTGATGATCGGCGACACGACGGTGGATATCCGCGCTGGAAAATCTGCCGGAGCCCAAACTGTGGGCGTGCTGTGCGGTTTTGGAGAAGAACAAGAACTAAAGGATATGGGCGCCGATCTGATCTTGAGTAGTACTTACAAGCTTGCTGAGATGCTGAATACAAAACAACTGAAGTGAAGTGCTTCAGTTGTTTCATGTTGAACTACCGGTTTCATGAAAATTCTTATTATATCTTTTGCAACACTCTTAATATCAGTGGGGCTCGGACTACAATTCTTTTCCTGCCAAAAGTAGATTTGTATGCAAGCTCCACTTTTTGGATGAGCGATTCCTGTGAAGGCAAGCCTGCTATGAAGGCAAATTCATCCATCCAAAGATGAAAATCTTTTTGTGAGCCCATCACGCGCTTGCAATCAAATCTAAGCCTTGATTGGGGCTTCAATATTCCTTCATTAATCACTTCAACAACAGCACGGTCTGCAGCATAATCTTCATCGAATTTTTCGTTCATCTTTGCGACTAATCTAAAGTCACCATGAACTTCAATTCCCACGCGCCGATGCACCGGAGCTGGACGTAGATCTATCAAAACTCCTCCCTGCTTGAGAACTCTATTTGCTTCGTGTAGAGCATGAACCATGCTCTCTATGGAAATTCATCAGAGCGACCAGGCAAATGCAACAATATCGAATGACTCAGCCTTGCTTTTCAACTGTTCCGCGGTACCCACACTATAACGGATCTGGTCTGTAAAGCGGGCAGGCTTCTTGCTTCGCGCCACTCGAATGGATTCTGCGCTCGGGTCAATCGCGAGGATATTGGCGCCAAGACGGGCGAGCCGAACGGTCAAGCGCCCATCACCGCAACCAATCTCCAAAACGCGTTTATTTCTCCAATCTTCAACACTTTGGCGTAGAGCCCATATTTCATTCTCTTCAGGATCAATTCTGATTGTCATAGTTCAATGCCCAAACCGATTGCGTTTTTGAGCAATCGCTTCCAGTTTTCTTCGATATTCCACGATGGAATGATCCCCGACGACAGGACGAAAGAATTTAAGCATCGTCAGCAGGAAAAGATACCAGCGGCGCATGATCGGAATGCCGCGTTGGAAATCTCCGTCCTTCGCACCCAAAAAGCGTACATCACCAATATGAATATAGCCCATGGCCAGGAGGGGAATAACGGTCACAATATCGGTTGTGTTGACAACCCGATAGATCGGCGATTTGAATTCAATGTCATAGTGGCTGTTACCGACGCGTGGACTGCCAAACGTGTAACAAGCTGCAATCATTTCCCGGATGTGAGGATTATGTTCCAGTCGTTGTGTAGCAACCGTAGCGAGCGCCGCCCCTAGGGAATGACCCGTAATGTAAAGCGGCAATCCGTCTAATTTCAACACACTCGCCTCAATATCCTTTGCCACACTCTCATATGCATTCCGGAACCCAGAATGGACGCGTCCATCAAGAACCGAGATCGTAGATGCGGTTACGTCGATTTTTATATCCTCCCTTTTGGTCACTTCCGTTCCACGAAAAGCTAACACCGCGAATTGATCATTCTTGGCGAGGAATGCCTGCGTATCGGTCTCGTTGTTATTAAAAGTTTTGATCAGTTCAAACCCACCGCTCTCAAGTTTGGTGATGAATATTTTGCGCGCGTCATAGTCATTTTCGTATAGGTCGTAGGCCAGATGCGCCATGGAAGCAAGAATCCATGCCATGCGGTCAGAATACGCGGCGCGGACAATCGGTGGGCAGAGGAGATTTTCCTGTACCTTGAAATATTCACTGGCAAGAGAATAAGCATTGGGTGGCTCACCCGCTTGTTTTTCCAACTGTGTCTGTACCATCTTGTTCTCCTTCCGTTCAGGACAATACCAATACTATACAAAAATTCAAAACAAAAGTCAATTTACCGCTTGTACCATTAACGACTAAACTTCGAAAGATTTAGAAACTGAAACTCAAAATTCCAGTGTGAATAGTTATACAGTATTTTGGGCGTTTATGGATCGCAATCGAAGCGCAACCACTTCACACCAGATCAAGATTGCGGCCAGGAAGAAGTAAAAAGCAACTCCCTTCATCCAAAAGGTTGGAATGGCGAGCACAACTGTAATCCACGTATAGAGGGTGAGATTCTGCCAGCGTTTGTCTTTAAAGAATACAAAGCCAAGGATAATCATGGCGGGCATCAGGGTGAATCCGATCACTGCAAAGGACGCATCATGTAAATGTCCATGCCACGTAGCAGGCGTGGTGCGGATGGTTTTATCGGTTGGGAAAATGAGTCCGATCATGCCAAGACCAGCAAGGGAGAACAACCCGGTGGCGATCCCGGCTGGGCGGACGCGCGGCAGGCGCAGACGTAGTCCAGAGGCGAAGATGAAAATGGAGAGTCCGCTGAGGAAAAAAGTCAATGTCAGGATCCATCCAATCGGGCCGAGCGCGAGCCCACTGGGCCAATCGAGAGGCGCGTCGAGTTTCCAACCAATGGAAAGCATGAAGTCACGTTCAAGAATAGTCAGGAGTGTAAGCACACCTCCCAGGAGCAACGGACCGATGATGCCTGCCAGCGTGGCAAGTTTGATACGCTGTTGTGTGCTCATCGCGACAGAAACACGGCAACCAAAGCGAGCAGGGCGGGCAAGGCTTGCATGTAAAGAATTGTTCGTCTTGCAGTAAAGCCACCGAAAATTCCAGCGATCAAAACACAAATCAGAAAAAAGACTTTGATGGGTGTCGAGTTAATCACAAGTCCCCAAATCAAACCTGCGACGAGGAAACCGTTATAGAGCCCTTGGTTAGCAGCCAGGGTCGCAGACTCTTTTGAAAATTCAGGTGTCATTCCAAACTGTTTGCGTCCAACGGGATGATCCCAGAAAAACATTTCCAGTGCAAGAAATCCAAGATGCAGAAGCGCAACAAGACCCACAAGAATATTCGCAACCAATAACATATAAGCTCCTTAACTTGGCGAAGGCTTTAAGCTTTCGCCAGGCTTTTATTATTACTAACAACAAATCTTGGTGCGAGCAACCATAACACCAATAGAATTATTCCGCCGGCCATGAAAGGCACAGGCGCGCCGAACCATTGAAAGAGTGAGCCATAAAAAAGCGGCGCCACCGCGTTGGCTGCACTATAAAACGCAGCGGAAACTCCCAACATGCCACCCACTTCGCTTGGGTTCGAAGATTTGGTAATCAGGCTATTCACCGCGGGATGCAAAACGCCGCCTCCCAACGCGGCGGGGAAACTCGCGACAAGCAACCATGTGATCCCTAACCAACCGCGTGCGGACTGATTAGGCAATTGAACTTTGATATTCTGCACCGAAACCTGCACCTGCCCTTCACCAGCGAGTCGTTGCAGAACTTTTGCCTGGTCATACCAAGGGACAGGGATGCGCGGCGTCAGCGCGGTCCCAATCAATCCGATAGCGAGTGTGGAAACACCGAGGATCACCAACCAACGATCACCTTTTTGCTTTGACCAACGTCCAACGAATCCACCCTGGATGATAACGATGAACAAACCGGCCAGCACAAATAGACCAGTTGTGTCGCGTGCATCCATGCCGAGGCGCGTCAGCGTAAATAATGAAAAGAGTTGTTCATAACCGCCAAATGCAACCTGATAGAAGAACATGATGGCAAGCAGGAATCCAATCTGCGGGCTTCGCAGTGCCTCGATCATCGTGTCGAAGGAAAAAGGTCTGCGCGCTGACGATGCGAGTGATTCCGAAGTTTTTGTTTCGCGGAACCAGAATGTGGTCAAAAGGATAGAGGCCAGGGAGAAGAATGCCGCGGTAAACGCAACAGCCTGATAGTTCTGTCCACTGGCAGCAAGCACAACGAACGCGATCACCGGACCGAGGATAAATCCCATCCCAAACGCCGCGCCGATGAGACCCAATCCCTGCGTGCGGGTCCTCTCATTCGTGCTGTCTGATATCGCGGCTTGTGCTGTGGACATGTTCGCACCAGATAAGCCATCAATGATGCGTGAAAGAAAAAGCAATGTAAGTGTATTTGCAAAGCCAAGCAGGATAAATCCTGCCAAGGTCCCCAGTTGACTGATAATCAGAATAGGCTTTCGCCCAAAGCGATCCGAAAGGCGACCAAGGATCGGCGCGCCGATAAACTGCATCAACGGATACGCTGCTTGTAGAATTCCAATGACCAGTGGTGTGGCGCTGAAACGAGCCGCAAACAATGGAAGAAGAGGAATGATGATCGAAAGACCCAGTAGGTCAACAAACACAATGGCAATGATTGGCAGGATACGTTTGAAATCCAGTTTCTCAACAGTCTGTTCAGCCATGGTCATGGTTAAGTTGCATATCCTCTCCAAGAGCAGATATGCAATGGTAGCATAGTTTTGATTCGGCCGTAGTACTTTTGGCTAGAAAGATATTTAAATAGATACTGGTAATCATGCGGCGGATATGTATAATATGCCATATGAAGGTGGCAAGACCAATCCTACCGTTCAGGTGGACTCTGATCTTGTGTATCCTGGCTGGTTTATACGCGATAGCAGTCATAGCATACATCTTCATCGAAACAGGGAAGCCATTGGGGGCAAGGGATTTTCACCAGTTCTGGTACGCAGGTCATTTCATCATTCAGGGACACGATCCGTACGCGGCATACTTCGCCGGGGAACAACCGAAACTGCCCATCCGATACCTAGATGGAGTCACAGTCAACCAATACCCGGTGGCTCAAGGTAATCTAGCAATCATTCCCTCGAACACACCCATGATGCTCCTATTGCTCACACCCTTTTCCTTTTTCTCATGGAATACGGCAAAGTGGGCTTTTATGATTTTCAACCTACTTCTTATGCTGCTGACAGGCTGGCTTGTGTTGCGACGCGTTCGATTTGCAGGTGTCAAGCTTGCCCTGATGGATGAAGTGCTGATCTTGCTTGTCTATTTTGATCTTTCTGCCACACGGATTGCGATCGAGAACGGTCAAACAACATTGCTTGTTTTTCTACTGATGATTCTTGCACTCTTGTACGCGGAGCGATCTTGGCAGATTGCAGGATTGACTCTCGGAATAGCGTTGTCGAAATATTCACTCTCGCTGCCCCTCTTCCTATTTTTTCTATATAAGAAAAAATTCAAGCTTCTTCTAATGGCCATTGCCATCCAACTTCTGGGAATGGTTGGTCTTGCAGCCATCGGCAGGAACTCGCCAGTAACAGTCGCCATAGAAAATTACCGCCTGTTCTTCCAACTATTCGACCAACCAGGTGTACATCTGGCCAGACAGTTTGAAATCGTTACGAAGAATCACCTTCTCACCGAAATTCCCGTACTGATCATGACAGTACTAGTTTTTGTGCCTCTCTTCCTCTGGTTGCGCAGGCGAACGGTTACAACACCTGCAACAGAAGATGTGCTCGATTTCCATCTGCTTACTATCCTCTTCATCTGGACCATCCTTGTGGCATATCATCGCCTGTACGATACTCTGATCCTACTTTTCTTTATCGTTCTTGTGTTCAAGGGGCTTGCCTATCCTAACATTTGGAAATTAAATAGCAAGGAACAGGCCGCATTGTTGATGTTCATGGCAGTATTTCCGTTGGTTTTGGTTTTGCCCGCGCGTATTGTGGATAAAGTGCTTACCGATTATTATGGGACAATCAGCGATGCAGTGACATCGATCTTTTTCCTTCTCATGTTGTTCGTCTCGATGTTCCTGCTTCGGCGGTTCCTGCAAAATATGCAGACGCAATCCATACAAAATCAAACGGACTCATATGACATACGAAATGATTCTCAGCGAGAAACGCAGCCGGGTTGGGTTAGTTACTCTGAATCGTCCACAAGCATTAAACGCTCTCAATAACCAACTTTTGCGCGAAGTAATGGACGCGCTCGAAGCCTTCGATAAGGACGATGGTGTTGGCGCGATGGTGATCACGGGCAGTGAGAAAGCTTTTGCGGCGGGAGCGGATATCAAAGAGATGGCAGATAAATCCATCCTGGAAATGATGGATAGTGATCACGTCGGCATATTTGGCAGGATTCGTACGATTCAAAAACCAGTCATTGCCGCGGTGTGCGGTTGGGCGTTAGGCGGTGGATGCGAGGTCGCTCTTTCCTGCGATATGATCGTTGCTTCAGAATCCGCTAAATTCGGGCAGCCCGAAATCAACATAGGTGTCATCCCCGGCGCAGGGGGGACGCAACGATTGACGCGCGCAGTTGGCAAAGCCATTGCCATGGAAATGATTCTCAACAACCGAACATTATCCGCGCAAGAGGCCTATCAATTTGGATTAGTGAATCGAGTCGTCGCTGTGGAGTCCTACTTGGATGAAGCGCTCCAACTTGCGCAGGAGATCGCCTCGCGCGCCCCGTTAGCGATCCGCGCCGCCAAAAAGATGATCAATCAATCCTACGAGCGGACTCTCTCCGAAGGACTCGCCGAGGAAAAACAGACGTTTTACAATCTGTTTGCAAGTGAAGATCAGAAGGAAGGCATGAAAGCCTTCCTTGAAAAACGCAAACCTGAGTGGAAGGGGAAGTAACATGCTTGGTTATGACGAGCTGAAATCTGCGTTTCAGGAATTGGGTTTAGCAAATAAGCCCATCATTGCACATGCCTCATTACAACCGTTTGGCTATATTCAGAATGGTGCTGATACCGTAGTGCAGGCACTATCAGATTCGGTACAAAGTCTGATCATGCCCACGTTTACTTATAAAACCATGATCACACCTGAAGTAGGACCACCCAATAATGGGATTACCTATGGTATTGATGGCGACCTCAACAAAATGGCGCAGCCCTTCACAATTAACATGCCCGCCGATCCAATGATGGGCATCTTGCCGGAGGCCTTGCGTAATCATCCTTCCGCCCAACGGACTTCACATCCGATTCTTTCCTTCGCCGGCCTGCGCGCCGACTCTGTTCTAGGCACGCAAACTCTCTACGAACCATTGACTCCTATCAGTGCATTAGCAGAGGAAGATGGCTGGATAGTACTTATCAATGTAGATCATTCGGTGAACACAAGCATTCATTTTGCCGAAAAACTTGCGGGACGAAAACAGTTCCTGCGCTGGGCGATCATGGAAAATCGCGTGGTGGAATGTCCCAACTTCCCTGGCGATTCATCAGGCTTCAATGCAATTGCGACGTATATTCAACCAGATACCCGCCGCGTAAACATCGGCGAAGCATTCATTCAAGCGATCCCCTTGAGAAGATTATTTGAAGCCGTTCAGGAATTAATTAAATTAGATCCGCTGGCGTTGCTTTGCCAGCGGACCGATTGTGAACGATGTAATGCGGTGAGAAACGCGTAGGACAAGATGTTATCTCGTCCTACATTTTATTGGAACGTAATCTCTTCCACTCGCCAACTCTCTTCACCAATTAACTTTTTTAGACGATCCAGCATTTCGGGGCAAACGCGCGTCGTGTCATTGGGGAAATCGATCAAATAACCTGATCCGTTCTCAAAAATTTGAAAACTGAATCGGTCCTTTCCATGGAAGGAAATCAGCGTGCCATAAATTGTCTTGATACGACGACGATCGTGATCCTTTTCGCCTGTGGAGCGCACGATCATTGTGATCTGCCGCGGCGGATGATCCTTGTCTTTTTGCTCTTTTGCTAATGAAACATACAACGAAGGCGGAATATGAGGAGTCTCAATTTTCATCGTCTGAACAGCGACCGATTCCCGCGGAATCTCTATTTGTTTCGGCTTCTCATGCTTAATTTGTAGTGGAGCAACTTCGGTTTGGAGGTGCGGCGTGTTAACAGGTTTGATCTCCACCTTGGGTTCGGATCTCGCCGCAAGAGACGCTTGTTCAAACGAGGGTTGCCATTGCGTATCCCAGTCATCCGGGAAGTTATCAGGGGGAGGTGGGACATCAGAGTTACCCCATGTTTCCTCTACAGGAGTTTGAGGCGCATATGTTGTAGGCTTCTCGGCAGCCTGACGCGTCGGCGGAGAACCTGTGGATTTAACAGGACTATTCTTTACTTGCGGATTACCCGACTTGGGCTGTGTGGACTTGTAATTAACGTTCGACACGCGTGCATCATCCGGCGGAGGAGGTGTCTCTTCAAAGAAATCCATCGGCGGCTGGGCAAGAGGCGAAGAAGATTCCAAGGGTTCAAG
>Ga0137367_10004850_pt1 | contig 10925 bp, 10 predicted proteins | sample SagtaG_14_FD_104939 | JGI IMG/M metagenome (GOLD analysis project Ga0137367, IMG submission 104939) | Vadose zone soil microbial communities from Sagehorn Ranch, Mendocino, California, USA - Sage1_L_80_16 metaG | ecosystem: Environmental > Terrestrial > Soil > Vadose zone | place: USA... | reverse complement strand
GGTTGCTGCAGGGTACTCGCAGGTGATGGGACTCGTCATCGATTTCCTCGACCAATATCCGCGCGAAGCGCTCGAAAGCATACTCGGCGGAACTGCGCAAAGATTCTGGCGCCTCAACATCTAACGATGCTCGGGCACCGGCTGCTTTACAATTCCCATTGCACATGCAAAAGGTTCTGCAACTCGATTCTCGCGACAACGTCCTGATCGCGCTTGCCGACCTGAAAAAAGGGGAGACCATTTCGCATGGCAGAACCCAGGTTTCCCTGGTCACAGATGTCCCTGCGAAACAGAAGTTTCCCACTGAGGATCTCGCTGTCGGCGCGCCAATCACCATGTACGGTGTTCTGGTCGGGAAAGCCTCGCAGCCCGTGGGTCGCGGGGAATTGCTGACCACCGGGAACATGCACCACGAAGCCGCCCCGTACCACGAAACCAAGAGCGAGTATCGCTGGACTCCGCCCGAGAGCTCCCGCCGGAAAGAACGCAACTTTCTGGGCTATGCGCGATCCGACGGCCAGGTGGGTACCCGAAATTATTGGGTCGTCGTTCCGCTTGTTTTCTGCGAAAACCGCAACATTCTGAACCTTAAGCAGGCACTCGAAGAAGAACTAGGTTTCGCCCGGCCCCAAGTGTATCGGCGGAGAGTTGCGGAACTGGCGAGGCTTTACCGCGAAGGCAAACAACCGTCGGCGCCGCAGAGTCTCAGCGCAGATCAAAGCTCTGATCCGACTCCACAACGTCTGTTCCCTAACGTGGATGGGATTAAGTTTCTGTTGCACGAAGGCGGTTGTGGGGGTACCAGGGAAGACGCCAACAATCTCTGCGGTCTGATCGCCGGTTATCTTCATCATCCGAATGTTGCTGGTGCAACTGTACTCAGTCTCGGATGTCAGAATGCCCAGATTGAGATTCTTCGCAAGCAACTCGCGTTGAGAGACCCGCAATTCAGCAAGCCGCTCGTGGTTCTCGAGCAGCAGAAGAGTGGCTCCGAATTCACCATGCTCTCGGAGGCTATTGAGCGAACTTTTGCCGGATTGGTCGAGGCCAACAAAGCCCGACGCACCCCGGCCAATATTTCCAAATTGTGTGTGGGATTGAAGTGCGGTGGCTCTGACGGTTTCTCCGGGTTGTCCGCGAATCCTGCCATCGGCCATACTTCGGACCTGCTGGTTGCGCTCGGCGCAAGGACTCTGCTCTCGGAATTTCCCGAACTTTGCGGCGTTGAGCAAAACCTCATTGACCGCGCTGCATCACCTGAAGTGGCCACCCGATTTGTTTACCTTATGCGGGAGTACGAAAAGCGCGCTCACGCGGTCCGGGCAACGTTTGCTCTGAATCCCAGCCCCGGCAATATTCGCGATGGCCTACTCACCGATGCGATGAAATCAGCGGGCGCTGCGAAGAAAGGAGGGACAGCGCCAGTTGCAGCGGCGCTGGACTATCCCGAGTATTCGACGCAATCCGGGCTGAACCTGCAGTGCACGCCGGGAAACGATGTCGAATGTGTGACCGCGCAAGTTGCCGCGGGCGCCAGTGTGGTGCTCTTCACCACCGGCCTGGGAACGCCGACCGGCAATCCCATCGCCCCCGTGGTTAAAATCTCCACCAACGTTGCGCTGGCCCAGCGCATGCCCGATATCATCGATCTCGACGCGGGCCCAATTATCTCCGGAGTTTCAACCATCGAGCAGATGGGCGAAGCAGTCTTCGACTATGTCCTCCAGGTGGCGAGCGGTGATCTCCGCACTAAGGCGGAACTGAACTCGCAGGAAGATTTCATTCCTTGGAAGCGAGGGGTTTCCCTGTGAGCGCCGCTAGTCCAACCAATATGGGGGGCGAGTTCCGACTGGACGGCAAGACGGCGGTCGTTACCGGTGGCGGCAGTGGCATCGGCCGCGCGATTGCCAGGAGGTTTGCAGCCAGTGGCGCGTCCGTGCATGTGTTCGATCTGAATCTTAGCGATGCGGAGTCCGTAGCGGACGAAATCAAGGAATCCGGAGCTTCCGCAACCAGTTGGCTTTGCGACGTCGGCGATCATACCCAAACGGTTTCTGTGTTCCAGGAACTGTTCAAAAATCAGAGCGTGAACATTTTGGTGAACAATGCCGGTATCCCTCAGATTGGCAACATTGAGAATACCTTGGAAGCAGACTTCGACCGCATTCTGCGCGTCAATGTGAAGGGCTACTACAACTGCATTTTCGCCAGCGTGGGACACATGAAGGCGCAGGGCGGCGGCGTCATTCTGAACATGGCTTCTGTTGCAGGTTCCGCCGGATTGGCCGACCGCTTTGGATACTCAACCAGCAAGGGCGCAGTGATCGCCATGACATACTCAGTGGCGAAAGACTATGTATCCCACGGCATTCGGTGCAACTGCATTTCGCCAGCCCGAGTGCACACGCCTTTCGTGGACGGTTACTTGCGCAAGAACTATCCCGGACGCGAGCAGGAGAAGTTCGACAAGCTTTCGAAGGCTCAACCTATCGGGCGCATGGGTGAGCCCGGGGAAGTTGCCTCCCTGGCATTGTTCCTTTGTTCGGACGCTGCAGGCTTTATCACGGGTACTGATTATCCGATCGACGGTGGATTCTTGAATCTGCACGGCTGAACTACATGGACCTTGAACTCAAAGACAAAGCAGTCCTGATCACCGGCGGCGCAAAGGGTATTGGCGGGGCAATCTCGCGGGCGCTCTGCGCGGAGGGAGCAATTCCGGTAATTCTTGACCGCGACGCTGACGCCGCTCACGAACTGCACGTGCAACTATCGCCGAGTGGCGTCATCGTTGCCGAGCTCTCTTCGAGCAACAGTTGTCAAAGGGCTGTTGAGGAAACCATTGTGCAGTTCGGCCGGCTTGATGCGCTGGTGAATAACGCTGGCGTGAACGACAAAGTTGGACTCGAACAAGGAAGCCCTGAGAAATATGTCGAGTCGCTGCAGCGCAATCTGCTGCACTACTACAACATGGCGCATTATGCCTTGCCGCATTTGAAGAAGTCGCGAGGTTCGATTGTGAACATCGCTTCAAAAACCGCTATTACCGGGCAGGGTGGCACCTCCGGTTACGCATCGTCGAAGGGCGCGATTCTGGCTCTGACCCGCGAGTGGGCGGTCGAACTGCTGCCCTACTCGATGCGCGTCAATGCGATCGTCCCTGCCGAGGTGATGACGCCGCTTTATCGGCAATGGCTGGACACGTTTCCCAGTCCGCAGGAGAAGCTCCAGACCATTCTCACCAAGATTCCCTTAGGAAACAGAATGACCTTGCCGGAAGAAATCGCGTCGATGGTCGTGTTCCTTCTTTCTGATCGCGCGGGACACATTACCGGTCAGCACTTGCATGTTGATGGAGGCTACGTCCATCTTGACCGGGCGCTGACCTAAACCGGGCGCTGACCTAATGGCCTGGTGCAAGCAGGTTTCGTATCAGGGCACGCATTCATGCGTGCCATAAACGCCGTAAAATCAATGCGCCTTTAGGCGCTGGGTTTGAATTTCAGACTTGCACACGGGGCTGCTAAAGGCCGCTATGCCAAATATCCGCCGCTACTGCCTGACACTCGATCTGAAAGATGATCCGGCGCTGATTGCCGAGTATCGCAAACATCACGAAAAAGTCTGGCCTGAAATTATCAAGAGCATTAAGGACTCAGGCATCGAAGTGATGGAGATCTATCTTTTCGGCACTCGTATGTTCATGATCATGGAAGTGAACGAGAGCTTTTCGTTCGACGCCAAGGCTGCCGCCGATTGCGCCAATCCAAAGGTACAAGAGTGGGAGCAATTGATGTGGAAGTTCCAGCAGGCCCTTCCTCAGGCGAAGCCGGGAGAAAAGTGGATCCGGATGGAGCGGATCTTCAAGCTTGAATAAGCTCTTCGCGTCTTTTCGGATACTACTGCTGGTTCCTGATCTCCAACTCCTTCAGCATCTGCTCTGCTGAGTCCATGCGCGTGCGAAGTTTCTGTAGTGATTCGCGCATCGCATTGATCTTATCGTTCAATCCGCGCTGACTCGCCAGCGCCAACACCGACGTGCTCTGCTCAAACGCCGCACTCGACGCATCCAGCAGGAACCGCAGCGAGCTGGCGTGCGGTTTCCACAAATGTGAGGAGTTCTGCCGTTGCCTGAGTTCTTCGAGTTCCGTGCTCGTGCGGGCGACCAGCGCCACCACTCGCGACAAGGCGCGGGCGTACTCACCTCGAAAGCTTTTCTCGTCCCAATAATCTGCGCCGCACGCGTCCGCTTCCACGGGTGTTAGCGTCAGATTGAAGGAGCGCATGGGAACAACTTGCCGGAACTTCGGTTCGGCAGCCTTCACGAACACGCGAATGGAATCGTCCACACTGCGCAGCTTGCCCTCTTCCAAAAGTGCGTCGTAAACCTTCGCCGGTTCTGCCGCTGCTGCCTGGCCTCCCGCAAATCCACGCGCCGGCAGTCCTCTCGGTGCCGCGCCAGATGGAGGCAGGTCAAATCTCGGCATCTCCGGCGCGGGACGTCCCACGAACTTGCCTCGTGACGGCGGGGGCGCACTCTCTGTTTCTTCTGCGTCATCGTGCCACGGACGTTCAGGGCTCTTCGCCGCGTGAGATGTTCCCGCGTCTCGTTCGGCATCAGGCGCGACTCTCGCAAGTCTGGCTTCCGCCTGCTCTGTCTCCTCTAATTTCCTTGCGTGCGCTGCAACTTTGCCCGACTTCCGCAGATCAACCGCCTTCTTTACCTTCGACACGCGCCGGAACTTTTCCTGTGCGGCCGAATACTCCCCATTCAGAATCGCGCCCTCTTCGATCAGGGCCAAGTGTTGCACGGTCACGTTGCCTTCAACCGGGCTGGTGACGTCGCCGCCTTCTCTGTGTACCGTTTCGGCGAAGGTCTTCAGCTGCTTTGTAGTGTCGCGGAACAACTCTTCCAGCTTCTTCCCAACGGTCGCGTTATACGGCCCGACCGTGGCCAAGACTCCCGGGTGGTAGAAACACGTCCCCAGTGCCTGTTTCAAGTCCCGTCCCTTCTGTACGATGCCCGCGTCGGTCAGCGCCTCAAGAGTCGTGTATCCATCCAACTCCTCACGCAGGGCGTCAAATTCCCGCAGCACAGGAAGGTATTCCTCCGGCATCTCCGGTGGCTCGGCGTCGGCGAGGATCTCGATCAGCGCGATTTCAAACGGAGGAATCGGCACTACGCCATCCAGCGTGTAACCGTGTTTTTCCCACTGGCCGGGGACTCGAGGGTTTCGATACAGGAAAGTTGCAACGAAGTCTGCCTTGTCGCGGTCAACTTCGGTCGCGGCCCTTTTGCGAGCGTAGTAGCGCAGCAGCGTCTCCGCAATTTCGGGATCCACCTGCGGCGTCAGCGACTGCCGCAGCATCGACGGCGTAACCGCCAGATCAAACAGCTTCAGCCATCCACGGATGCGAGCCAGCGGATCAGGGAAGTGTTGGTCGAGTTCGCCAAGGGAAATCAGGTGCAAGTCGCTGGGCAAGGGCACGGGTTCCTGCATGCAATCGCGCAGCAGCTTCCGGTAGAAGGTGTAAACCGTCTCCCCAATGGCGAGCTCCCACTTCGGATCCTCTACCACGTTTTGTATGCCCCTCTGCTCGGAAGGATTTGGCGGTCTGCTGATGAAATTTTAGTGAAAACGGTGCGGGAAAGGACCCTTTTGACCCGGCGCATGGTTACCAAAGTGAAGGAAATTCACCACAGAGACACAGAGAAGACTTTGCATGAAGGTTCTTGCTCTAATGATCCTGATGTTTCTGTGTCCCTGTGCCTCTGTGGTGGAAAATGCAGTCTACTTGCGGCTCGCCTCCAGTCCCGATCCGCTCTTATCGAAGCCCGGTTGCACATTGACTACGCCGAATTGCCGGTCCACCTTTTCGCGGTGTGCCGCCATCGCCCAGAGGAACCCGATCGAATGGCCGGGAACGGCGACGTTTGGATGATAACCACTGGGCATCAGCACCGCATCTCCGTCGCGCACCGGAACGACCAACTCCGGATACTCGGTGTTGCTGTACACCAACTGCAAGCCGTACGCCGGCGCGGGCATGTTGAAGTACACGTACATTTCTTCCAGCATCTGGCCGTGCTCGTGCGGAGGCCAACTCGTCCAGTTCCCCGGCTCAGAAAAAGTGAACCCGATCAGCAATCGCCCAGCCTCGACATTCTTCCCCAGGCAGATATTCAGATGGCGCTGCTGTCCAGGCACTCCGGTCGTGAATTTCAGCGAGGGGTCCTTGCAGATGTCCGCATAGCGCACCACCTGCAATGGGTAAGCGTTTTCCACGTCTGCGGAAAACTCCGCGAAATCGACGTTGGAATCAGTTGCCACCTCGATCTGATTGTTCCGAGGAATGTAGATGGAGTCGTATTGCGCGAGATCAAAGCCCTTGCCCGCGATCTTTACCGTCGCCTGACCGGAGAGACAGACCAGCGCGGTCTCCTGTTCGCCGTTCTCGAACGCAACCGACGGCTCCGAGCTGTTCAGGATGATGCGCACGTACGACAGATGCCGGTTCGTGCTGTTGGACGGCGTCACCGAAACCCGCCTGCCCACGTGTTGATTGGTCTTTCGAAAAACCAGCTTTTCTACGGCCGAATTTGCCTGAGTGCTCATCATTCGCCTCGTTTGTCCAATCATGAGGTCTCGGAAGCCCCGGACAATGGTAGGGATGTCGAAGAATCGAGTCAATAACGCGAAGGCGGGGCGGGATCCAGGAACCTGAAGCGGAAAACTGGCGGAGAGAGTGGGATTCGAACCCCTCAGGGCTACGTGCTATCTACAAGATGCACATAATAAAAGAGTCAAAACGGGCAGAACGGCACGATGTGGGCATCGGTAGCACAAATTAGCACAAATCTGCGCTGTATAATGCGAGCAAAGGAACTCTGAAAAGATGCCAATATCCCAACAAAACATCGCGTATGCTACCGACGTTGCCAAAGCCGCCGTTTCCAGTGGAGAGAAAGCTGGACTTCAGGCACTAAACCATCCAGAGGACGTTGCCAAGTTGATTGAGACTGTGGCAAAGAAGATTCAAGAACTCTATGGCGCTCAATAATCGTTTCACACGGTCCAGCGCCGGATGACCCGCTCGTATACGTGCCGGGGGATACGAATGGTCCGGTAGCTCTTCCGCTTGCGTAAGCGCGGGACCTCGTATATCAACACGCCCCGTTCGTTCTCAAATATCTTCGTGACTGTCCGCTCGGAAAGGTGCGTGAGCGCGGCTACCTCGGCCACGGTATACGGTATTTGAATCTCGGTCATGGTCCCAACTCCCAAGTGTTGGACGCCTCCCCTCGTCCGTTTTATGCGTTTAACCGTATTGCAACGCGTCCAGGATGCCTTAGGACGCACCCATCAAATTCGGGCTACTCTGGCACGTCCCTTTCCGTACGTGTGGCAACCTCGGGGCGACCTTCAGATACAGTGTAATTTTTACCTTATTTACAAAATTGTTGTGTGTGGCGAATATTCATCGGCGGAGGGCTATTTAGAGATGGCTTTAGACTTTTTTCCCCTGCCTGCCCTCCTGTCACTGGCTACGGACGCCGTAATACATTGTTTAAGCCCCGATGTGTTGTATCTAATAAACTTAATCGACTAAACCCAAACAATAGGGTAGCCACTGGCTACGTGGCTACGGGTTGATTCACGATGACCCGCACCCCGATGAGTCCATGCACCTGGCTGCCTCTCGGTCCTCTCTTGCCGTAGTCCCATCTAGCCCGGACGCCCTGCATTACCCGGTCAAAGTCCGCGCCCCCACTCAGTCCAGCAATCCACTTGCGGACAGCCGCTTCCATCTCTGCCAACGGCGTGACGGCGTTAGGGTCTTCGATTAGGCGGGCCTCAATGAAGGGCTGCGCTGCATCGTTTTCGTCAATTAGGTCCGCCGTTGCCTCAAGCACAGATGCGGGCGGCTCATCTCCATTCGCAAACACAGCGGGCGCGGCCTTAATCAGTTTCCACAAGATGCCCGGTGCTTCGCGTGCCAAGTCATCCTCAAGTGTGAAGTCTTTGGACTTGCTGAAATCACCGTTGAAGGGAACGAAGCGCAGACGCTCATTGAATGCCACAGTAGGCGGCAGCTTAGGCCGGTCATTCGTGGTCAGAATGAGCGTGTGTGACGGCGCAAAGCCTTCCGTATTCTTGTAGAGGTCAGCTCCCGCTAATGTGTCACCGCCCGTCAGCATCTTGAGCAGTGTCCAATCCAGATGGCCGCTAACCGTTTCCCCGGTGTATGCGAGCCGCTTTCCGCGTAGCCGACCCATCAGGCGCTTATTGCGGTCCTCAGCTCCACGGCGATACTCAATGTCTTCCGGCCTCAGCGATACGGCGAACAACTCACGGCCTAAGATTTTCTCCAGCAGCCTAGCCAACACGCCCTTGCCGTTCCGTCCGCGTCCATAGAAGAAAATCAGCAGATGCAGAGCCAAGCCGGTGATGCTGATGACCATTAGCCTCTGGATGTATGCCGCGAGGTCCGCATCCCCGCAAGTGATTTCCCGGCGAAAGCTGTCCCATCGTGGCGTAGGAATATCAGCAGGCATAATCGGGATGCGCTTGGTCTGGCAATCTTCCCGTTGCATCTCCCGCAAGACACCGGCCCGCAAGTCCGCAACCTTGCCGTTTTGCAAGGGCAGGATGGCCGGGTCTACATCAAAGTCCGTGCTCAGTTTCGGCGGGAGACACGGCTTGACCTCGGCAAGTACGCCGCTCACAAACGCCGCTTGCTGCAATGTCCGGCGCGGGTCTTTCTGGCCCGGCTCCGGTGCGCTGTATCTCTCGTGCAGCTCATCCAGGTAGAGCCGAATGGACTTTCTCAGCAGTGCGTCACCGGGGTCCCCGAGCGCCCAACGCTTGCCCGGAATCCACACGCCGGTTGCATTCTCTTTGTCATACACCCGCACAAAATCATCGTGTGAGTCCACGAAGGCGCGGGCAATTTTGCTGTGCGTCATCTCGGGCAGCTTGCCGTAGTACGGAGCCAAGCCCGGATTGCGCTTTTCCAGCTCTGCCCGAAATTCTTTCCAATGCCGGTTAGCGCAGTGCGAATGAAAGCACTTGAAGCCATTGCCAAGGCCCGCAACAAAACTGACAACGGTGTCCCGCTGTGTTTCGCCGCTGTGCTCGTCCGCCCACGGGCACTCAATCTCTATCTGCCATCCGCCCGTTACCTCTCTCGGCTCTGCGCGCAAGGCAACGGAGTAGTGCTCCAAGAATCCAATCAAGCTGGACAGCTTTACGTCATCCGATTTCTGTTGAGCCTGGACGCGTACCGGCGCGGGACTCAGTGCCCGAATCTGTTGCTCTGTCACAACGGCATCGCTGCCCGCTTCTACAATGGCAGAGCGCCGCCACGGGCGTTCCTCCGTATGCTCGCCCTTATTCCGTGCCCAAGTGCCGTACAACTTGCAAACACGTGACGCATTGAAGTTCCCCGCGTCCACCATTGGAAAGAGCTGCTTTAACCGTGCAAGGAAATTTGCTAGCAAAGTCTTCGTGGCTTCATCGTTGGGCAGCTCAATGCGGTAAAGCAGATGCCATCCGTTACCCGAGTCAGCGATAAGCGGCTCCGGCCATCCGTGAGAACGCAGCCACTCTCGGATACGCTCCACTTGTTCGCGGGCAGCGTCTTTCTCGGCTTGCGTTGAGTTGGTGCCTTTAGGGCGCGGAGGGTCACAGTCAACCAACAGCCACATGCGCCGCTCAATATCGGAGTCCCCGGCTGCATCGCGTGAGGACGCGAGTAACGCGGGATTAAGCGGAAGGTCTGCCAACGGCTTGAGCGGATTCAGACTGAAGTATGCCGCCTTGTACTGCGACGGCTCATTCTCAATCGCTCGGATGGCCGCGTCCCAATCCGTGAAGTAACCCACGGCGATGCGGTTGGGGCAGAACAATCGGACTTCGTGAACGCCGGAGAACAATGTCACAGCTTGCCTCTTTCCCGCAGGTCCACGGCGTCTGCTGTGCATCGCCCCGGTTTCTTGTAGTGAATCCGCCAGCGTTCTTTCCGTTTTACTTCGTTCTCTGCAAGCCTTGGTAATGCGCGGTCCTTCACTAAGACGCGGGCGCATTCAATCCCCACGGAAATTTGCCGCCCGTCTTCCACGTGCTCCAGGATGTGATTGAAGCGGATATTAGTGTTCCCGCACGCCATGCAGACATTGTTTTGGGACGCATACACGCCCGAGCCTTCTAGCTGTATGAAGCACGCGCAGCAAACGTAGTCCCACTGCCCCGCCGTAACCTCCATTTCGGCTTTCATCGGTTCACCCTCTCCGCAATTCGTTGTGCAGATGCTTTGATAACGCGAAACCCCCTCGGAAAAAATCCCGGCTCTCAACCGCTCTCCCCAAGAGCAGGAAAGAGCCGGGTTTAGTTGCTCACGGCTGCAAGAGGCTGCTCCGCCTTGCGGGGACCGTGAGCGGGTTGACTTCCCCGCCAAAAGTGTTAGCTGCCCGAGGTTGGGGCCAATAGCGCGATGGCTTCAGGCACAATCAACTTCGAGTCAGATCGTTGGAAAGCGATTACCGCATTACCGTCCTTCGCGGGGACCATATAGCGGTAAACGAATGGGCTTCCCTGTTCGGCATCGCGGACAACAAATTTCTTGAAGTCCCCGAAGGCCAGCGGCGAAACACCGGCAAAGGTTCCGTTCGATGCCACACTGTCCATATCGTTATTCACGATGATGGAATAACCGTGCAGCCGTGGAGGCGTGCCGAGCGTGGCGTTGCCTTCCTCGAATGCGTCCTTCCACAAACTCTGCTTATCACCGGAGATGCCGGTCTTCAGCTTGCGGAGATATTTGATTGTTAGGTCGGACGCCATGTAGATTCCGCGTGGCCGATACAGCGCCGGGACGGAATAAGCAAGGTCAAGCGCGACATCCAAATCCAATACAGACGCTGC